>Ga0307513_10009497_pt1 | contig 12300 bp, 14 predicted proteins | sample 15_EM_MG_FD_202174 | JGI IMG/M metagenome (GOLD analysis project Ga0307513, IMG submission 202174) | Populus trichocarpa ectomycorrhiza microbial communities from riparian zone in the Pacific Northwest, United States - 15_EM | ecosystem: Host-associated > Plants > Roots > Unclassified | place... | reverse complement strand
GACTACAAATTTTGTTAATGGGCGATCAACAGCCCTATTGCGGAAGTCACGAGAGACCGGCGGCATTTGCCGCCGTGCTGATCGCCGTGCTTTTGATGGCGGTGTTTCCATGTTCCAGATGCCCTCGCATAGCCTGCCATTTTTGGATGGGGCGCGCAGTGCCGAAAGCCGTAGTTCTGGTTGTGCCGAGAACAAGCCGTGGTGCACGCAGGTAAGGTAGAATGTATCTAATGTGATATATCAGAAATGCCATGTAATTAGATTGATTAATGTATCAGGACTGTGGCGGGAGTGATGCAGGTTTACAACAAGGAAACTTACCACTTTTGTCATAGCACACAGTGAGTTTGATACGATGGTTATTACGACGGTGGTGAAAGATTTGTGCAAAACAACCACTGTTTCAGCAGCCTGAAAGGGTCAGGTCAGTCCTAGTATCCTTCCATCTTAACCAAGCGATACTTACCGGTCCCTTTCTTTAGTGACTCCCTTCCCGGCTCATTCCAAACCCCTCCAATATCATAGGTGTTCGGCGCGGTGTGTAGGCTTAGTGGTCACTCTTAGCAACAGATATGTATGTTATTTTCCACCGAAACTTCAACAAACGAGCGGCGTAACCTCAAGTCTTGGTTCTTGTTGCATTATCGGACGAATTCGTGGCAACGTTGGTGTGTTGTTACAATGGAACAATGAATACCACGAGGGAGAAGGAGTATGATCGTGAACGTTGTACTGCTGGGTCGCGAGATCTTGACATCTCTCATACGGTATGTTTATGTTCGAAATAGTATATCCTCGTAGTCCTCAGACAGTTTATGAATGTTGATTGGTTGTTTTATTCTGGAAATTGCGCGTTAAATGTTATTTAAGAAGATATCTATTTTGATTTTGTACCTTTAGTACTAGTATGCGTAGTGAACGCTGTCCAGAACTGTAAACGAGGGTAGAAATAATGCTGATTTCTTGATAACTGCTACAAGTCGAAAGGAGACAATATGACACAAGAACACGAAATATCCCGAAATAAAGAAGGAATTGAAATGTAAAAGAGATATATCCTTGGTGCTTTACGATGTTACCGCTAGCTCCGCTGCTTCTGCATCCCATATCCGAATTTTTTTGTCTTCCGAGCCTGAGACTACACGCCTGCCATCAGGCGAGAATGCGACAGACTGTACACAACTTCTGTGTCCTCGAAACGGCTCTCCGACCAGCTTCCCCGTCTTTGCATCCCAGATATGAACGTCATAGAAGCCCGAGACTACATGGTTTCCATCAGGGGAGAATGCGACAGACGTGGTCAGAAATGTATATCCTGTCAAGGGCTCTCCCACCGGCTTCCCCGTCTCTGCATCCCAGATCCTTATGTCGCGTCCAGAACATGAGACTATGCGCCTGCCATTGGGAGAGATTGCCGCATAGTTTACCGACGCTCTGTGTCCTCCAAGCGGCTCTCCCACCGGCTTCCCCGTCTCGGCATCCCAGATCCGAACTGTCATATCATACGACCCCGATACTACGTGCCTCCCATCAGGCGAGAATGCCACAGACGGTACCCTTGCTGTGTGTCCTCGAAACGGTTCTCCCACCAGCTTGCCCGTCTCTGCATCCCAGATCCGAACTGTGTTGTCGTCCGAACCCGAGACTACGCGCCTCCCATCAGGAGAGAATGCCACAGACGATACCAGATTTGTGTGTCCTCGAAATGGTTCTCCCAACGGCTTGCCCGTCTCTGCATCCCAGATCCGAACTGTTGTGTCGCCCGAGCCCGAGACTATGCGCTTTCCATCAGGCGAGAATGCGACTGACCATACGCAATCTGTGTGTCCTTGAAATGGCTCCCCCACTTGCTTCCCCGTCTCCGCATCCCAGATCCGAACTGTTGTGTCGCCCGAGCCCGAGACTATGCGCTTTCCATTCGAGTCAGGTGAGAATGCGACTGAACATATGAAATCAGTGTGTCCCTCCACTACAAACACGCAAACTAGGAAGGGATTTAGTCCCTCGTCAGTGAAAATACGAGTTTTTTCGCTCACAATTCGTGAACTGTCCCAGAAACTGTCGCACCAACTTCTGGTTGTGTTTCCAAACGTCTGATACCAGAGCACGGACTTCCATATAATCACCTAGTTTTAAAGACCTGCTCTCCTGAGCACGCTTCCCTACGATGTCCATTGCGAACCGCAGGAGTTGACACTTGAGTTCAGGGTCAGCATTGTTATCTTTCAGGACATCAATCACTCCATTATACACCGCTTGCAATCCATCCGCTAATGATGGGCTTATGTGAACCATGAAAAAATTCAAAGAATTGATCAGACGTACCCGACATCACGGTGTTGCGCAAAGCCCGCAAAACAGTACCAGGGCGCTCGCCAACGAGCTTCTCCACGAGGGTTCGGGTGTGCTCGTACAAGTCAAGTTCCAACCAGTCGCCGAGCCCATTCTTACGGACATTCGCCCAGAAATCAGGATCATAACTCAAAGGACGTGCCTTCGGAGTATACTTTGTATTATTAGACAATGTGAGCGAACTGTGTATCTTCTGACCAGAGTGGATTTTACGACTCGAACCAAGATGAGGCCTAATTTACTGGTTAGTTACCATTGCTACCCAATTCGAGGAGCCTCACATATGAGTAGTTTTCTTTCCTTGCTCCCGCCTCGTGTATGTTAATCGGTTGAAGAAAAAGAGCTCCAGGGGCCACCAGACCGGGGTCAAAGATTCCCCGACATCAATCTGCTCCTCAGGAGCGAGCTCACGTTTGAATGGCGCCGTGCGAAGACCGAGTGCCTCCGCTTCAAACACCATCCACCTCAGAGGAGGTCGACTGCGATTCATTGCAGTGTTTTCAACAATCCCCCCACCTCTAAATGAAGGAATATCACCAAAGGTAGCCGTCGGGCTGAAAAAGAAAACGCGCTTACATATGCGAGTGTGTTCCTGCAAACCAGACTTCTTTTGTTTGGGGGCGATTTTCCATCGACTTTATCCTGGCGGACGAATTGGAATCCATAGCTTTATTGTCGACGGGTGGTCTGTCGTCTGAGAGTTCGTTGTTGGAGATTGGACCATTTGCATCCCCGGCGGGTGGATTGTGGTCATTGTGTGAGGGTGCACGGCTAATCGGTGAGCTTTTCTTATCCTCAGAATTCGTGGGGCACGTGGCCGACCCTCCATAAGCATATTCAGGCAAAAACTTGACTCGCCGCTCATCGAGAGCAAGTGCATGGCGGAAATAGCAGACATGCTTCATCCCTTCAATTGTCCCAGGGAGAATGTTCTTTCCACGTGCAATACCAATAGACGAAACGGTATCCCTGAGATATCGTCGTCAGCATGAAGGCGCCCCAAATTGCTATCACATACCAGGCACCCACAAAATGGACTTTTACGTCCTCGTATGAGAACGTTTCCTTAAAACGCTGGGCCATGGACACATTTTTCTCCTTTTCCGATGATCCAACTCGAGTCACCGTATCAGGCACATCACTTTCTGGATCCGCATATAGCTCATATGCACTGAACATGATAAATTAGGGTAAAACCGAAGGAAATTTTTATTTGCAACGCACAATGGTATCTGCGTCTCATTTCCCTTAAGGATGAGGCCGACCTACAAATTTCCGCAGACTTTATTTGAGGCACTTGGGCAGACGGAATATATATGCACCTTGTTGATCATTGCCGAGAGCACACGAACCTGATATGCGCCACGAGAAAACCCTAGACACCTTTCAGGGTTGATTACAGGTTTATATAGCGTCAACGCACCAAACAGAAAAATACAATCACCCTCTTCATAATTGTCTGAAAGCCACCGATATGCAGCCAAAATAGTTTTCTCAAATTTCCTGAATGAGTAAGTAGTGAGATGAGAATACGAAATGGAGAGCGACCAGTCAACGCACCATGCGATTGCCAAATCGATCTTGTGTGAGATGGCCTGCCGATAGAATGTCAAGGACTTCCAGGACGGCTGAGCGTATGTCCCAATGCCACTGTTGTACCAAGTACGCTGGTTGTGCTCAACCTTTTTCAAGATGAGGTTGTACAATTCGATCACGTTCGTGTTCTTTTCAAATGACATCAGCTAACGGTGCAGCCCTTGGACGGACGCAATGTACGTGCCTTCTTTCCGAACTGATTTGCGGTACCGTCAATACAAACGATAAGGTTTCTACTGTTCATTCCATGGCTACATTGGTTGGGTATGGCATCCAAGGGAGCTGAGGAATCGTCGGTGGGGACAGTGCTCGCGGTTGGCTGTTTGGCTTATCGTGAAAATATGAAGCTGTTCATGAAAAGACACATGCAAACGAGAGACTTACTACTCCGTTCTTTACCAGTGAGGTTAGGATCGTCTTCCATCGAGGAAAGGACACAGGGGGTATGGGGAAGTATGGGGAACTTGAGAAGGGTGCGTGTTTCAGGTGGCTCGCGATTTATTTGAGGTACCTCTCACGCGAAGAAGCCTTGTGGAAGAAATTCCTGGTGACATCATTATGTTGACAGGAAGCCTGGTTCGAAATTAGTTCGGGCGCACGATAAATTCTCAGTCTCTGATCATCCAGGCGTGGTGGACAGTCTTGCTTGAAATTCCGTCACATGGCAGGGCAACTTCGCTGAAGTTGTGCAAGCCGTTTCCAGTGTCGGGTAGTAATATCCAATTAAAGCTTAGGCCGTGCGTACATGAGGCAGAATACAACAGTTATCATATCGTGTTGGGTCGTGATTCCATGTCAAAAGTCTCCAGTCTCCACAGTCTCCACAGTCTCCAGTCTCCAGTCTCCACAGTCCCCACAGTGGAGTGGTCGTAAGCAGCGCAGGTTACCATCTAGCCATTTACGATCAAACGGTGGATATCGAGTGCCATGGACAAATACACGTTTATACCGGAAGAGTGTGTTATCACCAAGGACAGAAGCCAAATACCGAGAACGCAAGAGGAATAAAGCCATGCATTGTAAAACGCGAATGTGACAGCTCTGGGAGAGGGGCGCCAGGGTAACATCACGAAATATTGAACATTGGAGCTTAGCACTTAGGAGTGGAGCTTCTGGCGTCATCCTGCAGCGCAATATGACAACAGCAGGAATGAGTTGACGTTGTCATGATCAGTGGTGCAAACTCGGAAGAACCTGCGCGGGAAATCAAAAAATTCGTATTCCCATCAACCAGTGCCCATCCCTTTCCTCAACCATCTCCACGGGCCAGCGTATTTTCGTACCAAATATCATATCGCCTCACTACCGTCGTTACTGTAATCCCTATACAGGTCATTGTCGTCGTTTTCAAGATCCTCGAAAGTAAAATTAATTGTCTCGACAAGCTGTGCAAGCTGGGTATTGTCCACTATGTTAGAGAAGGCGGCTCGGCTGTCTTTATTGTCGAAGAGAGTGATGACGCGAAAGGCATGTGGCGTTGCAAGGTTTTCGAGCGGTTTGCATACAAGGCGACAAGAGAGAAGATCATCGTGTTCACAGCTGTCGGAGAGCTCATGTAAAATTAAGCTGATAATTTCTAGAGGAAAAATGCAGGAAGATAGAGAGGCCATTCGTGCAAAGGCAAATGTCAAGGCGAAGAAAATCTTTGACACGACATCCATGATGGGCGGGATTTGAAAGCTCCGACGAAAATTCCCACCATTCAACTCTTTTTTATCAGCCACCATCACGACTCGGACCCGCAGCGATGGCCAAGAAAAAGAACAAGCAGGTAAATTTTGCGTCCTTAACCTGTAGATTCTCCGACCATGGTGCTACCAATATTCTTCCAAATTTTAATTCACGCATCCAAGTGAGTGACTCGGAGTGCTGTGTATTTTGAACGCCTAATTCTTACATAATTAGAAAGTATATACTCCGTTCGAAAGCCCTGGTCATTTGTCTTCGCCGTTCTTGTCCTCTATGAGCAGGCAGTAAGTGGACCGTCGTTTGATTAAACCTCCCAACACCCTCACATTAGCCATCAGCCAGACCCATCGTACCGCTTTTATCTTGTTCTCTGGGTGTAGCCTATCCTTCTCGAATACGCTTATTTCTAACTGTTCCTTCATGTCGCCGCTGATGTCCTTTGAAGAAAGCAGGAGGTGGATTATGCTGTACCCCGATGATCATATGCATTTGCTTACCTTGATTACCAGCTTCCCAATTGTGAGACCCCGCTGACGATTTAAAGGCTCCTCTCAAGTTCGCCAGGTTCGGGTAGCGTGGGTGTGAGGTGAGTTCATCCTGTAATGATTCTCGAACGTACTAATCTTCGACCTAGTTGCTCTGCTTCTATGTCTCTGCCAGCATCCTTCGAGGAAAATTGTAGGTAAGTTATGCTGCATCCTGATGTTCATACGCACTTTCTTAGTTTGATTACCAAGTGCCCATTCCGACCCTCCGGACCCCACTGACGGTCCATATGTTTATTCACGTCCTCTCTCCCCGAATTCGCTGAGTGTGGGTGGCGGGCCCAGGCCTCACTGACGTACACTTCCTCTCTCAGCGTGTTTGCCGGGTGGCGTTGCCCGGCACATTTTCTCTTCAAACATGTTGTCAATGGGGCCTTGTTGCTAATGTTGGACAAGAAAGAATTGGAAAAACTGAGTACGCTCTCAAACGCCCTGATGAGGTTACTGACAGCAACACATAACCACTCCGCACTGTCCGCTGTCGTAGTTGTATACGGATTAACTCCAAGATTTGGACGTGGGGGCTGAACAGGAGAGATATAAGTAGGTTGCATAGCCACTGACTTCTCGTGCGCACGCTATTGCCCTTGTAGAGATGCTTTGAATAGCTGACAATACCCTCTATCAAGCAGAGGGTGACAAGGTCAATACCGAAAGAAGGGGCTGGTGAGAGATGGGTACGATTTTGAGGCATGAAGAGCAATCATAGTAGTAAAAAGTATGTCGGGATAAACATCAAGAATGTTCTCGGGTAACGTTTTTTGCAGGTACGTAGAAGCGTGAAGCGAGGCGACGAGGCCCGGAACCGAGTAAGGGGAGCGAATAGTTTCTCAGAACCCATGTCGGAAAATAGAATAGCGCCTAGCAGGATCATATAAAGCCACTGCAGCACCTCCCACAAAATTGAGCATTCAGCACTCAACACCGAGTCTTAACCAACTAATTTTCATCTTGAACATGCGATTCTGCATGATCACCACAGTCATTACCAGCAGTTGCTTTCGCCATGCCTGGCGGCATCCCTAGCGATGATGATGGAGGCGAGGGCGTCTTATGCCAATTGCCCACTTACCCCAACCCCGTGTGCTATGCCACCGACGTCCTCGGTGCGGCTGACCTGGACTGTGAGAGTCGCAAGTTTTCGCTTCGACTTTGAATTGAAAGAGATCTCTTATCCACATTACTTCACTTGCAGCCTCTGCCCCCCTTACTCCATCACGGACTTCAGGGCCATTTGTGCCACCGTCTGCAAAGACGCTAAGTGAGGATTTGCTAGGGATAGAGTCGAGGTGTTTCCTGAGAAACGGGATGTAACCCAGGAGATTGGACATTGATCGGACATGGCGGTGCGTATAGTCATAGTAGCGTTGAGAATGACACTACGTATTTGGAGAAACAAGTGGCAAGAACCAAAGGCTTCCCTGTCGATCAACTGATATTTCTGCGACTGTGATTTGCTTCCCAGTCTCATAGTACTAAATCATGAGAGAGAAATTGATAAAGACTACTTCAAGATGAAATTTGCCTACGTATCCTCGCTCGTGGGTCTAATATTTTTATTTCCCGCTTAATGGGCCTATTCACAATTTAACATATTTAGGACGTGAACCTGAACCTGTTCTCCAACATCGGTTGGCGCCGCTCGTCATAGCGAATTGTAGTGACACCTTCGGAGCCTCCTAGTCCTCTCGTTCCATCATACCCACCCTGTGAAGAACTGGTAAGTGAACTCCTCTATTCAACACTTAGGAACCTCGTTAATTTTCTTCCAGTACATCTCGTGTCCATTATATATATAAAGGAAACTTTACCCACACAAATAGGACATATTTGAGTTGTGTTTGAGCGACGGAGATTATGAGATTCTCGTATTCTAAGCTAGGACTCATGAGGCTGATGTTATCGAAGCGCTGTTGATGACACTGATAGTCCTTCAGGCGGAAAAGTGGCTCATTAGGCAGGCAGAATTGGAGGCGCTTGGGTTGAAATATCGGGGTGAGCTCTAACACACGAAGCAATTGGTCTCATCTTCGACACCAGACACTAAATCAATAACAAATCATTTAATTTCATTATTTGGCCGCGTTCGATAGGACAGGCAAATGAATCAAAAATCGAACCCATGGAAATTCAAGTTGACTGTGTGTCGACGACCTTAACCAGCCCAATATATATGAAATCCTCCATCCCTCGTCTTCGTGCTTACATGGAACATCGAAATGGATCTAAGAGTACAACTAAACATCAATCTTGCATCAACCTTGCATCAATCCCCAACCTTATATATATATATATGTTGAACTTTGTCGTTTCTCGATAGCTGAGAGGCTATACATGAGGTCCGGAATACAGTTCGAAGGCATTCGGTGTACTTTGTTATCTCCTCTTTTTCCAATGTCTCCCAAATCGCTCATTGTCCATCTTATCAATTTGGAGGCGCGATTTGCGGGGTGCGTGATCCTTGAACTAGAACCTGCACATTACGAATTGGCCCCTGAGCCGATTCTAAACGACAATCACGAGCTCGAATAGAGGTACGTACTCGTATCATTCACCCTCACCTTTCCTGGAGACCACCAGCGTTGTAGCTTGCGCAATGAACAGAACCGGTATGTAGGTTTATGCGATGTGCTGTAATGAAACTTGAAGCTGATGCAGTTATCAACCGTTCGTCTTTGTAGTCATCGAGAGAAGTGGGAACGTACCTCAATTGCGCCGATGGTCATGGGCTTGGTTATGATCCAATACCCCAGCCTCGCTTAGGACATCCCTTTTTCCATTGACGGCTTCGCAGCCATTCGTCGCTCTACAGCTTCTCGTGTTCGCCGCCACCTAACTCAAACGTGCAGCAAATTAATATTTTGGAAACCAAGTCCTGCATAGACGACGTACTTGTGTGGTACATACTGATCTCGTCGCGTTACTGATCGCACTGCCCTCCATAAATCCTACCGGCGTTGTAGTTTCTGCGATGAAGAGGACACCCCGGTATGTCAGTTTCTTGCATGCACCGTACATGAGAGATGAGATAGTACCCTGTTAGCCATTGCAGTCACCTTGTAGAGATCATCGGCGACGTCGTTTTGAAGAAAAGACTCAAGTATGTCGGTTGAGTGAAGCACTGTATATGTAAGCTAATACAGTTCCGAAGTCATTAGCCCTCTGGTACTAATGAAGAGGTGTGACAATGTACTTCAACTGCGGCGACGATCGCGGGCTGGATTGCGGGTAGGTATGATCATCCTGACCTCTCATAATATCCTCCACGTACTCATTTCGTCTCGTTATTCATCACCCTCCACCGTTGTAGATCCCATCGGCGCTGTCATTCCCACAACGAACAGGGAACCCCAGTCGGTTTATACGATCCGCCACACATTAGAGCTGAGGCCTCCATCAATAACTCTCCTCGTAGTCAAGGAGGTAAGAAGAAGGGTACCTCAACTTGGCCGAACATCATGAAGAGGTGGGTACGGCGACCTCAACCTCATCACAGTGCGTTACAGTCCATATCCACCACCTCACTCCCCGTATATCCCGCTGGCGAGGTCGTTTCCCTGTGGTAAACAGGACAGGTAGGTCGGTTTATATGATGCGCCGTACATGAGAGCTGAGAGAATCCATCATTCGGCCTGCTCGTACTCATGAAAAGAAGTCTAATAATATTCATAACAAAATAAAGGTCTTACTTGGTAATTAATATTGTTAAAAGGTCACCACCTGCGGTGTGGATAGTGGCGCCGCCGCAAGGGCGGTTTTCGCTTGAGACCCTCCCTCGTCGAGTTGTTCTCTTTCTCCCCGAAGTGCTCTTTCGAAGGATATCCAGTATTGAATTGCTGCCTGGCTTGAGGCCTCCAGGCTCCGGGCTGCGTTTCTGGACAGCGCTATAAATTTATAAAGGGAATGAATGGTGGCATTCATATGAGAACATGCTTCGAATCCTACCCCCATGCATCTCCGTGACCAGGAGAAAGTTCAGGCTTTTTTTTGATGTCCTATATCGACTTCCCCCCCTGCAGGGGCTTTGGCTGCGGTGCAGTTGGGGGGATGAGCTTCCCAGTCAGCTCTTCCCGCAGGTGGCTCAAGTGGAAGGCGCCTATGTCGCAGTCAAGTATTCTAGGTGCACACCTAGAGCGAAGGATTCCCTGCGGTATTCTGGCAGGACTCGGAGGCTGTCCAGATTACATTCGTAATGGACGATGGAGAGCTGCGGGGCCGCTGTTTGCCTCTTCTGGTTCTGATATGAGTAAAGCACACTCAGTGGCGGCGTTTCGGATTCGGCAGTTGTGTGCTGAGGTTCTGACATCCCGAAGAAAGTTTGCTCGGGAAGTTGAATGACATCATATGCCTAGCACGATCACATGCTATCACAAATTCCAGATCACATGATACACTTTGTTTATCAGTCGACGCGATTCTGAGCTCTGACTCCACTCAGAGTGCCACCGCGTCGGCGTCGTGTATGGGCACTGTTCTTTGAGGGGGCTGTGGTGCGGATCGCCAGCGGCGACTTCGCGGAGCAGTTAGCATCGCAGCTTCCTCAATTGAAATAAAGCTCGCGCATTTTTTTAATTCTCGCCTTCTGTGCGACACCCTGCTAATGCTATCGTCTGCGAAGACGAGTGGCTTGGTACGTGCTGCTGGTGGCACTTTCCTGTTCCCAGGCTCACGGCTGTTTCTCGCAGATATTCGTGCGCAAAGGACTTAGCTTTGAGAGGATGAGCGAGCGAGATAGAGAGTAGGCTGTGGCAGAAGTGTGCGCCCCAATCCACTTCTGTACCTTCGCTGACTGACAGAAATGAGCGCGTAGAAGCATCCCCAAGGGCCTTCATCATGGCACATCGCACGGTACCGCAACCGATACATCTACAGAGATTCTGGGATTCACTACACTCCCATGGAGTACTGCGGCGGTGGCGACCGCTCCACCGTTATCAAGCAGGCGAAAACTGTCTATGCCCTCGAAATGTGAGTGTATTACTCGCTCATTCAACTCACAAGAGAACCGATGGTTTTTCCGAACAGGATCTCCCATGTGAGCATCATCAACCGGCAAGCCTACCCCCTCTAGCGACAGCTCGACGCCAACGCAGGTGAAATGGTTCTCCACAAGATCCGGGGCGTGGGCGTGTAAGTCCTCAACAACTGCTCTCCCGCCCAACAGCTCACGAGGCCGGCAAATGAAGGCTCCGACAACAAAACTTTCAGCGGCTTTACGCTGCAGGACGGCACTACGCACGAAGCGGACCTTGCCATATGCGCCATCGGAGTCAAACTGCGGGACGAGCTGGCCCAAGCGTCCGGCATTGAGTGCCGTCGTAGAGGAGGCATTGCCGTGGATGATAACCTCCAGGCTTCCGTGTCGGATGTGTATGCGATTGGGGAACGCGCGAATTGGAATGGGAATCATTTGCTCCTGGAAGTATGGCCTGTATCGTTCATGGGATTGAGGTTGATGCTCACTTTATCAATAGTCGAAATGGCGGATATCCTCTCCTTCAATTTGACTGGAACGGATTCACATGCGCCGAGGAAGATGAGTTCTCCGGATTTGAGTACGGAATTGAAGTATGTTGCTCGCTTTCTACTTTATCCCATCCACTGAACTTCTACTCAGACTTATGGGCATCGACGTGGCACCCTTCGGGAACTTCTTCTCAGACAAACGGATGACTATCAAAACCCAGGGTAAATGTAACACCAGCCGTCGAAGCCGCTTTTCTCTTCAAAAGCCTGCTTGACTCGTGCTTTCCGTAGCATGATACTCATTCTGGGCTCTGGCATCTTTGCTTATATCCTCCCTACCGTTCTTTCAGTCGCCTTCCTCCGACACTACCAAATAAAAGACAAAATGGTCCGCATCTCCATCCTCGTGAGTTCTCCTTGGTTCTCTTTCTTTTACATCTCGGAAGGCTGACCTGGTTTGTCAGAATGACTGCTTGAACAGCATCGTCAATGCCGAATGTCGTGGCAAACGCTAGGTGCTCATCAGCCCTTCTTCCAAGGTCGTTGTTAAGTTTTTGAGCGTCATGCAAGGCCACGGTGAGCACGCTTTCTGTTTTCTATGTTTGCTCTTCCTTTTTGCATTGGAATATAACTACGATTGCCGCGCTTTTCA
>Ga0307513_10009496_pt1 | contig 12301 bp, 13 predicted proteins | sample 15_EM_MG_FD_202174 | JGI IMG/M metagenome (GOLD analysis project Ga0307513, IMG submission 202174) | Populus trichocarpa ectomycorrhiza microbial communities from riparian zone in the Pacific Northwest, United States - 15_EM | ecosystem: Host-associated > Plants > Roots > Unclassified | place... | reverse complement strand
TAAGCCACAAATTTGCGTTGAGCTGTAAATTTGCGTTGAGCTGTCAGGCACTCTTTAGAGTGGCCCCGGTTGTGAGCCAGCGAACATGCGGGGGTTGCGGCCGTACGCCGCAACCTTGGCACGAGTAGATCCCGCACGTGGCAACGACGTCATCACTGTGTCCTGTGAATTACGGCGAAAGAGCACATTCATCCAAACACTCTAACCTCCGAGACCCCTCTGCTGCAGAGGCTCCAATACCCTTAACCATGGGCCACCTTCCAAAAGCCTTTCACCCACGTCCTATCAGCACTACCGTAGCAGCAACAATCCAATGCCCCGCCGCAAGTCTTTAGTTCATTACCAGACCTTCCCCTCCCCCCCGGGATCTCGAAATGCTCCTCTTGGTAACAGTAATAGCCTCTCGACAAGCTCGCTGGACTTCTTCGGGGACGATAGCCGCGGTAACGTAAGCGGGGCCTCTTTAGATACTAATGGTAAGTTAGGGAGCGAAGGCGAAGCCAGCGGCGATGACGACCTGCCCACGATACCGAAGAGGCAGCTTCTTACACTAGCCGTCATCTCCCTTGCTGAGCAGACTGCGCTGAACAGTATATCGCCTTATCTTCCGCAGATGACGGGGACATTTCCTGAAGTTGATCAGCAAAAGGTTGGGCTGTATGTTGGGATTGTCGCCAGCTCGTTTGCTGCGGCTCAGTTCGCGAGTGCGTGTCTTTCCATCGGTATTTGGAGAGATGTTTTCTGACGCGTTTATCCTTGGACGATCAGCGAATTTCTTCTGGGGAAGGCTGAGTGATCGGATCGGGCGGAAACCTGTTATTCTCTTTGGAACTCTGGCTACTGCAGCTTGTTTCGCGGCTTTCGGGTTTTGTAGGACTCTTTGGCAGGCAATAGTGGTGCAGGCTATCATGGGGCTGGTCAACGGCAATGCCGGTGTGTTACCCTTCGGAATGTCGCGTAGAATTTTCACGCCTCTTTAGACTGACTCTCACCCCAGGCATTGTCGCAACTATCCTGGGGGAAATAACCGATAAATCAAATCAGTCTTCGGCTTTCAAATATCTTCCCGTGGTGTATGGAATTGGTGGCATAACCGGACCATTGATTGGTGGCATCCTCGCACGTCCTGTTACCGGTGAACCGTCTGACCCTATCACTGGATTGTTTGCAAAAAATCCGTATCTCCTGCCCAACGCTGTTTCTGCCGGTGTTCTATTGTTAGATTTTCTATTCGCCGCCTTCTTACTTGACGAGAGCTTAAAAGAAGCGAGGAAGCTCCCTCCGCTCGGAGAGCGTGTAAAGAACCTATTTGTTTGGCTCTGGGAATTTACCTCCAGCTCACGACCAAGTTACATTCGCGTTTCTCAGAACTACCGAGATGAGTCCGAGGACGAGAGAGAGGATTCGCCTCCATATTTGACGGAAAACTCCGGCTCGTCTTCCCCGCCTGCTCTCCTTCCTGAGGTTGCTGCCCCCCTACCCTACAGATCCATCTTGACACCGCCAATTATCGTCTTCTTGATAACATACGCTATCTTCAACCTATCCAACATCTCCTACAACTCCCTATACCCAATCTTCGCCTCAAGCCCACCACCCATCGGACGCGGTCTTTCACCGAAGGAGATAGGGCTCTCGCTCTCTTTCGTTGGCCTAGTCACCATAATTTTTCAGCTACTTTTGTTCGGCCCTCTCCTAGCACACTTGGGACATCTTTGGGGATATCGCTTTGCCCTCGCCGGTTTCGTAGCTGCGTTCTGTGCGACACCCTTCGTGGGCTACATTGACACGGCAAATGGACTGAGCGCTAAAATATTGCCATGGGCCGAGCTATATTCTGTCTTGCTGTTGAAGGCCGTAGCAGCTGTCGTCGGTCTCACATGTGCGATGCTGCTGATAACTAATGCATCCCCGAAACCCTCGGCTCTCGGAACCCTGAACGGACTAGCTCAGACATTGAGTGCTGGCGGAAGAGCTGCCGGTCCGCTGATTAGCGGGGCGTTGTTCACGCTTGGTGCTAGAGTAGAGAACAGGGGGGAGTTGTTGGCATGGGGGGTATTTGGCGGGGTTTCCGGGATTGGGTTGGGACTTTGCTTTTGGGGTATTGGCGGGGAAGCCCTTGTAAATGAAGAGGGGGGAGGAGAGGAGGATCTTGAAGGTGGCGCGGAAATCTAATAGAGATCCAAAGAGCTCCAGTACACAGCATTCATTTTCATTTGTTTCTACTTTTTTTTTTTGATATTTTGTTTTAGCATCGAATTGTAATATAGAACGTTCGCGATTTTAGGGTTTCCGGGCCTCGGTAGGGTTTTCCTTTTTCATTATCGGCTGTCATTACTATGTCGTGTTTGTGAGGCTGTCCTCGAATAGTCTATCACAAAGAAAAACAGCCTCTATATTAACCATACGGTACCTAGTTGATGAAAGATTCGCAGCAGCAGCAATCCCTAGAGGAGAATCTCTAGTCAGTTGTATTGGGGCTTACATGCACTCTTGATATAAGAAACTTAACGCGTCTTTATCACAAGATTTTGGCAATAAAGCAGACACCGCCCTAAATTTCTATGCTTATCAGGACCCTTTATGGCGATGTTACCGGTATAACGATGCCCTCATGCCATGTTGGTGACGTATCAATAACAATGAGAGCACAAATGTATCTAAAGCTACCGTGAACTCGTACAGCTTGAAGTCCATTCCCTCCTTTTTGCCTCCACCGAGCCAGTTGCCACACCGTGCTTTGTCAATAATCGTGCGAGTTCCTCCAGGGCCCCCGAGGCACAGAAGTCCACTCAGACTCTGCGGCAATGCACAGACACGAGACTGCGTGGCACACAGCCGCACGCTACCATTTTCCCGAGATCTGAACGAAGTCCAGTTCCGGGAATGAGCCAGATACAGATCACCCATTTTGGGGACGCTCTTTAGTTTCCAAAACCACAGAGACCCTTCTCAAAAGCCCACAGAGTGGCTCTTCTCGCGCTGGCCTCCATTCTAGTACTCTTGCTGAAGACAAAAACATTCAATTCGGGAGCTCTTCGCGGGTGGAGCACAGACGCATGGCTTCATGCAGAAATCACAGCGGTGAACTGCCGCGCACTTGAGAGACAAAGTAGTCTAGCCCGTCCTATATACCCTTACCAAAAACAATCAATTCGCTCCTATTTTTTTTTCCCGCTCGCCAGCTGGCAAACCAAACTCAAACCATAACTCTGTCGGGTATAGCAAACAAACCGGGTATAGTTATTTCCATCACCCCGGCTCGGGGGGGGCCGGGAGCTTCCCGAGCAACGGTTTTCCCGATGGACCCCGAAACGGGAATCTCGGGAAGTGCCGGCAACGTCAAAATGAAGCTTGCCTTATTCCTTACTCGGGGGCAAACTTGATCTAGGATCGCACTCTCACCTTCTACCTACAGAGATGGTCACGATGGACAAGCGGGAATAATTCTTCCTTAATTTTTACTATTAAATCTTTGCATTAAATCCGATGCCATTATTCTCACGTGTTTTGGTTTACTTCTTGCTCTTGCCGGACTTGTCATTTCCCCCAATAAGTTGCATCAAATCTTGGCTAAGCCTAGAGTTCTCTCTTGCAGAAAGAATTGAGGTGGGTGTTGGTGATCGAGGGCGTTTGTTTGGGCTGCCACCAATGCAAGACGGGTGAGCTGACAGGTTTGGACTGACGAACAGAAAGCTCAGATGTTGCTGATGATACCATTTTTCCAAACGGGATTCGCCAGTTCGAGTGACATGAAGTGACTTTGGCCCGTCCTGAAAAGCTTTCCCTTCTCGCTTACTGGACCATTGGATTTTTATTTTTTTCTAAAAAAAATTCCATACAGACTGGTCTCTGAAACGACTCGAGTGTGCGGTACAGTGTAGTCTATTTATTTTATTTTCGGCCTTTTCGAATCGAATGAAACATTGATTGGAGCCACGAAGCGGTTGGATGTGTGCGCTTTGGCTCTCTCGTTCGAAGGTTTTTTTGGAAGGCTGGACTGGCGGGAGGTCCAAGGCTTCCTATCACGGGTTTTAGCTTCGGATAATGCAAAGTAGACAACACGGCGGCGGCGGTGGTGACGGCGACGTGGTGCAGGAGGAGATGATCCTTGATGTGGGTAACCACCTTTTGAATAATCAGGAAACAATCCCGTTCCTCCTCCTCCTCCGCTCCCTCCCTCTCTCTCTCTATTATTCCCCTTCTCCTCCTCTCTCCTTCCATTCTACTTTCCTCCAACACTCTGCTGTGCTTTCCTTCCCCCCGGCGGTATTCAGATTTCTTCTTTGATTTCAAGACTTCATTCCCAACGCATTAGGATACCTGCAGGTACAAGCGGCCCGACATGTCAAACACCGGAAAGAAGTCGACGTTTACTGGTCCGCCGCAGAACCAACATCCAGGTCAGCATAATCAACAGCAACATCCCCCCCACCACCACCAGCAGCAACAGCCGGGTTTACGACCATCCTCCGGAGATACCGGCTTTTTCCAGGATGCCCCTCGTTTGGGGAACCAGTTCGAAGAAGATGTGGGACTCAAGAGGGTTCTTTCACGTATGTTCCGTTCCCCCACGGTTCTTTGTAAAAGCCTCATGACTTTAGATGCAACTAACTGGGTGGGTTTTGTTTCTCAGTTTACCTCCCACCGGCTTTGCTGAAACCGTTGCATAAAGAGCTCGACTCGCTTGCTGTTGCGGCTCTTTCCCCGCAAGTCTTACATTGGGTCGAAGATGCCGAGGCACACCCACCCACGCTCGAGTCACATGATGCGTTCGCTAACCGCAGCGACAACTTGCGAACTTCAGAAGGATGGAGGAGACTAGGCGAGCTTGGCGCTCACCAAGGTATTGTGGCTGAGGGGTATGAGGGCCGGTATGGGAGGATTGGACAATTTGCAAAGTATATTATTTTATTGATGCTCTTGGGTTGAAATGGCTCGATATTAACTGTGCGAATTAGGTACTACATATTTTCCCCGTCTTCAGCATTGACTACCTGCCCGTTTGCAATGACGGATGGAGCTGCCCGTCTATTATCACAGCACATTCCTCACCCGGCAACTTCGATTCAATCATTTTTCAGTCTGAACTCCTCATTGAGTTCTCGCAGAGAAGCAGAAGCAAGACGGCACGTTTTCCACAACGCCCACTTCCGCCTTATCTCGCGTGACCAGTCTGCCCGTTGGACTAGTGGTCAATGGATGACTGAAAGACCCGGTGGCTCCGACGTTTCTAGGAGTGAAACAGTGGCTGTGTACTCTCCTCTCGCGCCACCTTCGCCGATCGAAGGTGGCGCGGAGGAGCTGGGACCTTGGGTCGTTGATGGTTATAAATTCTTTTCCTCGGCTACGGACGCGGATATGACAATCCTCCTTGCGAGGACCCCTGGTGGGGGCGGTAAGCTCAGCGCATTCTATGCGCCCATGAAATTGGCGAACGGCGAGAGGAATGGTGTGAGGATCATGCGGTTGAAGAGGAAGCTTGGGACAAGGGCTCTACCAACGGCGGAATTAGAACTTAAGGGAATGCGGGCGTGGATGATTGGGGAAGAAGGCGAGGGTATCAAGCAGATAGCAACGGTGCTAAATATCACTCGCGTTCATAACGCCGTGGGTGCCATTAGCTTTATGCGAAGGGGTCTGGCCGTAGCAAAGGTTTGCCCATTCCCTCATTCTAGATCCCCGGACATGACAACTTACGTTTAGGGAAATAGGCGTTCTCAAAGGTCCGCGTAGTTGCAAAGAACCGGCCCCTCTGGACAATCCCCCTTCACCTCCGCACACTGGCACATCTGGAGCTCTACCAGCGCGCAACCACCCATCTAACATTCTTTACAATCCATCTCCTCTCCCTTAGCGAAACCTCTGCTGCCCCGTCCACACTACCCCCGAGCGCCTCATCCCCACTACATACCCCCTCGGCGCCGCATCAACTCTTGCGCCTCCTAACCCCCATCGCCAAAGCCCTAACCGCAAAACTAGCTATGAGCACCTTATCCGAATGCGCCGAATCTCTCGGCGGCGTCGGTTACTGCGAGAATGAAGAACCCTTAAACATAGCCCGTCTCCTTCGCGACGCTCAAGTACTCTCGATCTGGGAGGGCACAACGAATGTGCTAATAACCGACCTGATCAGCAGCTTAAAGCGTACATCTCGCGCGGGAGGCGAAGAACGGGGCTGGGTTCCGTTTAACGAATTTGTAGAAGAAAATTTGGGTTCGCCGGCTACAGCTACTACCGGCCGCGTAGGCGAGGTTGAAGCGGAGGTCCTTGAAAGGTGCAAAGTTGCTCTATGGGGGGAGTGGAAAGAATTCGAAAAGATCTTGGAGACAAGGAGCAAGGAAGAATTGACCTCTGGTGGACGAATAGTCTTGTGGACTCTTGGCTGGGTGTTGTGTGGTGTTCTGCTTATTGTTGACGCAAGGAGGGATGGAGAGAGGACTGCAGTGGAGTTTGCTAGACGCTGGGTCTTGGAAAAAGCTAGCATTTGGGGTGCTTGGGGGGAGTATGGGGTTGTTGAAGCGGAAGTTGAGAAGAGGGCGCGGGCCGATTGTTGGGCGGTGTTTGGAGAGAAGTTACCGGAGGTTAAGGACAGAGCTAGGTTGTGAAATTCTCTCTTGACTTTCGATGGTTACTGGGAAGGTGAAAGGAGAGAGGAAAAGCGGGTGGGGGGGGGGATTACGATTACTAACGCCACAACACATTGGGACTTTCTTTTGTTTAGCACAGTTACTTGCGTGTGAATTTTTTCTTTTCGTCAATTATTCTGTCTTTGCCTTGTGATTTCCTTGTGTTATTCTGTTTTGGCTTGCATTGGGCGGAGCATTATCATCTGGAGTCTTCATTTTCACATTTACCTATCAACCTGTTTCTCGGTTATTTAGCATGTCTCGCATTGCCCTGTGTTTTTTGGTACCATGGTTGGAGGATGGAGGGATCGATGCCGATAGGGGGGTGCGCACGCGTGTGGAGATGGGAAAATTGCGGTTTACATAACAATGAGAGGGGGTTACAAGTAATCCAATGAGTCTACGTAAAGCGTTTCCTTTGGAGCTGAGTGTGAGACTTTTCTGTTTGCCCTCAAAGACGTGGGGTGGGTATTGCCGACGATATAATAAAGGCTTTTCCCAAGATCTGGAGTGTAACTAGGGAAGGGGAGAGGGGTGGCGTTGATACCCGATGGTAAAGTATGATAAAACCTTGATATCCTTTGTAACCCCCGTGATATCATGTTGATATAGCATGTAGGATTGGTCAAGAAAAAGGATGGCAAGTGTATGCGGTAGTACTAGTACAAGTCGCCCGAGAACTGGCATCGCAACCTGAGCTCCCAACATTCCTGATCCCACCGGGCTCCTCCTCCAGACTCCATCCAGTCACAGAATATCAACCGGACCAGCCCAAGAGACGAACCCATGGATCTCCGCACACCACTGCCATCAGCCGGGAATTCCATCCACCCAGGACCCGGAAACCCGGTACCGCTCGTTACAACACAGTACGAAACACAAGAGCAGGTCTCCAGCGAATAACTCATGATCGGGAGGGAGCTGGGAGGGAGAGCTCATCCTAATTCAACCCCTTTGCTACAGTACAATAGATCGGGACTGTGAGGGGAGGCTAACTTTTCCATGCTTATCCGCTGACTTGTCGCCATACCCGCGGATCCTGCCCGGTGCGGTTGCTACCCTAGCCGTTATCTGGGGGGTATTGGGAGTTTCTCTGGTTGCGGGATCGGCTTCATGGCTCATCACCCGCGCTGATTATTATTCGTTTTGGAATAGAGCACGCTCCGGGGGGTTTTGTCCGGCGCAGGGAATCCTCTAGAGTCTGCTATTTTTTTCGAGCGCGCTTGGTAGGGTGTGTTGTCCCCCCCCTCGCTTGGAACTTCCCGGTATGTATTCTTTGCCCTGGGGAAGTCATCCTGGAAGCGGCCGGCGAGTGCTGGGGTGTCTGCTGTGGTGTCTGGTTATGTCAGGGCGAGGCCCGTACTCCTGTATTCGAATTTCCGGGCAGAATTAGCGAGGGAGGGAGGGAGGGGGGGAGGTTTTGTATGACATAGGGTTCTGGTTCTGGGGGGTGGTGGAACGGGTGGTTGTGTTCAGACTACCGGTCCCACTCCCACCGGACCATTTCGCAAAACTGATTGGAACGACCGGTGAGGGCGATGGGCATACCCTTATCCGGGAAAACTCCAGCGGGGAGGGGTTTCGCCATTTTTTTTTTGTTATTGCCAGATACGTGGGGGAGGTATGATAGCTATCTATCGGCGGTGGTGGAATTTGGGCACTCACGACTTCATATTGTATCATACAAAAAGAATGCGGAATTGGTGAAATCGGGGTGTGTGGCGCAGGTATTTATCGTAGTTATCTGAGAATCCTTACTTAGTATTATTATGGAAAGCACTGCAAGAACCGAAATAATTGAATCCCGTGGTAAGACGTCCGAGATTCGCTCTCTTGGATAGTTGGGGAGGGGGGGGGAGCGCAGGGTGGAAACTAACTAGCCTCCTTAGCCCTAGCTTAAGATGGTGAAAATGAAAAAGGGGCTAGAGCTCATCACCAGCAAAGGTATAGTAAGTTCTAGCATCCAGCGTGAGGTTTCAATTACCCCGGTTTTCACGGTATGGGGATTTCCCCACTTTGGCGTGCGTGGCGTGGGAGTAGGGTTGTTATTGGAGCTTGTGGTTGTTTCTCTATATTGATGTGGGGGTTGACTGATGGGCTTATCGCATCTAAGGTTTGATGATAATAGTATAGTGCGGCCTACGAGTAGTAGACTGAAGTCTTAGCGATGGCGCAATCTCACATTATCCATGCCATGCCCGCTCTCATAAGTAAGACTTAACGCCTGAAGAAAGAATAGCTGAAACTTATCCATAACAACTAAGTTAATTCGGAATAATGGGATGGTAATATAATAAAAATTCAAATGATAGCAGGAGCAACTACCGATAGTCCCTCTAATGCCGTACACTATTCAGGCCTTTTGCATCAGTTAGTCTAGTAAGCTTGGTAGGAATAGTAAGTAGAGTCCCGGGGTTTCTTGAAAAAAACTGTCTGGTATGATATTGTCTTCTTCGGGGGTGGCTCGTGGGGTTTTTAGCACTCTCCGGGGGTCTGGAATGGTTGGTGCCGGCGCTGGGGGGGGGGGGCAGATTGAGCTCAAGCTAGGTGTTTTCGGTTGGCTTGGGGTCAAGGGGCAGAGATAGTGATATTCAAGATCAAATTTTCGCACTGGTCGTTTTGTGATTATTGGTTCTGGGCTTGTGGTGGGGATTTGTGGGAGTAGAGTTCTTGTTTGGGAGGATTGTTCGTTCAGGTTACTGTTGTTTAAGTTATCGTACTAGCTATGATACATGGGTCAGGGGCTGTAGTCTGTTGCATAGGATCGTTGGGTTAGCGGTTACTTGGTATAACTAAAGCTTTCGTCTAGTGGCTGATGGAGTAACCCCATCGTGGTATGTTAGGTTAGGGCACACTTGTAGGTTTGAGCAGGGCTATTGACCAGACCGCGTGGCGGTGACTGGTGTTGTGTGGTAGGAGCCCACTGTGCGGGCCACCACAAACTGTATATAACGGTAGCGGGAAAGAGATCAAAGGAAACAATACAGAAGATAGGAGAAAATGAATGAGAACGGAACCACACATCTAATCAATTCGCCGAGTGATAACATATGAGGAGAGGTAAATGGAATGAGCTGGAATCGGACAGGGTTAAACCGAGGCTAAAGAATGCTGGACCGGCTATGTCGCGCTCAGGGCGTAGGAAGTATATATCTGAAAGTGTGATGCTATTCCGGCGAAAATGCTAAAATTCCCCGGAGCCTTTAGTCATCTACTAGTAGATACAGGCACTGATGGAGGTCTGGTTTCTGCGCAGGGAAATATGCCGTCGTATAAGCACCGCAAGGACACAGCTATGATCCGAACTGTCGTCACGAGAAACATCCGGGTCAGTCGCTGATAGGAAAACCGAGATGTGTTCGATATTTGATGTATATGACAAGTGTGTTCGCAGAGGAGTATGAGGTGATCCTAAAAGTGATCATCCAGAGAAAGGAACGCAGCTCAGACTAGATACCGGCGCGTTGCTGTTTCACTGGATGAGCGGTGGGATCGCTCTCTCCGGCCACTTACGGATTGAATCGAGTTTTTAAGCACCTCTCGTTCTCGCAAGCTTCCGGCGTAACAGCTCGGCTATTCCATATTTTGCAGAGGCTTTTTGTTTGGGGGGGGATAGCGGGGGTGAGGTTTTATAAGGTGAAGGTACTCATTTTCGGTGTAAAATCGGGGGAGCTGTCGCTAATGAGAGGGCAAGTAAACCTCCGAATCGCTACAATTGAAGCAAATACCTAGATAGGGTGGGTTGGTTTCGTGTAGTTAGCGCTAATCTGGCGATTACTGAATGATACGGAGTATTAGTTGGGATGTCTATCTGGAGGGCCTGTTACGCAGGGTGCCTTAGGGTGTGTTAACGGTGGTGGCGGGGTTTGGTGGAGGGGGGGGGAGGGTTTGGTTAGAAAATGGTTTCGTTGGTGGCTGCTAGAGTCAAGAGAAGTGTTCTTATGGGAGTAACTTAAAGACTGTGGAAAGTTTGGCCTTGCAATCCGCACGCACGGCTGCCGTGGTAGGTGGTAGCAGTATTCTCTATGGTATAAAAAGTAAATAATGTCGCTGTAGGATACAAAGTCCACCCCCGCCTTCGTCTTCGACAACGTCCATACCCGTCCCCTCCCAATTAGTAATAATAAAAGATACAATCCCATAAGTCAGCTCCTGGCCTCATCGAGCTACGTTAAAAACCGGGGTGTAAACATAAGAGTTGAAGAGACGAGTCCCTTCCTCCCCTGGCCCCTGTATCCACCTCTCGGCTTCCAGAATATCTTTCATTTCTGGATCACAGGGGCTTCCACTGGGTTTCTTTGACGACAGAGTAGAGCTTGACAGTCGGATCGTTTATCCTCCTCTTTCCCTCGTGGGAGAGGAAGGGGTCATACGGGCAGAGCCCGTTCTTGCGGGTTGGGCCGGGCTAAGGCCTGAACTTGCGGGCTGCGCATCTCAATACCAATTATCCTTTGCATAGGAGACCAAGGCGAAGTCTTTGTGAGACGGTCCCTGAGGCCTACTGCAAACGGGCGATCCCAGGTGATGATCAATACTGCCAGTGGGAGTATTGCAGCAACTGCAGGGCCTATGGCCAGCCAGAATTCTGTTAGGGTCAGTTTGCTACTGCCGCTAAATCCCTCTGTTGTCTGCATGCCGTAATACTGATGGGGTTCCTTGTTAGAAAGCACTTATATCGCAGATAGGAGGTAGAATACCGAAGCACCAAAGTTGAGAGGAAGGAACGCAACAGTCATGATGGTGAAACCGTCAACCGCACGCCCTTGCTGCACAATTTCGGTATGGGTCTTCTTGAGAATGCTCTCGATGGGTTTCATTGAGTTTATCGCTTCTTGAGCCTTTCTCTCGGAGTGGGCTGCTTTGGTCTGATCAGACCTCAGGAATGCAGAAAGCTGTCTAGTCGTTAGTGTTCTTGTTATATGCTTAGGTGTGGAAATTATACAATTTTTCTTCGGATATCCATACTCCCTACTAACTTTTCGATTTTCTTAATGAAACATTTCCTCTCTCGAACGACCTCATCAATAGTGTCTAAAGCATTAGGCCATATCTGCTCGGGATCTCCCGAGAAGATGGGGATCGTGATAGTATCCTTGTGTAAGGGATTGCGCCGGAGTGGGTGCCCATTCTCATAATCTTTAGTTTTTGTTTGGTAGCTTGTTAAAAATACCCTGTGGAGATCATCAAGAACAGTAATCTGTCGCTCAGCTACGCTGATAGCAGCAAACAGATCCACCGAGAGCCTGTTAAGGGCTCCGAGGAGGTCTCGGACTCTCTTCTGCTTCCTCTCCATCCCTTGATCATCCTCGTAGCTTTCTGCATCTGATAACATTTGGTCGATATCATCCTCCTGGTATTCCCTAAAAATTAATGCTAGATTCCTTTGGCCAAACGAGAGAATAGACTTACAAGTTCGCACAAGGAGGTTTGAAGCTTCTTCAACGCCCATCTTTCGGAGTTCATATGATTAGCAATCATATGAGTCATTAGGTGAAAAGCGCCGATAGGCTCCTGAAGGGGGTGAACTGGGACTTGATCTTTGACACTATCCTCCTTGGATCTGAAGGCCGCCATTGTATCTTTGGAAATTGCTTAGTAACGGTGTTTGGGTCAACAGTGGGTAAAAGGGCAAAGCTTACTGTTATCAAATACCATATATCGTGCCTGGTGAA
>Ga0307513_10009495_pt1 | contig 12302 bp, 7 predicted proteins | sample 15_EM_MG_FD_202174 | JGI IMG/M metagenome (GOLD analysis project Ga0307513, IMG submission 202174) | Populus trichocarpa ectomycorrhiza microbial communities from riparian zone in the Pacific Northwest, United States - 15_EM | ecosystem: Host-associated > Plants > Roots > Unclassified | place... | reverse complement strand
CCGGTAATGTGTTAGCATCGCACCCACTCCGATCGACGCATGCTCGGTTTAACTCGGTCTTAGTAGGGCGAGCGCCTGATAAGCCAGGCGAGGGAACAAGGACGTATGAGCGAAGTGATAGTGCCTTACGATTGGGTACTGAGACTGAACGGACAGCCATGAAGATTGAATAGGAGATTAGAGGGTTACAATAGAACTACCCACAGTCGTACAGGTAAGTATTTCACGCAATTTATATTGACACCCGACCTCCCGATCGTCTTTCTCATATCATGTCAGATAGGTGTGCGCTCGCTTGGACACGTTTCTCAATGAAACCACAACCCCTTGGCTGAGTGCAACTCGGTACACTAGTGAGACAAGTTAGGGATAATAGGTCGTTGAAGTGTTCAACATTACCACTTGGCCGATTCCGACACACGCTACGAGCCACGAATCAGGCTGCGACAGATAACTCACTTGTTGAAGACAATTCCAGGAAACACCAGGTGAGGCCGATAATAAGCCGGCCTGTAATGAAAACACTCACTTCTTCCACATTTAGCGGCACTTGTGATCCGGCAGGCCCAGAGCAGCCCCAAATACACGTTTCTATGTTCCTTGGGCATCTTTAGGTACATTAACCACCTTCCAGTCTGCGAATTTAGCTGTCACCCTCCATTACATCGATACTTTCGACTCTTGACCGTTCTAATCTACTCTTCCGTACAGCATGAAACCTCACATAGCATTATACAGCATTGGTGTCACCGGAACAACATTCTTCCCTACAGGTGAGAGGCGATTGTATGATAGCGGAGTGCGACATCTGGATCAGTAGCGTGAAGTGAAACTGTTTCCGCTAGTTGGGTAAAGGGAACATCAATCACTCATGTACACGACACCCTCTTCGAAAACGTCGCCCTTTTTGCACGCTGGTTGCGAGTAATTGTCGAACGACACGAGCCAGGGGCCATAAGAAGACGCACAGGGAGTGAAAAAGAACTGAGAAATGTCGCTGGAAAACGAGAGTCCAGTATTGTCTCGTCCTTGGGCAGGCTGAGTCTGACGCTCTATAGGGAGAGGGCGCCTCCTCGCCACATTGAGTAATTGGGGACTACTCACAATTCGATGGATGCTTTACTGTCGGTGAGGTACAACTGCTGGCGAAGGATCCTGGAGACGGCGGTAGAGAGTGAGTGCAATAGGGATCGAGAAAGGGAGCGACAAGGCTTGGGCGAGAGGTTCGGAATGAACGGATGCTTGATGTGCCTTGTACGTGATTGGAAGAAACTCTTCTACGCCGCACTATTGTCCCGGGTGTCGCACCTCTCAATAATCTTGCTCGGTCGTGCCTCACCTTCGGAGAGGAATGTCGTTCCTATGATAGCAATACTTTATATTACCACTCGGAGGCTCATGTTGTACAATGGAGTAAATGAGAAGGGTCTGGGGTCGAAAGTAGCAACGCAATCGAGGCTGTGGGACATGTGAACTCGCAGACAGGAACACTGGCACCAAAGGATGAGAAAGCCTTCCAGAAGCAGAGTTCCATGCCCTAACAAAGTTCTGGTCCCTTGTATCCGTGATCAAGCTTTCAATGAAGGAATAGTGTCACCATACCTGTATTTACGCTTCGCAAGGAGACAAATACAGTACTAGTTGATATAGGTCATATTGTCCCTCCATTTCAGCAAGCATCGTCTGAGTGCTAAAATTTCCGTTTGGTCGCTAACTTGACAGAAATGATCGTGTTTGTTGGAGCCAGCTACAAATACGTAAAGATACGATAACGAGGATGTGAGGTCTTATATACCCCAGAACATGAACATGTGATACCGGGCCGCACACGCCAAACAATCGGCGCACTGAGCGCTCGAATATCAAATTCCAAATTCCGACGTAGAGAACATAGGGAGACCCAAAAGCAAGATGGAATGCTTCGTTTGGTAGGTGTGCTCGAACGACCCTACTCTGCAGTCAGCTAACAGACCGCCCTAAGAGTGCTATATCCTCTTTGTGTCTCGGACGCGGCTTCGTATACCAATCCATAGTGCCTGCGACAAGGAGGTCGCAGTTGTCATCTTTGCATTCCCGAACTATGACACCATCCGAGGCTGTCGATGGAAACCCACTCCCAAGAATAAGATCGCAAAGGAGTTGAGACAGTGTTTATTTAGTCAATGACGTCCCTGCGAGGGAATCTTGATGCGGCACAGGGACAGCGTAGTAATGTATATAACCCGCTGAACCACTCATGGCATGGGATGTCTCAACAACTCCTTCTGGCAGCAATAGGGCCTAGAGTCCGTGGCCCTGAAAAACACCTATGTGTTCTAGTGTAATCGCTGGATGATCGTCCCATCCTTCACAAACCGCACATCCCATTCCCCTTGTTCCGCCCTCTGAATCAGACTCCAATACGCGAGCCCGTGCGCCTCTGCACTGAATTCCTTAAAAGGTGGTTTCCCATCCAGGGTCGTTTGCGAGGGAAGATAGAATCGGAATCCGTCTTTCTTGTAAGCCTTCACGGAGGCTTCGATGAAGAAAGCAAGTGAACGCTTTTGGGCAGCTAGGGAGAGGAAGTCGGCTGCAGCGGGTGCGGGGGAGACCCCGAAGAGATTGCTTGTGGCAATGAATACCTATTCCAAAGGGATCAGGATTGACCGATCCTGACTCAGGCCTTTCTCAGGAAGGTGGGATACCTTCGGAGTGGCTCGATGCAGCTTTCTGAATGCGGTGAGGGAGTGCTGGAGAGTTGGATATGCGCCAAGACCACCGGCCGTCAAATCCCTTGAAGACGGATTGATGAGTAAACGCAGCGAAGCGATGAAAACTTGGCATACTTAATGTATTGTTCATATGGTAGAGAGAAAGGGTCGCCTGGAGTTGGAGCCGGGCTGAAAGCAGCGACTAACGAGAGAAATTAATAATCTTGTGATTTGCTGAAGAAGGAAGTGCTCGCCATTATATATGACCACATTGGGGGGAGCTCCCAGATTCCGCTCAGTCTCTTTGAATGCGCCGGATATTTCTGCTGCATTGGAAACGTCGACTTTGACGGGAAACGCCTTGCCGTTCGTTACATCCACCCCGGAACGTGAGCCAACTGCGACTTTGAAGTCATTCTGCACCAGCTTTAGAGCGACCGCCTATGAGTACTTTGCGGGATCAGTATCCTGTATGGATTGGAAGAAACTCGTGGCTAGGAATCTCTCAGACCTTCCCAACGCGACCACCAGCGCCAAGGATGAGAGCGACTGACATAATCACAGAACAGGTGTCTGCGAATTTGGCGAGGTGTCGCCAAGAATGCGGATGGGTTCAAGGTTGGGTTCAAGGCTTTGACAGAATTCCGAGAGTATGATAAGCTGGGACAGGGTGTTACATTGAGGCTCCAGGAAATGGTATAGAGTCCATTAAAGAGCGCTAGAGATATCCAATCTTTGAGTGCGGGTCGGACCTTGTAGACCAGAAATCGCCCCTACCGTTGTGCGTTTGAAAACCCGCATCGAAACGAGTATCACAGCAATCGGGGCTATGAGATAGCTGAAGACGCAAACTGGAAGGTGTTGAAACTAGACGAAGTCAAGACTCAGAGAGCGATCAGCAAACTGATTATGTATAGATGTACCTAGACGAAGTCACTACGGTACAGGTCAGACATAAGTAACAGAGGTATTACATAAGTAGACTTACAGACTCAGTGAGCGATCAGCAAACTGAGTCTTTTCTCGGTGCGGATAGGGCTCGGTGCGGATGAAGTGAAACCAGTGCTCGGTGCGGCGAAACATATTTCCAACAAAAGGTGGAGAGGGTACGCAACAACGCCCAGGGAATTTGGGAAAGGTGCTGAAGGTGCCTTTAAGGCTGCGCCAGACCTGCTGAGTTACAAATAACGCTTAAACCTGGGAGGGAGTGAGTCTTCTCAACGCCTAGACCATCTGTGCAGTATCCTACTTGAAATGCTCGACACAGCAGGAAACACCCGTGCATGGCCAGCAACCAGATTGAAAGGGGAGGGCGACGCAACGCCATTTTCTGCCGTCGTTATGCTTTGTGACTCAGGTGGCTGCATTAGTTATCTTGTCCACTTCGAAGGGCGAGCAGGTGAGAGATCCTATGACCGATGCCCGCTAGTGGGCGTTGACATAGATAAAAGAAACCGACTATATACATTAGTATGTTTAAGGCGTATGATTCGTTGAGGAACCTTCAGTCCTCTAGTACTACAATAGATGCATGCGGTACCCTGTCGGAATTTGGCATTTGATATTCGAGCGGGGTGTGGAGCCTGGTATCACACGGACATATTCTGGGGTATGTAAGGGCTACATGGCCGTTATTGTATCTTTACGTGTTTGTAGCGGGCCCCAACAAACACCCTCATTTTCGTCCGAGTTAATAACCAAGCGGAAAATTCAAAGGGCCAGTGAGAGCCCCTCGGACCTCGACCACAAATTGTCGAAATTTGCATTCGAGGCTGACCGGCACCCTGAAGTCCCACGACCTCAATTCTCGATAGACCGGTACAGTCAACTGATAGTGACGTTCAGTCATCTGTACAGTTGGAGATGTTCTGAAAGATGAGAAGATCGACGGTTCTTGGTGGGCCAGTGGAGCATTGTATACAATAGATCGTGTATTACACTCGCTTTCATTTGTCGCACTACCTTGCGTTTGAGACCTGCGAGTGCGATCCGAAGCATTCCAAGCTGACCAACGCGGCGGCAACGTCTCCATCGAATGCAATAATGGCTACTGAATATTTTCGAGGGTTCCAGAGGGTTCCAGAGGGCCGTTATGCCCCAGCGCTTGTCTCGCAGGTGTCCTAACCGCAACCACGCCCACGTCCCAGTCGAAATGCCAATTCTCTCCACCAACCGAGGTCATATTGGTGCGTCTGACGCTCTATTACAACCCTCGTCTGCTGATTCCGATCCTCCCAAGACGAGGAGAGAGTCAAAACAATTGTCGTCCGTGTCCTCGGTAAGATGCTGTTCTATGGCAAGTCATACGCAAGCCTGATGCTCCTGTAGAGTCTCTTGGGAAGAATGAAAAATCGATATGGGAGTACTACAACGAAATGGCCGCAGTAGAAGACAATATCCGAGAAGTCGAGTGGCGAGATTTGGCAGACACGATCCTCGTTTTCGTATGTATAAACACACTCTCCAATGAATAGCTGATGATATGGCTCCAGGATGGTCTATTTGCTGCCTTCCTTTCCGCCTTCCTTGTTTTCACAATCCTCCGACTCCAACCCAACAGCACCGACATCGCAATGGATGTACTCATCCACATTTCTCAACAGCTCAGCAACTCGACCACTCCCGCATATGCTCCCACTGAGTTCACGGCCTCCCCGAACGCTGTAGTCGTTAACCTGCTGTTTTTCCTCAGCCTCGCACTCGTTCTCATCGATGCGTTCCTGGCCATGCTCGTCAAGAGTTGGCTCCAGGAGTTTGACCGTGGTTGGAGAAAGTACACTGTGTCACATCTCCGCGCACAGGAACGGGAACGGCGGTTGCAAGGGCTCGAGCGCTGGAAGCTAGCCGAGCTCGTTACACTCCTCCCGATCCTAATTCAGTCATCCCTCCTATCTTTCTGTACTGGTCTCATTGTTCTGCTCTTTCCTCTCCATCTCATTTCTGCTATTTTGTCCTCAGTCGTCGTTTTGGCTGGCTTTGGCTTCTATGCGTTCACCACATGTGTGTCCGTCCTGAATGTCTACGCACCATTCTCCTCTCCTATCTCTCGTGGCCTCGTGGCCCTAATGAATACACTCCGAAAGTGTTGGAGAGAAGGAGTTCCTCTCGCCGCTCGCACATTCCAGCGCATCATTCCTGGCATCTCACCCCATACCGTGGGACTTGATCCACCCCACGTGTATCCAGCAGGTGCGGATCCTTCGCAAGAAACGATGCAGTCATTCGCTGTGAACAACAGAGTGGCCCACCCTTCGTCCCAAGGCGACAAGGGTATCAAGAAGAGAGAAGTGGTACCTCGTTCCCGCTACCAGATTGATCCACAGACCCACGTCGATGTTCTCGAACGGCTCGTTACAACAACCGCTGAGGCTATGGAAAATATCCCACTCTTCCTGGAGCTGCTTGATCAGCCAGTGAAAGATCCTGCGCTGTGGCCATCCAATGTTGAGAAATGGAAGCAATTGCTTCACATCACTTTAGGGCTGCTTGGAGATCCATCTACTTTCTCTGATTCTGTTGCTCGCACCATTGCCCGCAATGTGCTGTTTTGTTATGGTGGAACTGCTGATGAGTATCTATCCCGGAGGCTCATAACGCTTTTCGAACATATGGGCTCTGGTCAGACAGGCACACGTAAGCCACTCAACTATCTTTTTGCTGGCTATTTGAAGTACCACATTGGATCCTATACTAGGATTTCAGGGGATTTGTGTGATATCATTGCATCTCTTGAGCCAAGCGATGCTGCTGATGCAGAGCTCCTCTGGATGGTGAACACCATCCCTAGGTATATGATATGGAAGCGATTACCGCGCTCTTTTGTATATCATGAATCCCTGCGTCTTTTGGCCGCTGTGCTTACCTATGTTTCAAGTACAGAACAGAGCAGGAGGTCCGAAGTGTCACTCACAGCTGCTGTAATACATACTATGTACACCATTAAATCCGCATTTGACAAAAGGGCCATGAATTCCATTCTTGGGCACGATATCCTACCATGGACTGTCCTCACCACTTCTGATTCCATGTCTATGACCTTCCATCACGTTGATGCACTGGGTCTGTGGAGTGGTCGCTGTGTAGAACTTGCCTCAGCCCTTCTCCAACCACACACCCATTGGTCAGGGACTGATGCTCATAGTGTTTGGATATTCCAACTTCCACTGATTGCTGCCTTGTACATTGATAGTACCAGGCAAGCTGGTCATGCATCGACTACTTTTGCAAAGTTGCTCAAGCTCCCAAATATCCGAGATATCACAATGAGCACCTGGAATTGGGCAGATGCCTATGATCATACTAAACTTGTCGGCTACTGGTACATGGCCCTTTTCCAGGAACTCCTTCACCTAGACTATTCTGAAGCCTCCCCGTTTCTGGATATTGGACGTGTTCTCATAGGCATCATTAGGCACTGCCATAAAAGAGGGCTTTCTGCCCTGCGACTATTAGATACTTTTGTAAAACACCTCTCTCCAACAGCATCCTCTTCCTCAAATTTGCTTTTCAGAGACGATCATTACCTTTACTGCAAAGTCCCTGGTGGCCACATCACGCCTGGTATATCTGTTGATCCATGGACGCTCCTCCATTTGGACACTCTTTTTGTTCAGAGTTCCATCATACACCCTCAGGAACTTGTGCAGCTACAATGCACTGATACACCTGAGCACTTGCACATTGCAAAGGCTAGACTTGCTCTCTATGATTCCTTGGAAGGGGAAGAGACAAAGCACATTAAGCCAGATGCACACGTGCTTAAGATTTTTCTCAAGTCCAAAGATTATGCGGTGTGTACAGGTGCATTTAAGTGGTGTCTGAATTTGGTTACTACTAGCCAGCCTAATCGTGCTGGGATGTTCATTCCAGAGACTGTAGGGTATGGGCCCATTGAACACCTTATCCAGGTGCTTTGTGGGGATTGTCTATTCGACGGGGCCAGACCATGGAGGTTCCTGGCTGAACACCTTGTTCCCAAATGGACCAGGCTACCATCTTCCTGGCACAGTTGCTTTGCATCAGCATTTCTATTTTCCAATGTGAATCCTCCAGGCGTGCCTAAGCTTCATGCCTACCAGCACATTGCTGGAACTCTGAGAACTCTTAGGATTTGGGAACCAGGCTTGCGAAGTGATCAGGTACAGGGTTTCCTCCCTTTCCTTGTGGCTGTGGTGGACCATACTAAAGCTGGTTTGACATGGGACCAAGTCACCTCAATTGAAGGTTGGCTTGCTCAGCTTCCAGAAATCATTGAGAACCAGGATGCACGTGCTCAACTGGAAAATATCTTGGCCAACAGAAGGCAGGAGCTAGTAGAGGAGACTATAGGATTGTTTGCAGAGCTCCCAATGGGATATTCAGGCATGGATAAGTGATCTTCAGTGAGAATGATCTCTTGTATCTACCTCGGAATAGTAGTCTTCATCTTTTTGTTGATAAGGAAATGATTGGACTAACAAACAAGACGATGTTCATCAAGGTCAAGCCAAGTAAGAAAAGCAGATGGCTGGGGTACCCGCTCAATACCACCAACCAGGGAGCAACGACATAGGTTTAGGAAACTAGAGGGGAAGAGTAGTGATGATAGGCACAGAATCATCAACAAAGGACAAGGGAATGTTGTGAACAATCTTGCTCGGCACACCGCCACATGCTTTTGGGCGGCTAGTGAGAGGAAATAGGCTGGAGCAAGTGCGGGGGAAACCCCGAAGAGATTGCTTGTGGCAATGAATACCTATTTCATAGGCATTAGGATTGACTGATCCTGACCCCGGACTTTCTCAAACAGGTGGGATACATTCGGAGTGGTTCCCGGAGAGTTGGATATGCGCCTAGACCGCCGGCGGTCAAATACCTTGAAGACGGATCGATGAGTAAGCACAACGATGCGATGCAAGCTTGGCATACTTAAGGTACTGTTCATATGACAGAGAAGGGGTCGCCTGGAGTCGGAGCCAGGCTGAGAGCAGCGACTCACAAGAGAGCTTAATATTCATAAAAAAAATTTGTGATCTGCTGAAGCAGGGAGTGCTCGCCATTATATATGACTACATTAGGGAGGTTCCCAGAATCTGCTCGGTCCCTTTGAATGGGCCGGATATTTCTGCTGCATCGGAAACATCGACCGTGACGGGAAACGCCTTGCCGTTCATTACATCCGCCCTGGAACGCGAGCCGACCGCGAATTTGAAGTCGTTCTGCACCAGATTTAGAGCAACGGCATATGAGCACTTTGCGCGACCAGCATCCTGCATGCATTGAAAGGAACTTGTGGCTGGGAATCTCTCAGACCTTTCTAACCCGACCACCAGCGCCAAGGAGGAGAGCGAGTGACATAAGCACAAGACAGGGGCTCGAGAACTTGGCAAGGTGTCACCAAGAATGCAGATGGGCCCAAGGTCGAGTTCAAGGCTTTGACGGGGTTCCAAAGTATGATAATCTGAGACAGGGTGTTACATTGAGGCTCCAGGGAATGGCATAGCGTCTACTAAAGAGTGTTAGAGACCCAATCTTTGGACGTTGTAGATCAGAGATCGCCCCTACTATTGTACGTCTGTAGAACTACATCGGAACGAGGTTTATTGTGTTACCCGGACCGTATTCTAAGTTCACTGGATATAAAATCAGTGCTGGGAAGACAAAGTGACGCAAGAGTGCCTCACTACTGGCCGTGATACGACTTGGAGGCCAGATATGAGAGTACAGAATACATCCATAATAAACAACAGTCTGCGACGTGGTGACTACAGATTCCCGAGAACTTATGCAGTCTGGGTTCTCCAGCTTCATCGGAGTCGAGTCTCCGGGCAACCTTGGCCTCCTTTCATCTCACAGCCTGCTGAACTAACCCTAGTAGTATTTATAATGAACTAACGGGGTTCAATTCTCCTAGAAACCATACAAGCCGGTGGAGTACGATCAAGACCAATGAGAATATTATAGGATCTAGGAGGAAAGCGGAGTGAAGCTGAGGTGCGCAGGTCTAGGCTTAGGAGAGTCTAAGTACAAGCAAGGTGTAAATCAACGTCCGTCATGAGCGTCCATATTCTCGAAGGATCCCTACGGGGAAGGGCAGCGCAGATTAGGTATAGGATGGCCATAAATGGCCAACGAGTGAGAGGTAAACCGAGTAGTTCACCGTGGTGGGGCAGCCGCAACCGTGGCGGCTGCAGAAGGGAAGCTGGTGTACAACCGGGATTAATAGGAGCAGTGACCAAAAAAATAAAATGCAAATCGCATTCTGTTTGCAACAGCATGCGAGGCCAAGCATGCATTTTGGAGTTTGGGGTTTGACATCGCCATAGGATGACCCCTAGTATCGAAGGTCGGGCGCACTGGAAGCGCAAAACTGTCCCCGATCGACGAGGAATACCGTGTTCACCTCGAGGGCTAGCCTTCTGACAACGGAGTCTTCGAGTCGTCGGGAACATGGGGGGGACGGGCCGAGCGAGCGAGGCAGACAGCCGAATTACATGTTCAGCACCACCAATCGGGGAGCATGTTCATAGGCCTGGGAGCGCGGAGAGGGACAACAGCGACGACACGCTCCGAATCGTCGAGGAAGGGCGGGGGGTCGGTGTGAAGCAGCTTGATGCGCGCAGGCGCACCATCGCTGCCTGCGGTCGAGCTCGCAGCCCCAATTCGACCGCCACGGGGGAAGGAGCCGCAGGGACGGCACGCGGGGCCGCGAGGGCGGGACGCTGTCGATGACAACCGCGACGGACCAGTTGTCGTCGTCGTAGTCCACGATGGACACGGCGGAAGAGGGAGTTGGGCACCCCGAGAGCGGTGATGGGGACGGAATATGCAGGGAGAGAACGGTCGGAGGGCGCTTCAGAGAGAGACTCCGGGCGAGCCCGGCCACAGAGGCCTGCGGGGTGTCGAGGCGTGAGTCAAGGACACGATCAGGTGCAGTTGAGTCGTTGTCGCTTCTGGAGCTGCTGGCGGGGTATTCTTGCTCTTCTGCAGGGAGATCGACTTGAAGGGAAACGATAGGCGAGGAAGAGTCGCCCATCGCGTCGCTATCAACAATGTTGCTGGACTCAGTTGAGAGCTGATTGATGAGAGGTAAAAGGCTGCCCAGGCCGGTTGGGTCACTCTCGATGAGCAAGGCGTTCTGGTTGAGCCAGAGCAGCCAGTCAGAGGCGAGGATGTGGCTATCGTCGCCAAGAACTTTGATGTACGCATCGTGGGCAGGCTTCAGGACATAGAGGGACTCGATGCGAGCGGTCTGTGTCCTACTCAGAGAGCTCTGGTCAACATTTAACTTCCCCAAAAGGATCGCGGCGGTCCTAATACTGGTACCCACTGCAAGTTGAACCAAAGTGACGAGGCGGGATTCCGGTTGAGAACGATTTGCACAAGAGCCATCCAGAGATCAACGATGTGGGCGCCGGAAGCTTGATAAGAAGCTTGAATAGCCTGCAGGACCACCAGCATTTCAGACGCATCGGCCCAGAGGCGGCTGAAGAGTATGCCAGCCAACAAGGTGACCTTGTTCTTCTCGTTCTCGGCATCGGAACCTTAAAGTAGGACCGGCTCTTGAGAATACCAGTGAGGAGATCATAGGATGCCGAGTCGTTGGCACGGCTGTTGGGATAGGGACCAACGGTCAGCGGACAAGTGGTAGATCGGGGCGCTCAAAAAAACTCGGCCTCACCTTTCGTTCTCAACGAGGGTTTGAGTGAGAGTGGCTGCTCGTGTCGCGAGAGTGAGAAATATGATCTCAACGAGAGGATCCTGATCGAGTCACAGCCTTGGAGCATCCCAGCCTGGCAAAGGGTACGAACACCGGATCGGGAGGCCGGTCGGGGGCCCTGGGGCGATCCGTCTCGGTGACCATGTCGGCGCTGAAGTGAAGTCTGAGCGCGTTCTTCTTCACGCGGATGGGCTGCTGAGTGACGAGGTTTCGGTTGGTGCGGGTTGAGGCGGCGGTCAAGGGCATGGTCGAAAGCCGAAATTGAACGAGAAAGGAGACAAATTTGGGAAATAAATGAGTTCAGCGTTGGTGATGACGACCCCAGGGAGTACAGACTGTGCAGCGCGGTATTGAGGCTGGGCCGATCAATATGCGCAATGGGAAAGGCGAGGGCAAGGCAGGGACGGTGGTGAGGACACCTTCTTATACTGAGCAGGTTTGCCGCCGCCCAGGAATGTGAAAAGTTCCGCCTTGTACAGCAGCCAATCGCCTGGGGTCAGTCAGATCCCAGAATGCACAGATATTTGTGGGTTGTCTGCCCGTTTCCGAGTAAGGCCATTCTCTGCCGTCGTTATGCCTGTGACTCAAGTGGCTGCATCAGCCATCTCGTCCACTTGCGTGCTAGTCGAAGGCTGAGCAGGTGATAGCAGGGTCAGTGTATTGCTTATACCATGACCTATGTCCCGCTGGGCGTTGACGTAGATAAAAGAAACCGACTATATACATTAGTATATATAGGGCGTAGATAAGTGGGGAGCCTTAGCGGTCCATCCCCTCAATAGATGCGGTACGGTTAGTGAGTGCTGCTTGGACCTTGACCCAACTTGTCGGAAATTCGCATTCGAGGTTGACCGGCACCCTGAAGTCCCACGACCTCAAATCTCGACAGACTGGTAAATCAAGTGATAGCGACG
>Ga0307513_10009494_pt1 | contig 12304 bp, 13 predicted proteins | sample 15_EM_MG_FD_202174 | JGI IMG/M metagenome (GOLD analysis project Ga0307513, IMG submission 202174) | Populus trichocarpa ectomycorrhiza microbial communities from riparian zone in the Pacific Northwest, United States - 15_EM | ecosystem: Host-associated > Plants > Roots > Unclassified | place... | reverse complement strand
ACCGGGGGTGGAATAAGATATTCTCCTCAAGCTGGATATCTATTGGTCAGTGGCGTGAAGGCGCGAGGGAACTCATTAACGCACTTATCCCATCGACGGTCAGATTCAACGAGCCGTTCAGAAAACCTCAAGAATGCACCAAGAGTTGGAAGGTGGGGGTTCGCATACAACATAGGAGACACCAATTCCTGCACATCCTGGTCAGGTCACGTTTCATCACGGATACAAAAGGGCCTTTGGAAAGTGGATTCACCTTGAATGATTTGCACACACGGACAAGGACAAGCCGTACTCGTTGCCCTTCCCATGCGGTCCTGGGGTCCTGTTCTGGCTGCATGGTCCAAAGCAGGATACGGGCCCAGATTTCTCCAGGTAGTTGGACGCATTTTGGTGTAGGAAGGAGGGGGACAAGCGCAAGCTTTATTTCTGGGTGTGTCCGGGGACGTGGGTGCAATAATATGGAGTCGCCGGAGCGAGTCTGGGGTACCAGTTTGTGCAGCTTATCATGAGGGAGGAACATTGTGACTATGACAGTTTAGTTGCACTCTTAAAAAGGTGACCCGCAGCGCTGACCAATTATCTGGGCATATGACGATTTGTGTGAGTGGTGGAGTCGCACGACGAGGCGACAACGCAAGTCGTTGACCGGATCAAGGCACGATGACGCTTGGTGAGCAACCACTGATACTACGGCTGATTGTCTATATGCGCTACTGATGCGGCCGAGACGCGTCGCTGGGAGACTGGATGATAAGAGCGGAGGAGAGGCACAAGCGAGCACGAGATAAGAAACAAGACACAGGACAATCACAATAAGAGTTAGTCGTATTCTATCAGGGTTTGCGCCGGGATACTGCCGGAACTTGAAGCAGGTGAGGCGGTCGGCACTGTCACAAGACAAGTCGCACGGCAGGCTTGGGTGGCATGAAGAGCTCATCGGCGCGGTCTAACGCGTTGCCTTACACGAGATAAAAGCTCTAATCGATATCCGACCGCATGTCGAAAGCCGAGCCTCCTACTCAGCCACACTCCGCTTTCGACTCTCTGAGGGGGTGCGGTTGAGCCAACCATAGACGACGTGGAATGACTATCCACCAATTCAAGTTCTTAGTACCACTCTTTCCAGCTGGTCAGGAGCCACTACCACCAGGCATTTCCGAGGAAGAGCGACCCCAATATGACCAGAACAAGAAAATCGAGAAATACATGGGAATGGCCGCTGAGAGCTGCGCCTTCAAGTCCGCAACAGCTGGTGTATTTGGTTCGTGGCCTTTTCAGACATTTACAGATGTTTTTACGCTCTGGGCTGACTGGTCACGGACCCAGGTTTCGGTATTGGCGCGTTCTTCTCCATGATGCAGGCAAGCTTTGCAATCGAGGATCCCCTATCACGGGCAGACCTTTCGACGCGTCAAAAAACGGTTGCAATGTTCAAAGAAATGGGCCAAAATATGTACAAAAGTGGCCGGGGATTCGGCAGAGTCGGTGCGATATACGCCGGTGTAGAGTGTGTGATAGAAGGTGTGAGTATCACCTCACTTCATGCCGCTTGTACGTAGGAGAAATGACGCGTGTTGTTTTTTTGCGACCCCTCCAGTACCGTGCGCGCAATGACATGACCAACGGCGTGCTTGGAGGATTTGTGACTGGAAGTATACTTGCTAGGGCATCTGGCCCAAAAGCAGCCGTGGGCGGTGGTCTCGCGTTTGCCGCTTTTTCTGGAGCTATCGAATTGTTCCTGAGAAGGGAGACGCCAGAGTGAGTCCACGCAGACAGAACCTCTCTTTCAGTGATTCCTCTGACCCTCTTCAACCTACAGCGACGATTGAGTGTACTCCATCTTTAATACTCATGGGCTGCGCCAGTTCCGCGCTGCGATGGAGTTACCTACCATTAAAAGCCTTTACATGACCCGTTCTCATTGTAGGCCTTTGCACCATCACCATCCTGTTATGCCGCATCTCTCGCACAACTCGCTTTCATTTTCAGACACCAATTTCGAGCAATCATCGAGCAATATTTACTTATGTCTTCTATAGAGATTAGAGTAATTTGATCTCGCTACAGCTTTGATTCCAGTTTATTTCTCTCGATGCTGATGCAAAGGGAAGAAAAGTGTTCAGCCCAAGGACGAGGTCCTCGTTTTCCCTAAAGAGGACTACGACGTATTCAACGACGCCTTGGGCATTAACCCTTTACACATACTCCCAATATCGCAAAGCCCAGTCCATCTACTCACTTGCCGATCCTGTGGTCGCGCATCAAGGTGAGTAACGCTCGGCACACACCCGGCTGTTTCTCATAGTGCAATTTGATCCGTCTAAGTAGCTGAACGCGTCTACAATGTGAAGAGGGTGTGGGCATCCGTCGCGGTATCGCGAGCACCAGCACGTATTGTGACGGGTTGGTTACCTAGTATTTACATCATGAACTTCATGAACTCTAGATGGTAAATTTTTTAGACACCGACATTTGATCATGCCCGGGCTTGGGTTACAGTGGCAAACGCTGGACCAATATTGAGAGCGGGATTGAAGGGTTAAGGATCGAAAGCTGGTTTGATTGCAGACTGGAAGTGTCCTTCTCTAAGAGGACCGGAGATCGTCGCTGGAGAACAAAGCTGCGGCCGCTTATCCATCCACGGGCGTATTCGACGGGCGTATCTCAAAGACAAGGGCGATTTGAAACCAAGGAAGTAAGGTATGTGCTGTATAGGCCCCCATGAACGACTTTTGGACAGCGCATACGTGCATGCATGAGGCGGGGAGCAAGGGTACGGACAGATAAGAAAGTTCAACGCCTTATCCTTCTGTCTCGATGACTGCTTTGCTTGCGGCGATAGGTGTGCCCATTAAAGTTTAGTACGGATAGATGGAAACCCAAGAGCAATATTGTGAAACCGCAAAACTTGCGACTAATTTAACAAACCTAAGCAAGAACCCACCGCTCACTCCTCCATAGCCGGGGCGGAGGAGTACGAAAGAGTCACAACCCCAACGACAGTACGTGCCCAGGCTCTTTGCAAGTCCAAATGGCGGTCTATCATGTACTATTCCCGCTTTGTACGGACTTGGAAGTACGGTATGAAACCTAGAGCCCATCCAAATTCGCCAATATTAGGGTCCTGACTGGACACAGCAGCACCTATTCAATATCCTTCAGTCAGGCTTTCCGATGGTTTCTCACCTCACATGACTCACCAGCTAGCGCCGTCAGGGTCCGATTGGACCCCAGGGCCACAAGTATGTGCCACCAGGCATGACCTTGGCTGAATACTCCCACCCAGTACTGTGTAGTCCCATTAGCAGTCAGTTTGGAAGGCTGAAGATCTACTCACAGGGACTCTAGCCCTCCAAGCTGTGATCCCTTCACAGAACAAATTATCAAGGTTCCAGATGGCAAAGGCCATGATCTCAAGCACGACACCACTCTTCAGCATATAGAGAGTTTCTTTGTGCAGGGCGGACTGATGGGGAAAGGCTTTCCCGAGAGTGTATTGTTTCCATGCAACGGAGAGGGTGATAGCTGCATAAGCTGCCTGGTGATAAACTGGGTTGGGGAAGAGGAGATATGTGACTGATATGAATAGGGGAACAAATGCACATCCCAGCTTGAGGGTAAGAGTCGTCGGTTTCCCCTGGGTGATCACACAGTATAGAGATTGCATGGCGGCAAAGATCATAGGAAGTTCGTCCAAAATAACCTGAACTCAGGTCAGTTACCTAAGAGAGACCATTTTTTACTCCATAATCATGTACCTGTGCATGCCAACTTGAAGAGCGATTAGTCCAGCAATGACAGTTCGCAAATTACTAATACCTCAAAGTTGCGTGGAAAACGAAGCTCCCCACTCCAATCACCGCTACCAATACATGTAGGAGAATATATCGTGACCTTTGGAGGTTTCAGAGACGTCATCTTGATCCGACAGCGCCGACTCACCGATGGGGCAGTCCGTTGGTCTTCTTGATGGCATACGCCGATAGAAGGAGGAAGAGGATGCTCGAGCATGAATTCCACGTCTCCGTAATGTAGCGCGTTTCTACTCAGTAGTGAGGTCTGGCTCCGGACTGACTATTTTTGTCTACGCACCCACGTAGTTGCCCTCGCACCAGTCGATAGTACTGGTGTGATTGAACCCTGTCCATGGGCTATACGGTAACTGGCCGGGTCTATGGTGCGGCTTGACTTCCATGGTGAGAAAGGTCCAAGCGTGGAGGAGACAGAGTGCAAGTGCTTCCGACTCTCGCGCACATTGAATCTACCTTTGGTGTGCACAGTTATCCTGTCCCAGTGTTAGGTATCACGTTTCGTTTCTGGGTTTTCTTCGGGCTTGGGATAGGTGTCGGTGGTTCGTTAGAAATTCGCTATTCCTCTCGTGACGCGTCGTCTAGTAACCAGACAACACACGAGATCTGAATCCAGCGCACGTCACGAACGGATGGCTGCTGCACATGACGTGTCCAGCTGTGGTATGCGCCGACAAGTGATTGCACCCCTGGCCCGGCATAAACTATGCACGTCTTCAGTTTCAGTACTGCCCAAGAGGTACTTGCCTTCTAGTGATTTGTTTTAATCACCCTCTTAGCTCATACGACGGTCTCGTCAATATTAACTCCTCGGTCATTGGATAGCTCATGTCGCTCTGCGTAGATCAGCCGACGCAAAACAATAGGGTCCTATGTAATAGCGGGGAGCTACTACCATATCCACCTACCCGACGAGACTAGTTGCAGCGGTCGTGAAGGAAATCGGGAATAAACAATATCGCAACCACTGGTGGACCACTTCAGTATTCCTCATCACGACCCAAATCACAATCTCATGAATCAAAGAGAATACGGCGATTCCGATGGCCACCGCATGCCCTTATTTCCTCCATTTCATGGGAAGGTTCAGACAATGTTTCACATCGGATCATAATGACTGGATACCCTACGGTTATTCGTTCCGTGGATGGAAGTCCTACTGGCGCATGGACGAAGACGAAAAGTACCTTTCCCGATCAGGAACGTTGGCGGTACGCAAGCCGTGTCGGACTCCAACGACAACCCCCGGGTCGTCCTTCTGCACGCCAGGCCAGTCGTGTTGGCCAAGGGCGGGCAGGTATCGAGGTTGTTCCTTGGCGGATGGTGCGAGTGATAGCGGGATCGAGCGTCTGGGGAGGTTGGGGTGCAACGGGTGGGAATCCCAAATCAGCGCGTTGCACCAGACGGATCAGTCTGGCAGCAGCTAGGCGGTAGGTGCAATCGGTTTGACAGTTACAAGCTAGGATAATCAATAATTGACAATCAGGCAACTACATAGCTTTTTAATATTATGATACCGTTCTGCATTGCACTTGATTTCTTATCGAGACCGTCCCATCCGTGAATTATCTTTAGTTAGTAGATGAAATCGCAGAAGGCTCGTCCTCAACTTCTCTCATAAAGGTCTTTAGCATCTCCGCCTCCCTTTCCATTTCTTCCAGCGACCTCGCCTTTCGTGCCTCGTCGTCCATCCGTAATGGTTCGCTCTCCTGGGAAGAACTCCCGGCAGTGGCAGGCCCATCTGGACTCTGAAAGCGCCCATCGAGTGCACCTACGTTGCCCATGCTTGCGTTACTGCTGTCACCACAATTCGTCTCGCGAGAACTAGCGGCAGAGTCCAACTGGACGCCTTGCTCAGCGGAACGGGCTTGCATCCTTTCCATGTGCGTGACACGTTTAGCAAGTTGCTCCTCATGAGCCTCTAAAGTTGGGTAGATGTCGTCGTTATTCGCAAACCGATCACCTTTGAAGTGTCGAGGAAGAATGTGGACATGGACGTGTGAGACAGACTGGCCGGCTGCTTTACCATCCTATGGGTACTAAGTCAACGCATACCCGGGAAGGCGAGGAGTACGCACCTGGCAGGCAACTGTGAGGCCATCCGCTTTGTAGGCGCGTTCAATCGCGCGGCCAACGAGTTGAACAGAGTGGAATAGAGACGAGACCTGAAGAGGGCTCTGAAGACTGTTCGATTTGTTGGGTTTCCTCTTACTTCAACAGGCGACAGATCGGTGAGTCGAGGTACCACGCGGGAGGGGATCACAAGAACGTCTACTCCGGAGAGCAATGGTAAACGACAACGCATCCCGGCAGTGCACGGCGCTGGAAGGCGGACATACGACCGGGAACGATAGGCTTGAGGTTCACGATTGCGGCGGAGAGAGCTGTTCTATGGAATGCTTGTCTTGAGACTTCGACTGTGGAGAATAGGAGAGGGTGCATTAATGTACAGAGCAAGTAGTGCGACCCAGAGGAATTGTGGAGTTGGTTCAAGGTGGAACAAGGCAAACACCCTTCCTACCCCGACACCAAAGCGTAGCACGGCGACATGGCCAAGGCCAAGGCGAAGTATGGTTCAGGACATCAGGAAATTGTTTATACGAACCTCTATTAACCAGCGACGCGCAGGACTATGATTATACACCTCTTTTCGACGGCGCAGACGGGCTACTTCTATACTACGAAGCGACTACGGGTCGGTCCACCACTGACTCAAATCAAATACGATCCACTAGGTATACCCACCTCATGTGTCTGCATAACCAGTTAGCTCACAAACTTCCTACTCGTCAGTAAAGCGGAAGGTCTTGTTTCTCGAGAAGAAAAAAAAGAAGTAGCAAGAAGGGCCCTCTTGTACCTTTCTTTAGTCCGGGCCATTGTTGTATCATACCGACTGGCATTTACTCAACCTCCGGCACATGTCCTCTCGCCATGCTACGAATATACGATAGAGGCCCGGCACCTACGGCATTACAGTTCGATTCTTCCTACAACAGGCGCATCAGCATAGTCAGTACCTGTTGCTGGCGGGCATACACGAGCAAAAGGGTGAGTATTACCCGAAGGGCCGCAGCACAGAAGGACTATTCTTGTCAAGGTTTTTTCTAGAGGTATGTACACGTGGGTTTCAAATAGCATGAAGCTTTGGACGACTGTATCAGCACCGATCCGTTCAGTGGGTGGAATGAACAGGGTATTGCGGTGGTTGTATTAATTCTCCTGTGTTCGAGAATGGGTGGAACAAGGCTTCTGCGCCTCGATATATTCGTCAAGGTCGCGGAAGATGAGAGTAATTATCGTGGCCAGTCTCCCAGTACAGTAGACCAGCGTTCCAGTCTAGTCGCAATTCGAATGTCCATCCAGGTCAGTCACTTCTTGATGGAAGTGGTTAGCCATCCCGGCGCGACTGGTGGCGTTTGAGAGAGGACTCCGATGGGGGACCAAATTGCAGTAAGTGATGTGACCTCGCGGCCTCCCGAGACACTCACCCCGGTTTCACGCAGAGCATTTCTTATGATAAACTATACGACTACGACCTTGTTATGACAATCATGTTAATCAAATAGAGCCACGTTGCGCGCTGCTTTAGACTAGTATGTATTTGGTCTGTACGAGAATGTGTTGCGAACTTTAAATCCCGTGCCCTTCTTCTGTGGTTATTGGGAGCTCTGTGATTGATTATGTGGTCACTCATTTCACGGATCTTAAAGGCAAAGACCCTGAACTCCTTCAAGGGAAGTGACTGTGACCGTGACTGAGGGTGACACATGTACACCCACATTCGGCAGTTATTCGGCAGTTCGAACGAAGCAGCACGCGCGTGCGACACCGGCATATCCGCGGACCCGCCCCCACTCATGCGTTCGCTTCTCATCAGTGGGATCCCGTGTCTATTCTCAAGATCGTCAATTGAGTTCAGGTCTAGTGCCTCGCAGGGTTAGACGAGACGATGGCCATTCACGTGCATACGCATCACAAGACATTTATTAAGAGCGATGCTGCTGCACCACAGAGTGAAATAATTACAGATATCGCTTGCCATGCCAGTCTCATTTACACAGTGTAGTCTGTGAATTTCCCTAAATTTATTGGTCACCACCGACTTTTGGACCGCCCCCTCGCCATAGGTGGCATTCTCGTTGGCGCCGCGTGTGATGGGATCAACATTGATACGTCTAGGTGGTTGTATTGCCCCTCTTGAGAAGGAGATCTGCACGTTTGCTGTCGGACGACGAGTTCCCGAGACAAGCCGACGGATGGACCCATCAAACCCCTTTGTTGGATTCGACCAGCTGTGCTTTTCCAGGTCAGGCATACTCGTACGGCCTATCACGAACAAGGACGAACAAGCTCGACAGAACGGAAGTATCGAAGACGAATAGTAGAAGCCCTACGGTGTCTCCCGGCCTATGCATACGGACGAAGCGGGGTAAAAACCTGTTCCTCAGCTCTGACACATTATCCAGCCCCGGAACTCGACCCAGCACTCCTCGCTCCTCAATTCGAATACAGGTTGCCCAACGTTGGTGTTGACACGTGTGTGCTTGCCAATCGCTCTCAGCATCCGCCAGGGACTAGCTTCAAAACCCTTCACGTCGCCGCGCCAGAGACCTGCTCTCCATTGCGACTAATTCAACTCTAGTCCCATCGGGACTACTTGCCATCGTTGCTTACAACAGTGAGACGGTGACTGCCTTGGAGTAAAAGGTCTTGCACACGGCGGAGGAGATGCCATGGGTATTTAGTGGCGGACTGCTCCTCGATGGGGGGCAGGATGGCAGACATGGGGCTTCTGCCCTGTATGAAGACTTCGTCCGATCTGATCCGTTTCCCTATTTTCAGCCTCAGGCTATCGATCCTCCATCGACTGCACGACTTGGTCCTCGCCACTTCCCGCATCGCTAGTCCAGAATGACGGGGTTTATCCACAAACTCAACAATCGCGTCGCTCGCTCGGCGTTTGGTCGTTATTTTCTCCTAGAAGACTCTGGCCGAGTTGGAGCGGCAACGAAATCGCCATCGCCAGGGTGGACATTCCCTTCGGTCTCACCGCCGGGTGCACTGGCGTCAAACATTGGCTCTACCCTCCCATTTTTCTCGCCCACAACTCCAGCCCTTCACTCTCCAGCAGTATAGTCATCCCACCGTGCATTCGTAAGTTGCGATCTCCCCTCGCACTATGTTTCTCGGCTATCTGACCGCATAGAAATATAGTAGTTCGTAATACCGTGACTATATCCGCGTGCCCACCTGATTCCTATAAAGTAATCGCCCTCGTGCGCAGTGAACGCGCAGATGCAACACTGGGGAGTCCCATTTATACGTAGTGCCTAGGACCTCATATATAGTTGCCCACTCTCTCATACCCCGCGCGCTTCGTTTCTTCGTTTGGGGGAAGATGTACGTAAAGTTTGCTAATGGCAGTAAAGCGAAAGCCGGTGTGCCCGTCAAATCTGGTGTGTTCAAATCGGTACTTGCTGCCATGGCCATGACATCGTGAGCTGATAACAGTCACTTTGCAGAGGTAAAGGGGCAACGAGTGGCAGGTGGTGTTCTCAACTTGACTTCCTGCTGCCAAAAATGGAGTACACCCAGTACACCCTTAATTGCTTCGTTCTTGGCGAAGAAGACTCATTCCCAGTCAAGATCAAGAAGGATCAGTCGGTGAGCGAACTGAAACAGGAGGTCAAGAAGGGAACGCAGAGGCTGGCCTTGATTGACGGCCATAACCTCGATTTGTACCGTCTCGATGTTGCTGGGCCCGACAAGCAAACGTGTAAAGACGAAATAGAAAGCAAAGCAAACGCTTTAAGCAGTCTCGTGGAGCTCGAGTCCCTGAGTGACGTATCGTACTATTTTGGAGATTCGGACCCTCCTAAAAAGAGGACGATTCATATCCTCGTGGTGCCTCCTCAGGGTAAGTCAATAGATCCATGAGCCTGTGGTGCCGTCGCTGAGACTAGACCAGGTGTAAAACGCAAGCTAACCTCGGGCAATTCACCGCCGGGACGTGAGTTGATATTTCTTCGTCAACACTGTTCATCAATGGTCACGCATTGAGTTAATCCGCTCCTATTATGCTGACAACAATCTAGCGGGTCCCCAAGTGCAGGAACCCTCTCCGAAAAGGCTCCATGCAGGTAAGCCAGTATTGCACAAGTTTGTCGAGCGCTGCTGTTAACTTTTGATTCTCAGAAAGCGAAGAGTCACAGGAAGAGGAGCCGCCTCTAGAGTCTCAAAACCCGGGTCTGTTAGTGCTCAATTGTTTGAAGCATCTTTATAATACTGACTGTCTCTACCAGCAACAGCCACTTGTAAGCAAGGTCCATAAGGCAGAACGTTTGGCCTCTTAGACATCCTACACAGCACATATAGCACTGCGCGAGAAAACAGTTTCCGGCCTTCACGATTTACTTCTCGAGCACAATCTAGTTCAAGTATGTATAACGCTTCATTTCAAAGTCTGTCTCACGACCCACTTAGGTGCGCGGGTCACCGGGAAGTGGAAAGAGTACCCTCCTGAACTTGCTCCATGACCATATCCACACGCATCACCCGGATGCCAAAATCCACATCTTCAGGTCATGGAAAGCGCGCACTTTGGAGCGCCTATCATTCGAGAAACGCATCGGCCTTCGCAAACCCTACAATCGAGATCGCGAGCGATACTTCCTTTTTGATGATGGACAGTATAGTTATTGGGATGACGAACTTTTGAACTGGTTCAAAGACGTCTGTCAAGTACCAGGGACACCGAAGTTTCGGGCGATACTGTTCTGCTCCCATGATTCTTATCCGAACCCTGGAGAGGGCGCGCCTCCGGTGTTCCAATGCAAAGTCCGGGATGAACGAGTCACGGGGATTCCTGGTGGAGATCAGATCGGATTGAAACTCGACAAAGATGAATACCAAGATGTTTATCGAAGTCACGAGAAAACTCTCTCATGTGACTCAGCCCTCCGCGGTCAGATCTACGCGTACGCCGGTGGTCACGTTGCATCTATCAAGGCGATTTTTTACTATCTCACCACAAAGGTTTGCATACTCAAACTACTATGCCAGAATAGCGTTACTGAGTAAACTTATGTTTTGTAGAGAGGTCCTCAGATGATGGTCGGAGAAATTTACACACTTGATAATTTCTCCAAGGACCTCACCAACCCGAAGGGGTTCTATGAACTTGTGCGCACCCACTACGCACTACGCACATTCCCACCTAGCAGTGATATTCAAATTTTTGCGCCAGCAGTCCGAGAACTCCTCAAAAATGATCAACTCAACCGAGACTATGTGAATGAAGAAACAAAAAAGACTCTCGATACTGCTTATCGACTGGGATACATTCAGTTGAACGAGTTGAACGACCAACTATGCTATTGTTTCGCTTCGCCACTGATCCAATTCCGATGGTCGTGGTTGCTCAATCCGCCTCTGGGCTATGTGCTCCCATACCAAAATCTTCTCGACCTGATTAAGGCCGCTCTGGAACTCTTCCGACCCAATCAACTCCGTCTAGACGGTCGTCATGCTGGTACCAACACCCACCGTCCGCCAGAGGCTCAGTACCAGGTTGAGTTGTACCGCTGTCTTCATGATATCACTGGAGGGAGTGTGCGCGTCTCACCTGAGTACGCTACAGCAAAGGGGCACAAACCGGGACGACTTGATTTCTTCCTACCCGGAAAGGAGTGGGGTATCGAGCTTACCCGTGATGGGAGCAATCTGCAAGAACACGCCGACAGGTTTGGTCCCAATGGAGCATATGGTCAATCGATTGTGATGAAGGATTATATCTTGGTTGATTGTCGTCTCAATCACCCCAGAAGTACACACACAGGTACGTCTACTGTGTATGCGGTGCCTCCATTGATCTAATGGTCATTAGCTATTCCGAGCCTTTTCCACGCTGTATTTTCCGAAGAACCTCCCACTCTCACCATCCTCAACAATGGGTGCCAAGTTATCCATCAGTGCAACCTCCTCCACAACCGACCTACGTGATTCCCTCTTTTGTATATACCATGATCAATGTACCCCATTGTCTGGCTGTAGTCGATCTGCAGTGCTCCTTTTTTGTTGTGCAGTACTTGGATAACTCTTCTTTGAGTTGGCTGTACGTCATCTCTATGCACACTCTGCTCATAAGGCTCATACTGCTACTTGAATGTTATCAATAATCGCTATTATTATGCTTCTTAATTAACCGAAGGCCCTGTGGAAGTTACCTGCGGAGAACTAGTCCGACCTGCACCGCTTTGTTCCTTAGCTTGAACGCTAGCCATGGCAAGGTACAAATGACCCTAGCAGAGATGGCAAGAAGATGAAACCGCGGTAGGCAGGGTGGGCAGGTATCGCTCCAACGGTTCATCCATCTTCGCGCAAGCCAAATTCCCATGGCCCCTCACAGATCCATCACGATATTTATCGAGATCTGGTTGGTGTCAATCCAGCGATGGGGACGGAAAGACGATCGTATTTTATGGCCGAGCTTGCCA
>Ga0307513_10009493_pt1 | contig 12304 bp, 4 predicted proteins | sample 15_EM_MG_FD_202174 | JGI IMG/M metagenome (GOLD analysis project Ga0307513, IMG submission 202174) | Populus trichocarpa ectomycorrhiza microbial communities from riparian zone in the Pacific Northwest, United States - 15_EM | ecosystem: Host-associated > Plants > Roots > Unclassified | place... | reverse complement strand
CACCCTCATTATTTTTATTGCTTTTGCAAGTTTTTTTTTACCAATCTTATCCTTCAAAGTTAAATTGGTTAAGAATTAAGCTTTTTGATATTAATATTTTGTTACTGTTTTTTTCTTTTAGTTGCTGCTTTTTTTCCTTTACAAGTTTTTTTATTAATATTTTTCTGCGATTTCATCCTTCAAAATTAGATTTATTAAGAGTTAAGTTTCTTGATTGAATTTAGGCTTAGGATTTTACAAGTTGTAGGTTTTAGTGATTAGATAAGGTTTTGAAGGCTTTCCTAGATTTGCATGGTCTTTTATATCTCTTTTTTTAGAGCTTATTTTTTCTTATTTTTATTCTTTTTTTTTGTTTTCTTTTCTTACCACCTTTTAATCTATAAATAATCTATAATCTTTTTAATCTTTTAAATTTGATGTTCATTCTTCTAATAGCTATTTATTTTGTTAGGATTATTTTAATTTTTTTTTAAATTTCATCATCATTCTTCTTCCTTTTGCAAGTTTTTTTTTTTAATATTCTTTAATGATTGCATCCTTCAAAATTAAATTGGTTGATAGTTAAACTTATTAATTGAATTCGGGTTCAAGATTTAATAAGTTGCAAGTTTCTAAGAGTAACTCAGGTTTAAGAGATTCACTTGAATTTATTTTGGTTTTTGTTTTTTAAGTTGAAGTATTTTTTATAGTTTTTTTAATTTTTATAGTTTGTTTTTTTGTTAGGTTATCATTGAGTTGTTTGATAAGTTTTAATATGATTTTTTCTAATCTAGCTTATAATAAACGCAATTCAGTATACTTTTCTTTTAGTGCAGTACCAGATCGTTAATTGTAACTCACAAGAAACGGCAAAAACTATTACTGGTGCTGCCCAGTAAAGTGTAAACTATGAAAAGTGTATCTTTTCTTCATACTGGAGTCTCCACCGCACACTGAAAACTATTACTATAATCGTAGTGGTGCTGCCAGCTGCCAAGCCAGCAGTTGCTAGTTGACGTATATGAAACGTTGAGAAGTGAACTTTTCCTATCGGCTATCAGAAAATTTCAAGTGAAGCCACATTGCATTGGCATGGCCGCGTTTACACTCACCCACCACCACCACTTCGGGCGTAAAAGGTGGTTCTAATTAACCACATCCAGTCGTCCAGATGGGCCTCCACCACCATATGGCGTTTGTTTCTCTTTATTATTATTATTATTATTATAGGGAAAAGGTCTATCCATTTCCTGGACAGTAAAGTCCCACCTGGCATGCACTGGCTTTGTGGTTACCCAGTCAACCTTTGGCTTTTCTTCCCATTTCCCCTGTTGTCCGTTGACATGGAACAACGAGTCACCAACTCAGTTGCTTAGAATCTTGATGAGGTATTTTCCATCCAATATTGACATCTAGATCTCTGTAATGATAACCCTAATTTTTTTTTTATTATTATTGGGTGCACATCGATGGTTGCTGCTGTAAAAAGATAAAAATGCATTGTTTTTCAATATAGTTAAATTATTATTTATATCCTTTCTAGTGGGACACGTAGAAAGGAGATTGCTTGATGGAGGATATTGTTCTTGCCTCTTTAGCAAGTGCTAATAAACGAAACTACAATTATACAATGTTCTTGCCGTTCGTGGCTAACTAATTAATGGCAGCCTCCCATGAAACTTTGAGCAATAACATGGAAAATAACTAATTGGATTTGGCCCTTGACTTCTTGGTTGAGATTGCTTGGACTCCACCAAGGTGTTTTTCAAAGCCATAATCATTTTAGAGAGTGACCAACTTATTTTATCGGCGTAAATAATAATAAGTAGTTTGTTTGTAATGTCACAGTTCTTGTGAAAAAATTCATTGCATTTTAAGAGCTCCACTTATTGGTTTAGATTACTTGCTTGCTTAATTAAAAAAAGATTTTTATAAGCATGTAAGCGATTCATAAACTCAAAAAATATTTCAGGGTTCTATAGACTTATGATCACTACCAGTTGTTTGACTTGCTTTATCTTTTAGTCTTTATTTACTTTACTGTATTTTTTTACTTGCTATTTTTTTATTGTTTTGGTGGGGCACCCTTATTGAGTTTTGACTTTGTCATTTTGATTTTGTTTTAGACTTGGGCATGCCCTTTCAATTTTTTATTTTCTTGGGCTCTTTTGTTTTTTGTTTTTAGGATTTCTCAAAACATTCTGTTAACATTTGATCTCCTACTTGCTCTCAGTGTGGGGTGCGATCTTAGTTAGAGTTTTCACGAAAAAAAAAATGTTTTTTAGGCTTAAAGGGGACTACAAGGGATATATTTGTTTTTGAACGTGAAAGGAATAACAAAGAAGAACTTTCATTATTTCAAGTGCAAATAGTTAAGAATGATAATTTTGGATCTCGTCTAGTGTTTTAGACTTGCAAAGAACTGTGTTTTGCAAGTTTATGACTATTAAATCCATTACACACCATTATTTATAATGCTAAAAACAGCTCGAGAGACATGGTGTATAGGAGTTAAAGATTTCTGATTTTGTCTTTTTGGCTTAGTTGATCACCTTAAAGAGAATTCATTGATTTAATTAATTTGTTAATTCATTTTCCATCCCATTCCAATAAATAAAATGCCAAACATTATTTTGAGTACACATCAAATTATTTTATGAAATATAAAAGTAAGTTTAATTTTTCAAAATTATTTAGCAAACTAATTTCACAAAATCGATTTGATGGTGTGATTTTAGTTAGGATTTTCATGAAGAAAAACCTTTTTAGACTCAAAGGGGACAAGGGATATATTTGTTTTTGAACATGAAAGGAATAAAAAAGATGGCCTTTCATTATTTCAAGTGAAACGATAAATTTGGACATTGTCTAATGTTTTGGACTTGCAAAGAACTGTGTTTTTTTAGTCTATAACTATCAAATCCATTACACACCATTATTTATAATGCTAAAAAATAGCTCGAGAGACATGGTGTATGGGAGTTAAAGATTTTTTATTTTGTGTTTTTAGCTTAGTTGATCATCTTAGAGAAAATTGATTGATTTAATTATTTTTTTAATTCATTTTCCATCCCATTCTAATGAATAAGATGCCGAATGTTTTGAGCAAATATCAAATTGTTTTCTAAAATAAAAAAGAAAGTTTATTTTTTCAAAATTGTTTAGCAAAAGAATTTCACAAAATCAATTTCATCACAAAAGTGATTGATTTGATTATTTTTTAAAATCATTTTCCATCCCATTCTAATGAATAGGATGCCAAATACTGTTTTGAGCAAATATCAAATTATTTTCTGAAATAAAAAAGACAAGTTTATTTGTTCAAACATTTTTAGCAAAAGAATTTCAAAAAATCAATTTTATCATAAAATTTTGAGTTGAGCCTTGAGATCATGCATAGTTATGAGGTTTTTCTAGAGTTTCAAAATGGTGGGATGCCTCCTAGCATCTTGCATGCCATACTGTGGAGTTCAATCATTTGCCATGGATGAGAATAAAATGCCAAATTTCACTTTCATAACAAAACCATCTCTTAATTCAATAACAACAATGAGACAGAAAATTCATACTTCATTAAAAAGATAAGATTCAACCCCAAAACATATAAAAACAATAAAGTTTTAAATATGTACAAAAAAGGTAATATGATTGGATTTGCAAGGTTCGAGACTCTCGTTTCCTAATAGTTTGCTATGTCGTATTTATCATTCTTATCTTCAAATGATAACCACTTGTTTTGAATAGGATGTTAACCTGATTCTTGAATCATTGATAATGATGAACCTGGAATTTACAAAGCATATAATAATCAGCATAATAATTTATTTATTATTAATATTATCAATGATCTTTATATTTTATAAGAAATAATCAAACTTGCAATCCTAACCAAATTAATTAACAATCTATTCAATGATCCATTTTTAGTCCAATGATCATATCTCATTGTTGAATCGTTAAAAATTATTTCTAAAAATTCTATTTCTTAACATCATAAATCGACCAGCTATTTATCAAACAAAATTTTCTGATTAAATTCTACAAGCTTGATGTTTCCTTCACTATTAATAATTTATAATTTTCACTAATAGAAACACTTTAATTCAACACTTCTATTTTGAAAATCAATCAATCATATTTCTATTTTCGAATGACACATGAATTGTAGTATCTTCACCTCGATGCTCTTAAATCCAACATTCTTCATTTTGAAAGCCAATTTAGTCCGATATTCTTTTCTAAATACCATAAAAATATTAGTATTCTCTCTATGATACTTTTTTTAATTTGGCATTCCCCATTTTCAAAGCCAATCCAATTCGGTATTCTTTCTTGAATACCATAAAAATATCAGTATCTCCTCAAGATGCTTTTAAATTCGACATTTCCCATTTTAGAAGTCAATCCAATCCGATATTCTCTCTTGAAGATGGTTGGAAATAAAATCTTTCTTGTCATGTCTAACCGACATTTCTTCAATCAATCAAGATAAATGCAAATGGACTTCAATGCTGACTTCCATCCAGTTTCGATGCTTGATTTTATGGATGTGTTTCCTATTAGGGTTGTTACTGCTCTTCATGAGGAATATCTAGTTGAAGAGTCCAAGTTAGATATCTAAACCTCTTTCCCCTATCTCCTTTTACTTATGTACACAAACCGATCTTATGAGGTTTATCCATGTAACATTTATTTTGTTTTATTTTATAAATTCATACTTCATTAAAAAGATAAGATTCAACCCTAAAACATACAAAACAACAAAGTTTTAAATATGTACAAAAAAGGTAAAATGATTGGATTTGCAAGGTTCGAGACTCTCGTTTCCTAATAGTTAACTATGTTGTATTTACCATTCTTATCTTCAAATGATAACCACTCGTTCTAAATCAGGATGTTAACGTGATTCTTGAATCATTGACAATGATGAACCTGAAATTTACCAAGCATATAATAATCAACATCATAATTTATTTATTATTAATATTATCAATGATCTTTATATTTTATAAGAAATAATCAAACTTGCAATTCTAACCAAATTAATTGACAATCTATTCAATGATCCATTTTTAGTCCAATGATCATATCTCATTGTCGAATCGTTAAAAATTCTTTCTAAAAATTCTATTTCTTAACATAACAAATTGACCAGGTATTTATCAAACAAAATTTTCTAATTAAAATTCTACAAGCTTGGTGTTTCCCTCACTATAAATAATTTATAATTTCCACGAATAGATACTCATTAATTCGACACTTCTATTTTGAAAGCCAATCAATTATATTTCTATTTTCAAATACCACATAAATTCTAGTATCTTTACCTCGATACTCTTAAATCCAACATTCTCCATTTTGAAAGCCAATTTAGTCCGATATTCTTTTCTAAATACCATAAAAATATTAGTAGGGGTGAGCAAAAAAACCGATTAAACCGAGAAAACCGGAAAAAAAATAACTAAAAAAACCAAACCGAAAAAAAAAACCGAATTAACCGATTAAAAAATCATAAAAAAATTCCAGTTCGGTTCGGTTTCGGTTTCTAAAGTCTGAAACCGATTGAACCGAACCGAACCGAACCGGTTCAACCTGTCAGCACTTAAAAAAAAAGCAAGTATAAATACCATGCTTTCTAACCCTAACCCTAGAATAACATTAAGACATCAGCTGCCGCCCCCCCTCCCCTCCCCTCCCTTCCCTTCTCTGCATCTCTCTCCTTTTACTCACTTTACTCTCTGGCTGGCCCCCTTCCCCTCCCCTCCCTTCTCTGCATCTCTCTCCCTTTCCTCTCTGGCTGGTGAAAAATCAAAGCAGAACAAGTTGGTCGTCGTTGGCTCTACCGAGACAGAGAGTGACGAAGAAGATTACTTGGCTGAGTTAACTCACCAAATGGCTCGCTCCATCCTTGAAGATGATTTCAAGAGAAACGACCTCCCTTGCAGCACCAAAAAGACTAAGGTATTGCTTCCTTTATGTTTCTTTTTAAAGTAGGACAACCTGCTATGGTTTCTGTGATTATGTTTTCTGGGGCTAATGTTCGGGTCTTGGGTTTTTTGCCTAATTTGCAAGGTTGTGTTTTTTTTGGATCGTCTCAATCAACGCTATGTGCAGTTGGACGCAGGTGCAGTTGTAGACAAGGATCTAGCCATGGAAGCCTGAATGGATCTTCACCTCTAGCAACTTGGGATTTGCTGTATGAGGTTGCAGGAGAAGTAGAGAGGACCATTGGGTTTGAACCGGTTTGGAAGGGAAAAAAACCGAACCGAGCCGAACCAAAATTAATCGGTTTGAACCGGTTTTCGGTTCGGTTCGGTTTAAAAAATAAAAAAAAAAATTCGGTTTGGTTGTTTATTTTGATTCAAAACCGAACCGAACCGGAAATGCTCAGCCCTAAATATTAGTATCCTCTCTATGATACTTTTTTCAATTTGACATTCCCTATTTTCTTTGAATTGTTTGAATTTACTATGGATTTGTGTTTGATTTCATGCAATTTATCATAAAAATATTAATTAGATTTGATATCAAGAATTATATTTAATTTTGGTGAATTATGCATTGCATTAAATTTGGAGAATTGTTTTTGAATTTGCTATGAATTTTGAAAATTAGGGTTGAGTTAATGCAATTTAGTTAAAATTATATTTAATTGACGGGAATCAAATTTGTTTCTTTTTTTACAGAATATCTTATAACATCTTTATGTTATGTTATTATGGTGGCATTATTATTCTTGATGTGAACAATAGTATCATATACAATGGAACTACAATTCATAAATGTGATAGGTGAAAATAATTGAGATTTGTGTTTCGAGTGGTAAGCCTGATGCTACTTGTGAATACAAAATGTGAGAATTTATTGTGTTTGATTATTATGGTTATTTGCAAGTATTTTTAAGTTGGATAAAATTTTGGGTAGAGCTCCTAAATAGGAAAACTATGCTGAAATTTTATGGAAATTGAAAAATTTCTTACTTTATAAAACCATTAACTAAATTTGATGTAAGATTAATAAACTAAATAACCATTGAAATTAGATTTGTTATGTTATTCAATGATAAATGTCATAAGAACCCTTCTTGTTAGATTTAGATGCAGGAGAATTTTGTTGCTGAATTTAACTGATGTCGTAGTCTTGAACTGTAAAATTTAACCGATATCGTGGTTTAAAATCACAACATTTAATAGATATCTTGTTTTTCAACCACAACTTATATTCGTTACTGTTTTTAAATACAATATTAAATTTTTGTCATGTTTCATTTCAAAACCCTGCTCAATTCTTTTGGTAATGTGTTAAATCACCAAATCATTTTAGATAGTATGCTAATAACCTAACATAGCCCTTTTCTAGCTTACTATTATTTTGTGAGTGGTAAAAAAAATAAAAAAAATTCACTTTGCCCATCACGTGAAGATAAGTGTCAAGTGATGGGTAAAATATCACTTTACCCATCGTGTGAAGATAAGACTTAAAATTGGAGTGATTGGACAAAACAACTGCGGTAGTTTATCTTCTTTTCGATCCATTATTAAATTTATTACACGTGCCCGACAAAAAAGAGATAATAACATAAATGCCCCTGCTCAATTTTGCCTTGCTGGACTTTACTGTTCTGTCCTTCTTTATTTTATAAATTCATCTCATCTCTCATCTTTTGTTATTTTGTTTGATCCGATAATCCTTTCCTCCAATCATTAACAAAAGATTGGATGATTTTTTATTTTATTTATTTAGCTTTTTTTCAAGTAAAGGCTTTTATTAAATTATTTTTTATGTATTTATTTTTTTGAGATATTATTCTTATTCATCCATATTTTTTTTTATGTTTTATATATATGAACACTATTTTTAAAATTAAAAAAAATATTTATTTTTAGATGATATTTCTTATATATGCAGAGCTACATACTTTTTTTTATGTTTTATATAGATTAATTCTATTTTTAAAATAAAAAAATATTTATTTTTAGATAATATTTATCATATGTATAACCTTATATAGTTTTTATTTTTCCTTTTATCTAATCAATCAATTTCATGTGTGTGCACTACCAGATTTACAAGTTTTACCAACGAAAATTTAAGTCGGTATTTACACTAGCAGTTCATTGGTATGTATGTTACCGACGGACTCACGGACAAAAACAGTCCATCGAAAAAAATCTCATCGGTAATTTATGATATGTCGGTAATAATTATATCAATAAATTTATAGATGGACGAAACACGCAAAAAAATTAACTTGTTTTATTTCGTTGATATCTCTACTGGTAAATTTAACATATCACCGACAGGAAAACCACATGTGATGCCATCCATGCTTTTATTTTTTCGTAGGTATATCCATCGGTAAATATAACATATCACTAATAGAATACCATTTTAATTTCATCGGTGAGTTAACAGTAGCAGCGATATTTGTAGTAATTCTTTTTCAATTCTCTCGAAAATATATTGACAAAATTGTTCAGTCGGTAATATTTAAAAAATATATATTTTTTAAAAAATATATTGAACAAAAGTAGAAAAATAAAATAAAATAATATAAAAATAAAATATTTATTACAAATTTAAATATTTGTAAGTTCAAATACAATAAATTTTATCATCCGCTTTGCATGTGAGATGAATGGAATGGAGCTACTGGTATGCGTGGTAACGAAACCGTGAACACGCTGATTCCAATTTTCCACATCAGACTGTGAGCATCGCTTGAAACACCTGGACATCATGTGTTGAATGTATTCCTTCCATACAGCCTTTGACATGTATACCAATATAAAATCCTTCCAAACTGCCAGGTCATTCCATATTGAAAGCTCTCTTTCTTTCTCATATTTTTTTGTTTTCTTTTGTACCTCATACTAAAAATCATGCAACTTATACGGTACAAATTAATTATCTATTAGTAAATGAAAAATAAAATTTAATATTTGGAATAAAAAAATATCCTGAATTCGATCTTATCTAATTGCAGCGTAATTCTCTTAAACCCTCATCACAACATTATTTATCAGCTCTCTCCCATTCAAATTTTCCCTTAAAGTAAAAATTTATAAAAGAAAAATTTCAGTAATTTCAATAAAGGGTCCAAATTAACATTAAAATATTTAAGTTAATAATAACCCTGAACCTTGAAAACTATGCATCGATCTGCAATTTCCATTTAGGACGTTTGGAAATCTAGCTCCATTAAAACAACAACATTCTCATCAACGATTTAAAGGCCGTTGTTATTGTTCTTGCAACCTTGATGTTTGTAAACCTAAAATTGAATTCGTTATATGAAATTATTTTTAAAAAAATTATTAAAATGTCGTTGTGAAAGCAAAACAAACTTACATTGAAATGTTGTCATTCCACTGGGCTTTATACTTACGAGTAAATGGATCCTGCTGTGATGGGAGCCTTTCTTGATGTTAATCAACCAAATATTGCCTTACCTTTTTATGATGTCCTACTTGTACCTGATTTAACAAAGAATGTACCGTCAGTAAGCTAACTAACTATCCAGTTTTCAATTAATTATGCATTTTCTAATGTTGAATTTTGTGTTAAGGAATGAGAAATAGGACAACAAATGATCATAGGAAAGTGCAAAAGAAGCATAAACACCTATGTGATAGTTGTCAGTTAAGAAATCTTAGTTGATTACCTTTTTTTCTTGTTTTGAACATTTAAGTACTAGTACCTTTGAAAAAATTCATTGTAATTTACGAGGACTTACTCATGTTTTGTCAATTGGAAAATTTAACTATGTTTCATGCTTGGTAGATGATTTCTTTAAGTATACATTAATAATTCTTTTACAACATAAATCTAGTTTTGTGAGTGTAAATTTAGAATTTGAATAGAATGTTTACAAATAATTTTATAAACAAATCAAAGTGTTTCACTCAGATAAAAAAGAAGAGTTCATCAATTCAAAACTCTCATTTCATTTCCTCATAGGCATCATCCATCAGGTATCTTATCCATATACTTTGAACAAATAGGTTTGATTGAAAAACTTCATAGAATGATAAGAAAGCTAGGTATGACTAAGTTGTTCCATAGTGATATTCCTTTATTTATGATGGTAGAAACATTTACTATTGTCATTGATTTTATTAATCACTTACCTTCGTCAACTTATAATTTTTAATCTTTTTTACATTGCATGGTGTTCACCTTATTTTTTCTTCGCTTCATGCTTTTGGATCTAAATTCTTCCTTTACACTTGGGACACATCACAATTTAATCCCAAAACAATTCTTTGTATCTTTGTAGGTTTTAATGACAAATGACAAACATAAAGGATACAAGTGCTTTAACTTTACAAGCAAAATGTTTTTTCATCTCATGACAAGTATTTTTTTATGAACTTGTTGTTCTATACAACACTAAAAATTCCAATACTATAACTTTATCACCACATGTTATAAGTATATTTTATTAATGGCTGCCTAATATTAATTCCACCGAAGAAAATCCCTTACTAATATCGACCCTACCATGCACGAGTTCTTTGCCCACATAAATTATACCTACATTAACTTCTTTATTTATTAATGCTTTTTTAACTCGTTATGTAGGTACAAGTTTGTTTCCTCATGTTGTTCGTACTTCCAATCACGTGGGAACATCATCCACTACTCAAAATATTGCCACTTCACCATAGACTGGGCTATGAGAGCAAAAACAACCATAGATAAGTCTTTTAAAGAAATAATAACTTTCATAATATGAATTTAGATTTTGTTAATCACCTGTTCTATTAGAGATGTTATCACTAAATTGATGGTATTGATTAAACATAAAATTTTTCTCCTGTTGTTGTAAAACCAGGAACCATATAGATGATCATCACAGTTGTACTTGTTCAACAATGGTTTATTCATCAACTTGACATTAAATATGCATTTATGTGTGGTATTATCATGAATGGTATTTATGTATTTATAGAACAACAACATGGAATGGTTGATATACATCATCCAAAGCATGTATGCAAACTTCAACAAGCTCTATATGGACTTAAACAAGCATGTTGTGCTTAGTTTGATCGATTTAGTACTATTTTTCTCAAATATGGTTTTTGTTTTGTTGTTAATTAATCCATTTTTGCTCATTTTCCACTCTTATCATGGTTCACTCATTCTTCTCCTTTATGTTGATGATATCCTTCTCACATGTTCTATTATAACACTTGTTATAATTTTTATTAATTTTCTAAGATGTGAATTTGTAATGAAGGACTTAGGATTGATTCATTATTTCTTTGGTGTTGACATCTCATAAACAACTAGTGGTCTTCACCTGTCGTAGTCTCATTATGCTTTTACCAAACTTAAACATGCCAACATGGTAGATTGTAATCCTATGGATACACCTCTTGAAGAAAAGATAAAAACCTCATAACATGACACACCTCTAGAAGATCCAAGCTATTTTTTGGGACTTATTGGTTTCTTATAATACCTTACACTTACACACCTAGACCTCCATGACAATGTTAATTTTATGTCGCCATTCATGCACACTTCAGATACTACACACTTAGAAACGGTGCATCCTATTTTATGTTACGTCAAATGCATTATCAACATAGGTCTGCATTTCTTTTTCTATATTACACTTGATCTTCTTGCTTTTTCAAATGCAGATTGGGAAGGATGTCACACTACTAGACATTCCACTATTAGATTTTGTGTTTTCCTTGGAAACAATCTTATTTCTTATTGTGTAAAAAAGCAACATACAATCTCTTGCTCCAACACTAAAGCTGAGTACCGCTTTATGGCCAACACCATATCTGAGGTGACATTGATGACTTTCATCCTCAAAGACCTTCACATTCCAGTACAATCTCCACCAATACTCTATTGTGATTATCTTAATGCTCTCCATGTGACAGTCAATCCAGTTTTTCATGCTTGTAGTAAATATACTAAATTGGACTACCATTTTGTGCAAGAACGAGTTGTTATTAGACAGTTTGTAATATATTGAATTGGACTACCAATCTAGTTTTTCATGCTCGTAATAAATATATTGAATTAGACTACTATTTTGTGCAAGAACGAGTTGTTATTAGACAGCTTGTCACCAAACATGTTTCCATTAATAATCAAGTTGTTGACCTTCTCACTAAACCAATGTAAAAAAATGCTCTTGTTTATTTTCAAACCAAACTCTACCTCCATACCCGATATAGTTTGCAGGAAGTTGTTAACACAACACACTCCAATCATGGCAGCTATTGTGTGAAGCAATGGAGTAATAAGGTAACTCAAGATTCCTAGAGTAATAAGGCTTATATTAGTGAGAAATGTT
>Ga0307513_10009492_pt1 | contig 12304 bp, 4 predicted proteins | sample 15_EM_MG_FD_202174 | JGI IMG/M metagenome (GOLD analysis project Ga0307513, IMG submission 202174) | Populus trichocarpa ectomycorrhiza microbial communities from riparian zone in the Pacific Northwest, United States - 15_EM | ecosystem: Host-associated > Plants > Roots > Unclassified | place... | reverse complement strand
TCTACAAGGTGACAAGATGTTACCCTGTTTTTTCGAACTTGAAAAGTAAATTATAAATTAATATGAATTGTATTTTGCATGGTTTTTAAACCCGACCCGATCCAAGCTCGGGTTCCGGGTTTTGACCGAGTCACCGGGTCGGCCAGATCAATCCCTATTTTTAAAAAAATTCAAAACGGCGTCGTTTTAGTAAAAAAAAAACAAAAGTCAACGGGTTGCAACCAGGTTTTTGACCGGATCAACCGGGTCGCCGGATCATATCAGATCATAGCTTATTCTATTTTTTCATTAACCCAATCTAATTTTATTCCTGAATTAGTTAGATTTTGAATCAACCTGTCAAGCCAACTGAATTTAAAAATTATGATATTTTGTGATGTGTGAAAGATCACTTAACATGAAATTGAGAGATTAAAAAATAAATATTGTTAACTCTAGAAGGCTAGCGCGATGGGCAAAGGGACAGGCTTCCTTTTAATATTTGATTTTAAGAAAAATTTATTTAAAAATATATTAAAATAATATCTATTTTTATTTTTTACTTTAAAATTATTCAAAATCATAAAAAAAATTAATTCAAAGAAAAAAATCAAGAATTTTTAAAAACACCACACAAACAAACACATTTTTAATGTCTTAATGCCCGTTTGATACTGAGGCTCAACTTGTTTTTCATCAAAATTTAATTATTATTTTTTTAGAATTAATTTTTTTAAAATATATTTTTATCATTTTAATATATTGATATCAAGACTAAATTTTAAAAAATTAAAAAATATATATATTAATTTATTTCAAAATGAAAAACATTTTTTTAAAAAAAAAACATTAGTTTTGAAGACCTATTTTAGTTGATAAATAGATATAAATTTGACACCATCATCCTCAAATTTTATAAAAAGGTGAAGGAAGATGATTTTTTCTGTGAATGTACTTAGTATAGAAGTGAAGAAACTTGATCGAAAATAGATTTGATTTTGGTACACGAGAATTGGCGTGACTTAATAATTTCCCTTCAATCTGCCAATCACTAGTCGTGAAAAAATTAATTAACGATTAAAATGGACGTGTTTAGCATAAACTCGGGGCTTTGTTTGTTAGAAACGATGAGTGGGGATAGACGTCAAGTGAAGGATGAAGAGTGTTTTTTTTTTTTTAAGATCATTTTGATATTAAAAATAATTTTTAAAAAATAATAAAAAAATTATTTTAATATATTTATAAATAAAAAAATATTTAAAAAAAAATTATTACTATATTCTCAAACATCATCTAACTACTAGAAACATATATTGTTTTACACGTGTTGACGCATGAAGTATGAGGGGAGGGGTAAAATTTTATAATTTTAAAGTGTTTGTTTGTTTGTTCCTGTTATAATTTGTTTTTGAGTATATTTTAGATTATTTTTTTTGTTTTAAAAAATATTAAATTAATATTTTTAAATAATTGTATATATAATTTTAATTAAAAAATACTTTAAACAAAAAACAGACTGCACGTATGTATCCCTTTGCGTGATCTCTAACAGCTTGCTGAAGGTCTTCCCCGCCGTTGACACCTCCCACGCCTCGTATGTCGTTGCTTTGCAGCTTTTGACGATGACAACCTTCATTGTTTGTTTCGTTTATCAATCCGTGGTGGGAGAGTTCGTGTTTCAGTCGCCATAGCAGGACCCGCCGGAAAATGCCAATATGAACGGAAGAAATCTGCTCGATTTCATTTCCCAAGGCTACAACAAGTTCTAATCTTGTAATTATAGCGTGATTTAATCATAAAAAACTAGAGATGCACAAAAAAATATGTTTTTCATAAAAAATTATATATTTTTAAAAAAGAATGTCAGTCCTTTTAAAAGTTTTTCATGATTTTTATATTATTTTTTTGTATATTTTTAGCAAGCATAGAAACACGAAAAGAAAAGGACAAATTAAATTAAAAAAAAATACATGAAAGAGATATTTACAAGTCTCGTACTAGATAAGGATAGATCTAATATTCATTCATTGTATTTGGTGTTTTCAAATATCCTTAAACCAGAGCTATTTATTATTTCATGCGGTGTGTGTGGAGTACTTTCATATTTTTAAAAAAATTATTACACTTGATTTGTAAAGATTTCTTTTCATATAATTTTTAATTTGACGTGGATTATCTCTCCATTTGTGGCGTCTAGAGTTTTCACAGGTTTTCATTAAATAACTTTGTTAACCGTGTATTAAAAAAATAATATAAATTATATTTTGAAATTGAAATTTTATTTAAAAATTTAAGTTATTAAATTGAATTAGTCATTTAATATAATGTTAGAATCTTAATATCAAAACGATTATAAATTTAAATATTACAATCCTTATTTTATCGAGAAAAACAATATTTTTTATTTTATTTTTGATTGAAGACACCTAATCTCATTTCCTTGGCTATGTTTTATCATTATTTCTATGCATATAACTTGTTTGATGCATAACAGGTATTCCCTTTTCCCTGAACACGCAATAAGCTTGGATATTTCAACATGAATAAAACCGAGGATGAATATATTCTACAACCAATCCCTTGTTTTTTTACTATTATTATTAACGTGGGTATCCAGACCAGCTTACGCGTGTCGTGACTAATTTCATGAACCTTGAAGTTAATTACTGTATAAGTTTTCAGTGATTCTGAGATTTGTAAAACTCAAATTGATAATCTCTAAGAAGTAAATCTAAGACTTGAATAACTAAACTAATAGTCTCATTTTAACCAATTTCTTATTCTTGATCTCTAAATAAATCAGTCAAAATTTCCACGCTATCTTAATATTAATTAATATCAAGTGGACTTTATTTGTTTAATTTTCTCTCTCAAAATTCGTCGTTTGGTATCCACGCCACAAGAAAGAAAGAAATTTCATGCTGGGTTGAGTTTCTTATAGGCAAATTATCCGACTCCAGGCGGGAGTCAAGTGAATGAATTACAACAAGCTGTGGAATTTGATTTACAGAATATGGAGAGATGTTGGGTTCAATTTCTTATTAAGTTTCGAAATTTCAAACACGCATGCATGCCCGTCCATGAAATACACGAAATTCCATTCATGAAAAACACAGAGCCAGCAATAAACAAAAAAGCAATGCCATTCCTCACAAGATCTAAGTACTACAAGAGCGAAGATCCTCCTGCTCGACGCCATTATTTTTTTTTTCTCTTCTCCCCTCTGAAAACACGAGCTCAATGAAAGTTCATGAGCAACGAGCTTCACTTTCCACTGCTATAATCTCACATATACCAGGCCATTTCAAATATAAACGAAACGAGGCATTTATTATATGCTGAAGGAGCTTATACCAGTACATGGTAGTGTATTCATTACTGATGATGCATCGTATATCATAGATTCATGCTAAAAATATACAAAAAATACATGAATGGCTGTAATTTATCAACTGACTTCGTGAGGTCTGCTAAGAGCTAATGAATGGTTGTAATTTATCAACTCATACTTAGTTTTTTTAAGATATATAAAACAGTAGAGTTCGATACAATCAATGGCCTGATGACTAAGTATCTGACCAAAACATCGACAGCTCATGTATTGCTAAAATTTTCTTCGTGGCAGAGAATTCAATGGCTTTGTCTTTTTGTCAACCATCATCATATACTTTCTATTAAATTACAAGCTACTTTTTCCAGCAACTCAACCATCGAACAGCATGGGGCTTGGTGACGGATCGGGATAGCGGTGCAGATATTTTTTTAATGGCATGAGCCCAGCTATGGTTTCAAGAAACACGGCCTTAAAAATTGATGGTGATATGAAAAGCAAGCAGAAAAAAACAAAGGATCGGGTTCTTTTTTCATTTCACTTTAAGATGAAATTAATCGAATGCAGATCTGAAAAATAAGGGGGCGAAGTTTAGTGTGACTTGTATAATCATGTGAAGTGAGATAGATTTTTGCAAAGAATGGAGAGAAAAGGTGGAGAGCGAGATCACAATGCCTAGCGAGATTAAAAATAAAAAAAAATGTAAGAGTTCGGTCTCTAGGGTATCTTGAGGATATTTCGAAGAGTTTTCACCATATTTTAATATTTTAATATTAAAAATGTTTTTTAAAAAATATTTTTTTTTAATTCATTTTCAAGTCTCTTCCGTTATACAGAAGTATCATATTTGACAAAAATCATAAACTATAATTCTCTATCAATCAAATATTTAATAATAAAATCGAAAGAAAAATTAATTTTTAATGCTAAAAGATAAAAAAAATAAAAAAAATAATTATATCTAAAAAAATTATCAAAATCAAATGAATAAAAAAACAAATGAATAAGGATCAACATGATATAAAAGTAAAGTGAAATTAAATGTTGAGGGATAGAATTAAAAAAATAAATTTAATTAAAAATATGATTAAAAATAAGATAAATAACAATTAAATAAACGATGACTAGATATAAGAGATGAAAAATATCGAATAAGAATAAAATTAAAAATAAATCTAATTTTATGTATCATTTAAAATTAAAAAAGGATCGAATTTAAATAAAAAATAAATTAAATGACTGGTTTGAAGTTCTAAAATGTAATACATGAAAATCAAGGTAAAAAAAAATAAATCCAACAACACTAAAAGGGAAAATATGTTGAGACAAATCCAACAACATTAAAAAAAAATTCTTTATTTACCTTTGAAAATCATTGTACCCGCCACCTAAAAGTGATGAAGTATATGGTGTATTGGCGCATGCTATCTATTTTTAATTAATATTTTATATTCAATAAAATATTAAATTGTGTGTGAGTTAATATAAATATAACAAAGAAACATATGTGAGAAAAGATGAAATAATCCCTAGATGACAACTTATAACTTTTTTGTTTTTAATGGTATTTGTGTCATTTAATTGTAAAAAAAGAGAGACTAAAATACAATAGCATAACAACTTGCTATTATGTTTTTAAAAATATTTTAGTAATTTTATTATTTAAAAAAAAAAACAAAGAGACGAAGTTGTCCGCGGACACCTGCATAGCAACTAATGGCCCTTTGAATTTTTTTTTATGAGAGATAAAATAACAATTACACTATAACGGTGAATTTTTTCTTCGGTAGAAATTGCCACGTACTATTGTTGTCAACTTGTTTTATATTATAATTTTTTCTTCGGCAGCTAAGAAAACAAATCCTTGTACATATTGTGCCGTGTTGGACAGGCGGGAAAAGTTTGATCAGTAAACGGCGTGAGCATGTTTTCCGTTCTTTCTGACGGATCGAGCTCAAAGTCCATACTTGCTAGTGGGCCTGTATGCAATAAAATGAGTCTAGTCGGGCCGGGTTGGCTTCATATTTTTCATGTCCTATCTGGTTTTCCTATCCACGACCCCATGCCTCATACTTAACGGGAAGTGTTTGAAAATATAACAGTAATTGTGTTTTTAATGTGTATTTTACTTAAAAATATATAAAAATAATATTTTTTATTTTTTAAAAATTATTTTTAATATCAGTACATCGATCTGAAAACACAAAAAAAATTTAATTTAAAATTTAAAAAAAAATTAATTTTTTAAAAATACTTTTAAAACACAAAAACTCGTGAATTATAAAAAATTGAATATCTGACCCAGCTATTATAAAATTTTTATAATGTTATAGTTGATTAATTACAATTCAATTAATAAATATGGCTAAACAATTTCTAGCTAATAACAAGAAGAGTACGATTAATGGAACTCTTGATTGGGGGTGATTATTTTTTGTTTGGTTCGGTTTTTATCAAAAAAAAGTAATTAAATTGAATTTTTTTTTTAAAAAAACCAAAACCGGATCAAACCGACCGGTTTCATTTCGGTTCGGTTTTTTAGGACAAAAACCGGTTCAAACCGGTTTGGCTCGGTTTTTTCCGGTTTTGGCTCGGTTTGGGTCGGTTTTTTTCCGGTTTTGTTTCGGTTCGGTTCGGTTTTTTTGGTTTTATAAACAAAAAACCGAAACCGAACTGAACCGGCCGGTTTTTTCAAAATTTTAATCGGTTTAATCAGTTTTTTTTTCGGTTATTTTTTTTCGGTTTTCTTGATTTAATCGGTTTTTCGGTTTTTTTGCTCTTCCCTACTCTTGATGCAAATGTTTTGTGAAAAATATTTTAATTATTTTTATCGACAATCACTAATACAATTACCATAGAAAACTATTATTAGAATATGTTATTATCACTGTCACTATATTATTCCTTAAACCTCTATAAATTGATATACATGAGATTATAAAAAATTAATTAATGATCTAATCAAAAAACTATTCGAAGTTCATATTTGTATTAATTAATTAAAATATAATTCAGCTAGGAAATTATTTAAAATTCATATTCAAGTCAGGATTGAAAAAAGCATTATTTAATCGATCGAGATCTAAAAAGAAACATGAGAGTATTTATAATTACGTGATGTCACTTGAGAGGACACTTTATACATATATCATAGATAGACTGCAAATTATACTGAAGATGAGCACTCTTTGACAGCTGATAGGTTGAAGCTATCATTCCCCACACACGGCACTGAACTCAAACTCTTACTTCTCTACCATGAATCCAGCTAAAAGGAATGGTTGATGCTTGCTTTGCCTTTTCTTGAGCTCTCTCTTCTAACCTTCTAATCCTTGAAGGCAATCTACACACAAAATCTTGAGCCCTGCGTCCTTCACCAGACAAACCTGTCAATCCCGCTACATTCCATCTTCCCACCAAAAATTCTAAATTATCGGCATAGTCCTTGGCAGTATAGACCCCAAGATTCTGGGCAACAGCTGCGAAGTTCTCAAAAAGGTTATCATCCTGACCATCGTACATCAAGAGGGCTGGCATAGCGATTTTTTTCCTCATCATGTCGGCTAAGGCCAGAATAGTAGTATCTGGGTCAATCTCAAACAACTTCTCCGCAATCATGGTGTATGCAATTTCATGGCGCTTTTCATCTGCAGCAATGGTGCCACATATTTGTGCTAGCTTCGCATCTCCATATCTCTTGGCTAGTCTAGCTGTGTTGCCATGAGAGATGAATGTTGCCCTCTCTTGGAATGATGTGTAAATGAAACAGTTGTACGGGTTGTTCTCAAATTTGAAATCCTATAAGAAACACAGACAAAAAGAAAAGATTCAATTATTGAATACTAGTTGTGCTCATGCACGTTCCAGTGTCCTTGATGACAACTAGCATGGAAAAAAAAAGGGATATATAAATCGATGGATAACCTTACCATTCCACACCCTATCAAATACTGAATTGTCTTCTCAATCTGTCTCATGTCCACTCGTCCAGATAGGTAAAGATACTTGTTGAGAAGGTCACCGTGCCTGTTCTCTTCAGCAGTCCATCCTCTATTCCAAACTGCCCAAGGAGATAGTGATGCACCGGTCTCGTCCCTGACTCCATCCAGTGTGTTAAGTGCTGTCTGGTATGTTGGAAGTGCTTCTTCTGTGATCATATCTCCCACCAAAACAACAAAGTAGTCATCAGGAAGTTCTTTTGATCTTTCCCTCAATTCCTTCACTTGTTCATAGAATCCTTCGGAGTCAGCTTGTGGCAGGAAATCTTGCGGTTGCCACGATTTCTCAACAGGCTTTAGATGCGTTAAGATGTTCTTCGTAGTCCAACTCTCCATGGACTTGAATATCTCAATCTTTTCTGGTGGCATGGAATGCGTCACTTGAAAATGGACTTCTTTGGCAGGCCAATAGGAGTCCCTCTTTGTACTCTCCGACCCTCTAAAACCAGTGAATAAAGTAGACTTAGAATGTGTCGTTTTTGCCTTTGCTTTTCTTTGCTAGAATGCTAGTATACATTATACGATCATAAAATTTAAACTGGATAATGTTTTGCAGCTGGATACAAATTATAGATGAACAGCTTCAATTTTTTGTGCTTCAGTTACAATCTTGAGCCTGTCAACAGACAGCCATGGTCTAACGATTGAGGCTTAAACAGATAGATTGCTTTAACTCATTAAACAAAATTAAAAATATTATTTTCGGTTAAAAGAAAGAATAATTTTACATTTTTATTTATTTATATTTTTCCTAATAGTTTTAAAGAAAATTCTCATATTTTCAAGTATTTTTAATTAAAAAGAAAATTCTTAATACTGTTCAATATTCATAATTTAAAAGAATGTTTTTTTAATTTTTAATTTTCCTGAAAAAATTAAAAGAAGTTTTAATTTCTTTTACTATAAATATCATAGATAAATCATTTTTAAAAAAAATATTCTTTTACTGATAAAATCTTGTTTTTATATTTAGCTTTCTATTTACATTTACATCTTTTTACTAGTTTTTTTTTCTTATAAATTAAATTTTAAATATGTGATGCCTTACAAATACGTTGTGTATTCTAAACGTAAAAGCCAGGATAATATATTCAAGAAACATAATAAATTAAAGTAATAATATATAAATAAATTAAATCAAATTGATATATATATATATATATATAGAGAGAGAGAGAGAGAGAGAGAGAGAGATAGTTTGTTTTTACGTTTTACATTTTTTTTGAAAAAATTTTAATTTTAATTTTTTTTAATGTTTCTATATCATTTTAATATTATAATATCAAGAATAATTTTTAAAATAAAAAATATTTTAAAAATCAACCATTATTAATAATAATAGCCCGACAGTACAGGAAGAGAATTCAGTGCATTAACTCTATATATATTTAATATTTCATGATGTTGAAAATGAAAGGGGGGAAAGAGGTGAATTCGAAAAATAACAAAAGTGAGCTTTCATGTTTTCTCACGACAGCTAAGTGCGCAATAGAGGGCAGACAAAAAATCTTATTTTTAATATGTTGGTGGTTTCTATACACCTGTGCAAATAAATTCAGTACAGTCTGCATGTACATGGACCTCGCGATCCATGGAATATATATATATATATATATATATATGATCTATATCCTTAACAGCTAAGCGTTTCCATAATTAACATGTCTGTGCTAATCAACAGAGCCCACTCTAAATAATGTTATAATTTTATCATTAAACTATAATCTTCTAGGCCTAGTTATAATTATAATGTCAATTGCAGGGTTTTCATGCAATGGCATGCTAGGTACGTATCCGTCTAGCTAGCTAATTTCATAACAAATTAGTTTGTAAATGAATAAAAAAAATATTTATATTTAATTTACAATGAAAAGAAATATTCATAATTCCTAGTGGTTATATAAATATAGAGTTTTATTATATAGTAAATTAAGTGAAACCATGATAAATGATCTCTTCTAAAATAACATTTAATACTTGGACATTAGACATATGAAACTTAATATGTTAATGAGGTTAATTCTTCTTTGAGTTTTTTTTTTAGTAATTAGTTTTGATATTTATTTTTAATTTTTATAATTAATTTTGATATTTATAAGTGTTAGGATAAAACTGAATAATAAATATTCAGTTTTATCCAAAATATAATCATTTTATTAAAAATCATAAATGTTAATAGTCATAATATTTCAAGCTTATATAAGTAATTTCAAGCTTATATAAACTTACCATTACACAAAGAAAAAATATATACAAAATAAAAGTTATTCAATTCAATTCAAATTATAATTATTTTATTAGCAGTCTATATAAATTTGGAAAAAAAAATATTTTTTATTATTTGTATTTTCTTATTATTCCTTAATAGGATTAGTTTTATACTAGATGTTTTGTCTCTATGTAGACAAATAATAAACACGTTGAAAGCGTATCCAAACCAAATCTTTAATTGTTTTGATTTCCAAGCACTTTCTTTAAAAATATATGCCCTCCCTCTATATACGTTGAGAAAAATATTCTAGCATTGTTGTTCCCGAAACAGAAAAGTAGGCTTAGCATTCCTTTCCGGCAACTTGCAAAGTTTTTACATATTCAACATCGGATACCTGAAATAAGTGTTTGGATGCAGTTCGCAAAACAGGTTCTTGTTTCTTTAAAGAGGAAACTGTGGCATCATTTACTCAGTCTGTGGCAGCTAAAAATTTAAAAACAAAGACCTCTGTAATGGAGTGTGATATTAATGGACCCTGGCCTTACAGTATCAATATCAATGGACTCTACAAGCTGGAACCATGCATGCAACAAGCAGTAGCAGTCCCAGCAACTGTACCGACATTATTAACTAAATGCTTGTGGTGTTTTTGGGTGGCAAGGACCACTGCATTAAAAATCCATAAACAGCAGTTTGCAACTGGGTTTTTGAGTTTTTGAGGTGTCCCAACTCACAGGCGTTCACTTGAGTTGAGCTGAGCCAGTCTCTCTAATTTTTTTAAAAAATATATAATTGCAAGAGCCCTTCGAGTTATAAGGTGGTCGAGTAGCAATTATTCCCCAAGGACCAGGGTCGATCTCGAGTCTCGACTTCAAGAATTAATCTTCTTCTCTAATGTTAAGGGTTATGTGACTATAGATCATGTTCTTAGCTGGCTACATATTACTTTGAAAGAAAAAGTAATTCAAGAAATGAAAACAATCTAACCAAAACAAAGGCTGACCCGTTTAATTTGTAAGGCCATTACATTAATATTTGTAGTGGTCAACAAATATAGTAGAAGTGGATCAGCATGATTTATCCAGATATCACGGACATTTAGCCTTAAATAAAACCCCAGATAGATGAAGTTTCGTTTTTGTTGAGAAAACTGAAGTTTAGTATGAGAGAGTTAAAGGAAGAAAAATAAAAGGAAAATAAGGAAGAAGAAGAAGAAAAGAGTAGATAGGAACTCACCTAGTAGTGGAGTACTGCATGGTGGAGGCTGCAAATACTTTGGCAGACTTGAGATTGTGGGACGGCAAGGCTACTAGGTTCAGCTTGAGAGCCATTTTTTTTTTTTTTTTAGCTTTGCTTATACTGTGTGTATGGGAAAGAGGAGGAGGAGGAGACGTCGTTGAGGATGTGTTTGGAAAGGGCAGCGTTGGGAGATGTGAAAATTAAAGTGTTGTATGTTTTTTTTATACTGCACTCAGTTTTAGTCAATTAAATTTCTATCTATTTTTGCTGGTTTGATTTTTGTGCTATTACGTGGGATGACGCTTTTTTCTTCAATTAAAAAAAAAGGGACTGTTAACGTTTCTTTTTCATAGAAAAAATCAACTATAAACTAACAAAATTAATATGCAATATGCATACGTTGTTAAAAAATTATCCAGACGTTAAGATAAAGATCTTGTTTCCCAAGAAAAAAAAACATTGAATATTTATTTGAGTTTAAAATTGGGTTTATAAAGTTGAAATTTATTTTTAAACCTAGCTAAAACCACATCTAAAGTCAATCGAAACAAAATATCAAACTTAATTTAAAATTAATTTAATGTAAAATAATAAAATTAAAAAAAAAAACAACCTACAATGAATTGTTTTTCTTCTTTGTTACATTTATATCATTTTCTTAATACTTTTTTCATTGCGTATTGTCTATCATATTTATAATTTCAAATATCATTATATTGTTTACCAAACATCAATTTTATAAAAGTAAATTGCAATTATGTTTCTATGTCAATTTAATATTAACTAAAAAAATCAAGATGAAGAGACGGAAAACCCCTCAAAAATAGTTTATTAGATTCTCCTGTAATTAAATAATTTTAATATGCTAAAAGTCAAAAGGATTACAAAGCTGCTGGAAGATAGCTTTAATTGTATATTTATTTTAGGAGTAGCTAAGTAATTTTAAAATGCAGAAAAGCTAAAAGAATATTCTACCCTATATAATTTGGAAATGATGATTAAATCATGGTAATAAAATCACATTGCCCGAATACTTAGTTGAATTGTTATTTTTTTTTCTAGAAGTTTAGAAAAATGTGAACGAATTTTTTTCAGTTGATAATATAAAGTTTTGATAAATTAATTATTCTTAAACACAAACTTATACAATAAAGCTAATAAAAATTTAATATCAATAAAATTATTATATAAAATAAACTGGTGATTACAGAATATATCCGAATATCATTTTTTCTCTCAGAAAGCTTCATTTTATTATTTGATATGGTAATTTTTATATAATGTACCAAGAATACTAGTATCTTTCTGAACAACATATAGTAGAATATTACCAGACCCTCCATGTACTTTTAGAGAGAAAACCCACGAACTCTACATCCGAAATGCATATTTCAAACATAAGGCTGTTTGTTTTTGAAACAATGTTTTTTAAAAAATTTAAATTATTTTTAAATTAATATTTTTTTAATGTTTTTAGATTATTTTGATAGGCTGGTATTAAAAATAATTATAAAAATATTAATTTAAAATAAAAAAAAAAAACTT
>Ga0307513_10009491_pt1 | contig 12305 bp, 14 predicted proteins | sample 15_EM_MG_FD_202174 | JGI IMG/M metagenome (GOLD analysis project Ga0307513, IMG submission 202174) | Populus trichocarpa ectomycorrhiza microbial communities from riparian zone in the Pacific Northwest, United States - 15_EM | ecosystem: Host-associated > Plants > Roots > Unclassified | place... | reverse complement strand
TAAGGTTGGCGAGTTGCGAAGGAATATATCTGAGGAACTCGACGCGATTGTTGACGCTATCATTCATTCCCTTTATCTGAACGGAAAGTCAATATGTGTGGACAGTGGTGGGATTTCCAGGGGCTCACTACTTTTTATTGCTTCTTCGATCTGTTGGAGGAGGTTCCTAGTGTCCCCCGCGTCCATCGTGGCCCCAACCTTCTCGAACATATCAACAGCGCGTAATGCCTCGGGTTTCGCCTCTTCGAGCCTCCCTCGCTGGTACAAAAACCGAGCTTGAAGCCGCATCGCTCGAGCCAGGTAGTATCCATCATTACCCGCGTGCAACTTGGCATGTTCGGTGTGAGCGTGTGCATCATCGAACCTTCCTTCCTCGGAAAACAGCTCAACCAGGGAGTGATGAATCCCAAACAGCTCGCGATGTGCGTTCAAAGAGGTTGCGATTCTGAGGGCTGCCTCAAGTTGGTGAATAGCCTTCTCTTTGTCGCCCTTGGAAGAATATATCTGGCCAAGGACGCGACGACACTGGCAGCCCAGAAGTTCGTGTTTCTCTGGGAGAAGGTCAATCGCGCGGGACGCGGCTTCCTCTGCGGCATCGAGCTGCCCTTCGGCACGCAGCAACCGGGCGAGGTCCTTCAAACACTCTGCCTGTCTCATTTTGTGACCGAGCCCTTCACAAATTACCAATGCTTCCTTCACTAGTTGTATCCCTTCCTTGTAGAGGCCCATTTTCAGGTTTGCGTCAGATAGGCGCCTCAATACCTGGGCAGCCTGACTGTCATCCCCCCTCTCTCTGTGGAGCTTTAATGCGTGGGTGAGAACTCGTTTACGTTCCACACCATTCCCAACCGATCTAAACAACCGTGAGAGCCAGCGTAAACATTGTCCTTTAGAGGGGTGGTTGTCTTGGAGCGCCTCAATCTTCTGTCCCAGCACGGTGAGCCGCGATTTGTGCCAGTAGATATGGCGCATGAAGTTGGCGCAGGCATCCCAGACAAGTCTCGAATTCGCATCGATAGATGTGAAGACGTCAAGCAGGTGCTCGGCGTTTACGTCTTCTGACGTGATCCATCGCGCTTCTTCGAAACCAGGCTTGTTAGGATGGGTGTAAATCGACAATCGGGTGAAGTAGTGGTCCTTGGTTGTGCATAGGAGAAGCGACGACTTCGGGTCTTTGGGGCAGAGGTGGTTTCGGAGTGGTGCCAGCATCGTGATGAAGCCGTCGCTCCGATACGTCAGAGAAAGAACACAGAACTTGTCGAATATGTTCTTCCTGCTGGAAATCGCAGGAAATAGCCAGTCCAAATTGTTCTCGTTGATGCCTTGGGGGAAGAAGGCAATAACTCTGAGGAGGTCGCGAGCTTCACGGCCAAGTTCGCGAAACATCGGAGATGACAGTGACAACTCGATGGTGGCCGCGAGGCTCTTGTTGTGTTCCGTCTGCAGCATGTCCGTCTGATGCTTGTCCCACTCGTTGGCCAACCGATCAGTATCCCACTGATTGTGGTGCGTTACCGTCGCGAGTAAGGTGATCGACAGCGGATGGAAATCGAGTTGTTCGAGGATGTTGTTGACCAGATCAGAGCGCTCGCCGTGCTTGTAGATGCGGTAGAAGGTATCATGTGCGGCATCCATCGACAGCGTCGGAATTTTGATCCACTCACAGTCGGGAGGGATGGTGGAGATGCGAGAAGTGATACACAGGGAGATGTTGTCAAGCTGACAGATCTCCTCTACCACGGCGTATATCTCCTGGGCGTCTGTCCCCTGTGGATCGAGTATAGATTCCGCATTGTCGAGGACTATGAGCATTTCCTTGGAGGATAGGAATGGTCGGAGGGAGGCCAAATCTTCGGGGTTTTCGACGCTTGCACCGATGACCTTGGAGAGCCGGCGGAGGAAATGGGTAAGTGATGCAGGGAATTGGTCGCATCGGATGAACCGACGGTTGTGACCAAACCGTCGTTTGATCCGATCGTTGTGGAGGACGGTTAGAGCGGTGGACGTCTTGCCAATCCCGCCAACTCCAATGAGAGCGATTGGCATGAGACGCTCTGCAAAGCCAACTATCTTCTCGATCAACTCGTCCCGTCCAAAGAAGATCCTTGGTGGCGGGGGTGGGAACTCTCCGGACGCGCTGCATACGATCGTAAGATACTAGGTTAATCAGCGGTGGAGATTGCTGACCTGATTTGGGTCTGGGCGGTGGTCAGTTACTTATTCAGTCATGCTTGAGAGCACGTGTGTCACTTACAGCACGACTCTGGCCGTCAGCATCCTCGCGAGCTCTCAACATGTCCTGACGTATGTCGGAAACTATGGTATGAGTATTCATAGCGAGCTCGGTCTGGAGAGGTGACAGTTAGAAATGGCCAAGCAGAAGCGCACTGAACACACGTTGAAGACACGAAGGACCCTGTTGAGGTCTGACTTCCAAGCAACGATCGTTTCCTTGTCGTTCCTCGCGTGAAAAACTCGGGAGACCGGGTTGCGCCCGCTCTGTTTGATGATCTTCCGTTGTATTTCCGCGACGGTCCTGTGATCGGGGAGATGGTAAGGGAGGGACACGAAATTTATATTGCCGGTTCAACTCACGTCGTCAGCTGATTTATCGCATCGCACACCGACTGATTGAGGTCGTTCAATTTCTTTTCGTTCATTCCCCGGTCAAGGGCTCTACAAATATCGGCGCAGAATAGCCCGAGCTCGACGTAGTCCAGTTCGTTAACCATCGAGTCCTGGCCATGTGTGAACCTGGGACATCTCATTGCAGAAGAGGAAACTTACTCGGATCATTGTGAGAAGAATACTAACGGTGCCAAAAACAGCCTTGGCTGGTGCGATGCTCGAGACCTCCTTCGCGAGATTCAGGGCATCGATGGCCACGTTCAGCGAAGAGTGAACACCGTCTCTCCCGTTCGGTTGGGACACAGTTGCCATGATGATCAATATGCAAGGTAGTTGTGAGAAAGTGGTGAGGCGTGAAGACTGTGAGGAAGAACCCGAACCCTCATAAATATGAGCGGCAGTCGTGTCATCGCGCGCCTCGTGCAGAAAGGCTCACGATCTGGTGGGGAGAAAAGGCAGGTTCCCCTGACGAAACAGGTACTAACCGATCGCTGGTTCACCATCAATCAAGCTGGTCCGAGCCAGCAGAATTCTGCATGAGACAGGATTTGGTGTGTACTGTGCGAGGAAGTGTGATAATAAATACAAGGGCTACATATAATGTCCGCTATACCAAGAACAGAATGAATGTGGTAAAAGTGAAAGGTTAGACATCAGATGATGAAGTGCACCCTCTTCTCGCCCAGGGTCTCTTCGAGTTCCTTAAGGTCCATGTGACGATTGATGTCGTTCTGCGCGAGGTCCCCTCCCAACTCTTGACCATGCAAAGCAGCCACCCAACTGAAAAATCCAAACCCTCTTCGTGGGATGTCAAACGGTAAAGCTGGAACGAAGAATCCTGCGAGAGCTCCTAATAACAGTATACCACCTAACAGCCCGCCAAGGAACCCCGGCCGGAATGAAGCAGAAGCGAGGACTTCATCATGGTACGCTCGTACGACGATGGCACGCGTGCCAGTAAGGAAAGGAAGGACATTCGAGGCGTCCGCCTTCCCTCGCACGTCGGCGTAGAATTTAGCTGATAGTTCGGTGTAGCCTTCCGGTCCGACGTTGCCCGTAAACGAGACAGTCGTCGGTGAGGGCACATAGTCCATGTCCAAACCATTATCCTTTAGCATCTGGTTGATGCCGTTGTCGTGGCTACGGAAAACAGGTGAGCAACGCTCAAGTGAAAAGTTACTTGCGTACCTGACGTGGTAGGCAGCCTCTTTGCCCGTGGAATTCAGTGCCCGTGTGTACGAGTCGAGATACGGTCCCATGTTCCCGTGGTCTCTCTCGAAATCCGTGCTGGCAGACTTGCCGATAATATTCATCGTCGTCGGGACACCGAAACTAGAGTTGTAGATCCCCACTATCCAAGGTTCGTACATCTCCACGCAAACGACAGCATCATATCCGATGCGGCTGCTGAATCCGGATGCATCGACAATCGTGTCCTGACCGTACACGGGAAAGCTTGCAGTGTGCGTATAGCTGGTATTCAGGCGAACGAGGACGACCTCCATTCCAGTCCACCCGTTCCCGGACTCGCCCTTGTCGGGCGTGAGGCTGTGGAATGAATGGGCCGCTCCGTTGTCCCAAAACCCGGCTGGAGCAAATCAGCACGGAACGTAAAAGTAGCAGTGAGACGAACGTACAAACATAAGCCACCTCATCCCTGCTGATACTTGAGGGCAACGAATCGGTGGGATCCATGAATGTGAAGTTAGGTGTATTATATTCCTCGGGAAGAGGTAACGAGAACGAGGAGAATAGTTTCTCCACGAACGACCTCATGATGATCACATATGTTAATCCGGCAGTCGAGCGAGGAACGCTAACTGAATGGGTCAACGATGTTCATTATTTGGTCAGAGATTCTACTCACAGATACGTCTCAGGTTCCGGAAGCTTTTCGCAATGCATCCTAATTCCCCAACGTGGTGCGCTGTCATGTGTAGGTCCAAACGTGAATTTCAACTTGTACATCAAACGCGACCCACGTACTTCAGCAAGTATCCTTCCGACACTGCCTGCATCGATGGAACAACTGGGCTACTCACATCGGAAACCGCTCCGCTCTGGGCGAAAGTCCCCAAACCCTTGCCGTCGGGCACAAGCTGCGACTGCGTCAATTCCGCGAAATACACGTCGTCTTCGCCGTACTTCAGTCGCACAGCAGTTGGCAGCGAGGCTCGATCTGTGAACGACGCCAAAGTCCACGTGCGCACGTAATCCTGGCTTCTATGAGACGAAGTTTCCGAGATCGGCACCAGAGAATAAAAGACTTACAGTGAAGGCATCAAGTTGGGACTCTGCCGCTGCAACGTCGGACTCAGAGAGGTCCCCCCAAATGGCTGTCTCGGTATAGGTTTCTAGTTGGTTTTCCGTCCGAGCAGTGATATCGATCACACGACCAAGAATGAAGGGGAGTGCTCCAGCCATGGAGATCAAGAGTGCATAGAAGATGATAAAGAAACTCCACGGGCGTGAGCTATAGCCACACGAATGCATTAACACACGAATCTGATAGGTCGACGGAAAAACCCACTCAACAGCTCTCCTAGCACGCCTATCCGTGCCCCTATTACTAAATCTGGTCCACAACAGCCCCAAGCCGCTCATCACACTCTCCGGGTGGTGTGTGTTGCGTGCGAGGTCCTTCAATTTGATGCCAAGTCCGTTAACGCTGTGACTAAGATGAATCACAGTTGCCCATGCTTCCAGACCAAATAAGCACCGATTCGGGCACCCATAGCGTAAGAAACGGGAGAAATATGCTTACTGGCGGCTTCCATGTACTTGGTCGCAAATGCCACCAAACTCCATCCAATCACGACCCCGACTCCTGCACACCATAACCCGACAATGACTCTGGCCCAGAACAACGATTTATCCTTCGCGGCTATCGTCCCTACATAAATGATCGGATACGCGACACAGCATAAGACCGCGTGTGCGAATATATGAAGGTAGTCCGGCCGTTCGAAACGCCTCGATGATGTGCGAACGCCTCGGCTGGGTTTCAGGGGGTCCAGATCGTGTGGTGTTCCGTACAAAGAATCGCTCGAAATGCCGCTCGCGAATGATGATGCCATGAGTGGCTGGGGCTCCTGTTCTCTTGGCTCGCAGTACGAATCGTCGACCTCAGTGGAAGTGAAATTTGGGTTCAAGCCTAGACGAAAGGGCTCGATATTATTCGCGCTGTGCGCATCCCTAGAGAATTTCCTTTCAGTAACCTGACCACACGAGAAGAAGTGTCGTACCTTCTCCAGAGAGGCTTTAGGGAAATCAGGCCCTCAGAGGGCGACGGCATTGATGGCGGGTGATTGGGGATCGTCGGTGCATAAGAAACCTACGGGTCCACTCCTTATACTTATTGGAACGAGGTTTCCCTTCGAAACAGATCGCCTCTTGGGCGGTGACAGATCTCTACAACTGGAATACATACGTGCAGATCAGCCCCGGGGGCCGCGGTATCTGGGCAAAAAATGGCGTCTTGCCGTGTACGTAGTTTCGGAGGGAGTTCGCTGTCAACCAAGACGGCGCGTTCCAGGTGTATTGTCAGGCTGACAATTGGCGAGCGTGAGAGGGAGCATTGGCAGGTATGATGCGTAGGAGGCATCGGGCGCCCCTCAGATATGGTGGGCCAAGGCGACGTTGGAACCTCGCGGTTCATAATTTACCCCTTCCACTATACGTTTACCGGATGGCGGATCGCCAAAAACTTCCAGATCAATGAGGGCGGGGGTGTCTATGGCCTTATGATAAATGGGTCAATTTAGTTGACTCTGACTGGTGGCGGGAAATGAAAAAGAAACCGAGACGAAGTTCAATCTCTTCAGATGGTTCCCGGGTCTCGAAGGGATTGGGGTAATACGGAAGGGGTCGCCTCGCAATTCGTGACGAAGAAGCAGACTATTCACGATCGTGCTGGGCAACCTGGAGTCTGAAACCCCGCTTACATGCTGTGAGGCTACCTGATACCCTAGGAAGCCAAAAGCGTGGATGGGGGCGTTCCGTGGAAAAACCTCGCCAAGCAACTGGCTCCAACACTGCATGCGCGTTAGTGCGGGGTCAATAGTTGCGACGCAACGTCGGGGGTTGTACCTCCGTCTGAAATCCACAAGAAAAAAAGATGGTTGATGGTTTAGGGCAGAGGTGATAAGGTAAGCATGACCGGCTGGGGTCGATGTACAGACCTGACCATCCCACTTCAAGCTTCACCTCAGACCACCGCGATCCGAGCCCCAAATCACGTGTTCCCTCGTCCTGGTATACGGCGTGTCCTGGCTCAGCCTGGCTCAAGCCGGATTCCAATTGGGGTGAAAAACATCTACGTGTAAAGACAAGGTGACAAACGCCACAGCCGTCGATGAGGTCAAGAAGGGCGTAATAGAGAGCGGGATCCTAGTTGAATGGGTTACACCGGCACAGGACTCCACTTACAACAAAACTAATCAGGCTACCCACGGTCAGTCCACCAACAAGGCAGAAACTAGCGACAGTAGCAGCAACATCAACATCCTCCCTCCGGCCTTTCAGTCTCGGGTTATGTTCAATAGACGCGGAGGCAATCATGCCAAGTGTCGAAACATGTCCATTCGACCAACCGAAGGCAAGGAGAATCAACATATACATCCAGTCGGAGGAAATGACCGGGTGGCGCACGTCTGTCGACAGGGGGGACTGAACATTGCAAAGGAGGAACACTGGAATGAACAGTGTGCGGAGGAGTGATAAGACTACTAAACGACGACCGGACCAAACGATTAGTGGGGGCCACGAGCAAGTCAATCGACCTGAAAAGTCCCCCACGTTGAAGACAAAGAAGTGAAGGGAGGTGAAGATGAGGCGGTTGGTCGTAGGGTCCATCGGAAGCACAGACACAGTGATCGGGGGGAACACGGACTACAATGTGGGTCAGACGACTTGAGATTTCGTCAGTTTTTCCACGCACCAATGTGACAATGAAAACCCATGCGACAGTGAAGTTGAAGGCAAGGTTGGTCTTGATCATGGCGATCGTTCGAGCGACAGGGCTCGGTGTCGCGTCTCTCAGTCGTCCAGAAACCAGACCAGCCCCTTCATCATCGTCGGTAAAGTTCTGGGACATCGATAGGGAGATCCTTCGCGTCCTGTGGCCGCTGTTTATCTCCCGATATTCTGGGGTCTTCATGAGCCACGCGTAGGCCCCGGCACTGAAGACGTAGAAAACCGTGGATAGAGCGAAGAACACGAAAGCGGAGCGGGTTTCTGGGGTACTTTCCTCCATGACCGTGGCTCCGGCGGGAGAGGCTTTCACAGATGCAAGCGCGCCCAGCAATTGAATGGCACTGACGGCCACACCTACAGCAGCCTGACCGGAGACAACAGCTTGCATGGCAGAGACGCCAAAGAGAGAGGCTAACACATGATCAGACCCCAGCTTTGCCTAATGCTGACCAAACGGCCCCACCTACTGCGAGGACAGCCGTTTGGTAGTACGAGCCCGCGCCAGCGGATACCATCCCCATTACTTGCACGAAGACGAAGAATAGAGCCGCAGGTGGATGTGTAAATGTGCTGGCGGTCAGCAGAAACGCCGTAACCGCCAATGCGGTGGCTCCCAGAAACACCCTCCGAGAAGGGGATGACTAATATGCAACGATCAGTTACCAAGAGGTTTAGATTCACCACACCACACCTGTTTCGCTGTGGCGGTCGCGTGGGCCAAGCACCCAAAATTAGATGCGGTGAATGCGAGGGACGTATAGGATGGGAAAACGTGTTGTAGTGATGATCCTTCTAGTTGAGAAAGGAAATAAGGCGTCGCGGTGATCATGACTATTGGGGGAAGAGGTTGGCCGCGGTGGTAGCAAAACGTCTGTTCTGTGACGACGTACCATTCCATGGCAATAACACTGCACACCCAAAGATGAAGTAGACCCAACGGATAGCTGGGGTCACCTCTACCGTCATAACTGTCTCCTCGACCACGTTCTCCTCGTCCTCGGGGTCAAGTACCAGCGATCCCGTCAGAGATTCGGAAAGTGCGACTGGATTCGGTGCCAGGGGCGACTGTGGTATGCCGTGGTAATATGCATCCTCAGTCGAGGGCCTACGATGTCCGGGTCCCCGTGTGGTCATAGATGGCGGTAGCAGTCGAAGCGAAGCCCGAACTCAGAGTTTTGATCGGCACTTCCGGTTCAGGATCCGGTGGGCTAAGAAGAGGGCGGGCATTATCTTCAGTCCAGAGGACTGCATTACGATGAAAATTACGAGCAATAATCTACGACTATTGGATATTGAGCCCCAGCCTATGTTGGGATAACCTGGTTCGAGCCCTGCTCCAGCACCAAATCGGCGAGTTTCAGATTCCGCTTCGCCTCCTTCTTCGCCGCCCTGGCACGTTTGCGCAACAACTTGGCCTCCTGGCCACGTAGTTGCCATCTCCTCTTGAGCTCGGCCTTCCTGTCCGCCTCAATCCTTTGCTTCCACTTGAAGGTGGCTTCGGCACGTGCTTCATGCCTTGTTCTACCTTGCAAATCCTTCAATTCAGCCTTGACGTACTCCTCAAGAAGGGCCTTTTCGCGGTGTTGACGTTCTTGCCAGCGCCTCTGTTTCTTCGCTCGTGAGTGAGGATTGGAAACTTCCTTCACGAGGTTGACTTCTATCGGATCGGCCGGGCTGAACGAAGATGATGTAGGTGATGATAGGTAATCAATGTAAGCCTGCTCAGAGGGTGGGGCGCGGGTGGGAACCTTGGCATTAGCGGGCAAGGCAGGAGGGGTATAGGTAACCTCGGCAACGACATCTCCCGCAGTGTCATACAGCCCAGCTATCTAAGGTTTGAGCCCTGACGTCTCCAGTGTTTGTGCGTAAGAACTTACCATCACCTCGATCCCTGGGAGTGGGCACTGGCCAAGGGATGTTGATGCGGTCGAGGAGTGACGACGAGCCACTGAGACGAGGGACGGTATTCACAGCGAACCGCTGCCAGTCCCACCTCTTGAATATGTGGTTCCACGTCGGCTTCGAGGTGGATATCCGCGTCGCGAAGACCCTGCGACAAGGACATGAATGCCTCGAAAATTAAAATGGGATTGAGACGCGTACGGAGCAGTAATGGGTTCAGACGTCCCTTCCGCTGGTGGGAAGGCGTGATGCCCAACGAGCAGTTGCAAATTGGCATACCGCACCTTCTTAGCGACGGCTTTTTCACTCTGTGACATGACACTTGCGTCAGTATAAAACAACGATACGAGCACGACGACCTCTACTCACGGATGAGGGGACCTTTAACCGGACTTGGTTATTGAGCCTGTTGATACTCATGACCTCATAAATGGCCTTGGTCTCCTCCCCACGGATCCGAACCTGATCACCGGGGACAACATTCCAGTACTTGATACGGTCCTTCGGTTTCGCAGACTTGATAATGGGGTCCCGGAAAGTCATCCTCCGTTCCCAATTACGGTTGTACGGGAGGAGATGGCGGAAGGTTTTTGTGTACGGGTTGGTCGTCCAGGCCTGAAAGACCTCATTCCTCCCGAGCATTTTCGCGACCGGCATTGGTGGCTAGTCGTCCGACGTCGCGCTAGGACAGTGGGTAACGCGTAGAGCAGTGACTGACAGCCGGAGGAGTTGTTGGCTTCAGAAGTAAGGAAGACAAATAGAGGAAAACAACGGGATACCGGGGTTGCCACCCTGGGACCCATTCGTATTTTCCTCGACGATTAACTCGACGCTTTGTATTCCACTGGCCAACAACATCTTATCTATCTCTCATGGCGGCCCGAAAGCTACACGGTACGTCTCCTATCGCGTCCCCCCTCCTCTTCTCGACCACTTACCGCGCCCAACACCTCCACAGCGGAAATCGACCGAACGCTGAAGAAGGTCGGTGAAGGTGTCGAGCAATTCGAAGGCATCTACGACAAGATGCAGAACTCGACAAACCAAACGCAGAAGGAGAAGCTTGAGACGGATCTCAAGACGCAGATTAAGAAGCTCCAGCGGTTACGGGACCAAATCAAGGCCTGGGTGGCCAACAACGATATTAAGGACAAGACTGCCCTGCTGGACAACCGGAAACTGATTGAGACGGTCAGTATTGTCATCTCCGACGTTCTCCGCTTGCATCCTGTTCGCAGGCTCGACTCTGCATTGCTGGATCGGCTTATAAAGGGGTCCATGCGTACAACGCGGAGCGTCATGTCTTTTAATCTCGTATCGCTAAAATACCGAATAGCAAATGGAGAAGTTCAAAGCTTGCGAAAAGGAGATGAAGACCAAGGCGTTCTCAAAGGAGGGCCTGACAGCGGCCACGAAACTCGATCCGAAAGCCCAGGAGAAGATCGAGGTAACTGCATGGATACAGTCGCAGGTGGAAGAGCTGCAGATACAAATCGAGCAGTCGGAAGCGGAAATTGAAACGTTGCAAGGAGGGGGGAAGAAGAAAGGCAAGTCGGGTGGCGCTGCCGCAGAACGGCTGGAAGAGCTGGAACACTTGAACGAGCGGCGGAAATGGCATGTCAACCGCCTGGAGCTCATCATGCGGCTACTGGACAACGGTTCATTAGCGGTGGACAAGGTACGGGATCTCCAGGAAGACGTGACATATTTCGTCGAATCAAACAGGGTGTGTACGCCATTGACGCATTTGGTGTGTGCTCTCATTTCAGTATTTAGGAGGAGGACTTTGAGGAGTACGAGGGTATCTACGATGAACTCAACCTCAATGAGGAGGAGGAGAAATTCGGCCTCGCCCAAGAGGATGCCGAATCATCAGATTCGGAGGACACGAGCGAAGGTAGAGCTTATGCTGGATCGACTATATGCTTAAAGTTTACGCTTATTCTACAGCCGACCTACCAGCACGAACACCACTTCTTCGAAAGTCTGAGGATGAATCAATAGCCAACAAACGAGATGGCAGCCCCGTGTTGAAGAAAGCCGTCGTAACAACACAGAGAAGTGAGTTAACCGCCTTTCGATCTCAAGGCAGCCTAACGGTATAGTTGCGACCCCAGAAACTTCAATAGCCTCAGAATGTAAGGAGCGTTTTTCGGGTCACTTGTGGCGCCTACTGACCACGCTGTGCCCACAGCGAAACCGCCGCCGCCTCCAAATTTCGCGCAACAACCGATGTCAAGCATCCTCAAGGCTGGCCTTCCTCAGCAACCGCGACCGCCAACGTTAACACCGATACGGTATTCAGCGGCCGCCGCAGGCGCAACCCAACAGACCAACAATGCTACATCGCACCCGACAACAACAACGACCGCTACATCATCAACAACAAATCTTTCGCCGGTCGTAACAAACACTCCTTCACAACCCCCAGCCCCCTCGACAACTACAACTACAACAGTAACGACGCCATCTACACAAGACCAACTGTCACGCGTTTCCTCCTCACCGAGCCTGACGCATCCCTCCGTGACAAGTCCAATGCTGTCCTCAGCCTCTGCTGCTAACCTGGACGAATCTCTATATTCTATGGACGGCTCACCTTCGCCTTTGGTTTCTGAGGATCAGGCAAATGCTGTGACATCCTCGCCTTATATCCCCCCCAGGATCGGTGAGTCACCCCCGCTTTATCTTCACAACCACGTTTCAACGTCACTTGACAGCTGGCTCTACAGGAACTCCACCCGAAGTCCTGCATTCACCCAAACCGAGTGTGAGTCTTCCCTTTCGTGCCGAATAGCTCC
>Ga0307513_10009490_pt1 | contig 12305 bp, 2 predicted proteins | sample 15_EM_MG_FD_202174 | JGI IMG/M metagenome (GOLD analysis project Ga0307513, IMG submission 202174) | Populus trichocarpa ectomycorrhiza microbial communities from riparian zone in the Pacific Northwest, United States - 15_EM | ecosystem: Host-associated > Plants > Roots > Unclassified | place... | reverse complement strand
GAAAAAATGAAAAAAAATAGCTTAAACTAAATTAAACAAAACAAAATTTATTAAAAGAAAAAAAACAAAGAAAGAAAGAAAAAAAGCTAAAGGCATAAAAAAAATGAAAAAATGAAGAAAAATAGCTTAAAAAATGAAAAAAAAAAGAAAAAAAAAAGAAACAGGTCAGCCTTTCACTGTGGATTGCTAGAGTGAAAGGCTGAGCAGGAAAAAAAATCTGGGTTAACTCGTGAAACCAAGTTAACCTATTAAACCCGGGATCAATGTCATAAAAGTTTGATAACTAAATTAAAAAAATATTAACATTAACAAACTAAATTAAACAAAACAAAATTTATTAAAAGAAAAAAAAACAAAGAAAGAAAAAAAAAGCTAAAGGCATCAAAAAATAAAAAATAAAAAAAATAAAAAAATAGCTTAAACTAAATTAAATAAAAGAAAATTTATTAAAAGAAAAAAAATAAAGAAAGAAAAAAAGAAGAAGCTAAAAGCATAAAAAATAAATAAAAGAAAAATGAAGAAAAATAGCTTAAAAAATGAAAATAAAAAAAAAAGAAAGAGCTAAGCCTCCTTTCACTGTGAATTGCTACAGTGAAAGGCTGAACAGTTTTAGTATATTTCTAATGTTCTGTTTTTTATTTGTGATGAGTAAACCTTAACCAACTAGATTAAGCCCACAATGCATCCAGTAAATTTAGACTATTGTAATAAATCCAACATCACCAGCCAGACCCATAATTAAACCAAAATAGGAATCCAAAGCAAGAGCCCAATAACAGAACAGAACGTATCAACTTAACCAAGCTAGCATATATATATATATATATATATATATATATATATAAAACCTTAGGCAACTTCAGCATAGCAAAGAGAAAGTGAGGAACAAGTGACTCATGCGATTCACCTCCTAAGGGACAAAGCTAGCACAATGGTGAAATTTCATGATGTAAAAAAAAGATATAAAAATAATTCATAATATATTTTATTTGGTATGATAAAAATATTTTTTTCTTTCTAGAAATTAAAAAACAAAAAAACAACACTAGTTATAGCAAAAGCTATTGTTATGCCAAGCCAACTATTAATGTTATCACAGTGGAATCAACCATCAATACTATCAATATGTACTAGTAAAATCAAGAAAATTTAAGTGTATTTTGTGATTAACATACATTGATTGATTATGTGTCAACACATTTAAATTTTAATCATTCATATTTTATCACATATTAGAAAACTAATACATAAATTGGGGTTTTTTTTTTACTACATATGCAGATAAAAAGAAGAAAAAAAAATAAACATTGATACCAAATTGAAAAGGAGAAAGTAGGAGAAAAACTTTTCAACTAGAAACTTTGAATTGTAATTTCTTAGCATAAACTTATCATTAAATAATTTTTACTTAAATCAATTGAAAGCTTTGTCATAATCCAATTCTATGTTATTTCCCAAAACTTATCTTTTTCAAAACAAAAATAAAAAAATAAAAAAAAATAATGTTGTCATTTTGCAGAAAATTCAAGACCTAATTGTACCCCATTATGCAAAAACAAATACAAATTCAAGGTCAAATTAAATTATTATTGAATGAATTTACATAAAAATTAAGTCCAAAGACATAATTTAATTTTTATTAGGCCAATTTGATTTAATCATGAGCCAAATTGAATTTTAATTATGTTTGAAAAATAATTTGGGTCCAATTGAAGGATTTAATCAAGTGCAAGGACTTAATTATACTTTAAATGGTTCAAAATAATTTTATTATGGGCTTAATTAGAAAAAAATTAAGTTTGAGAACCCATTTGGACTTAAATGAAAAGATTTGAATTTTAAGAGACCAAATTTAATTTTTATCAAATTATTTGATTGAAATTAGGAGCAAAATTACAATAAAAATAAAATTTTGGGGTCAATTAGGAGTTAAATTGATAATTTTCACAATCAATGACCATTTTATAAAAAACATCAAACTATGGGAACCTAATTGGCAAAAATCGGGGTTGAAATTGAAGAGAAATTAAAATTTTCAAAGTAATTAGGGGTGAAATTGACCTAAATGAACTATACCAAAACGACGCTGTTTTGGTTACTATTCATCTTCATCTTCAATTTTCTCTAAAGTAACAACTCAGGGAGGTTAGTTTGTAGGTGCATTTAATGCCTCTAACCGTCATCAAATTTGGCAACTTTTAAATCAAAATGATCACCTGACAACCCCTTATCCCTAGGCATGACATGTTCAGTTCTCCTGACACTAATGCATCCCCGGTGTCGGCCTAAATTGAACAACTCAGGCAACCACGAATTGTCAAATTTGACAGTTCATGGTGTCTACTTTGAACCAATGATTGAGATTCTTCCCAACCGAATCAAGAGCTGAAATTCTTGTCCAGTGTATACAAGATTACCCTCTTTCATCTTCTATAAATAAGGGTGGGGGGGGGGGGAGGGGTATGAAAATCACAAAAAAAAATAGCTTATTCCCTAGTTTCCACCACATTTTTCTCTCTCCTCTTTCTCTCTTCGTCGTGGCCTTCAACCACCACCATTTTCACCGCCGACTTGACCACCATCCTCTCCACCATACTTCTCCCTCTCCACCGATTGTTTCTCCGTTTTCCTTCACAACGGCAGTAGCCCATCAACATCGTCATCTTCATTTTCTTCCTTCTTCAGCATTGGTAGTAACAACATCAATATCAACCTCCACCGTTGCAACAACCAACAAAAACACCATTCTCTCCATCAGCATGACCGCAGAACCTCACCACCTCAGGTGGTCCTTCATCCTTGCCTTGCATCAACCTTCCATGAGATTTCTATTGCGATCGCTGCATGCATAATTCGTTCTACATGCAACACCAATAATTAACCAAAAATTAAGGTCGACCTCAACCCAGTTTATATGGGTCGAGTATTGCTCCCCCCTTCTGTTTTTATATCGAGTCGCTGCCTAGGTCATATGGATCCAATCTCGGCCCTATCTTCCTTCAAGGCGGAGTCATGGCCCAATTCATATGAGTCTAGTCTCGACCCTAGCTTCCTTCTAAACCGAGTCGTAGCCCAAGTCATATAGGTCTTGTCTCGGCCTCATCTTCCTTTAGGGCCGAGCCGCGACCCAATTCATATGGGTTTTCTCTCGGGCCAAACTTCCTTTTGGGCCGAGTCGCGACCCATTTCATATGGGTTTGGTCTTGGGCCCAACTTCCTTTTGGGCCCAGTCAAAGTCCAGGTTATATGGGTCCAGTTTTAACCCCAGCTTCATTCAGGTTCGAGTCGTGGCCTAGGTCACATGGATCCGGTCTCGACCCCAACTTCCTTTAGAGCCGAGTCACAGCCCACTTTATATGGCTCTCTTCCCCTTGATCACTTCAGAGCCGAGTCGCGGCCCAGATCATATAGGTCCCATCTCAGCCCCTAGCTTCCTTAAGGACCGAGTCACAGCCCAGCTCCTTCCTAAGCCAGTTTCATCCTAAATTTCTTTAGGTCGATATAAACCTAGCCCAGTTATTTGGGTCGTCCAGCCCACATGTTTTTATAATATTTAATTAATATATATAATATATAATATTATTGTAAACCCACGTAAAAAAAAACATAGGATCGAAGTAATGAGGTCTCGATGAGTAATGGAGATTCGATATGAAATAAATGAATAAATAGTAAGAATGATAATAAATGTGTCATGTGAGAGAGAGAATAATCTCCATAAACATATTTAAAGGTATCATTGAAGTCGAAATGAGAGTTATGATTTTTAGTTTAAAACTCGTAACGTTGGCGAAACCAGTGACAAGTTTCATTGGATAAAAGAATAAGAAAAACGAGAAGATATTAAACCTTGATAAAAAAAAAACTTATTTTGACAAATTAGTGATAAATGTGGTAATATTGAATTTATTGAGCATAAATTAAGGGGAAATGCCATGAGAATCTATGTAAATAAAGTAATGCATGAAATTCAGATTTTAGTGTAAAAGACATTGATTGTCTAGTTTTAAGGTATCGATAATATATCTCAATCCGACCGTTGGATTGGACTGAAATTTTATAAGAAATCTCCAGACTTATTGTTTTATCTTAGGTTACAATTGCATGTCAATCGGAGTTCGGAAAGGCTTTACGAGAGTACTCAAAATCAGGTAAATTGAAGAAGATGACACAGGGGGCATTAATAAGGGTATTTTGGTAATTTTATATGAAACATCATTCCCCTCTCCTCCTTTAAACACAGCTCATGTCCTCTTCAAAAGGAGAAAACATGAGGGAGACTATTTTTCTCCTATTTTCTTCATCTTCTCTCCATTTCTTCAAGTTAAATAAAAAAGGAGCGTTATTGGGAGGATTATATCCAAGAAAACAAATTAAATGACTATACTTAGAGAGTTATAAAGCTTGGAAGAAACAAAGAGTAGGAGCTGGAACTTGAAAGAGGAGGACATGAGTTTTGTAGATTTTTGCAAGAATTCATTGAAATAAGTTATGGTAGCAAAGGTAAGCAACATACCCTTTTTTAGATTGATTTTTTTTATTATTATGTCATCCTCCAACATTTAATTAGCCAGGTCTTTAGCTTCTTAGTTGAGTCCGGGTCTAAAATTTAACGGTTTGTTGGTTTAAGAGATTGACCCCAATTTCTTTGTTTTTTTTTTCTTCTTTTTCCATCCCCCAACATTTTGTTATATTTTAATTCACTTTATATGGTATTTTTTAGTTTTTTTGAAAATAATGCACGTTGCCTTAGTTTTTTTTTTTTTTTTTTGTCTTTGTTGAATTTAGTTTTTATGAAAGAATTTTATTTTTAAATTGAATTAAATTGATTGATTTAATCTTCCAACATTTATATTTTTAGGTGTTGAGCTCCTGCATTAAGCCTGAGTCAAGAATTAATTGGATTGCGTGTTTGAGAGTTTAACCCGAGTTTATAAGGTTCACTCCGACTTCTTTGGTGTTTTGTTTCTTTTTTAAGCTCTTTTCTTTTTTCATATTTCAACCTCTAACATTCTTTTTTACTCTCTTTCTATATAATTTATCTTTCTTTTTAAAATAACAAGGGTTGCCTCAAAGTTTTCTATTTTCGATCTTCGTTAAATTTTGCTTCTTTAAAAGGAATTTTCTTAATTAAATTTAATTTTTTTTATTTCATCCTCTTGCAATTAATTTGAGGCAATACATGAGAGAATTTTGCTTTTTTAATTAAGGTTTTTAAAAATTGGTATTTGTTTTTCTACTTTTTTTCTATAGAGTTATCTTGATATTATGTCTCAAGTCATGGATTCAATATATTTACCAAGTTTGACTCAGGTTTTTTTTTCATTTTTTTTAATCTCGAGTCAATGATTAAAATCTTAAATTTTTTTAAAAATTGCATCATCAATAGTGTTTTTTTTACTTGTTTTTTTTTCCTAAATCTATATTTCTTTCTCTACTTTCATACTTCAATATTTAGTTTATTGGAGACCGGATTTAATAATTTATTGTGGTTTACTTTATATATGGTTAGCTCAGTCTCTTTACACTATAAACTAAAAGAGGTGGTGAATTTACTATTTACCGCCTCACAAAACACTATTTATTCCAATAATGTTTTTTGTTTTCTAAATCTATATTCCTTTCTCTAATTTCATATTTTTACATTTAGTTTATTGGAGACCGGGCTTAATAATTTATCATAGTTTGCTTTATATATGGTTAGCTAAGTCTAATAACTCGTATTACGGGTTTGACGAGTTAGCTCAATTTTTTTTTATCTTTTTATAATTGGTATTTTTTTAATTTTATCATCCAACATTGGGTTGATTATGAATTAAGCTTTTGATTTATATTGGTTTGCTTTTTATGAGGTTATCCTAGTTTTATGACTCAGGTCACGTGTTTTGCAAGTTAAGTCGTGTAGACTCGGGTCTTTTATTGTCTAATATTTTTAGATTGATTTTTTTTTTCAATTTCAACCTTTAAGAATAAGTTTATTGAAATTTGAAATTTGAGATTTATAATTTGTTTTGATTTACTTTTTATAATGTTATCACAATCTCATGACCTTGATTGCGGGTTTGGCAAGTTAATCTAGGTTGAGACTCATGCTATTTTTTTTTGTTTACTTTCTATGAAAAATCAAAATAGTTTAGTAATAAAATTAATATAAAAAATAAATTGGGTGCAAAATTGATAACACCCATATAGTTTAATGGTATATTTTTTAAAAAAGCTATTATTTTGAAAGTTTGATTAAAAGTCAAGTCATGTTTTTACCAATCATTAAGATTGTATTTTGATTCGTAAAATCAATCAATTTAATTAAAATTAACTTTTACATGATTTAATTAAAAACTTGAGTTAGATAAAAAAACTAAATTACAAAATTACAAAATTAACTTATTAAATCAATAATATAATTAAAAGATTGTTCATACTTTTAATATTTTTTTACATTTAAAAAATTTATCCAATGAATAACGGTTCAATAAACTAGTAGAAGTTAGATCACGAGACACTAACGTCAGCTGAACTACTTCATGATTGATAAGCTTTAAATGAGCAATTAAAATATCAAAGGATTTCTGGGACACTCCCAGGATGTTTAATTATTGATAAGCTTTAATTAATTATTACACATCTTTGTATTTTTGAACCTCCTCAACCAAATTCTAATCATTTTCCGGGCACTCCGGTATCCATTTCTTACTGCTATTATTTTTTTGGATATCTTCCGACTATATTTTTTTTTCTTCCTTTCTTTGTGCGGGACCTAAAAATAGGTTACAACATCCCGTATACATCAAAACAAGACATTGTTTTTATATATCTTCTTGCAACATTTCAACGAAAACCAGGTATTTTAATACCGGATTTGTAACTTTACGATATAAAAATACAAACCAATATTAAGAAAAATTGACAAAAAAATACGCGAGAAAAATCACAAATTTTGAAAAGATTTTTTTTAAATTTTTTTTCAAAAATTTGTTTTGGACTGGGCCACACTTAGCCCAACCATTTTGGTCTGGGCCAGCGCTTTCTAGCCCATTAAACAGTGGAGGATCTCTCCACTGTTCACTTTGTCGATCAATAGAGACGGGGTAATGAAACTGAAGAAGAAGAAGAGCAGGAAGCTGACCTATGGTGGCTCATGGTGACGTTCGCTAGTGGTGGCGTTGCGATTGCGAACTGGGGAGCAGCTCGGCCAATGGTTCTTCTTCCTTTCTCTGTGTTTTTTGTATTTCTTCTTCTCCCTGCTTATATTCTCCCACTTCTCTGTTTCATTTCTGACGTGTTGTTGATGATGGCTCGAGCTGGCGATGTTGCGGACTACAGACGGTGACGTTGCGGTGGTTCTTTTGGTGAATAAGGCTCTTTCTTCATCCGTCCTCCTTTCCAAAAATCCCCTTCTGTTTAATCTTTTTTGTCTGGTATTTATAAGTAGAAGGAGAGGGAGCCACCCTGCCCTGTCCTGTCTTGGGGACAGGGTAGAGTGGTTGGGGCAACCTTTATGCAATCACCCCAGAGCAGCCCACAGGGCATGGCTCCCCTGCCCCTTCCATGATGGTGGTAGGCCATGCAGCGTGGGCTATGTCAGTTTTCTTGCAATTAGGGAGGGAGAGAAAGAGAGAGAAAAGCATGAAAAGAAGATTTTAAAAAACAGCTTGTCCTTCCCCTACTGCACGTCCAAGGGAAGAAGAATAGTGTCATTCAAAACGACATCGTTCTATGATTCTGTCTCTTTTTTTTTTTGTGAAAAAAGAAATGAATTTGGGGAATAAAAAAAAATGAATTATAATAGTTGCCCCCTCTTTACAATGCTTACAAAGCAAAGACTTTATGTAGTAAGTTTTGTAAAAATAAATTAAACTGAACTTTTAAAACTGATTTTCTCAAAGCTTGGTTGATCTAAAGCTCTATCTTTGCAGCAAATCTCTTCAACCATGAACTAACAATCAAAACTGTGTATAACTTGGTCATTCTGAGATCTCGATCTGACGATCCTCTAAATTCTGTCTTTGATTGGGTTAACCTGAAATCTCATCTGACGATTCTCTATAACCAGAACCTAGAAAAAATGTTCTTCCTGATGGCAGGGTTTGAACTTTCTCTTCTCTTTTTTTTTTTTTTGAGAATTTCCTAATGGTAGGGTTCTTCTCACTTTTCTTCCAATGTTAAGATGATGTTGGTAGCTCGGTCAACCTGAGATCCCATCTGGTGATCTCCTTTAACCAGAACCAAAATTCTGAGTGCAGCTCGGTCAACTTGAAATCTCATCTGACGACTCCCTTTAACTAAAGCTAAATTTCATGTATGGTTGGATTAACCTGAGATCCTATCTGGCGACCTCCTTTAACCAGAACCAAAATTCTGTGTGTAGCTTGATTAACTTGAAATCTCATCTGGTGACACAGGCCCAACACTCTTCCAGGCTGATGTGGGCCTAACACCTTTGGGCCACCCGCCCCCTGTCTTGGGCCGATGTTTTGGGCCGACCTTGATCCAATTTCTTCTAGGCCAATTTCAACCTAACAAGGATGGGCTCAACCCATAATTTGGGCCAGCCCATCCCAATGTTTTTTTTTATTATATATTTATAATAATATATAATATAATATTATATATTAAAAAGAGGAGACAAAATTCTGAAAAATTTCAAAATCTTTTCAAAAACAATTTATGGCTTTCTCGTGTATTTTTCTACCAATTTTGATTAATATTAGTTTGTATTTTTATATTGTAAAAATACAAATTCGGTATTTGTTTTGGTATGAAAATATGATATGAAATTTCTTATATTTTTTAGTCGTATGCATGAAAAGAAGATATTTTTTTTTTGTTTTTCCATATATTTTTTTTTGCAACATTTTGGAGAAAACTAAGAATTTCAAAATTCAAAAAATATGTATTAGCATGCATTTTGAGCTTTAATAGCCAGTTTATTAAAGCCATGAGAACTAGGCCAATATTTTAAAAATACAAAAAAAATTATTTTCTTTTCTTTTAATATCTAAGATTACAAACTTATACGTAAGATGTATTTCTAATATTAAATAAGAGTTAGTTTTTCTTTTTATCGATATTAAAACGGTTAGATTTTACCAGATAAGATAGGCATCGCCTTACCGAGAATTACTTTTTTAAAACCTTAGACGTACCAATCATTAGAAAACACGACAATACCTTAGTTTATATCAGACAATTAAACAATGCATCTTACCTTAGATATGACGTATTTAGGGTGCTAATGCATTGCCTTTATGCAACCAGTTCCCATACCCGATCTCTAAGACCAATTAGGGTTTCTATTAACCAAAATATTAAGTGACGACTATCATTCTTTCTTTCCACTGATAAAAAAACAAAAATTTCTTATCTTACCTATTTTTCAAATACATACCAGAGTAAACGACCACCGCGACACCGCATACTAGCTACTCTTCTTCTGTAATTTCGTTTGGCTTTTTAGCTAGTAGCTCCTCAATTATTTTGTTATTATTATTATTATTATTATTATTATTATTATTATTATTTATTTTTGCTGGCAACTTCACCAACATTGACTTTTTGAGGAGCATTAACATTGATACACTGACTTCTAGCTAGGGGTGTGCAAAAAAACCGGAAAATCGAATAAACCGATAAAACCGAACCGAGAAAAAAAAACCGATTAAACCGATTAGAATAGTTAGAAAAAATCCCGGTTCGGTTCGGTTTTTGGTTTTGTAATGCAAGAACCGGTTAACCCGGACCGAACCGAATCGGTTCAAAAAAAGACTATAAATAGAAAAATTTATCCCTCCACCCCCCAGTAACCCTAGCCATCAGCAGCCCCTCTCGCCTCTTTCTCTCCCTCTCCCTCTTTCTCTCCCTCTCCCTTCCTCTAGACTTAGAAGCAGCCCCCTCTCGCGCTCTTGATCCTAGGATGAATCCGGGTGTAGAGGATCTTGCTAGGCTTGGGTGCGAGAGGATGTTGATCTTTGTAGCTAAGGAAGACTATTTAACTGTTGCAGCTAAGAATTATTATGAGAAGTTGACAAGGAGTAGATGGAAGGGAACTGTTGAACTTGTCGAGAATGAAAAGGAAGACCATTGCTTCCATTAGCTTCTGGGTATTCTTTAAAATGCAGGAAAGATAAGATTTATCTGTATAAGAAGATTTGGGGTTTTGATTTTAAAAAATCGGGTTTGGATTTTTGGCATTTGGGTATTTGAAAAATATAGGAAAAACCATGTTTATTTTGCAAGAAATTTAGGGTTTTGATTTATAGCAGAGTTTTGGATTTAGAATGTTGATTTTATTTTTATTTTTTAATTGAAATCAGTTTTATTCTTTCAACGATTTTAAAAAATAAGAACTATAACTTATAAGTAAAAAAAGTTAAAAGATGATAAAATTAAAATAAAATTTTAATTTTATAAATTATTTTAAATAAAATAAGTAACAATAAAAAAATAAAAATTAAATTTAAATAGATAAAAAAAATTTAATTAAAAAACAATAAAAAAAACAAATAACAATTAATAGAATAAGAACTAAAGTGATATAACAAATAAAAATTAATAGAATAAGAACTAAAGTGATATAAAAATAAAATTGAATCAAATTGTAAAGGATAAAATTGAAATAATAATAAAACAAATTCATAATAAAATATATAGTAATAAAAAATTTAATAACTAGATTACAAGTGAAAAATTTTAAAGATGATAAAATTAAAACAAAATTCTAATTTTATAAATTATCTCAAATAAAATAAATAACAATAAAAAAATAAGAATCAAATTTAAATAGATAAAAAAAATTAATTAAAAAACAAATAACAATTAATAGAATAAGAACTAAAGTGATATAAAAATAAAATTGAATCAAATTGTAAAGGATAAAATTGAAATAATAATAATAATAATAATAATAATTCATAATAAAATATATAGTAATAAAAAATTTAATAACTAGATTTGATATAATTAACAAATAACATTATATTTTTGAATTGTTTCAACTTTTAAAAAGTGTAATACAAAATAAAAAAAAATACCTTTTTGGAAAACAACCAAATTTTTCCACAAAGTAAAAACTGTTTTTCTTTTATCAATTTTTTAATAATAAATAAATATTAAAAAATATAAAAATTATTTTTCATGAACCACAAAAATAGTCAAAATCAAATCTTTATATGAGTTTTACAGATGAGTTAACCAGATAAGTTACTCCCGGTTTGACTATATCAATGTTTTGAAAGCAAACTCAGGTTTTTGTTTTTTTTTTAATGTAACATTCTACATGTGAATGATTTAGTTGTAAAAACTTAAAACTTTTATAAAGATTAAAGAATAATAAAAAAAAAAAACACAAGCGATGAGTAGTTTTTGGAGAACAGGAAGGAAGAGGCGAGTCATTCCACCTCTTAATTATAGTCCTTGCAAATCAACTCAATGCCCACTCCACTCATTATTAAAATCCATTTGATTTTAATCTACCTAAGTTAATTTACCTGAATCATGATTCACATCTTGCACTGAGTTGACTCAGTCAAAAGCGTGCAATTCTGCAAGTCTTCGACTCAGGAGGGAGGCCCATTGCCTTAAGAGTAATGAAAGTTGGAAATATAATAAAGGCCCAAAGTGAAGATATATCGTCAAGTCCATTAAAAATGATTTAGACATCACGCCAATGGCCTTCAACCTTGTCCACTGTCCATTAAAAATGAGGAAAATGGATCAATCGATCGATATTCTCGTATGGATTGGACAAGTTAATTTTCAACAAGTTCATATATTTTAAACCATGCCATGTTAAATTACTGACCCTAAAATTATTACTGACCCTAAAATTGTAAGAGTAAACTTTAAACTAAGTAAAAAAGATAGGTAGAAATCTCTCTCTCTCTCCCCCTCTCTCGTGCACACGCACACAGAGGAGGAGATAAGGTCAGAATTAGAACATACACACACAGAGGAGGGGATAAGGTCAGAATTAGAAAATTTAAGTCCTTTTCCTTCCTTCACCCAAAGGAAAGGTTGCTGGCCTTGGTTTTTGTGTTGTTGAAATGTTATAATCTATAGCCTCATCCTAAGAGATAGATGTTTATTACACTATTGACTTAGTATTCTCATATTTATAATTTGTTATGAGTGTTTCTTTCAGAAATGGCTTTGAACAGCCATATTGACCTTTTCTTATATTAAAAAAAAAAAACTAAGTTAGTTGGTGGTAGGTAAGTTTCATTAATGTCCAATGTTAGAAGAACATAAACCTACTACCCGTGCAGTGAGTCCAATTGATATGCACTTGTAATTAAGAATATACTTAG
>Ga0307513_10009489_pt1 | contig 12307 bp, 9 predicted proteins | sample 15_EM_MG_FD_202174 | JGI IMG/M metagenome (GOLD analysis project Ga0307513, IMG submission 202174) | Populus trichocarpa ectomycorrhiza microbial communities from riparian zone in the Pacific Northwest, United States - 15_EM | ecosystem: Host-associated > Plants > Roots > Unclassified | place... | reverse complement strand
AGTCCAGGTTCCAGCACCAGCGTGCCGGAGGGGGTCAGCACGCCGGGTTGATCGAAGATCTGCGCCACTTCGGGCGGCCTGCTCTGCGATTCGGGCGCCTGCCCTACAGGTTGTCGAGCCGGTTGCTGCGCACTGGATTGCGCATAGGCCGGTACTTGCATGGCGCCCGTCGAAAGCGCTGGCGCAGGCAATCCGCGGGCGCGCGCATTGGCCAGCAGCTCCTCATTCAAGGCCCGTTGCAGCTGCGCGAGGCTCTGCTCCTGCGTTTCGATGGAATTGCGCATGTCGTCGAGCTGGCGCGACTGCTCGTTGATCTGCCTTTGCAACCCATCGAGCCTCGACTCACCGCCAGCCGCAACCAGCTCCTGTGCCCGGAGGGATCCGCAAATCGCCATCGCCAAGCAGGCCATGGGCAGTAGCGGAAAATGAGCCAATTCCTTTCGTTTCATGCGCTGTCCCCTGTGGTGGACGCTCAAGGCAATCCTGGTGAAGTGATGAGCGCGCTGTGCAGCGCGTCGTAGCTGTTAAGTTCCTGCAGCATTCCCAACGTGTCCACGCCCACGTTCAAGGTGGTCAGGGCACTGATGTCCTGGCCGTCGAGCGTGTTTTGGATCACTAGCGCGTTACCACCGGCACCAGAATCGATGCGATTGCCTTCGCCTATCTGCACCACCCTGCCTTCGTTGATGGCAGCTAGCGCATTGGCTTGGTCGGCGGTCATGCGTCCGAGATCGGGAATCTGCAAGGTGGCGCTGGCGACGAGTTGCCCATTGACGTAGACCAGGCGCTCGATGCCGAACGAAAGCGAAAGGCCGGATGGCATCAGCAGGCCGCCTCTCATCTCCGCCAATCGCGCCGGATCCACGGGCACCCATTCGTCGCCAAGAAGAATGGGGAAATCAGCACCGACCTGCCCTCTCGCGGAAAAAGGCAGGCACGCGCTTATGGAAAGCGCGAATAGAGAAACAAAACCGGCGATCGTATTCATGGCTCAGATGTCTCCCGGTCCCCGTCGGGGCATGGCGATATTGCGCAGCCCTTCGCGCTGGATGCCTATGTCCAACGGGGCTGGCGGTGCGGTGCGCCAATCGCGTGTCTGGTTGAAGCGTGCGATCTCGCGCCGGTTATGGATCACGAATAGCACCCGGTTGTCCCACAATGCCTCGAAGCGCGTGCGCGACATCGCACGCGTGCCCCGCGCCGGGTCGCCCAGCAGCACGCGACCGTTGCGCAGACCTTTGACCACGACGAAATGCCGATAGCCGCGGTCGTTCAACAATACGATCGCGGGTACGCCTTCTTCGGCCAGCTTATCCAACGGCAACTCGAATCCGTCCGCCTCGAAACCCTGCGACTGCAGGTAACGCCGCATGTCCAGCAAGGAGAAGCCTTCTTTGCGGATCTTGACCTGGTCGCCATGGGTGTACATCTTCACGAAGACCTGCTCTTCGTTCACCGGCACTCCGTACTGATAGCTCAACAGCGTGGCGGTGGCCGCAGATCCGCAACTGAAATCGTAGCGTTGAGGCACGGTCGTTCTGAACCGTGCCTCCTTCAAGCTGGTGATACGCAGATCGTAGCTGCCGCCGTACGGTGCGCGTACGTCGATTCCACCCGCCAGCAGGGGCGCGGCCCATGCCAACGATAAGACCGCGCCCATGACCAGGGATACGATCCTGATCATGGTGACGGCGGTGCCACAAACTGCACGTTCACAACCATTCCGTTCTGGATCAACACATTGCTGCCGGTGTTCTGGATCACCGTGTTGATGCCGTTGGCGTTGGTGAAAGCCCCATCGCTGATGGCATTGGCGCCGCTGACAATATGGTCGGCGGTGTTGCCTTCAACGGTGCCGTCTATCAGCACGTCGTTGTCGACCGTGCTTTCTCCGCCGCGCAGCCGTTCCAGTTCTCTGGCATCGACAGGAATTCCGATACCGGTGTCGCTGGCTTCAGTCGATGCCGCCGGCATGGGTTCTTCGCCGAAAAGCATGGCGTTAGCGAAGACGATCGTGCCCGCGTCCGTGTAGGTCGCTGGCAGTGGAGCGGTGTCATGCCCCTGTGCAGACGCCTCCCTGGTGCCGGCGAAGCATGGACCGGCCGCTACGGCGCAAGCTAGCAACGAAATAAAGCGATTGATGCGCATGGTGATTCCTCCCTTGCCATCCTTGCGATGCGTTCCGCACGCGCTTGCCGCCTCTACCGGCGCGGTTACGCGTGATGCATCGGGCCGCCGTAACGGCCCGGTGCATCGCTGCGAAGCGCTTATGGACCTACGGTCAGATTGGCCTGCACGGTGATGCCTTGCTGGATCAGCGAAGCCGCGCCGCTGTTCTGCGCCGCCACCATGATGCCTGCCGCCGATTGGCCGACGCTGGTCATGTTGTTGGACATGTCGAAGGCGCCTGCGTCGTTGGCGACCGATCCGCCGTTTCCGCCCGCACCGCCGACCGCTCCATTGCCGACGCCGCCGTTGCCGGTGCCGCCATTGCCATCGCCACCCACGCCGCCATCGGCGCCCATCGCGCCTACTGCGCCATCGCCGGCAGTCGCATCACCATTGGTCGCGCTTGAGGACGCGCCGCCATTGGTGGCATCGCCGTTGGTGGCCGAACCGCCGTCGCCGCCGTCGCCCGCTGTGCTGGCCACGTCACCGCTGTTGCCACCGGTGCCGGTGCCATCGCCGCCGGTAGCGGTCGCCGAACCGGCAGTACCCGCGCCGCCGCTGGCCGTGCCTGTTCCGCCGGTGCCGGTGCCATCGCCCGAAGTGCCGTCACCGCCGGTACCGGTGGCATCGCCGCTGCTGCCGTTACCGGCACCGCGCTCGCGCACCCAACCGCTCTGGCCACTGCCATCGCCGCCGCCGGCCGCGCTCAAACCACCGCCGTCGCCGCCGTCGGCATAGCCGTCGCCGCCGCCCGCTGCACTCAGGCTGCCGGCATCGCCACCATAGCCATCGCCATCGCCGCCGCGTCCGCTATCGTTGCCATCGGAACGCCCGCCGTTGCCGCCGTTACCAGCGTTCGCATCACCGATCCAGGCGCTGCCGTTGCTGGAATCGCCTGCCGATGCGCTGCCGTTGTTGGCGTCGCCGCCGGAACCGCCGCTGCCGCCGTCTCCGCCGTTGCCGCCACTGCCACCGTTGCCTTCACCGCCGTAGCCGTCGCCACCGTAGCCGTCGCCACCGGCGCCGCCTCTTGCACCGTTGGCATCGCCCCAATTGTTGGCGACATTGCCGATATCGTGCACGCGCACATCGGTGACGTAGCCATCGAGTCTGGTCGTGGCAACGGCTTTACTGTGGTTGAAGGAATTCGAGAACGTGGCTGAGGCCGTTCCGCCGTTGTTGGCGGCGGCTGTGCCGTAACCGTCCGCATAAGCGACGCCATTCGCACTGTTGTCGCTGTTATCGCTGTTATCACTATTGTCGCTGTTGTCACTGTTATCGCTGCTATCTGTAAGAGTGATCGTGTCGATCGCTACCTGCACATTTTCACCAGCGCCGTTTTCGGTGTTTTCAGCGGCAAACGCCTGACCTCCTAATCCCAGGCCAAGCGCGATCGCCGTTGCGATCAAGGTCTTCTTCGTACTCATCTCCATTTCTCCTGACACGTCGGCCTGACACCCAGGGGAGGCATCAATAAAGCGACGGTTCGTCGCATTAACAATGCAAATTGTTATGAGTGCGCTTGCAACGCGTGAAGAAAAACTAATGATTGAAGACCGCGAAAGCCGGTCAGTCGTGTTGTATTTTCGATTACACGAAAACCTGCCAATAACGCGGCGAAAATCAGCCACCGGACAAACGCGCCGGAAAATCCTAAGGAAGGACATCGACAACGCGGCCCATCCGGATTAACAAAAAAGTCGGAGCGCGAATTTGGAGCGCACGCTTCTAGAGGCATTTCAGGCCGAAGACCACACCCGATTGCGCAGCCTCAACCCAGCACCGGCCAGGTCGATTGGCCTACCCGCCAGCCCGCCAACACCGCGACCAGACCCAGCGCCACGTGGAGGAAAACGGTCAGTCCCAGCCATGCCCACCGTTCCGCGCGGAGCAGCTGCAGCAAGTCCAATCCGAAAGCGGAAAACGTGGTCAGGCCGCCCATCAGACCGGTCAGCAGCAGGGCACGCCAGAAATCGGTTTCGTTGCGTTGCAAGATCCAGACCAGCAGCAGACCGGCGAGAAAACAGCCGACGACGTTCACCGTCAAGGTGGAGATGGAAAACGCGTGCTGCGCAGATCTGGGTAGCAGCAGATTCACGCCATGGCGCAACAGCGCACCAGCGGCCCCACCTACGGCGACCGCCACTGCCTGCATCAAGGGCGTACTCATGCGCTGGAACTCTTGCCGCCGCGCGGCTTGCGGGCACTGCCGCGTTGCGCTTCGGCGCGAGCGGTACGTAAGCGGTCGATCTTTTCCTTCAACTTGATCTCCATTCCCCGCTCCACCGGTTCGTAGTACACACGCTCGCCCATCGCATCGGGGAACGCGGTCTGATCCAGGGCGATGCCGCCTTCGGCGTCGTGGTCGTATTGATAGCCGCTGCCGTAGCCCAGTTCCTTCATGAGCTTGGTCGGCGCATTGCGCAGATGGATGGGCACGTCCTGAGTACCGTATTCGCGTACGTCGCGCTGGGCCGCGCCGAAAGCCATGTATCCCGCGTTCGACTTGGCGGTGCTGGCCAGGTAGATCGCCAGTTGCGCCAACGCCAACTCGCCTTCAGGGCTGCCGAGGCGATCGTAGGTTTCCCAGGCTTCGATGGCCATCTGCAGCGCGCGCGGATCGGCCAGGCCGACGTCCTCCACCGCCATGCGGGTCATGCGCCTGGCTAGGTAACCGGGATCGCAGCCGCCATCCAGCATTCGGGTAAGCCAGTACAAAGCTCCATCGGGGTTCGAGCTGCGCACGGATTTGTGCAGCGCCGATATCTGGTCGTAGAACTGTTCGCCGCCTTTGTCGAAACGGCGGGTGCGGTCCGCGAGAACCTGCACGAGGGTCTGCTCGGTGATCCGGCCGCCTTCTCCCAGCGCTAGTTCGGCGGCGATTTCCAGCAGGGTCAACGCACGACGCACATCGCCGTCGGCCGCTCCGGCGATTTCGCGAAGAGAGTCCTCGGATACCTCGATGCCCTGCCCGCCGAGCCCGCGTTGTTCGTCGTTCAAGGCGTGACGCATCGCCTCCATGATGTCTTCCCTGGAAACCGATTCCATCACATGCACGCGGCATCGCGAGAGCAGCGCGGAGTTCAATTCGAACGAAGGATTCTCGGTGGTCGCACCGACGAAGATGATGGTGCCGCGTTCGATATGCGGCAGGAACGCGTCCTGCTGGGCCTTGTTGAAACGATGCACCTCGTCCACGAACAGCACGGTGTGGCGTCCGTCGGCGAAACGGTGTGCGGCTTCGGCCAGCACCTGTCGCACTTCGGGCAATCCCGATAGCACCGCGGAGATCGCCTTGAATTCGGCATCGGCATACTTGGCCAGCAATAGCGCCAGCGTGGTCTTGCCGCAACCCGGCGGCCCCCACAGAATCATCGAATGTACATGGCCGGATTCGACCGCGCGGCGCAGCGCGCTGCCTGGCGCGAGCAATCGGCGCTGACCGACCATTTCGTCCAGCGTATGGGGCCGGATGCGCTCGGCCAGCGGACGCATCGCAGTGCGGTCCACACTGAGCAGATCGGGCTCGTCGGTCAGTTTGGTCTTGGGCTTGGCCACCCGCACATTCTAGCGGTCAGGGGTCGCAGGTGATGCGAAGCCGCGTGGATCGGGGCTACACAACGACGACGAGTCTTAATGGCTCCGCCGGGCCGCCGCAAAGGGCGGCAGGCGCATGGCTCAGATATCGCCGACCACATCGACGCCTTTGGCCGGGGTGTACTTGAAGGTGGTACTGGCGAATGCCGGATTGCGCTTCCAGCCGTTGAAACTGATCTTGGTGTTCTGTCCGACGGCATCGAGCACTTCCATCCGGCTCAATCCGCCCTTGCCGAAGCCCAGCCGCGCGGATTGGAAACTCGCGTCGCCTTCGCTCTTGGGGGTCAAGGTCAGCCACTGCAGGCCATCGGCGTTGCCGGATTCTTTCACGTTGAACTGCTGGTCCAGTTTGGCCGGGTCGATTAGCGCCGACAGTGGGCTGTTCTGTTCTTCGCTGCCCTGGTCGCGCACGGTGACCTGTTGCAGATCGGGGTCGTAGACCCACACTTTTTTCCCGTCGGCGACGATCAGCTGCGGGTACGGCTTGGCATATTCCCAGCGAAACAGGCGCGGTGCGGACAGCGCCACGCGACCGCTGGACGTTTCCTTGAGCTTGCCTTTGGCATCGTAGACCTGCTGGGTGAATTGCCCGTCCAGGCCCTTGAGGCCGGAAGTGAAGGACTTGAGCTCGTCGCGGCCGCCCGCGAGGGCGTTGCCGGCAAGCAACGCTGTGCCGAGGAACAGCAATGGGAGGGACAGTTTCATTGGGGAGTCCTTGGATGACCTAGAGGCGCAGTGTCGCGAGATGAAGCTGAACACGTACCGATCCGCCCGATCTTCGCTGAACCGCTTCGAATCGCGGAGCGGCAAGACCTAGCAGTACAACGGTGTCGACGCTATGGAGCCTCAACGGCTGCTTCGTCGACCTGCGCGGTGCTCAAGTCCCCGTATACGATCTGCGCGCGGAATCCGCGGCGGACGTACTGGTACAGTTCACGGAACGCGGGATAGTCGCCGGGAAGACACAGCTTGTCGGCGCCGTGGATGGCGTTGAGGCTGAGCCGATGGGTGGCGATCACCTCCTGCCCTTCCCGCTTCCAGCTGGCCTCGTATTCGCCCGCGGCATTGCTGAAACGGCTACTGCGCGGAATGGCGATAATGGGGACCGTGGCCGGAAATTTCAGCGTATAGGTTTCTTCCCGCAGGCTGTCGTTGCAATAGAACGGAGTGGCGTTGCCTTCGCTGGAAGCGGTGGCATAGATGCTGCGCATGGAATCGGCGCCTGGCGGATCCGGCAGGGTCATTCCACCAACCACGCTGAAATCGACGTAGTCGGTGGCGTCGAAGGCGAACGAATAACCGAATGGCTTGCGCAGGTCGTCGACATCTCCTTCCAGTTTCAGGCGCCCTACGCCGTTGAAGCCGGAGGCGGACATGATGGATTCTTCGACGCGTGGTCGGTTTTGCGAAGTCAGCTGGGCGAACATGCCGCGCAGGCCGATTTCGCCGGAAGCGCTGCCGTCCTGCCAAGTGCGTCCGCTGACATCGCCGTTGGCGCTGAAGGTGTAGGAGCTGTCAGCCCGATAAGCGTTGACCGCCGGCCCATTGGGCGGCGTGCGAGAGAGCTTTCCGTCCACCGTATGCACTACCGGCGCACCGAGATCGCTGGCGGGCAATTGGCCGAAGCGCGCGTAAGGGCTGGTGGAATCCAGATACAGATCGAATTCCGGCAAGTAGTTGATCGCGTGGTTGAAGCGGCCCAGTACCGCGATCGGCGGCAAGGTGGGGCCGCCGCCGGCACCGATCAGTACCGGTGTGCTGGCGATGCCTTTGGCGGCTAGCAGCGCTTCCAGAATTACGGTGTGATCCTTGCAGTCGCCATAACGGTTGGCGAGGATGCTTTCCGCCGAATTCGGTTCCAGTCCGCCATTGCCCAGATAGACGGCTACGTAGCGGATGTTCTTGGCGACCCATTCGTAGATCGCCGCGGCCTGCGCGCGACGATCACTGATGCCCCTGGTGATGTCGTCGGCACGCGACTGAATATTCGGCGTGAGTCTGGCCGCTTCGGCGCCCTTCAATTGGTAGGCGCGGCCCATCGCCGAGAAATCGGGATAGGTGCTGGCCATAACGGTGGGGCCGTATTCCCAACCGGCAGCGGTCCAGTTCTGGTTTTGCATCGGCGTTTTTCGGCTATACGTCCACGACCAGCGGGCAGTGTCGCCTTCGATCCTGGGGCGGTCGCTGCCCTGCACATCGCGGGTGTACACGTGCATGGGCAGGTTCTTGGGCGCGGTCAGGGTGATCTTCGCGTCGTCGTACTGGGTGAACAGGCTCAGGTTTTCCCACAGGCCGAAATAGCCGGGGAAATACGGAATGTTCTGGCTCTGCCGGTAACTGTAGACCAGCCGCGTGCCGGGCGAGAGATTGGGGAACACGATGACTTTGACCTTGCGGTCCGCATACATGGCGGCCGAGGCGCTGGAATAGCTTTCCTGGGTGTAGATCTTGTCGGCGGGCACGTCGTGGCGCGTGCCGTCGGGCGCGATGGTGTAGGCGGCGATGACTTCCAGCGACTCCATCTTCTCGCTGTAGCTCAGGCGCACCTGGCTGAAGTTGTCCACGCCGGCCTTGGTCTTGATCAGGATTTCGTATTCGTTGGTCTCGACGCTGGTGGCGTCCGCCTTGATTTCGTAGTCGGCGCGGTAACGAACGAAGCTGAAGCTGTTGACCGGCTCCTGCGCCGCGGCAGGCTGCGGTTCCGCGGGAGGAGTCGTCTGGGTCGCGCTGGCCGGCTCCTGCGCTAGGCAGACGGCAGGAAAAAAGGCGATCAACAGCAGTGCAGCGATACGTTGCATGCGTGGTTCCGGTTATCCGAATGGTTGCGGTGGGGACACAGTTAGCGCGGGCGGCATCAGCCGCGTGGCGATGGCGGCGCCAGCACGCTGCGATCGCCGTTGTGCTCGGGCGGAGTCACCACGCCGGCCGCTTCCATGGCCTCGACCAGGCGCGCTGCCCGGTTGTAGCCGATCTTCAACCGGCGTTGCACGCCGGAGATGGAAGCACGACGCGTTTCGGTGACGATGCGCACCGCTTCGTCGTACAGCGGATCGTTCTCTGCGTTGTCCGACCCAGCCGCGGCTTCCGGCAGGCCGGTGGCGCCGACCACGGTGCCGTCGCCCATGGTCTGGATTTCCTCCAGCACGCCTTCGATGTAGTCGGCCTTGCCGGTCGCTTTCAAGTGTTCGACCACGCGATGCACTTCCTCGTCGCTGACGAAGGCGCCGTGGATGCGTTCCGGCATGGCGGTGCCGGGCGGCAGATAAAGCATGTCGCCCATACCCAGCAACGTCTCTGCGCCGGATTGGTCGAGGATGGTGCGGGAATCGATCTTGCTGGAGACCTGGAAAGCGATGCGCGTGGGGATGTTGGCCTTGATCAGGCCGGTGATCACGTCCACCGACGGCCGTTGCGTGGCCAAAATCAAGTGCATGCCGGCCGCCCGCGATTTCTGCGCAAGCCGGGCGATCAGTTCTTCCACTTTCTTGCCGACGATCATCATCATGTCGGCGAATTCGTCGATGAAAATGACGATGAAAGGCAGCGTTTCCAGCGGCATGGGCGCATCGCCCAAATCGGCGAATCCCGTATTGGAGCCGGGCTTGAACAGCGGATCCATCAACGGTTGCCCGGCGTCCTGCGCGTCCTTTACCTTCTTGTTGAAGCCGCCCAAGTTGCGCACGCCTACCGCGCTCATCAGTTTATAACGGCGCTCCATTTCCGCCACGCACCAGCGCAGGCCGTTGGCAGCCTCCTTCATGTCGGTGACCACCGGCGCCAGCAGATGCGGAATGCCCTGGTAGACCGACAGTTCCAGCATCTTCGGATCGATCATCAGGATGCGCACGTCCTTGGCGCTGGCCTTGTACAGCAGGCTCAGCACCATGGCGTTCACGGCAACGGATTTACCCGACCCGGTGGTGCCGGCGACCAGCAGATGCGGCATGCGCGCCAGGTCGGCCACGGTAGGGCGGCCGGCGATGTCCTTGCCCAGCGCGATCGTCAGCGGACTGGGCGATTTGTCGTATTCCTTGGAGCGCAGCAGCTCGCTGAGGTAGATCATTTCGCGGCTGGTGTTGGGGATTTCCAGGCCGATCACCGACTTGCCGGGAATCACATCCACCACGCGCACCGACTTCACGCTCAGGCCGCGGGCGATGTCCTTGTCCAGCGAATTGACCTGGCTGACTTTGACGCCGGGTGCCGGTTCCATCTCGAAACGGGTGATCACCGGCCCCGGATAGGCGCCGACCACCTGCACATCGATGCGGAAGTCCTTGAGCTTGAATTCGATCTGGCGCGACAGGGTTTCCAGGGTCTCCTCGGAATAACCCCGGGTCTGCGGCTTGGGATCGTCCAGCAGCGACAGCGGCGGAATGCCGGAGTCGTCGCCGCCGGTGCCATGGAATAACGGTATCTGTTGCTCGCGTTTGGCGCGATCGCTCTTTTCGATGACCGGCGCCGGGGGCGGTTCTATATGCACCGGCTCACGACGGGCTCGCTGTACGGCGTCGACCTTGCGTACTTCCTCGCGCTCCTCGCGCAAGACCCGGGTCTGTTGCCATTCGGCTGCCTGATGGGTGCCACGACGGAACAGCGCCGGCAGCGCCATCACGCCCTTGCCGATGCGTTCCATCACTGCGAACCAGGACAGGCCGGTGGCCAGAGTCACCGACACCAGGAACAGCGCCAGCAGGAACAGATTGCCGCCCAGGCTGCCGAACAGGCTATTGAGCGAGCCGCCCACCAGGCGACCCAGGATGCCGCCTGGTCCTGCGGAAAAATCGGCGGCGGGTACCGCACGCATGAACAACAGCCCGGTCGATGAAATCAGAAAGCCCACGATGCCGATCAGGCGCAGCGCCGGGCCCAGGTCGGCCTCGCCATCGCCGTCGGTATCCATGCCGAACAGCGCGATCCACGCCACCACGCCGAGCATGATCGGCAGCAGGAATGCGATGTAGCCGCAGAAGGCCAAGAGAAGATCCGCGACGACGGCCCCCACCCTGCCGCCCAGATTGTGGATGGGCGTGGTCAGGCTGCCGGACTGCGTCCAGCTCGGATCGTCGGGCGAATAGGTAAACAGGCTCGCCAGCAGATAAAGCAACAAAGGCGCGATGGCGATGAGCGCGAGGTCGCGCCACAGGCGCTGGCGACGCGGATTGACCGTCGACGCCTGCTTGCGGGCGGCCGAATTGGCGCCCTTGGCTTTGGAAGTTTCCGGAAGCTGCTTTGCCACCTATCGACCAGACCTTAAGAATGCTGCATTAGTCTTTGATAATAAACGAATCTGGAGGGGATTTCAGTATCCTTACAACTATTGTGACGCGATTGTCGGCAGCGGAGGCGCTCCATGATCCCGTTCCTGGCGAGTGCTGAGCGTGTTCCTGTTGAAGCATCAAGGAACCCGTTCGTGGTGAGCCTGTCGAACCACGCTCTTAGCAGAGTACAGGTGCGCCCGAAACCTTTCGCCAAAAAACATGATTCGACAGGCTCACCACGAGCGGGTTCTTCGCCACGAACCGGCTCTCTGGACTCCAGGAGGCCAGTACGCACCACCGCATTCCATTTGCGCGCCTTGATTCGATTGCCCCCCACCGCCACTCTATGCGCCTGCGATGACGATGTAAAAGCGCATCGTCATCGCCTTTCCCACCTTCATTTTGAGTATACATGAGCCTTTCTGCCGTCAATTTGTCCAAGCACTGCCGCCTGTTGATTCTGGGCAGCGGCCCCGCCGGTTGGACCGCTGCCGTCTATGCTGCGCGCGCCAATCTCAAGCCGGTTCTCATCACCGGGCTGCAGCAAGGCGGCCAGCTGATGACCACGACCGAAGTGGACAACTGGCCGGGCGATGCCCATGGCCTGATGGGCCCGGATCTGATGACGCGCATGCAGGCCCACGCCGAGCGCTTCGACACCGAAGTGATCTTCGACCATATCCACACCGTGGACCTGGCCCAGCGGCCGTTCAAGCTGATCGGCGACAACGGCGAATACACCGCCGACGCCTTGGTGATCGCTACCGGCGCGACCGCCAAGTATCTGGGACTGCCTTCAGAAGAGTTGTTCAAGGGTCGGGGCGTGTCCGCTTGCGCCACCTGCGACGGATTCTTCTACCGCGATCAGGACGTGGTGGTGGTTGGCGGCGGCAACACAGCCGTCGAGGAAGCGCTTTACCTCTCCAATATCGCCCGCAAGGTCTACCTGGTGCACCGCCGCGACACTTTGCGTGCGGAGAAGATCATGCAGGACAAGCTGTTCGCCAAGGTCCAGTCCGGCAAGATCGAGCTGGTCTGGCATCACGCCGTCGACGAAGTACTGGGCAACGAAGCCGGCGTCACCGGTGTGCGGGTCAAGTCGGTGCAGGACGGCAGCACGCGCGATATCACCGCGCATGGGCTGTTCGTGGCCGTCGGCCATACGCCGAACACCAGCCTGTTCGAAGGCCAACTGGCGATGAAGAACGGCTACATCACCATCCGCACCGGCTTGGAAGGCGAAGCCACCGTCACCAGCGTGCCGGGCGTGTTCGCCGCCG
>Ga0307513_10009488_pt1 | contig 12307 bp, 12 predicted proteins | sample 15_EM_MG_FD_202174 | JGI IMG/M metagenome (GOLD analysis project Ga0307513, IMG submission 202174) | Populus trichocarpa ectomycorrhiza microbial communities from riparian zone in the Pacific Northwest, United States - 15_EM | ecosystem: Host-associated > Plants > Roots > Unclassified | place... | reverse complement strand
GCCGATGATGTCGGCGTTCTCGGCGACGATCGCCGACCACAGGTAGGCGCCGATGTTCGTCGGGGAGGTGTAGGCCGACCGCGACGCCGGGTCGAGGTCGCCCTTGATGTTGTCCGACGGCAGCCCGGTCTCGGGCGCGACCATCGAGGTCAACGACTTCCACGTGTCGCGCATCAGCGACGACTGGAGCGCCTCTTCGGCGGACGCCCGGTCGCGGTCGTCCGGCGCGGCGCCCGCCGCCGGGCCGAGTGTCGCGACCATCGCGACCGCGAGCCCCGCGGCGAGCGCGAGCCTGCGGATTGGGACTAATCGGGCCATGTGGGGAACCCTCCTCATTTCAGGCCGGTGGTGGCGATGCCGCGCACGAAGTAGCGCTGCAGCGCGATGAACACGATGAGCACGGGCAGCACGATGACGACCGACCCGGTGAGCAGCAGGTCGTACCGGGTCTGGTTCTGCCCGATGGCGTAGAGGGCGAGCGCGACCGGCAGCGTGTACTTGTCCTCGGTCGTCGCCGCGACGAGTGGCCACAGGAAGTTGTTCCAGGAGGCCAGGAACGTGAGGATGCCGAGCGTCGCGAAGGCGGGCCGGCACAGCGGAAGCACGATCTGCCAGTAGATCCGCAGCTCGCTCGCGCCGTCGATGCGGGCCGCCTCCAGCAGATCGTCCGGAATGGACATGATGAACTGGCGCATGAGGAACACGCCGAACGCCTGCGCCAGGAACGGCAGGATCAGCCCGGCGAGCGAGTTGACCAGGCCGAGATTGCTGGACAGCACGAACAGCGGCACGATCGTCACGATGCTGGGCACCATGATCGTGCCGAGCACCACCAGGAACAGTGCCCGCTTGCCGGGGAAGCTCAGCTTCGCGAGCGCATAGCCGGCCGCCGAGCAGAACAGCAGGTTCCCGAGCGTCGTCAGGACCGCCACGACGATCGAGTTCGTGAAGTACGTCGGGAAGTCCAGGCGGTTGAACAGCACGCCGTAGTTGCCGGCCGTCGGGTCGTGCGGCCACCAGGTCGGCGGGTCGGCGCGGATCTCGCCCTCGGTCTTGAACGACGAGAGCGCCATCCACACGAACGGCCCGATCATCACCACGAGCCCGCCGAGCAGCAGCACGTGCAGCACGATCCGGGCGACGTGGTCACGCGAGCGCAGGTCGGCGCGCCGCGCGCGTTCCCCGCGCTCGGCGGGCGTCGGGCTTTCCGGCCGCGTGTCGAGTGTGCTAGTCAACGTTGTTCCTCAGCAGCCGGAACCAGGCGATCGACAGCAACACCACCACGACGAACAGCACGTAGCCCATCGCCGAGGCGTAGCCGTAGTTGCCGAAGCCGAACTGGTTGTAGGTGTGATAGGCCATCGACAGCGTCGAGTCGAGCGGGCCGCCGCGGGTCATCACGAACGGCTCCTCGAAGAACTGCACGTAGCCGATCGTGGTGATCACCGCGACGAACAGCATCGTCGGCCGCAGCATCGGCACGGTCAGGAAACGCAGCTGCGACCACTTGCCGGCGCCGTCGATCGTGGCGGCCTCGTAGAGCTCCTTCGGGATCGCCTGCAAGCCGGCCAGGAAGATGACCATGCCGAACCCGAGGTTGCGCCACGCGCCCATCACGATCAGCGTCGGCAACGCGTACGTCTTGTTGTTCAGCCAGTTGGGCCCGTTGATCCCGACCCAGCTGAGCACCTCGTTGACCAGCCCGCCGTCCGGCTGCAGGAGGAACCGCCACACCACCGAGATCGCCACGATGCTCGTGACAACCGGCAGGTAGTAGCCCACCCGGAACAGCGCCCGGAACTTGACCAGCCCGGAGTTGAGCCCGAGCGCCACCAGCAGTGCCGCGGCCATCGTCAGCGGGACGCCGACCACCACGAAGATCGCGGTGTTGGTCGCGGCGATGAGGAACTTCGGGTCGTCGAACAGCCGCAGGTAGTTGTCCAGACCGACGATGTTGACGCCGAGCGGGTGGAGAAGGTCGGCGCTGCCCAGGTCGGTCAGGCTCATCAGGAGCGACGCCACTACGGGCCCCGCCGTGAAGAGCAGGAACAGTGCGGCGAACGGCAGCGCGAAGAACCAGCCGGTCAGCGCCCGGGACATCGTTCCTCCGGGCCGGGTCGACATGTCAGCCACCCGTGCCGATCGACGTGGCCTGCGCCTGCATCGCCTTCGCGGCGTCCGCCGCGGACTCGGTGCCCTTGGCGACCTTTTCGAGTTCCGTGTCCAGGCCCGCGGCGATCTGCTCCCAGGTCGGGATGGACGGCGGCGCCTTGGCCTTGTCCAGCTGGTCGCCGAACATCTTCAGCATCTCGTCGCCGGAGAGCGTCTGGTCGTCCCACGCGGACTGCACGGCGGGCAGGTCGTTGACGGTCTCGTACCACTTGACCTGGACCTCGGGCTTCATCAGGTACGACACGAACTTCCAGGCGCCGTCACGGTTCTTGCTGTTCTTGAACACGGACATGTTGCTGCCGCCGATGAACGACGTCGCGTCGCCGGAGCCGCTCGGCATGGGCCAGAGCTCGTACTTGCCCTCGCCGCCGAGGTCGTTCAGCAGGCCGATGTGCCACGGCCCGGACACGAACGCGCCGATCTCGCCCTTGAGCAGCTTCGGCTCCTGCTGACCGTCAGGGATCCGGTCCTTGGTGGACAGTCCGTCCTTGTAGAAGGACTGGTAGTACTCGAGCGCCTCGGTGGCCTCAGGGGAGTCGAGGGTGAAGTTCTTGCCGTCCCAGACCTCCCCGCCGTTCTGCCAGACGAAGGGCATCGCGGTCTGCCATGCGCCGGTCTGGCCGGGCTGCAGGTAGACGCCCCACTTGGCGCCGCCCTTGGTCTTCATGTCGGACACGGCCTGGGTCAGCGAGTCCCAGTCCTTCGGCGCCTCGGTGATGCCGGCCTTCTCGGCGACGGCCTTGTTGACGAACAGCAGCCGCGTCTCGACGTACCACGGCACGCCGTAGGAGGTGCCGTCCACGACGCCGGTCTCCCAGGCGCCGGGGAAGAAGTCGTCCTTCTTCACGAAGTCCGGCGGGACCACGTCGAGCGCACCGGTCTTGGCGAACTCGCCCATCCAGGTGGTGCCGAGCATCGTCACGTCCGGCGTCTGCTGGCCGGCGATCGCCGCGGCGATCTTGTTGTGGGCGTTGTCCCACGGCACCGCGGTGACGGTCACCTTGGCGTCCGGGTTCTCCTTCATGAAGTCGTCGGCGAGGGCCGAGAGCTTCTCGCCCTCGGTGCCCATCGCCCAGACCGTGATGTTGCCGGACGCCTTGCCTTGCGCGACTTTCTCGCCCTTCTCGGCCTCGCCGTCGCCGGAGTCGCGGCCACAGGCCGATGCGGCCAATGCCACCGCCGTCACGGCGGCGAGCAGTAAGGTCCGCCTCTTGGGTCGAGTCATGCCTACCTCCGGTGTTGGTTCTCGTGGGGCCCGCAGCTGGTCCGGATCACCAGCCGGGTGGGTAGTACTTCCCGGCGGACGCCGGGCGAGGTGCCCGAGATCCGCTGGTCGAGCCAGCGCGCGGCGGTGGCGCCGAGCTCGCGCATGGACTGGTGGACGGTCGTGAGCCGCGCGTAGTCGGCGGCCATGATGTCGTCCCAGCCCGTGATCGCGAGTTCGCCGGGCACGGCCAGGCCGAGGTCCTCGGCGGCCCGTAGCGCGCCGAGTGCGACCTCGTCGTTGGCGCAGACGAGCGCTTCGGGCCGGGCGCGTCGCCGCAGGGTCTCCCGTGCGGCGGCGTATCCGGCCTTGACGTCGAACGCGCAGCGGACCGGCTTTGCCGGCACGTCGAGCCCGCCCTCGGTGAGGGCGGCGGTGAAGCCGGCGTGGCGGCCGGCGACGTCGGGGGAACGGGCGGGGTCGCCGAGGAATTCGAACCGGCGGTAGCCGTGTCCGATCAGGTGCGCGGTGAGTGCCCGCGCGCTGTCCTCGTTGTCCGCGGTGACGGTGTCCACCAGCCCGACGGGTTGCCGGGCGAGCAGGACGAGCGGCAGCCCGGTGTCGGCGATGCGTGCCACCGTCGCGTCGCCGACCGTGCGGCCCATGATCACCATGCCGTCGACCCGGCCGGCGAGCTCGTGCACGAGGTCGGCCGCGTTCGCGCGTCCCTGGGTCGCAAGGATCAGCACGCTGCGGCCGAGCTCGGCGACGACCTCCTCGTAGCCGAGGACGACCTCGGCGTAGTAGGGCCCGGCCAGGTCGGGGAAGACGATGCCGTTGGCCGCGTGCTGGCCCTCGGCGAGCGCCCGCCCGGCCCGGCTGGGCCGGAAACGCAGCTCCTCGGCGACGCGCTGCACGCGCTGCCGGGTCGAGGCCGCGACGAGCTCGGAGTCCCGCAGAGCCCGCGACACGGTCGCGATCGACACGCCCGCACGATCGGCCACCTCATAGATGGTGACCGGCCGACGCTCACGTGCGGGCATGGCTGCCTTCCGTCGTTGGAAGCGCTTACATTTCTGTTGTGGACTTTTCTAACACAGGTGTCAAGGCATCGCGTTCGGTGAAGCGCTTTCACTGCGGCGACCGGGTTAGTCCACAGGCCCGTTCGGACTCGCCCGTTCCTGTCGGTGCCCAGACCGAGACTCGAAACGCGGGGCTCCGGCTGCCTCGGATCGGGTGTCGCTGCGTGGTCGGGGGCTTCTCGGGCCCTAGGCTTCGAACTGATGTTCTCGGGAAAGGGTGCGATGCGCGTGTTGGGGGTGGACCCCGGCCTGACACGGTGCGGCATCGCCGTCGTGGACGGTGGTGTCGGGCGGTCCGTGCGGGCCGTCGCGGTCGACGTGATCCGGACGCCGGCCGATGCCGAGCTGGCCACCCGCCTGCTCACCCTGTCCGACACCGTCGAGGAGTGGCTCGACCGGCACCGGCCCGACGTCGTCGCCGTGGAGCGGGTGTTCAGCCAGTACAACGTGCGCACCGCGATGGGCACCGCGCAGGCCGGCGGGGTCGTGGCGCTCGCGGCCGCGCGGCGCGGCCTGCCCGTCACGTTCCACACGCCGAGCGAGGTGAAGGCCGCCGTCACCGGGTCCGGCCGGGCGGACAAGGCGCAGGTCACGACCATGGTCACCCGGCTGCTGGGGCTCACCGACCGGCCGAAGCCGGCCGACGCCGCCGACGCCCTCGCCCTCGCCATCTGCCACCTGTGGCGCATGCCCATGCGCGACCGGCTCGCCGACGCCGAGGCGAAGGCGGCCGAGCTCGCCCGCCGGCACAAGGCCCGCCTCGCCGCGGCCGCGAAAGGACAGCGATGATCTCGTCGGTACGGGGCCCCGTGCTCTCCATAGGCCTGGACCACGCCGTGGTCGAGGTCGGCGGCGTCGGCCTCGCCGTGCGGGCCACGCCGACGTCGCTCGCCACCATGCGCACCGGCACCGAGGCCACCCTCGCCACCGCGCTCGTCGTGCGCGAGGATTCCCTGACGCTGTACGGATTCGCCGACACCGAGGCGCGCGATCTGTTCGGGCTGCTGCAAACCGTGTCCGGCATCGGGCCGCGGATCGCGATGGCCACGCTCGCCGTGCTCGATCCGGCCCAGCTGCGCGCGGCGCTCGCCGACGGCAACATCACCGTCCTCACCCAGGTTCCCGGCATCGGCCGCAAGGGCGCCGAGCGGTTGATCATCGAGCTGCGCGACAAGGTCGGCGCGCTGCCGGCGGCGGCGACGCCCACGCTGAACGGGCACGTGCGCGGATCGGTCGTGGAAGCGTTGGTGGGCCTGGGTTTCCCGGCCAAGCAGGCCGAGCAGGCCGTCGACGGCGTGCTCGCGGGGAACGGCCACGGCGACCAGGCGACCGTGCTACGCAAGGCACTCGCCACCCTGGGCAGCAAGCGGTAGGCGCGCATGCACGATGAAACGGTGACCGAGGAGGAGCCGCTCTCCCCGCTGGTGCAACCCGGCGAACGCGACGACGAGTCGAGCCTGCGGCCGCGCACGCTCGGCGAGTTCGTCGGCCAGCCGCGCGTGCGCGAGCAGCTCGAGCTCGTGCTGCAGGGCGCGACCCGGCGGGGCGCGCCGCCCGACCACGTCCTGCTCTCCGGCCCGCCCGGCCTCGGCAAGACGAGCCTGGCCATGATCATCGCCGCGGAGCTGGGCAGCCCGCTGCGCCTCACGTCCGGCCCGGCGCTCGAGCGAGCCGGCGACCTCGCCGCCATGCTGTCCAACCTCGTCGAGGGCGACGTGCTGTTCATCGACGAGATCCACCGGATCGCCCGCCCCGCCGAGGAGATGCTCTACCTCGCGATGGAGGACTTCCGCGTCGACGTCGTCGTCGGCAAGGGCCCCGGCGCCACCAGCATCCCGCTGGAGATCGCGCCGTTCACGCTCGTCGGCGCCACCACCCGGGCCGGCTCGCTGACCGGCCCGCTGCGCGACCGGTTCGGCTTCACCGCACACATGGAGTTCTACGCGCCCGAGGAGCTGGAGCAGGTGCTGCACCGCTCCGCGACGATCCTCGGGATCGACCTGCGTGCGGACGGCGCCGAGGAGGTCGCCGGCCGCTCCCGCGGCACGCCCCGGATCGCGAACCGCCTGCTCAGGCGCGTGCGTGACTTCGCGGAGGTCCGCGCGGACGGCTGCGTCACCCGCGAGATCGCCCGTGCCGCGCTGCGCGTCTACGACGTGGACGAGCTGGGCCTCGACCGCCTCGACCGGGCCGTGCTGGACGCCCTCGTGCGCTCATTCGGCGGCGGGCCGGTCGGCGTGTCGACGCTGGCTGTCGCGGTGGGCGAGGAGCCAAGTACCGTGGAAGAGGTGTGCGAGCCGTACCTCGTACGGGCCGGTATGCTGGCGCGGACTCCGCGGGGTCGAGTCGCGACCACCGCGGCTTGGGCGCATCTGGGCCTCTCAGCCCCGACTAACGCCCCAGGCCAGCAGCCGCCTACCCTGTTCGAGAGTGACCCTGCGCACACCGCAGAGTGAATGAGCCTCCCACGGATGGAGAAATATGGACCTGCTTCCTTTGCTTCTGATGTTCGGGCTGCTCGGCCTCATGATGTTCTTCATGAGCCGGCGCCAGCGCAGGGCGCAGGCGCAGCAGGCGCAGCTACAGGACTCGCTGTCCATCGGTGACCGCGTCATGACCACCTCTGGCCTGTACGGCACGGTTGTCGACACCTCGAGCGACTCGACCATCGGGATCGAGCTCGCGCCGGGCGTGGAGACCGAATGGCTGCGTGCCGCCGTGCGCGAGAAGGTCAACCCGGAGGTCGCCGAGGATGACGATGACGACGAGGTAGTCGACGAGGTCGAAGACGACGAGGAGCTCGTGAACAACGAGCCGCCGCCGGTCAAGGACGACTCCGCCGACGCCGAGGACGTCAAGCAGAAGTAACCTCATGCGTGAGCGTGATGTGACCGTGTGACACCGGCCTCACGTCACGCGGGGTACGCTGCGCCCTCACCCACTCGTGTACGGGTGCGGGCGCAGTCCCATGACCGGACGCGACCGGCACCCGGGCGCGTCTCGACCGGAGTCAGTTCGAGGAGATCGACCTACCGTGGCACCACCCGCCGGGCAGATCCGCCCAGGGCGCTATCTCGCGTTCTTCCTGTTCCTCGTGGTTCTGCTCTACGCCTTGGTGTTCGCCACCCCCAATCACAAGGCCGATCCGAAGCTCGGCATCGACCTGCAGGGGGGCACCCGGGTCACGCTGACGGCGCGCACCGAGAACGGCGGCGTGCCGCCGAAGGAGTCGCTCGAGCAGGCCCGCCAGATCATCGAGACCCGCGTGAACGGCATCGGTGTCCAGGGCACCGAGGTCGTCCTCGACGGCAACAACATCGTCATCACCGTGCCGGGCGAGGAGGGCGAGCAGGCCAAGGACCTTGGCCAGACCGCCCAGCTCCGCTTCCGCGAGGTGATCGGTCAGCCGGTCCCGGCCCAGCCGCAGAAGCAACAGCAGCAGCCGCCGACGACCGCGCCGCCGTCCACCACCGCGCCGCCCGCCGCGTCGAACGCGCCGACGAGCAAGCCGCAGGGCCGCCCGGCACCGGCGCAGGCCCAGCCGACCTCGCCGTCCCAGCCACCGTCCTCCGGGTCGGGTCAGCCCGCGGTGCCGACGGACCCGCTGGAGGCGTGCGCGCAGTACAAGAAGGACTCCAAGACCTACGCCGCCGACGTCAAGGCCAACCGGCAGAGCGACGTCGATGTGCCGGATCTGATCAAGCTCGGCAAGGCCTGCCGCCAGGCCGACCAGCTCGTGCCGAAGGGCGGACAGCCGGATCCGACCCTCCTGCAGGTCGCGATGGACGCGACCACCTGTACCACCGGCACGACGGTCGGCGACCCGCTGATCGGCAACGACGATCCGAAGAAGCCGCTCGTCGCCTGCGACCAGGACGGCACGGCCAAGTACCTCCTCGGCCCGACGTTCCTGTCCGGTACCGACATCTCCGACGCGACGTCCTCGGTCGACCCGCAGGGCGCCGGCTACGTGGTGAACCTGACCTTCAAGAGCGGCGGCAGCAAGACGTGGGCCGACTACACGACGGCCAACGTCGGCAAGCAGGCCGCGTTCGTGCTCGACACCCAGGTCGTGTCCGCGCCGCAGATCCGCGAGGCGATCAGCGGCGGCAGCACCACGATCAGCGGCGGCCAGAGCGGGTTCAGCCCGGATGAGGCACGCAACCTCTCCGAGGTGCTGAAGTACGGCTCGCTGCCGCTGTCGTTCGAGTCGTCCGAGGCGGAGACGGTGTCCGCGACGCTAGGCCTCGCCTCGCTCGAGGCGGGCCTCATCGCCGGCGCCATCGGCCTGGCGCTCGTGTTCGTCTACTGCTTCTTCTACTACCGGATGCTGGGCCTGCTGACCGCGCTGTCGCTGGTCTGCTCCGGCGTGATCGTGTTCGCGGTGCTGGTGTTGCTCGGCCGGTGGATCGGGTTCACGCTCGACCTCGCCGGCGTCGCGGGCTTCATCGTCGCGATCGGTATCACGGCGGACTCGTTCGTGGTGTTCTTCGAACGCCTCAAGGACGAGATACGCGAGGGCCGGACGTTCCGCTCCGCGGTGCCGCGGGCGTGGATCCGGGCCCGGCGCACGATCCTGTCGGCGGACGCGGTCATGTTCCTCGCCGCGGGCGTGCTGTACGTGCTCGCCGTCGGTCAGGTGAAGGGCTTCGCGTTCACCCTCGGCATGTCGACCGTGCTGGACCTGCTCGTCGTGTTCTACGTGACGCACCCGATGGTGGTACTGGCGTCGAAGTCGAAGATGCTGTCCAGCCCAAGGTTCTCCGGTCTCGGCGCGGTACAACGGCTGGCGAGCGAACGTCGCGCGAGGCCGTCCGGCCCCGCCGTGAAGGAGGCGTGACGTGGCGACCAGGGAGACTCCCGCCACCACCCCGGCGAAGCGCGAGAGCGTGTTCCACCGGATGTACGTCGGGACCGGCGCGTTCGACGTCGTCGGCAAACGCAAGTGGTGGTACCTGTTCTTCGCGCTGCTGATCCTGGTCTGCATCGCCTCGATCGTGTTCCGCGGCTTCAACCTCGGCATCGACTTCAAGGGCGGCACCCGGATCTCGATGCCGGACGAGGGCGCCGGCGGGAAGATCTCGACCGAGCAGGTCACCGACATCTTCAAGGACACGCTGCACAAGGAGCCGGCGACCGTGCAGACGGTCGGCGCGGGCGACAACAAGACGATCCAGATCCGTTCGGAGACGCTGAAGACCGCCGAGGTCACGGACCTCAAGAAGGCGCTGTTCGACGACCTGCAGCCGATCGGGCAGAACGGGCAGCCGAGCGAGCGAGCGATCAGCGACAGCGCGGTGAGCGCGTCGTGGGGCGGCGAGATCTCCCGGCAGGCGCTGATCGCGCTGGCCGTGTTCCTGGTGCTGGTGACCCTGTTCCTGGCGTTCTACTTCGAACGCTGGATGGCGGTCGCCGCGCTCGCCGCGCTCGTGCACGACGTGCTCGTCACGGCGGGCGTGTACTCGATCGTCGGCTTCGAGGTCACGCCGGCGACGGTCATCGGCCTGCTGACGATCCTCGGTTTCTCCTTGTACGACACGGTGGTCGTGTTCGACAAGGTAAGGGAGAACACGCGCGGGCTGCTCGGCCTGACGAGGCGGACCTACGCCGAGGCGGCGAACCTGGCGCTGAACCAGACGCTGATGCGCTCGATCAACACGTCGCTCATCGCGGTGCTGCCGGTGCTCGGCCTGCTGATCGTGGGCGTGGGCCTGCTCGGTGTCGGCACCCTGCAGGACCTCGCGCTGGTGCAGCTGACCGGCATCATCGCCGGTGCACTGTCGTCGATCACGCTGGCGACCCCGGTCCTGGTCGACCTGAAGATGCGCGAGCCGAAGTTCCAGGAGCAGGCGCGCCGGGTGTACGCGCGGCGCGAGAACCTGGCCCGCAAGGCCGCGGAGCGCGACGCCGACGGCGACCTCCTCGTCGACGACTTCCCGGCGACCGACGACGACTCGCTCGACGCGGAGCTCCGTCAGGAACGCGCGATGGCCGCGGCGTCGAGTGTGCCCGCCCGCAACCAGAAGTCCGCCGACCAGCAGCGCCGCCGTCCGTCGGGCAAGCAAGGTGGACGGCCGAGCAAGCACGGCGGCCGCCCGTCGGGCAAGAAGCGCCACTAACCGGTGGATTCCGTTCAGAGCGCGCTGGAGCTGGTACGCACGGTTCCGGATTTCCCGGAGCCGGGCGTGCTGTTCCGCGACCTGAGCCTGCTGTTCGCGTCGCCGGCGGCGTTCGGGGCGGTCGTGGACGCGCTGGCGGCGACTGTCGCGTCCGATGTGGACGTTATCGCCCCGGTCGAGGCGCGCGGGTTCCTGCTCGGCGGTGCCCTCAGCGTCGCGCTGGGTCGGGCCCTCGTGCCGATCCGCAAGCCGGGCAAGCTGCCGGTGGTCGCCGGCCGGGTCGACTACGCCCTCGAGTACGGCACGGCCACGCTGGAGCTCCCGGCGGACGTCATCCGGCCCGGCATGAAGGTCGCCGTCGTGGACGACGTCCTGGCCACCGGTGGCACGGTCGCGGCGACGTGCGAGCTACTGGAGCAGGCCGGCGCCGAGGTCGTGTCGATCTCGGTGGTCCTGAAGCTGTCGGCACTGGCCGGGCGCAAGCGCCTGGCGGGCCGCGATGTCCATTCGCTGCAGGAGGTCTGACCCTCAGGCGAACTGAACGGACCGTTTGGACAGTCCGTACCAGTAGCCGTCGATGACCGACCGCGGCGTCTCCGCGGTCTCCAGCGAAGCGCCGATGGACACGAACAACGGCGCGAAGTGCTCGGTCCGCGGATGCGCGAGCCGCCCCGACGGGGCCTTGTGCAGAAAGTCGATCAGCGCGTCGAAGTCCCGCGCCGCCAGTGCTTCCGCGCCCCAGCCGTCGAACTCCGCCGACCAGGACGGCGCCGCCACCGCCGGGTCCGCCATCGTGATCGCCGACAGGTTGTGCGTGAAGAAGCCGCTGCCGATGATCAGCACGCCCTCCTCCCGCAGCGGCGCGAGGCGGCGGCCGACCTCCAGCAGCACGGTCGGGTCCAGGGACGGCATCGAGATCTGCAGGACCGGCACGTCCGCGTCCGGGTACATCTCCACCAGCGGCACGTACGCGCCGTGGTCCAGCCCGCGCGCCGGCTCGTCCTGGACCGGCATGCCGGGCGCGGTCAGCAGCTTGCGGACCGACTCGGCCAGGGCCGGCGCGCCCGGGGCCGGGTAGGTCACCGAGTAGTACCGGTCCGGGAAGCCCCAGAAGTCGTACACGAGCGGCACCGTGGTGGTGGCGCCGAGCGCGAGCGGGGCGTTCTCCCAGTGTGCCGAGACGATCAGGATCGCCTTCGGCTTCGGCAGGTCGGCGGACCACGCGGCCAGTTCGCGCGTCCACGCCTGGTCGTCGGCCAGGGGCGGGGCGCCGTGGCTGAGGTAGAGCACCGGCATCGACATGGACCACTCCGTCAGTTGAAGATTCAACAACATGGTAGCACCGGCCCGTTCGACAGTCCGGAAAGCCAATCGCGGCTATTCTCTGGGACAGAGGAGTCGCGTAGTGAGTGAGCTTGCGAACGAACCAATGACACAGGGCGACCGCGAGCGGCGAGACCGAGCCCGCGAGGGGTCGTCGTGAGTCAGAACGTCGAGACGGGTGAGCAGCAGCAGGACGCCGTCTCGGAACAGCCCCCGCCGCGGGCGCCGTCCGCGACGCGGCGGGTACGGGCGCGCCTGGCCAGGCGTATCACCGCCCAGCGGTCCGCGCCCGTCAAGCAGGTGCTCGAGCCGCTCGCCACCGTCCACCGGGAACTGCACCCCAAGGCCGACCTCGCCCTCCTCCAGCACGCCTACGACATCGCCGAGGAGGCGCACCGCGGCCAACG
>Ga0307513_10009487_pt1 | contig 12307 bp, 13 predicted proteins | sample 15_EM_MG_FD_202174 | JGI IMG/M metagenome (GOLD analysis project Ga0307513, IMG submission 202174) | Populus trichocarpa ectomycorrhiza microbial communities from riparian zone in the Pacific Northwest, United States - 15_EM | ecosystem: Host-associated > Plants > Roots > Unclassified | place... | reverse complement strand
ATGAGACGAGGAGGATCACCCAGAGACTTCAACACAGCACTGGGTATCTGTAAAACTGGAGGTCTACCCCATATCCCAAGTATGGCCGCCCAACCAAAACTAAAATATGGCTATATTTACAGGAGGGGTTTGCTCAGTGGATGCTTGCAATTTGGGAAAGCGAAGACAATGTTATGCAATGGGACACAGACACTATAATACTTGAAGCACTGATTTTTATGTTACAAACCTTTACAAGGTTAGTGAGATATAACACCGAAGGCATGTAAAGGCTTTACTTGAGGCCATTAATTAGAGAGAGAGAGAAAGTGGACAACAAGTGCAGTATACGCAGAAGTATCATAATAATGTTCACAATGTAATATGCATCAGAAACAGATTTGCTTGCAAAATAGAGAGGAACCGGTCAGCCTAATCCTACTCCCAGTGCGCATCCCCGGTGCCCATAAGCTGCAGTGCCTCCCAATAATACCCTATGTATTCAAACCCAGCGGGCATCAGCACCCTGGTCGCGCAAAACCATCAGCTACTCACCAGGGAAGTGAGCAAACAACCTCCCAACAATTGGCAAATGCTGCAACATGTTCAACCAGAGCGGCAGCTTCTCGCCTTTAGGAATAACCCCGATTAAGTGCTCCTCCATCTCCGAGACGAGGCTCGCGCGCAGCGTTGGTTTCATCACCGCGCCTGATGTCTTGATTGTCGCATAGTAGTCGGAAACGATAGGTTTGATAGGATTTGGGCTCATTTTGAGTTCTACGCCAAGGTGTGCGAATCCGAGGAGGGTGTCTATGCGGGTAATTAATTAGACCTCGGTTTTCTTGCGAGCTTGTGCTGCGCTACGCACCGGGATATTTGAAGGTCGGATTGTCGCCAAGGCACGGAAGTCCGACCGCAACGATGTCATTTCTCTGTGAAGCATCAGGCCTGGTCCAACTTGCTCGGGGACCCAAACACCTCACATTTACGATCCTCCACATTGTCTTCGGCTGATCCGGGTTACGAACCATGCGTTGATTGAATACTGCCAAATTATTAGACCTTTCCTCAGGCGTCAGCGAACGAAAAATATGGACCTCTGACAGAAGGCATATCGCAAACAACTGGGGCAGCAAAGAGGTATGCGTCCCTGATACGAATGCGCGGGTCAAGGTTCGTCTCACTGATCATTCCCGCGTAAGCAAGAGTAGAGGTTGCACATCCGAGCGAGTGACCTGCACAAAACCGTCAAGAGGACCGCATAGGAGCAGAAAGTGACAACTGGCCAGTAAAGTAGACGTTTATCACCGTGTGTTCTCCCCTCCTCCGAATCAAGTCTTTCGCGACAATGTTGATGCCGCAAACGATCGTTTCTACAATCGAGATATAGTCGTTCACGCTTCAGGAGATACTCGAGTAATTGATAACAAACCATAGGGCGAACGCGAATGGGTGCTCGTTTCAGGAAAGATTCTCTCCTTGAAACCACGATGGACTATGTGCCAGTAAGTCTCAGCATCTAGCGTGGCGCGAGTAGGACTCACACTTTCCGTAGGCCGGCAAGTCTCTACCAGCAGACACGCGGGTAATGTCGAAGTCAGTAATCCACTCTGCGTCGTCGTTAGGTCAAATAGAATAGTCGATAACATCAAAACTAACCGCCAAACTCAGTAGGCGAAGTCCCTGTGTACGCATAAGCTGCTCATTCAACTAAGCCAAGCCAGACTCGGGTACATACCCTTAAAAGCGACGACGATCCAATTCGATTCAATATCCCAAAACAAGGCGCAATACGCCGAGCTCATCGAGGTCAACTCTGACACGGGCTCAAACTCAACGTCCATATCCTGTGCAAACTTCTGGATGTGGGGTACATGAGTGGAGCTCCGGAGCACGTGCTTAATGTCGCTGTGTCCCGCGCGGGCGTACTCGTCCAGGTGGGGGTTGTGCTGTGTTGTTGTGACATGGTTTCCTTGATTGCTGCGAGCGTAGTGGCGCTCGTGCGTTCGTACATTATGCTTGCGAAGAGGAGCCTGGGTCGTGGAGGTGTTCTCGAATAAGTAAGGGGATAGGAATGAGTCAGGGAGAGGGGACTAACAGCAGCTTTGCGATGTCTAGGTTGAATTCTTTGTGCTGTGCCGATTCGGAGGACGCGAGAGCACGTTTCGCCGCAAAAACTTCCTTCCACGATAGTTGGCCGAACATCTGGTTGTTGACTACACCAAACCGTCAGGAGCGATGGAAAAAATGGTAAGATATAACCTTACTGATATTGGTGATGTACACCCCCCCATACCAGGTATTCATGTACCAGTTGACCCCGTCACGGATGAACGAGACTTTGGCGAAGAGACAAATGATGAGCCCGAAAGTGAGGACTCCGGTGATCATAATAGAGGAGACCAAGTGCTCCACAAAGCCGTATAGGCCTTGATACGTTCGCAGGGGTCAGTACCAGAGGCGTCACACGCAAAAAGGAGGGGTGTACGCACTAATTTCAAAAGAGAGCATGCGGACAAAGGACGAAGCAACTCCAGCCAAGGTTTGGAAGATCGCCTTGAAGTAGCGTGGAAAGAGGAGGTGGTGCTTGCGGTCGACTCGGTCGCCGTGAGAGGCGGCAAGGTCGGGGTACTCGTCTGCGAGGATGTTACGGATCGCGTCATGGACATCTTCTGAACCAGGTGCGATGCATATGGGTTCGTCGATGTGCAGATGGAGCGGTGCCATGGTGGAGGACGGGAGCTTGGGGGGAGCGTGCGATCGATTATATATCCTTCATGGGGGCTTAATTAAGTTCGTGGGGTGTGGTGGCTCGGACCTGTCAGGATCGAATTCATGGTAGGTGACTCTCAAATATATTTTATATATTCTGTAATATATATTAGTACTTGAGTTAATTGCCGTTACCATCAACTCACCTACTTTCAACACAAAACCACAAATCACCAGCTCATAAAATGCGTCATGTCTCGTTGAAATGGGGGAAGGTCTTGTGGGTACCTTTTTTGTGACGGGCTCCACACAAAGAATAGCTATACCCCAGTGTGCTCCGGATTGGTGTGCCTTGTCCGCCAGCAGCGATCGACAGTGATCGATGGAATTATCTCCCTATCCGTGGTGGTTCTGGAAAGCTACAAGCTTGATAAATAAATCATTTTGAAATCATTTTGCAATTTATGCGCACTTACTCTCTGACGCGGCCGGTCGAGTTCAACATTTCAGACCGCTCGCGTCTGGCCAACGTCTGGCCAACTTCTGTGGCCGCTTCGCTGACTGTCGATAATGAGCATACAATTTCCCATAATCGCACGTCAAGTCTCATGGACCCTTTTTTTTGGCATCCTAATTCAAACGGATCATCAGATACACACGAGAGAAAGAGACAGCACTCAATGACCACCACTCGGTATTCGACCATTCGTACTGTAAACCAACAAATCCTTTGCGCTGTGGGGTGCCTCTGTCGCCCAATGCCTTTGCTGGCCCTATAGCTCCGTAACGAGCAACCTTAAGGAGGATCCTCGTATCACCTCAAATATAGCAATCATGATGATAAGCACAGTTCAACACTATCATCCCCCTCAAATCGTGCATCTCCACTCTCATCCCTTCGCTCCTCCATCGCCGCTTTCTTGCCAATAACTAGCACAGCGGCGTTACGGTCACCCTCTTCACTTTACAGTCTAATAGAGCACCCCTGCCGTAGTCCGATAGGGAGCCAGGTAATTTCATCTCGTCACATCCCCGCAATGACCCACACCCCTGCCGGGTCTCGTCATCCGCGATCTCATTTGCTGACTCTCCTGCGTAGCACTACCCGCTGTTCTGTACATTCGTCCGCCTCATCGCTCCTCAAAGCTCCGGACAGACTGGAAACCAAATCCATGCGCCAAACCTGGTAGGTGAAAGGCGAGGAGAACAACAAGAACCTGTTGTATGCACCTGCACGTGCTATCCCGCCTGTATAATTCGTTAGGGAGGACGACCGATCTACCAAGTGGCTCGATGAGGACATATTTTGGATTGGGAAGCGGATACCGAAGTTAGAGTTGGGTGGTAGAAGCGGAGTGTGGTGATGATAGTCGGGTGAGCTGCTCACCTCCCGGAGAATTGTTGAAATGGATTGGCACGAGTACTGACCCCTTTCAATTCTTTGTAGGAGCCCCACCAAGGCAGAAACCAAACAAAAATGCACTCGCAGCCACAGGCGCGGCGGTTGATGACTCCCTGCACCCACACCACAGGCAAACCCCGGAAGCGTCGCTGCCTACGACGCGCATGACGGAGCTCATCGCAGCACACCACCGTACACCCGTGGCGTGTATATCCGTGGGGGACAGCTGTCAGTTTCCGATTCCCGTCGCGCACCTGACGCACGAGCAGCTCACGGGCCTCGTGAATCTGTTGGTCGTCGCGCTCCCTCCCAGGCAGAACGTGGAGGACTGGGGCATCGAGATGTTGAGCGCGGTGCCGACTGCTGGGCACTGCGACGGGCGTACGATGAGGGAGAAGCAGAAGCAACCGGAGAGGGAGAGTGCCGGCGTCTCCGCACTGGCGGCTGTCCCCCCCAAACCCGTTACTTGTCTCGTCCACCTGCTCCAATGAAGCGAGCACAGCTGGAGCGAGCGCGATCAAAGAAGGGTCTAGCTCCCTTTTCTCGCGAGCAAAGAATGCCTGGGAGATATTCTCGAAGGCTACTGCGTACCCAACAACCACGTCTTCTTCTTCCTCTTCCCACTCTTCGCCTTCATGTCTGACATGTCGATGACCTCGCGCTCTCCGTACAGAGTGACTTCAGATCGACGACAGACCTCCCATTCATCCTATACCGATCCTAGAACCTTTCAATCACCCAAATGGGCGATATATATAAACAGAAAGCCAGCGGAGTCACCTCGCCCGAGCGGCAAGCAGTGTACTCGAGCCAGCTGAGCAATGGAGTTACCGGGTACCACGCAGCAAAGGAAGCCTCCATAGTCACATGTGGGTACACAAGGTGACGCGCCTCTTCGTAGCACAGGCGCATTACCCGACGATCCGGGTCCGTTGTTGCCCCATAGTCGGGGAATTTCAATTAATTGGTGCCACGATATGCAGCATTGGTCTCAAAAGTGTCTCATACAACCGGTCCCTATTAGCACCCAGCCGCATCTACATCCGCCCTGGGTGGGTCTGGCCTTTCCCGCTCCAATGGCAGCCCCCTCATCGCTCGTCTATAACAAAGACGCTCGCTGGCTATTCCCTTGCCTTCGCCTGTACCTCACAATATCCGAAGAACACCATCCTGCATGGGTCCAACTACACGAGCATTATGCGACAGCTCTGGGGGCAATTTCCAGGTGAGCATCCATGAATGGGTACCGACTCCAATGGACCAAGGAGCTGGCGATATAGCTATCGCTCCTGGGATCCATACTGAGCGGCCCATCCCGGGTGATTGCCCGGCAATGGTATCTTGGTGTTTCGCGTCGAGGCTCCGAGTAGTTCGTTCTGCCATAAATATTACAGAGGATAGGTCTAGTGTAGGATTTCTGAGAGGCTGAAGGGACAGTGAGAGAGTCCGGCTTGCAGTTGGGAGGGATAAACGGAAAGGGGCCTGATCGTATCAAGCTATGCGCGGAGGACGATGAGGGGTACAGGTGTGGGTTTGGACCCTCTCTTACAACCTGGGAGATGTTTTGTACTTGGTTCGGAGACGTGGGTGAGGTTCAATATACAATGAAAGCAAGACACGACAACGGACCTCTTGCTTGAGGATGGCTACATATTCCGGTCCGCCTTGACCCTCTTAATCACCATGCCGAATCCACACACGGTGGGTGAGCCCAGGAACTCGGGAGGCAAGGGGCCGGGGGGTTGGGTGGTAATCCCAATCGAGGCTTGGGCGTGTGCGCCTCACCACGAGACGGCGCGACTTCAAAAACAGGTAAACGAGATTCTGGATTCACTGAGGACGAACTACTCCTACGATCCATCGATGCCATCGGCACCTGTGGGGTCTCGTGGGCCATGATTGTGAGTTGATGGACGACAGCACTGAACGTGAACAACTTGAACGCGCATTTTCCTTAGCTACTTAGCGTGGATCATGTGTTAATCTGATGGTTCATCACCCATTATTGGTCCAGTAGTCCAACGTCTCAGCGGTTAGGGCGCTGCTGCTCGATTCGCAGAGACCACGGTTCGATTCCCGATTGGTTCATCTTTTCTCTTCCTTCCGCATGTTGGCTCTGAGGCTGAATAGTGTAGGGCGATAAAATATAGATGGAATGTGGCTACGTAGCGGTTGGTGGGGGCAGGTGGTGAGAAGTTTGGCCACAATCCAGCCACACTTCCAGCCGTTCACGCTCCAGCCGTTCACGAATAACCTCAGATCTGCTATCAATTCCACGCCATCACACCATACGTTACCTGTTGAGGGCTTCTCCATCCCACACTCCGTTGTCTGATAGCAGAACTGACTCCACAGAGACGGCATGCGCCATCGTCTTCTCCCTGTCGAGATTTGGGGGATCATATTTGGGTTTGCAACTGCATGCCCAGAAGAATGGGAGTTTGGCACGCGGGAACACTATGGAACGTTCTGGCCTGAACCTTTCGGCTTAAATATTACGATAAGGCGCTGGAAAGATGCACTCAAGACAAGGCGTTCCCTCATTGCCGTTTCTCGGTTTTTTAACCAACTTACCATCCCTCTGCTCTACCAAAGCTTCTTCGCCATTCAGTCGCGCCAGATATCTCATTTTAGATTGGCCTTGCAAACACGGCCAGCTCTCGGAGAGTATATCAAACGACTTGGCTTTTTTGCGCAGCCCGATCCGTATCCACATACCGAGTATCTACCTATACTGCGCTGCTGCCCGAACGTCGTCTTCTATAATGCGGAACTCCGTCCATCCGGCTTGAAGCCAGCCCCATCCCTCCGTTCACTGGAACTTATCTACACTCCAGAGTTCGACGATAAACCCACAGCACCTGCGTTCCTCTATCTCTTGGCGGGCATTCTCCAAGCCACTCCACAGCTCGAACACTTAGGGCTTTACCACCTTCCTGTTCGAATTAAAGTGACCAATTGTCAGCCATTCGTTTCCATCAGACTAGAATATCTGCGGACTCTTCATCTGCGCGCCCATTCGCCCTATATTTATCTTCCCGGGACAACTCTAACAGTACCGCTGTTCTCTTCCTTGACTCTTCCTCGGCTCGAGGAGCTGCTCCTCGACGTTGGGGAATGTGACGAAGGAGTTCTCAGTGGCATCCCCGTCCTCTGGCTGCAGCAGATTCACCAATTCAACGTAACTCATGTGTCTATCGCGTTATGTACATTGGAGCGCAGCCATTTCCACAGGCTCCGGAAGTTCATCCTCGATTTCTCATCTACCTCCGACGATACCCGTGGCAAGCTTCACGAAAAGCTCCCTTTTATTCAACTAGAGGAGATTGAGTTGGTGAGCTGCACCACTCCTATCGACCTCCGATCAGATGCGGCCTTCCAGGCGCTCTATTTGGTCTTCTGCCTTTGCGCCGACGACACAGCGACACCTAAGCTCAGGTCTCTATCAACAGATATAATAGGATTAGAGAGGCGGCGCAGGTTCATGTCACCTCGGATTATCGAGGAACGCCTCAACGAGTTACAATCCGTGGTGAACCGCGTCCTCGTGAGGGGAATCGAGCCTAGGGGACTTGCCTCATCCTCGTTGCGATCAATTATCCAAAAATTGATTAGGAATACGGAGACATGGATAGATGATGGGACAGATGATGGCTTTATGACAGAGTGGGTCTCTTCCTGCAGTGAAGACGAAGACGATTCATGGGGGTCGGACGACTGAAGCGCCGGAGTTTAGTCTCCCACTTATTCATTAAGCAAGGTACGGAGAACAGGTATTACTACCTTTTTTAATTGATATAGTTTGAGGAATTCGCGTCAATTGCACAATTTGTCCCGTGTAGTATTGTCTCGAGGCGCATGGAAGTGATTTTCTTCGGCTTCTCATTTAGCCGACTCAAATCTGCTCCCTATGTGAGAAAAGACATGGTCATAAGCTGACTGTCACAAGCAAGCAGAGATCGAACCTCAGCCATCGTTGTGGTGTTACTTGCTATAGAATCAAATGACCTGATATAGGCAGCTACAGCATGGGGATGCGCGATATATAGGTTCCAAAATTATCCATCTAAGCAAGTCGTATACCATCACGGCATAAAAAACTCTACGCGTGGTCCACAATGATAAGACGATGCAAAGCAGGTGCGAGTACGGTACATAACGGCGAGAATCCGGGCAGGGGTTGATACAAAATATACGTTTACACGTGGACACGACATGCACAATGACTTGGAAAGTAGTGGGAGCTGCATACTAAACATGCGCACGAAGGAAGATCACGACTGGCCCCATTTACTCGACGTCCAGCTCATCCACTGGCTCGTACGACGTCTACCACTTGCCGTACTCGCACTAGCAAGAGTATCAGAACCCCGTACGGAGAACGCGTCGGTGCGTGAGGGGAATCGAGCCTAAGGGACTCGACTCATCCTCGTTGCGATCAATTATCCAAAATTTAATTACAACTGTGGAGACATGGATGATGGGTGATGGATTTATGACAGAGCAGAGCGAAGACGAAGGGGATTCATCATGCATCGGCGGATGACCGAAGCGCCAGAGTTACGGAGAACAGGTATTAGTGCCTTTTGTAGTCGATATAATCTGAGGAATTCACGTCAACTGCACACATTATACCAGAGAGTATTGTCTCACGTCGCACGGAAGTGATTCTGCACCTCAGCGGCTTCTCTTTTAGCTGACTCAAATCTGATCCCTATATGAGCATGGTCACAAGCTGACTGTACAAGCAGGCATAGATCCGTCGTTATGGTGTCATTTGCGATAGAAGCTTTGCGGTAGAAGCAAATGGCAATACGTCAGATGATGATGCAACTGATGTAGACAGCTGCAACACAACGCGAAATACGCGATATATAGGTTCCGAAATCAAGTCGTATGGCATTACAGCATAAACTACTCTACGCGGTGTCTACAAGGACGAGAGGATGCTAAGCAGGTGCGAGTACGGTACGTAAACAGAGAGAATGCGGACGGAAGTTGATACAAAATATACATTTCCACATGGACACGATATGCGCGATGACTTGGAAAGCAGTGGGAGCTGCATACTGAACATGGGCACGAAGAAAGATCACGACCGGCCCCATTTACTCGACGTCCAGCTTATCCACTGCCTCGTCCGACTTCCACCACTCGCTGTACTCGTACTAGAAAGAGTATAAGAACTCCGCACGGAGAGCGGGTCGATGCTCTTCCTCGCCTCAGCCAATCCAGACGAGAGACGAGAGGAACTGGGTGTGAATATATCGAAGGCGAGAAGAGGGATACCTCCGTCATCGATACGTCGGACGTGGAGGTGGTCGCAGGTGGCGAGGGAGGTGCGGCCGAAGAGTGGGAGGGAGCAGAGGAAGAGGACGAGGTGGCTGCTGGATGCGCAGTGGGCTTCAAAAACCGTTCCCGCTCATTCTTCGCCCGCGAGAAAAGCAAGTTGAACCTTTCTTTGATCGCGCTCGCCCCGGCCGTACTCGCCTCATCGGAGTTAGCGGAAGAGACACATAACGGGCTTGGGGGGAGCACCGCGAGTGCGGGGATGCTGGCACTCTCCCTCTACTTCTGCTTCTCCCACACTGTGCTCCCGTCTCGTTCCTCCCAGGGCCCAGCGGTCGGCACAGCGCTCAACGTCTCGACGCCCTAGTCCTCCACGTTCTGCCCGGTATGGGGCGCGACGATCGGCAGACCACGCTTCGCGAGGCCTATGAACTGCTCGTGCGTCAGGTGCGCAACAGGGATCGGAAACTGCAAGTTGGCCCACACAGACATGCACGCGACGGGCGTGAGTTGGTGCGTTGCCGTGAGCTCCGTCATGCGCGCCGTGGGCAGCGGCGCGTCCTCGTCGGATGCGCGTTCAGGTTTGTGGTGGTTGCGCAGGGTCGTCGATCCCTGCTGACGCTGCTGCGACTTTGTTTTTGTTCTTGCGTTGCCTTAGGTTCTGATTTGGTGAGGATCCTACAACGAGTCGAAGGGTCAGTACTCGTACCGATCCATCTCAATAATTCTGCGGGTGAGCAACTCACTCGACTATCTCCACCGCGCCCCGCGTCCACCAACCGAAGTCCACCTTCGGTATCCTCTTCCCAGCCTAAAGCGCGCCCCGGTCGAGCCACTTGGCAGCTTGGTCTTCCTCCCTGATCAAGCGCACAGGCAGGGTGACACGTGTAGGCGCACATAGCGGGGTCTTGGTGCTCGCCTCGTATTTTCGTCTACCCGATTTGGCGCGTGGATTAGACTTCCAGTCCGTCTTGAACTTTGAGTCTGTTCCTTTTTCCGTCTCTCCCAACGCTTCCATTTCTCCAGGCGGTACATCTTCTTGCTCCTCCCTCTCGTCTTCGTCCTCGTCTTCAGGAACATGCTTATAGTACCGCAGCGCCGTGCCAACCGCAGGGAACTCTGCCTTGAGCCGGAGACTTGGCCGCCCTTTGTCAGTTCGCGTAGCGCACGCAAGAGGTGTATGTACGGGGTGGGCGTCCGGATGGACGGTACAACACCTGGGACAGGCGGTGGGGAGTGTGGTGGGGAGCTGGCCGCGTAGCCTGTGCCAATAGTGGATCTGGAGGACCGATGGGGTGGGCGAGTGTACAGAGGAGCTGGTAGTGCTACGTGAGAGAGTCAGCAAATGTGATCGCGAATGACGAGTCCCAGGAGGGTCGTGGTTCATTGCGGGGCGGCTGCACAGATGGACGGGATGCGACGGGATGAAACTCACCCGGGCCCTGGGTGCGCATCGGACTGCAGCAGGGAGACTCTGCTGGATTGTAGAGTGGAGGGGTTGGCCGTACTACCGCTACGCTCGCTGCTGGCGAAGCCGGCGATTGAGGCGCGAAGGGAAGAGGGCCGAGATGCTGAACCATGAATTGTGGGTGATAATAGTGTTGAACCGTACTTGTCGTCGTTACTATTATGATCCGAGGATCCTCGAGGTCGCTCCGTAACGAGCAACAGCGCCCGCAAAGGCATTGGGCGACAGAGTCACCCCACAACGTAAGAGAATGGTAGGTCTACAGGACGAATAGTCGAATATTGAGTGGCGGTCATTGAGCGCTCTCCGTCTGTCGTGTGCATCTGATGACCCATTGGGATTGGGATGCCAAAAATGTCCGTCCTGCGGGACTTGAAGTGCGATTACGGGAGTTTGTATACTCGTTATCGACGGTTAGCGAAGCAGCCACAGACGCCGGCAAGACGCGAAGTGGTCTAAGGTTCGCGAGCGGTTTGAGTTGAACTCGACCGTGTCAGAGAGTAAACTGCAAAATGCAAAATTATTTCGACTATTACAATGTGACCTATATAACAAGCTTGTAGCTTTCCAGAAGAAGATAATTCGCTCGATCACTGCATGGCACTAATCCGCACCTATTATTTGTACGGAGTCCGTTACAAAAAGGTACCCCCAAAGGTTGTGGGCTACCCTTAAATGTACAAAAAGGAGGACGGCTGTGTCTCTGCTCGCTCGCGCTCAGTCTCCGGGTGAAGACTGCAAGTTGCATCTAACGCCGGCCTGAAACGACTCAAGAGTATACCTTAATTACCATAACGAATCCTACACTCCAACTACCATCAAGTGCACCTGTCATCCTATGGTGTCTTGGCTGTATTTTGAAGTACGTGCAACGTGGAACGTCGCCACCTGAAATTATGCCCCGAAGCCTGGCAGTAGTTCACCACTGCTATTACTATTGATGACTAGATGCTGTATTGCTCTTCGCTTTTGTCGTTATTGAGACGGGATTCCTCGGTCAACTACCTCTCTTTTCATCAACCCCGGAGAGCCAGAACCTGCATTTGTCCCTTGTATTGAGGAGCTAGCAGCGCGATGACGCGGGCAGGTGGTGAGAGGATTGCCTTATATCTGTTTCACATATTTGCTTCTGGCCTTTGCCGACGGTTGCAGCCATCCCGACGGCAGTGCTCCCAGTCTACCTGCTCGTATAAAACCAACTCCCCGGACTCACTTTGTTGATCCCTCCCCTCCCTGAGTCTTGACTTTGTCTAGTTTTCAACAAAATCAAGTTTACGCCCTCACGTCCTACATTCATTCTCCACCATCACACGCTGCGTTGTCTGATAACAGAATTGACTCTCCACAGAGGCGACATGGGCCATCGGATTCTCCCAGTCGAGATTTGGGGGATCATATTTAAGCTTGCAACTGCGTGCCCAGAGGAATGGGAGTTCGGAACGCGGGTACGCTACCGG
>Ga0307513_10009486_pt1 | contig 12307 bp, 11 predicted proteins | sample 15_EM_MG_FD_202174 | JGI IMG/M metagenome (GOLD analysis project Ga0307513, IMG submission 202174) | Populus trichocarpa ectomycorrhiza microbial communities from riparian zone in the Pacific Northwest, United States - 15_EM | ecosystem: Host-associated > Plants > Roots > Unclassified | place... | reverse complement strand
CATTATTGATTGTATTCTGCCTTGGCAGAGGAGCACCAAGGACGTTGAAGAGTGGTTGGCCAAGTGGGCTGCTAAGTATTAAAGCTACTGGTTAGGGAATCCATTGTCACTTATGAGCGGAGGGCATCCAAGCTGTCTGTTGGCCGTCCCAACCCTCTGTTAAGATTGGTAGTGTGAAACGCAAAGTGGTATCAAATGATGAGGTGAACACTTGTAAGGCTCATGTCAAAAAAGCATGGGACGCGATCCATTGAAGAATGAACGAGTGAAATCTCTTAAGACTCAGACTCAGACTCAGACTCAATTTCGGATCCAGGTGCCAGGTGCCCATTACTATGCTCAAACGACCTTACCCGACTTAGGCAGACATTGGCGCCTTGAGCGATAGGGCCATAGGACAAGCCTATCAAGCAATTGAAGGACCTTCTCAGACACCTGTCGCAAACTTCCCTGAGCCAGCTCCTATTGGAGTGGTTTCTAACATATCATTTGGCTATATAGTGCTGAAACCGGGTCTCTTAAAACGTCGGAGGTTCGAGCCATGGAGGTCTTTAACGTTTTAACGCTTTGAACACTCTGGTAGACAACCCTTCCGGGTGGCTCCTCGCATGTTACCTGCCCGACACTGCCAAGGGGGGTTCTCTCCCGCGTTCTAATAGGAAAAGCTTAGTCGGAAGATATCGTTGAGGCTAAAGGGTGTGTAAGGTTTATGGAACACTATCATCGTATCAGAGACGCACATGAAATAGGGTAGATCCGGCGTCTCCGGGGAGGGTGCAAGAGTAAATAATTGAGTGAAGGTGAGAGGTTTGTCTCCTTCGTCGACCTGAAAACGTACGGGTTGAAGGGTTCATTTGAGGCACTACGAGTATGCACGGATGGTAATCGTACCGCGAGTATACCAGTCACTAGGACGGAGAAGCAGTTGCCGACTGTGGGCTGCACATCGGTGGTGTTGAGTTGGTGTGCAACTCTCTGAAATGTGAGTCCCTGTTGTATCAAAGCCAAGAAGGAGCGATCGGACGCGGGCCATGGAGATCGGGAGTCATGCAACTCACGGTAAGCTTCTCTGCGATACTGGCTGCACCAAGGTGTTGGGTTGTCTCAAAGGTGAGCATGGACATGTCTCGCTACGAGGGTTATCAATATCGATCGCCACGCCCGAGTGAGCGGGGTGGGAAACTCACATAGAAGACTGTGAGCTTGCTCCGATCCGCGTCGAAAATTTCGTAGTAGCGTTTCACGAAAGCAGTGATGGGTTCCATTTCGCCAACCAAAGGAAGGTGCCCAAGTGGTCAAGTTCAAGTTGGAAGAGAACCAAGCGCTACGTGGCCACGTCAGATAAGACGTGATTGATTGAATATATGGTCTATCGTACTAGCCTAGCCTAGCCTAGCGCCGTGCCCAGTCAGATACCAGACGCGCTGCGCATTATGTGGCAACTCGCCACTGCACTTAGACAGTTAGACTGGCAGTAGTCCATATCTCGTCGTCCTATCGCTCGCGACTGCGACTACTGCGGCCCGCTCGGCCATTGCAAGCCCAAAGAACAAGCCCAATTCAAGCAGAATCTGAACCCTCCCGCCTCCAGAGCGATTAACCCGGCACCACCTAGCGCGCTCCTAGATAACTAATACTACTCCCTATATTCACTAGCATCACCTAACCTCCCCGCAATGGCCAGCTTTGGGACGGAGATCGTTGCAGTCATCAACAAACTCCAGGATGTCTTCTCGGCCGTCGGTCTTTCTGCCTCGTCTATCGACCTCCCTCAAATATGTGTCCTTGGGTCTCAATCCAGCGGGAAGAGTAGTGTCCTCGAGGTAAGCAGAGCGCCCCCGCCGAAGGGAGGCGTGGCCTGACACGCATACCAGAATATTGTCGGACGCGACTTTTTGCCTCGAGGAACAGGAATTGTAACGAGGCGACCTCTCGTGAGTATAGCAAATAAATTTCCTTGGCTACTCGCTCACCCTTAGTCCAGGTTCTTCAATTGATACATCGACCTGCGGATCCACCGAAGCCTGGCGGTCCAACTAGTAAGTGCTATTGATGTCCACACTGTTATGTCACTCATTGTACGATAGTGAACGGTATTCAGAAAGGGACGGATTCTCAGGCAAATGAGAATGAGTGGGGAGAATTCTTGCACCTTCCTGGAGAGAAATTCTATGATTTCCACAAGATTCGAGGTTTGTATCACTTCCCAATTTCGTTTGACTTGTTTTGATCGCCTTTGCAGCCGAAATCGTCCGTGATACAGAGGCTAAGACTGGGAAGAATGCTGGTGTGTTTCCGCTTCTTTGGCCGCAGCTCTTCAAAGCTAAATGTGATTCCTTCTCCTCTAGGTATTTCACCCCAGCCGATCAACCTGCGAATCTTCTCCCCCAACGTCCTCACCCTCACACTTGTCGACCTGCCCGGTCTGACCAAAGTACCCGTTGGCGATCAACCACGAGATATCGAAAGACAGATTCGTGATATGCTCATGAAGTATATCTCTAAGCCTTCGTGTATCATCCTCGCGGTTACCGGGGCCAACACTGATTTGGCAAACTCGGACGGTCTGAAGATGGCACGGGAGGTCGATCCAGAAGGCACACGGACTATCGGTGTGCTCACAAAGGTCGATCTCATGTGAGTCGAGATCATGCGAATATTTCTGGGAAATTGACATCGTTCTAGGGACGCTGGTACCGATGTCGTGGATATCCTTGCCGGTCGTATGTAGGTATCATCACTATGCTCTTTATAACTCGTTCTGATGCTTCCTTTACAGCATTCCTTTACGGCTGGGATATGTACCGGTTGTGAACCGTGGTCAACGAGACATCGATCAATCAAAAGCAATCTCCGTCGCCCTAGAGCATGAGAAACAGTTCTTCGAGAACCATCCATCATACAAAAGCAAGGCGCAATATTGTGGCACGCCCTTCCTTGCACGCAAACTAAACATGGTAGGTTTCTTCCTTTGTTTCCTCTTTCCAATCCCGATTAACTGCACCATATATTCCTATTGAACAGATCCTCATGCATCACATCCGCAACACCCTCCCAGACATCAAAACCCGCGTCGCCCAGCAACTCCAAAAATACAACGCGGAACTCCAAGCTCTCGGTGGACCTATGGGCGACGCAAACGCGGGCAACGTCGTGCTCTCCGTCATTACGGAATTCTGCTCCGAGTTCCGCACCACCATCGATGGTAATACGAACGACCTGAGCTTGAATGAGTTGAGTGGAGGAGCACGAATCAGCTTCGTATTCCACGAACTGTTCAACACTGGTGTCAAGGGTATCGATCCATTTGATCAAGTCAAGGATGGCGATATTCGTACCATCCTGTATAATTCTTCTGTGTGTATCATTTCAAGTGGCGAGAAGAAGGTGAGACTGATGGTACTTATTTAGGGCTCAACACCATCATTGTTCGTCGGTACCCAAGCGTTTGAAGTCATCGTCAAGCAGCAGATCAAACGACTCGAGGAGCCGAGCGTCAAGTGCTGCCAGTTGGTGTACGATGAGCTCATCCGAATCCTCACCCAGATATTGACGAAGATCGTGAGTTTTTCTACGACGCAAATTTGTAGAGGCTTACCCTGGTTTTGGCAAATAGCAAGCGTTCCGACGATATCCAGCTTTGAAAGACCGGTTCAATTCAGTCGTTATCAACTTCTTCAAGAGTGCCATGACACCAACCCTTAAGCTGGTCGTTGACATGGTTGCGTGCGTTTCATTCTATTTCTTTTACCCCGTTTACCAGCAGACTTACATTTCTCCTCCAAGCATGCAAGCCTGCTACGTAAATACCACCCATCCAGACTTTATCAATGGCCACAAAGCAATGTCCATCATAGCCGAACGACTAAATACGAACAAGCCGCAGGCGCAACCAACTGACGGGCGCTCGGTTGACCCTAAGACTGGTAAACTCTTGCCGGGGGCGATCAACAACAACAAAGATCTCGATGTCGATTTGAAGAGGGAGGAGCCGGGTTTCTTCGGTAGTTTCTTCGTGAAGAGCAAGGTCCAGCCTGGGGCGAAGAAGGGACCGGTGATGGAGGCTCCTCCGGCTGTTATTAGGCCCCAGGCGGCATTGAACGAGAGAGAGACGATGGAGACTGAGGTCATCAGTTACGTTTGCTCCCTTTTCCTTTTACTTTCCTCCCGGTGTTGGGTGGTATTACTGACATTCCCCATAGAGCTCCTCATTAACTCGTACTTCAATATCGTCAAGCGAGAAATGATTGACATGGTTCCCAAAGCCATCACACTCACCCTCGTCAACCACTCAAAGGAGAACCTTCAACGCGAGCTGCTACAGGAACTCTACAAGCCTGAGATTCTGGATGATATGCTCAAAGAGTCCGAGCATGTAGTCGCCAGGCGGAAGGAGGTCATGACCACCCTAGCGGCATTAAACAAGGCAGACGAGTATGTCCTTGCAATTTCTTCGTCTATCCAGCGATAGTACTAATCTGGCTCCAAAGGATCATTGCTGGCGTGTAGACGCACGATTACATTCCGTATTCACCCCGCTATCGACAAGCGGTTATTATTTTTCTCCTTTTCGTATGTCCTGTCCCGTGGCGTATAGACACTCCTGTAAGGTTTCGTGGCGCACCTTTCATTCATTAATATTGAGGAGCCGCCCAAGTGAACCATGTGCCAGTCCAAATTTCAAACTTTACAAAACGAGGGTGACCGTGGAAACACTAGATGATACAGATAGTGTCCAGAAATGACGATATTTGAGAAGCCCCAGAACGGATACAATTACAACCGCTTCTTATAGTTGCCGCTAGTAGAGGGAGGTGTGGCCAGACTCGACGAAGACGAAATATGCGAGTGCGAGATTGCAGGAGTGGGAGGAATGGGTCCAAACTGCAAGGATATTCGGCCAACAGTGTTGCCGAAAGCAGCGACGCAGATTTCCTGGCCGACAGTGACAAGGGATGAAATCTCCGTAAACGATAGGCGAGGGAAAGCGGATTGCCTCTTGAAGGACCACGGGTTGTCAATTGACGTTGGAGGTATCGGCGGGAGAGCTGCTCGTGATGACCTATTGAACAACCTTGAAGGTGGGTCATCGCTGGACAGAGTCGAGGGAGAGAGTGGAGTAATGCAGAGAGATGCGAGGGAGATTGTGCGAATGGATAGACCGACAGATGTCGGGTCAAACGTCCACAGTAGCCATTGATCTAGCACCGGCAAGTCCAGACCCTCGAATTGACCAGTCCACTTGCCACCTGTATAGCTGCTACCCCGCTGAGGGCCACTACCGATCCCTCCACGACTGGCAACTTCGACATCCTCCAGCAACGTCTCCAAATCACCACTCCTCCGCAACCCATACACTATATGCCCCATTACATCCCAGGCTCCCTGTTTGAAAGACGCACTTGCGACTCTTGCTTGCTGTAATTCTAGTTTCGTATCATTGGAACGCCCGGGAACCCCAACCACCCCTGGCGCGTTGTTGAGTTTGAGACCAGACCCACTCCGTCTCAACCCAGCTTCCTCTCCACTAATATTCAACAATGAGTCCGGTGCGTGGCGTCTCCCGGGTTCCTTCTCGCTTGCCCTCCTGGAGTGGTACCCATGCGCTGACACGGGGAAATCGGCGATTCCGTTCATGCTCACTCCAGGCAGTTTTGCCTTCGTTGCCACCGGCGGCGATCCGGTCGCGGATCCTACAACGCTCCCATTCCTCGATCGGGCGGGCGTAGGCGTCTGCATCCCTGAGGGTTGAAGCACGGGGCATGTACACCTTCTTGGGTCGAACAATGCAAATGCGTGGATGTGTACGAAGGTACCACAGGAAATGGTGACAGTGAAGGATTCTGGAGTCGCCTCAGAGCATGTTGGACAAATTCGAGTCGGGATGCCAGCTACTCGTATCCTGTTGACGTCTTCATAGAGTTCTTCCAGCGCATACAATTGCTCTCCCGTGACTCCGTCCCACAGAGCGATAAAGCCGCTCCTTGCTCCAGTAGCGATGATCAAACGTGGCGTAAGATCGAGCGAGAGTATTTGCCCATGAAGGCGCACAACCACGTCCTCTGAACCGGACAAGATCGGAAGGAATGCATGCTGGGCTTTCCATTCCTGTATTGTTCGTTTGAATATTTGTACATGACCGTCTGGATAAAGAATAGCCGCGGAAACTCCTTCGTTCGATCCGGGTCGTAGTAGGATCGCCCTTGTGCAGACAACTCCATAGTCCCCAGATGGCTGAGGTTTGTAGACGAAAACAGGTTTGGCGTCGTAAAGATCATTCCACTCAACAACGCTTCCATTCTTGTAAGAAGCCAAGAGAAAGCCCTCAGTGATTGTGGTATCTCCGGATGTACTCCTCCTATGCAGCATCGTAGGTCGTTCGGTTATACTCTTAGTGGCGGGTCGATCCTCAAAGACAAGCTCGAGTACTCTTGACCGTATAGCATCGAGCTTTAGCAGCTGCCTCCGGACGGGTTGCCCCCTCTTGAGCAACCAAAGAGCGATAACACCGGCGCGAGTACCCGCTGCGCAGAAATGACCTAGCGAGTCAACTGCGACTGTGGTGACTACAGAACCTTGGTCGTCTAAATCGTCCACCGGCAAATTGAAAAATTCTCCTGTGGCGATCGACCACACCACCACTTCGTTGTCGAAGCTGACGGAAACAACTGTGCGCCCATCAGGAGTAGCGGCGACCTGGTCGACATCGGCTTCGCACCCTCGAGGTAAAGTGACAAATTTGAACCTCGAATCAACTTTTACATTCGGCCCTCGTTTGTTCTCTTGAGAAGCTAACTCGGCTTGACGGATATGGGCGTCCTTCAGTAAGAAGAGGAGAAGAAGCCACAACGAGAATGTAGTGGCGCCGATTGGAATAATGATGACTTTCGTGATGCGAACGATGTAACGTGGGACTCGTGAATGAGAAATTGAAGGAGTGTGGAAACCTGGATTTTCTTTCCCAACTTGGGTATCGAAAGTAACTAAAGCAGGTTCCTCGATTCGGAGATGGACAAGAGCGTCGTCGTTGGGGTTGAGCGTCTGCCATAGATTCCACGCTGGCGATTGTGCACCCGTGCGGTATAGCGCTGCAACCTTTTCGGCATCGAACACTGGACGGGTATTACTCGGAAGTTGCGAGTACGAAAAATGGTATAGGAATGCAGTGATAGCTAGCATCTATGGATTGTTGGTAGTCAATAATGGTCTCGGACAGAGATCGGACTACTCACCATGACTAGACTGCTGTTCCGGGCAGCCCTGGCCGTGAGTATTTGGCGCAACCAGCCAACGGCTTCCCGCGGTGTCTTGACTTCTTTCAGGGGAGAGTTGGGAGTGCCCTTCGGGTCAGGCTTCAACGACTTATCTTGACGGATGAGGTCATGGAGCTAGAATGACTATCAGAAGAGGTCCACAGGAGGGTCGGATTACCTGCCTCGAGTCTTTGTAAGTCGATTGAAAGGACCGCAACGAAGAATGTGTGGACGAGGAACCAATGTGCGACAAGAACGACGACGGCGAAGACGCAAAACTGTCGGATGGCGCCACGTGCGAAGACAGCGATACTGCCTAGGACAGCATTGCAAGTAACCACCTTGAGGGTATTGGAGGCACCTGCAACGCCCATGCCTTTGCTAATGCGTTCCTTGACTGGCAGAGTGATCGACGTGGAAATGACTTCATCGACCTGAAGCGGGCTGAGCAGAAATTGAGCCGAATGTAAGTGCTGCGCACCAGTCGGAACATGTTCTCGGCGCCAATGAACACGACCGTGATTGGCAGAAAGCCCCTGAGAAGATTGAGAGCTAGCCATGGACAGTCGAGATAGGCATACCATGGGACCATGGTCACCCGGAAACCCCAAATAGCGCAGACGCTGACACTACAAACAGTGCTGGCAATGATTTCGATAAGACCGGTAAAGGCGAGACCATATCGCGAATGAACCGAATCCATCTTGCGGAGAGTGCCGGAGAAGTGAATGAAGACCACGATGTACATGAGGTACAACATGGTCGAGACAATCGTGGAGTTTCCCAAGTGAGAGTCGAACTAACCGTGACGGCCATGAGCTCTGAGGAAGAACAAGATTAAGATCGACGTACTTGTAATGCCAGAAGCCGAGGTTGAGCTGGTGGGAAGTGGACATGGCCTTTGCCCTTTACAGCGTCGGAGGCCAGAGTCTTCCACACGTCATGGCCTGCTTTCGTCTGGCAGTCATTTTCGCGAAAGTAGTATGTGAGCACAAGGTATGCCCCATAGTCCGTTTTGTCGCTGTCACCTAGTGACATACGTCCAGCAAGGACCATAGGTAAGGGGACAGGGATCTTAGAGAGTGTATTATTGCGAACGTGGTTCATCGTTTCGAGAATATCAGGGTCGTTCATGAGCGTGTCGTCATCATGGTCCCAGAACATGAGTGGGCTGGTGGAAAGACACCCTCCTTGGCCAAGTGGTGCGACGACGCAGGGAAGGCCGCGCTTTCTGGTGAGCTGAGCAGATATATCCTGTTCCAATAAGAGTGTCTTCTTCAACAACGGCTTGTTGAGTACGCCGTGTCTCCTATAACTCGCAACGAGCAGCCGCTCGACCCGAACGGTACGCTCTAATCCACAACGGGCTCTAGCAGCGGCATCCTGGCGAACTTTGAGAGCCTCATAGCCGTGCCAGATGTCGTGTAAATCGCCGATATGGGAAGAGCGAACATTGTCAAGGGGAAGGAGGTTGAGGAGAGGTGAAGAGAAGCGGGAAAACGGCCGAGATGAAGCATAAATGGCGAGTGCAGGATAGAGCAGGCTGGTGATGACTACGCAAGAGATGAGAATGACTCGGACTTGGTGCGTAGCGCAATGTCTAGGGGAATGACAACGACCACGCAAGACCGGTCAACGGAGCAACAAGTAGTGATAAGCAGTAATAAGCAACAAGATGGATACTTACATTCCAAATTCAGCAAAGAGGTAACTGAGGAATTCTCGAACTGAGGTTGAGCCCATGCCATATCCCACTTTCATGTCCAAGCCTCCGCCGCTTGCCCGCGAGATGCGAATTGAGGGAAACGAGCCGTGGATCGTCGGTGTTGATGACGCTTGGGTACCGGAAAACGCGGCGAGCACGACGAGTACAACGCGCTGGAGTGGGAGGGTCCAGGAATGGAGCCGGTCTCTATGGCCATGAGTTTATATGGCCATGCAAACACGCGCAGTTTGGGCTTAATCGTCTCTCATACTATTTCCTCGCCTCGCTCAAAAATTCCTCCGCAGCCATTCAGCCCACAAGTGGCAGCGAGCTTCTCTTCGACAACATCCAGCCGATTGCGGTCCGACATTAGTCCGCCACATAAAAGACTGATTCCTATACTCGCTTTGAAGCCTTGGAATAGGAGGGTCAAGGCTTCGATAACACCACAGCATGTAGAAGCAGTATGCTCGTCGTAATTTTCTCAGCGATTGCCGTCGTGGGTCAATATTCGCCGCTCCACAATTCATGCATCGCGGGTGTATGAGAGAATCCAACCATGGAAGCGAGTCACGCCCCCCCCGGATGCTGGCGGTTGCCATAAATAGACGGCAAGAAGTCACCAAAGCGTTTGCTTGTCTACTGAGCACTCGAAACCATCATAAGCAGACATCTGATATATTCCGTACATTCAGTAAGATCAGAGGTAGATATACCTATCGAGTCCTAATGACTCGACTTGGATTCACGTGCAATTTCGACATCAGGGGACTTCAAAATCTGCTCCGCAAACATATCAAGCGCTTGCACTGGGAAAGGCAGAGGGAGCGGCGTCACATTCTCAACCGGGATAGGGTTCATCCTTGAAGGGATCCACTGGCCGTCTCTCCAGCACCTCTCCCTTGAAGCAAACATAGACTGTCCTATGATGGAGACTTGCTTCAAGTTGGCAGCAAGTAGTGCCCATTTGGGAAGTAGGACATCAACGGTGTTCTCGACTTGGACGAGAGAGAGCGGATGAAGAACTGTCACAGAGAGCTGGAGCTCCTCCAGATTTCGGAGCTTCACCATGATGCACAGAATGATTGTGATTAGGCGTTCCGCGACTCGCTGCGTGCTTGGTTGAACCTGTAAGGTGTTTCAGCACGCGTTGCAGCCACAATAAGGAAATATGTGAGCCTACCTCGTTATTCTCTGACCCGAGTGGGCCCGTAAGCTTCAATGTCCGGAGCGCACTGAAGCACATGATAGCAGGAAAAAATTTGTGATCAAACTGCGGAAGCGCAATTTCAAGGGTATGGGTCGACGCAGCGTTTCCCTTTAGTGCCCCCAAGGTCTCGAGGATTTCCTCCGTCGTGTTCGCATTGCGAGGAGTTACAGGGAGTGCAGGGAGTGGAATGAGCGCACGGAATTCTAATTCGAAAGAGCTGACTTTGGCATAAACTGTGAAAGAAGGAGCTACCACCCCTACGCCACCAAATCTCTGTAGGTTGGGGAACGCCTCCGGCAAAAGACGAAGAGGGAGGATGACAAGGCCTGAGTGGTACATCCATACGAGCTCCTTTACGCTGGTATTCTCTACCGCAAAGCTGACGAAGGCGTCGACGAAAGCAAAAGTTAGTGCAAGCGGTGTGTCAGGAGCGGCTGGTGGTTCGTCGATTTGCAAAAATGCCAGTTGGGGTATGTGAGGGACAGAACCTATACCAATTAACGCTTCGTATAGCATATGAGCGTCGAGGCGTAATCGGACGAGGGTATATGTGTGCTCGAAGATGAGGTCGGTGAGGGTGGTGCAAGGCCGAGGGCCGATGAACCCATATCTTGGGTCATACCGGTCACCAAAGACATTAGTAAGCTCCAGCGCAAGTAGGCTCCCTCTAGCTCTAGCACGGTTGTGGAGAGGGTGAAGGTAGCATGGAAGGGGACACCCCGTGATAGAAGGTGACACCAGGGTTCTCAACGTTCGCTGGTCCAGTAGTGGCTGGTCCAGTAGTGGCTGGTGCATAACCTCCGGTAGGGCGATACCGACGAATGTAAAACTTGTGAGATGCATGTTCGGCAGAGCCGCCCTCCACAGTATAAAGGCTTCGTGATACTCTGGCGTTTCAGAAGGCACCATGAAAACGAAAGAAAGCTCTCGAATAAAGGAAAGAATTCGAGGGGAGCTGGTGATGCAGCTTGTTTTGAGGAGGAACTCGACGTGGCTCTTGATGTTCATAGGCACGAGTGGATTAGGAGGAGCCTGGTTTGTCATTGAAGTATCACTCCAAGTGAACCTCTGGAAGATCAAGCTCTGTGAAATATCGCGAAAAGCGTTGCAAACTAGTGACGCCTCCTGCAGTGTCAGTTGGTCTGCATTATCCATAATGGCCCTCCATATCTCGGGAGGGTACCGGTTGAACATTGGAAGGTTGAGGAAAGTCGTGAGGTTGCTTGCTAAGATTATGCTAGGGATACGGAAGTCGGTTGCTGAGTCACAAATGCGTCAGGTATATCGTCTTCGATGAATACTTATATCTGCTAGAACTTACATTTTCCTCGCTTTTGGGAGGTAAAACACGTTGGAAATCGGCTTGGGTGGAAGGAGCCAACGAGGACTGGTCAGGCTCCGAAGCCAGGCCATGCGATACAGGCGGGGAGCATTGACATGCTATTAGAGCGATTTAATCAATTACTATACCATGGAGACTCTTAATGGTAAATACCCTTACTATTTCTCTTCGCCGAAAATTCCAATGTGTGCCATCGACTATTGTACAGAAGCCAATCGTCGCGGAAACAATATTGGGGAGAGACCTGTAACATCGCTTTAACATTCGCATGTTATATTTTATTGCACTTTACGTTCCTTGTTACGTCAGTAGACGCCGCCAATATGATTGCATGCAAAGTCATTCCCCTCACCGTAGCGTACCCCTCCATTAACTTACGTACTATATAAGCAAATCCCTGTGCCTTTTCGTATTGGGAAGGGGGTCGAAACGGCCGAGGCAAACCGATGAGGAGAGCAGATGGTATTTCTAGACACGCTTTTGCGATATATCGAAATGGGTAAAACTGAATTCACCAAGTAAGGCTTGTTTACGGGTGCTTGGGCTTTACAATAGTACTCTCGACCGAAAGGTCAACTACGGTAGGGCTTGGGGGCTTCAGGAACTAACCAAGGGTCAGAACACAGAAATTTTGTTTATGGATAAGACGGTGGAGGTAGAGTGGTACGATCGAGATTGTGGGTACAGAAGGACAAAGCGACAGGGTTATATAGGAGCGGAAACGTTACGTAATGGGAACGTGAATAGTATAACCGAACTATTACAAGTACTCCTCAGCCTAGGTCCTGTGCTTTACA
>Ga0307513_10009485_pt1 | contig 12308 bp, 9 predicted proteins | sample 15_EM_MG_FD_202174 | JGI IMG/M metagenome (GOLD analysis project Ga0307513, IMG submission 202174) | Populus trichocarpa ectomycorrhiza microbial communities from riparian zone in the Pacific Northwest, United States - 15_EM | ecosystem: Host-associated > Plants > Roots > Unclassified | place... | reverse complement strand
GTGGCCTTGCGGATCGCGTGATACACGCACCGACGACGTAGATTGCCGACGGCACGGACCGCCCGCAGCACGACGTGCACCGGGTTTCGCGCGTGATGAAACGGACGCTCCTTGTGCGGCGATCCGGCACGATCGCCCTTCGGGGGTCGCCCAGCTCCGCGCCGCTTGCCGCCCTTCTTCTTGAGCAGCATGAGTTGCTCGCCAACGCCCTTGCTCCGCTGCCTCCGCGCACGTCCTGACCCACGCCTCATTCGAGAAGCGTGACCGACGAAGCGTGTGAAGACAATAGAATTCGCCGATATTTTTGAATCATCGGTCGCAGCGGAACCGAGCGAGGATCCCAATGCGCCGGGTGTGAGCCGCGAGGATAGGCGCGGCGAGGATGGGCACGGCGAGGATGGGCGCGGCGAGGATAGGCGCGGCGAGGATGGGCACGGCGAGGATGGGCGCGGCGAGGATGGGCGCCGCGAGGATGGGCGCCGCGGCGCAGGTAGGAAGCATGAACCGCGACAGCGGATCGGCGCCGATGCGACGCGGGGATCCCGGGGATCGCGGCCGGAGCTGTCCGGATCTCCCCCGAAATCAAAAACTCTGGGGTAGCGGTAGGGCCTGTGGAACCGGTGAAGAACTGCGCTTCTCGTCGACCTGGCGCGTCGTGCGCAGTTCTTCAAGGCCGCGGAGGGGAATCACCGCGACCTCGCGACTCGTGTGCGCTACCGCGCGGTGATTGTCCTCGGCGGCCGCCCGGATCCACAGGCCCACGCGCGAACCGGTCCGTGCTCTCCGCCGGGCTCGCGCTCACGGGAGCGCCGACGCGTTGCGCGGGGCGTGGGTGCGGTGTGCGACCTCAGGTCGCGGCGCGTTGCGCGCTCTCCGGGCGCCGCGCGTTGTGCGACCTCGGGTCGCGGCGCTTGCTCCGCGGCGCTCGAGTCGAGCAAGGCGCGGCCTATGCGCGAGCGAGCGGCGGGCGCGAGATTGCCGAGAGCGTCCTGCTGGCCATGCTGCCGCATGGCCGGTAGGACGATCATTACGTTTTCATGTCGGCGGTATGGAGTGGGGCATCTTGGGAGTTGGGTTGTTACAACCGAACTGGCCTGTTCAAGGAGAACAAGATGTCATCGTCGAAACGTATCCAGGTGCTCGTGCTCGCCGCGTTGATGGGAACCTCCGGGGCCGCGCTGGCCAAGGGGACGCACCCGCAGAACCACCATTGCAAGCTGGCCGACGGCACGATGGACATGAAGAAGACGCACAAGGAGTGCACCGCCGCCAAGGGCACGTGGGCCAAGGACGCACCCGCGGCGACGACGCCCGCGCCGGCGCCCAAGGACGCGGCGCCGCCGGCGGCCAAACGGTAGCCGCGGTTGGCCGCACGCGGCCGGCGTGGGATGCTGGCGCGGTGAGCGACCCCGAGGCCCCGGCCGGAGATCCGAAAGCGCCGAAGAAGCGCAAGCTGCGTCCGCTGGTGGGCCTCGATGCCGAGGACTTCCGGCACCCGAGCGACGCGCGCGCGACCGACGCGCTCAAGCGCATCCCGGGGCTCGATCGCGCGCTCGCCAAGCTGCTCGAGTATGGCCTCGAGCGGCTGTACTACGTCGACAACGTCGCGTCGAACCTCCGGGTCACGCCGAAGATGTTCGGCCGGCTGCACCGCAGCCTGACCTGGGCCAGCAAGATCCTCGACGTGCCGGAGCCCGAGATGTACGTGACGGTCGACCCGATCCCGAACGCGTTCACCTACGGGCACACCAAGCCGTTCATCACGGTGACCTCGGGGCTGGTCGACATGCTCGGCGACGAGGAGCTGTTCTTCGTGATCGGCCACGAGATGGGGCACATCAAGGCCGGCCACGTGCTGTACGGCACGATGGCGCGCAACATCGCCGCGGTCGTGCAGCTGCTCGGCCAGGCCACGCTGGGGCTGGGCGCGCTGCTGGGGCAGGGGCTCGTCCTCGCGCTCTACGAGTGGTACCGCAACGCCGAGCTGACCGCGGATCGCGCCGCGCTGCTGTGCGTGCAGGACATCGAGCCGGCGCGCTCGACGTTCATGCGGCTGGCCGGCGGGACCACCCGGCTCGCCGGCGAGATGGATCGCGACGAGTTCCTGCGCCAGGTCGCCGCTTACGAGGACGTCGATCGCTCGAACCTCGACAAGGCGTACAAGGTGTTGCTGACGCTGTATCGCACCCATCCGTTCGCCATGCAGCGCGCCAAGACGCTGGATACCTGGCACCTCGACGGCTACGAGGACCTCATGGCGCGCCGCGCGCGCATCGCGTAATCGCCGGTAACGCGGCGTCATTGGTGATCGCGCGCGCGCTCACTACCGTGTTCGCGGACCTCGAAAGGAACGCGATGACGGCAACTTCATTTGGCTTCAACTCGCTCGTGCAACCTGCCTCCTCGGTCTCGCAGACCGTGCCCAGCGGCTTCGACGTGAACAAGGCGTACCTGCTGGCGAGCGCGACCAGCGCCGTGGTGCAGCTCTACGCGCAGGGCATCACGCAGCTCACACCGGCGATGCTCGCCGCGCTCCCGCTGGTCGACACCGCGGCGTCATACCAGCAGCTCGCCGTGTTCACGGCGCCCGAGGCGATCGGCCTGGGCGCGAGCGCCGCGACCTCGACCCAGAGCTCGTCGACGCCCGGCGTCTCCCTCTCGGCCACGCTCGGCGTCGCGCTCCAGGCGCTCGCCGCGAACAGCAATCCGCTGTTCACGGTGATCGCGCTGCGCGGCACCCAGACCTATCAGGAGTGGGTCAACGATCTGACGGCGCTGCCGCAGTCGTTCGCGCTGGTCTCGGGCAGCGGCTGGGTCCACTCGGGATTCTACGCGCTCTACACCACCGGGACCGACGGCCAGGCGCCGACCTCGAGCAACCTGCGCGTCGCCGGATCGCTCGCCGATCAGATCACCACGGCGGTCAGCGCGACCAGCTGGCCGGCCAAGGTGCCGCTCTACGTCACCGGTCACAGCCTCGGCGCCGCGCTCGCCGAGCTGTGCGCGATGGATCTCGCGAACAACGCGAGCGGCACGTCGTCGTCCATGACGATGATCGCCTTCGCGCCGCCGCAGGTCTCCGCGGGGCTGATCGACAACGGCACGACGTTCTACAACCCGACCGCGTTCCAGACCGCGTTCCAGAGCTCGGTGCCCGACAGCTACGCGGTGGTCAACGCCGCCGACCTCGTGCCGCTGATGCCGCCGACCCTGGGCTCGGCGACTGGCATCCAGCTCGACTTCAATCCCGTCGTGTCGACCGCCAATACCGTGATGTATTGCGCCCAGCTCGGCACGATCGGCGCCAATCACGAGCTGACCCTCAACTACCTGCCGTACGCGCAGGCGCTCGCCGGCGGGCTGTCGGCCCAGGTCGTCAGGCGCCGCGCCGCCGAGCCCGCGCCGCAGCACGCGCCGTCCGCGTAGGCGCCGCGGCAATTTGGTATCGTCGGCTCCATGGGGGCCATGCGCGTGGCGGGGTTCGGGGTCGCGGTGCTCGCGCTGGCGTGCCAGAAGCCGGTGGGCGACGAGGCCCGGCACACCTGCGCGGGCTGTCGCTGGGAGCTGCTCGGCGTGCACGCGCAGGCGGACGCGCAGCCGACGACGACGGGCAAGATGCTGATCACGCTGTGTCCGTGGCGTGGCCGGCTGTACGTCGGCTATGGCGACTACCAGGAGAACACCGGGCCGATCGACGTCACGGCCTGGGATCCGGCGACGCACGACTTCGTGCGATATCACGCCTCCGACACCGAGGCGATCAACAACTATCGTGTGATCGGTGATCAGCTGTACGCGCCGGCCACCGATCGCCGCGAGCACGCCGACTACGCGGTCGGCGAGCCGTGGCACGACGAGCACCCGGTCAACGTGGCGCATGGCTACGACATGGCCACGTTCGATGGCCGCGATCTATGGCTGGTGGGCTCGTCGGAGCCGGGCTACCAGCCGACCGCGTGGCGCAGCACCGACGGCGGCGCGCACTGGACGATCGCGCACCAGCTGCCGACCAACGGTCGCTACTACTTCGCGGCGCGCTACCATGACAAGCTCTACCTCGAGGCGTGGTCGCTCGCGCCGCACGGGCCCTCGGAGGTGTTCGACGGCGCGGGCTGGTCGGGCGGGCCGGAGCTGCTGCCGGCGGGCGGCCACGGGTTCCGGCCGGTCGAGTTTGCGGGGCGGCTGGTGTACGCCACCAAGCAGACCTTCGACGTCCCGCACATCGCGCTCGCCGGCACGGCCAACCTGCTGATCGCGTTCGACGGCACGACGGCCGCGGTGACGTTCGAGCGCCCGCTGCTCGACTTCTTCGCGACCGCCCGCGAGTTGATCCTGCTCGACACCGAAGGCGTGGTCTGGCGCACGACCGATCTCGCGCAGTGGACGCGGCTGACGGACGCGAGCGCGCTGCACCCGCGCAGCCTGGCGCTGCTCGACGACGTCCTCTACGTCGGCAGCCGGGACGCGCGGCTGTACCGCCTCGTTGGCTGGCCGTGACCTTTGCGCCGCCGCGCGGGCGTGCCGCGAGGTCGAGGCGATCCCCGCGCATCGCGCTGGCTGGCGATAGCGCGGTGACGCGCTGCGCACCTACCCGATCATCTGGGGCGGTGAGCGCAAACTAGCTCGCCTGTGGCTTTGCATCCGGTGCCGTGGTCACACCAAAGTACGGCGTCATGCCCGATGCATCTGCCATCGTCACCGTCACCGGTCTCGGCAAGACCTACGCGAGCGGCTTCCACGCGCTCAAGCGCGTCGACCTGACGATCCGCCGCGGCGAGATCTTCGCGCTGCTCGGGCCCAACGGCGCCGGCAAGACCACGCTCATCAACATCATCTGCGGCATCGTCAACGCCAGCGAGGGCACGGTCGTCGCCGACGGCTGTGACATCGTGCGCGACTTCCGCGGCGCGCGCGCCAAGATCGGCCTGGTCCCGCAGGAGCTGTCGACCGACGCGTTCGAGACCGTGTGGTCGACGGTGACGTTCAGCCGCGGGCTGTTCGGCAAGCCGGCGAGCCCGAAGCACATCGAGAAGACGCTGCGCGCGCTGTCGCTGTGGGACAAGAAGGACAGCAAGATCATGACGCTGTCGGGCGGCATGAAGCGTCGCGTGCTGATCGCCAAGGCGCTGTCGCACGAGCCGACCATCCTGTTCCTCGACGAGCCGACCGCCGGCGTCGACGTCGAGCTCCGCCACGACATGTGGAAGATGGTGCGCGAGCTGCGCGAGAGCGGGGTCACGATCATCCTGACCACGCACTACATCGAGGAGGCCCAGGAGATGGCCGACCGGATCGGCGTGATCAACAAGGGCGAGCTGATCCTCGTCGAGGACAAGGACGTCCTCATGCGCAAGCTCGGCAAGCGCCAGCTCACGCTCCAGCTCCAGAAGCCGCTCGACCGGATGCCCGACGCGCTCGCCCACAGCTCGCTGGAGCTGTCCGAGGACCGGACGAGCCTGACCTACTCGTTCGACGTCCAGAGCGATCAGACCGGCATCGCCGAGCTGCTCAAGCGCCTGGCCGAGCACGGCATCGACTTCAAGGATCTGCACTCCCGAGAGAGCTCGCTCGAAGACATCTTCGTCAGCCTCGTGAAAGGCACGCGATGAACCTCCACGCGATCCGCGCGATCTACCGCTTCGAGATGGCGCGCACCTTCCGCACCCTCACCCAGAGCATCGCCTCGCCGGTGCTGTCCACTTCGCTGTACTTCGTCGTGTTCGGCTCGGCGATCGGCTCGCGCATGGGCGAGGTCGGCGGCGTCAACTACGGCTCGTTCATCGTGCCGGGGCTGGTCATGCTGTCGCTGCTCGGCGAGAGCATCTCCAACGCCTCGTTCGGCATCTACCTGCCGAAGTGGTCGGGCACGATCTACGAGCTGCTGTCCGCGCCGGTGTCGTTCCTCGAGGTCGTGATCGGCTATGTCGGCGCCGCCGCCAGCAAGTCGATCATGCTCGGGACGCTGATCCTGTTGACCGCGCGGGTGTTCGTGCCCTACGAGATCGTCCACCCGGTCTGGATGGTGACCTTCCTCGTGCTGACCGCGGTGACGTTCAGCATGTTCGGCTTCATCATCGGGCTGTGGGCCGACAGCTTCCAGAAGCTGCAGGCCATCCCGCTGATGATCGTCACGCCGCTGACCTTCCTCGGCGGCGCGTTCTACTCGATCAACATGCTGCCGCCGTTCTGGCAGAAGCTCACGCTGTTCAACCCGGTGGTCTACCTGATCAGCGGCATGCGCTGGGCGTTCTACGGCAGCGCCGACGTCAACGTGACGATCAGCATCGCGATGACCGGCGGCTTCCTGGTGATCTGTCTGACCGCGATCTGGCGGATCTTCAAGACCGGCTACAAGCTCAAGTCGTAGCTCAGAACAGCTGGGTGACGCGCGCGTAGAAGAACCGGCCGAGGAAGTCGTACGTCGCGGCGTCCGAGTCGCCGGACTGGCCCGAGTAGATCAGCGCGGGATCGCGGTCGAACACGTTGTTGACACCCAGCGTGATCAGCGTCTGACCGCGCGCGCTGCGGAGCGCGTAGCTGCCGAACACGTCGAGCTTGGCGTACGGCTCGACCTCGCGCGACGGCGCGCCGCCGTTGCAATCGACGTTCTCGCACTCGAGGAAGCCGCCGACGACGTGCACGTTGAAGCCGGCGCCGGCGCCGCCCGGGTGCTGCCACGACGCCGCCAGGCTGGCCCTGAGCTTGGGGTGCACGCCGAGGTCGAAGTTGCCGAGGCCGTCGAGCACCGCCCCGCCGGTGTCGACCTGGTAGCGCAGCAGGCGCTGCGCCTCGGCGCGGACGTGGAGCTTGCCGGCGCCGCGCACGTCGCGATCGTAGCCCACGGCGGCGTCGATCCCGCGGGTCGCCGTCCCGCCCAGGTTCGTGCTCGGGTCGTCGATGAACGAGATCCCCCCGCCGCGCGACGGGTCGCGATGGATGAGGTCGCAGAACGCGCGGTCGCCGCGTCCGTAGCAGCCTTCGAAGATCGCCTGCAGCGAGGGCTGCTGGATGGCGTGGGTGACGTCGATCGCCCAGTACGCGAGGCTGAGCGCGAGGCCCGGGAGCACCGCCGGCTCGACGACCGCGCCGGCCGTGAGGATCGTCGCGCGCTCGGGGCCGACGTTGGGGTTGCCGCGCGTGACCAGGCGGTGCTGCGTGTCGCCGAACTCGGCGTCTGGCGGGACGCCCTCGAACGCGCACTCGGCCGGGTTCGACGGCGTGCCGCCGAACGCGTGGTCGCACGGATCGGCGGCGAACCCGAAGGCCTCGCCGGCCTGCTGGAACTGCTCGGCGAGCGTCGGCGCGCGGAACCCGGCGGCGTAGCTGGCGCGCACGGTGACGCCGCGCAGCGGACGGACCAGCGCGCGCGTGCTCGAGGTGAAGCCGCCGAAGTCGTCGTAGCGGAACACGCGGGCGGCGACGTCGAGCTCGAGGCGCTCGAGGCCGTCGGCGTCGCGCACCGGCACGGCGGAGACCTCGGCGGCGGCCTCGAGCACGCTGTTCGAGCCGCGCACCGCGGGGATGAGGTTGCCCGTGGTGTCGCCGCTCGCGATCAGCGGATCGGGCGTCAGCTCGCCCGACTCCTTGCGAAAGTCGGTGCTGATCGCGGCCGAGACGTCGCCGCGGTGCGGTAGCTGGAACAGCCGACCATGCGCGGTGGCGAGCACCATGTGCTGCTGATCGAGCCCGCTGGTGACGCCGGTGAAGGCGGTGTACGCGGCGGCGGCCTGGCTGATCGAGCCCGACGGGCCGAGGATGTCCATCGGGACGCAGCCCAGGATCGGCGACGCCATCGTGCCGCAGGTCGGCACGCCGCTACCGTCGACGAAGCTCGGGCCGATCGCGCTCCTCAGGTGGCTCAGGATCAAGTTGCCGGTGTTGTGCTGGGTCGAGTCGGTGCGGCCATAGCTGTACGACAGCTCCCACGTCCAGCCGCGCAGCGCCGCCACGTCGTCGGGGATGCCGCCCTTGAGGCCGACCAGCGTGCGGAACGTCGAGATGCTCTGGTGCGAGTCCCGCGGGCCGAGCTCCTCGAGCCGGCGCGAGTAGCCCAGCACGTCGCCGCCGAACGGATTGTAGAGGCTGTCGCGCGAGATCGGCGCTCTCGCCAGGAACGGCTCCGGCGCGAGCTGCTGGTCGCTCTCGCGGTGCATGTAGCTCGACTCGAAGAACGCCGAGGCGGTCGGCAGCAGCTGGTAGTTGCCGGCGGTGTACGCGTTGAACCGCGACGACGGCGTGTAGAGGTAGTTGGCGGGCTGGAAGTTGTAGAGATCATCCGGCGTCACGAAGGGCCGGAACCCACCGTCGCGGCCCCGCGTGCAGATCGGCTCGCCCGCGCCGCAGAGGTTGACCTCGTCGCCCACGCCGTCGCCGTCGAGATCGATCTCCGTCGCGTTGATCTGGCCGGCCGGGGTGGCGCTCGAGCCACCCTTGGTGACCTCGCCGGTCGCGAAGTCGAAGTTCTTGTCGGCGTTCGAGAACGCGCGATCGCCGGCGAACACCGGATCCTGGCTCTGGATGCCGGCCGAGAAGATGATGTTGCCGTGGTGGCTCTCGGTGTGGTGGCCGGTGATGAAGCTGGCGTCGTAGGTGAAGCCGTCGGCGCGCTGCGAATGGCCGGTGTACAGCGAGGCCTCGGTGCCGGTGAAGTCGGTCCGCGTGATGAGGTTCACGACGCCGCCGATCGCGCTCGAGCCGTAGACCGCCGACGCGCCGTCGTTGAGGATCTCGACGCGGTCGATCACGGCCAGCGGGATCGTGTTGAGATCGACGGTGGAGTCGGCGCCGGTGCCGACCGCGACGAAGCGGCGGCCGTTGAGCAGGACCAGGGTGCGGTCGGGGCCCAGGCTGCGCAGATCGAGCCGCGTGGAGCCGTCGCCGCCGTTGTTGGCCTGTGCGTTGAGCGCGTTGCCCTGCTCGGGCAGCGACTGCAGGATGTCGCCGACCATCGTGCGCCCGGAGGCGACCAGCTCGTCGCGGGTCAGGATGGTCAGCGCCGAGGGGGTGACGCGGCTCGCGCGCTCGATCAGCGAGCCGGTCACCGCGATCGTCGCGCTCGGCGCGGGGGCAGCGTCCGGATCGGCCGCGTCCGCAGGCGCCAGGCCCGGCGGCGTGGGGTCGGCGTCCGGCGGCGCGGCGCCCTCGTCGGCGGCGGCGAGCCCCGCGCCGATCACGAGCACTCCGACACCCCAGATCAGCGTCCTCGCGCGCATCATGCCGACCGTCCCTCTGGAAGACCGCGCCGCGATCTTCGTTGCAGCAACCCGGTGAGCGACCACGTCAGAAGTCGACTCCAACGCCGCCCTGCACGATCAACGGATTCACCCAGATATTCATCTTGGCGGTTCCGACTTCTACACTATCAAACAACGGTATGCCGGGGGTCTCCACCTGAATGTGGCGAACTTCGGCACGCGCCTTCATGAGTGCGATGAACTTCACATCCACACGCGCGTAGACCGACTTCCACAGCCGGACATCCAGCCCGCCCTGCGCCACGACTCCCGGCGCCGGCGCGATCGACATCTCGGGCTCGCCGACCGCGAGCAGCATGGGATTCGTGACATGGGCGTCGTAGGAGAACAACACGCTCACACCGGCGCCGACATACGGCCGTAACAGGCCATGATCGGTCAGCTGGTACACCAGCGTGAAGACGGGCGGCGCGGCCTTGGCCTCGCCGAGCTCCTCGCCGAGCGGCTCGACGCCGGTCGGGATGCCGAGCGCGGTCGGCGCGAGCGAGGCGTTGGCCAGCGTTCCGGTCGCCTTGAACTTCACCTTGAACGGCACGCCGAGCACGGCCTCGAACGACCACCGCCGGCTCGCGGTAGGCAGCGTGAAGCCCACGGTCAGCGCCGGGACGATCGCCCCGTCCACCGTCGCGCCCGAGCCAGCGATCGGCCCGTCGTGCACCGCCAGGCTCGCCGGCCCGTCGACGTCCGCCAGCTCCATCTCATGCGACGACGTCAGCGGTGTGATCGACGCGACGCCGGCGCGCAGGTAGAGCCACCGCCGCGGCTCGGGGCGCGCCTCGGGGCCAGGATCCGCGGCGGCGGGCCCGGCCAGCGCGGCGAGGACGACCACGAGCCACGCGCGGCTCACTGCAGGCCTCCACGCAGCGGCGGGGACACCAGCTGGAGCTTCAGCTCGCCGCGCGGGACGATCATCTTGATCGTGCCGGTGAGCCCTAGGGAGATCGTGACATTGACCCCGATGTCGGCGGTGTTCGCCACGGCGATCGCGATCCGGCCGTCGGGCAGGAACCGCATCGGCCCGCGCAGCGTGACGTTATGCAAGGCACGGGAGTGCAGGTCGTGGCTCGCGAGCGGGATCGGGATGTCGAGGTCCTGCGCGTCGAGGTAGAGCTCGAGGTTGAGCACCAGCGTCGGCGTGCCGCTGTCGTCGACGGCCGGGGCATGCCCCCGGCCGGCAGCGCCCCCGGATGGGGGCGCGGTTCCATCGATCAGAAAGCCGGTGACCGGGCCGCCCGCCGGCTCGCGGATCCGCAGCACCGACATGCCGGTGTCCGCGGGGACATCGAACAGCGCGGTGGCGGTCATCGCGATCGACGTCGCGTACATCACCTGCGGCGACAGCACGACGGGCACGCAGCTCGCCGCGACGGCGCCGCCCGGCAACGCGCAGTCGTGGCGGAGCGGCAAGAGCTCCACCGGCATCGTGCCCGACAGGTACATGCAAGCCTCCTGCTCCGGCGTCCCGGGCAGGCAGTCGGGCTCGTCGAAGCTCGCGCTCGACACGATACCGCTCGTGCCGACGACGCGCAGCGCGACGCGGTTGTCGTCGCGGGCGCGCTCGCCGGTCTCGAGGAAGCCCGAGCCGTTGCCGTCGCTGAACGGCCCCGCCTCGGTGACCATCTGGGTCGCCGGGCTCGCGGCCGCGCCGGCGAAGTCGATCACGAGCGGCGGGCCGCCGGCCTCGCCGCTGGTCGCGCCGGCCAGCGGATCGAAGCTCGTCGCCCGGCTGTTTCGTCCGCACAGCTCGCCGGTGTCGCATGTGGCGTTGCCGCCCGAGATCAAGCTCAGGCGATAGCGCTGGCCGAGCTGCCACGGCGCCTCGGGGACGAACGTGAGCGCCCGGTCGCGCCGGATCAGCGTGCCGGGGACGGTGGCCACGCAGGCGCCCGCCGCGTCGAGCTGCTCGATCCGCACGCTGCCGGTGTTGCAGGAGGCGCCCAGCGTGATCGACTCGGGGCGCACCGGCTGGGTGAACGCGACATTGATCGGCTCGTTGGCCGGCAGCTCGAACGGCTGGTACAGGTCGTCGTCGCCGGCGCCGCTCGAGCATCGCCCGGGGCTGCGCTCGGTCGCCCCGGTCAGCGTGCACGGCGCGCCGGGGTGAACCGCCGAGACGGCGAGCGGCACGCTGGTGGCGGGCAGCTGCGGCGTGGTGAAGCTCATCGTCGCGGTGCCGGTCAGCGGGTTGCCGGCGAGATCGGCGATGTCGGCCATCGCGACGCGGTAGCTCGTCGAGTAGGCCAGCGCCTCGACCGGGCGGATCACCACCGCCGCGCCGTGGCTCTCGACCACGCTGGGGACGGCGACGCCCGCGGTGGTCTCGAGGCGGAGCCCGCCGGCGCGCGCGCGATCGAGGTCGATCGGCTCGCTGAAGATCAGCTCGATGCCGGCGTCGACCGCGGCGTCGCCCGCGGTGCCCGGCAGCGTCGCCAGCAGCGTCGGCGCGTCCTGATCCGCGGTGCGCTGCGCCGTCGCGTCGGTGATCAGCTCGAGCACGAGGTTGGTCGGCGCGCGCGCGACGCCGAGCAGGCCGAGGTCCATCGCGATCACGACCTCCATGTCGAGCACGCCGTCGGTCGCGATCGCCGTGCCCGAGGCCTGCACGCCGAGCACGGTCTGCGTGAGCACGGCGTTGCCGCTCGGATCGGCGCCGTAGACCGCGATGTCCATGGAGAGATCGACGTGGAGCGGCGCGCGCGCGTTCTCGGGCCGCTGCGCGTCGGGCTGGTGCGGGTTGCGATAGATCCGTCCGCCGCTGTCGCTCAGCAGCTCGATCTCGATCTCGCCGGTCGACAGCCCGACGTCGAGCTCGCCGCCCAGCTTGACGTCGAGGCCGGTCGTCCGGATGCGCTGGCCGCGCCGCAGCGTGAACGCCAGCGGGCCGTCGAGCACGCCGGGGTCGGCGAGCTCGGCCACCAGCACGCTGGGCAGCACCTGCGCGGTCTCCTTGCCGACGAGCGGCTTGTCGATCGCGATCACGTTGCGCTCGGCGCCGGCGCGCGACGTGTCCGGTCCCGCGTCGCCCGGCTGGCGCGTCCGCAGCATCTCGGCGAT
>Ga0307513_10009484_pt1 | contig 12308 bp, 9 predicted proteins | sample 15_EM_MG_FD_202174 | JGI IMG/M metagenome (GOLD analysis project Ga0307513, IMG submission 202174) | Populus trichocarpa ectomycorrhiza microbial communities from riparian zone in the Pacific Northwest, United States - 15_EM | ecosystem: Host-associated > Plants > Roots > Unclassified | place... | reverse complement strand
CCGGCTCCCGGTGGCGTGATCGTCCCCCGTGGTGACGGCTCCACCGTGGTCCGGTTGCGGCGTGGTTCGTCGCTGACCGACTTCGCGGACAAGATCGGCGCCAACCCGGCCAGCCTGGTGACGGTGCTCATCCACCTCGGTGAGATGGCCACCGCGACCCAGTCGCTGAACGAGGAGACGTTCGACATCCTCGGTGAGGAGCTGGGTTACAACATCCAGGTCGTCTCTCCGGAGGACGAGGACCGCGAACTGCTCGGCACCTTCTCGATCGACATCGAGGGTGAGGCCGCCGACGACGAGGCGTACCTCGAGGCTCGTCCGCCGGTCGTGACCGTGATGGGTCACGTCGACCACGGTAAGACGAAGCTGCTGGACGCGATCCGGTCCACCGACGTGGTGGCCGGCGAAGCCGGTGGCATCACTCAGCACATCGGTGCGTACCAGGTGCACACCCAGCACGAGGGTTTCGACCGGGCGATCACGTTCATCGACACCCCGGGCCACGAGGCGTTCACCGCCATGCGTGCCCGTGGTGCGAAGGTCACCGACATCGCGGTCCTCGTGGTGGCGGCCGACGACGGCGTGATGCCGCAGACGATCGAGGCGCTCAACCACGCTCAGGCGGCCGATGTGCCGATCGTCGTGGCGATCAACAAGGTGGACAAGGAGGGCGCCAACCCGGACAAGATCCGGCAGCAGCTCACCGAGTACAACCTGGTCGCCGAGGAGTACGGCGGCGACACGATGTTCGTCGAGGTGTCCGCGAAGCAGCGGCTCAACATCGACGGACTGCTGGAGGCGATCCTGCTCACCGCGGACGCCTCGCTGGACCTGCGGGCGAACCCGGACAAGGACGCTCGCGGTGTGGCGATCGAGGCCAACCTCGACCGCGGCCGCGGTCCGGTGGCGACCGTGCTGGTGCAGTCCGGTTCGTTGCACATCGGTGACTCGATCGTCGCCGGCACCGGCTACGGCCGGGTCCGGGCGATGCTCGACGAGCACGGTGAGGCGGTTGAGGTGGCAACGCCGTCCCGGCCGGTCATGGTGCTCGGTCTGACCTCGGTGCCCGGCGCCGGTGACACCTTCCTGGTGGCTCCGGACGACCGGACGGCCCGGCAGATCGCCGAGAAGCGGGAAGCGATCGAGCGGAACGCCGCCCTGGCCAAGTCGCGCAAGCGGATCAGCCTGGAGGACTTCACCAAGGCCCTCGAGCTGGGCAAGGTGGAGACGCTCAACCTCATCCTCAAGGGCGACGGCGCAGGATCGGTCGAGGCTCTGGAAGATGCGTTGCTGCAGATCGACGTCGGCGAAGAGGTCGAGCTTCGGATCATCGACCGTGGGGTCGGCGCGATCACGAAGAACAACATCAACCTGGCGGTCGCGTCCAACGCGATCATCGTCGGCTTCAATGTGAAGTCGGAGGGCCAGAACGCGGAGTACGCCGACCGCGAGGGTGTTGACATCCGGTACTACTCGGTCATCTACCAGGCGATCGACGAGATCGAGGCGTCCCTGCGTGGGCTCCTCAAGCCGGAGTTCGAAGAGGCTCAGCTCGGTACGGCCGAGGTGCGCGAGGTGTTCCGGTCCAGCCGGTTCGGGAACATCGCCGGGTGCATCGTCCGGACCGGGGAGATCCGCCGGAACTCCAAGGCCCGCGTGCTTCGCGCCGGGGTCGTGGTCGGCGACAACCTCACCATCGAGTCGCTCAAGCGGTTCAAGGACGACGCGACCGAGGTCCGCGAAGGATTCGAGTGCGGTATCGGGCTGGGGTCGTTCAACGACATCAAGCCCGAGGACGTCATCGAGACCTTCGAAATGCAGGAGAAGCCACGCATCGAGAAGAAGCGCGACTGACGATCGAGTGACGTGGGGTGGGGCCTGCATACCGGAATCCGGTGCAGGCTCCACCCCACATCCGTCCCCGGACGGGTTTGATGAATTTCGATGTTCGATGAGCATTGACGGTATGGACGGAACGGAGGCGAGATGTACGTCGGGTCGTTGACACTGGATCTGCTGCTCGGTGACGTGCACTCGCTCAAGGAGAAGCGCTCGCTGGTCAAGCCGGTGGTCGCGGAGCTGCGCCGTAAGTTTGAGGTCAGCGCGGCCGAGACCGGCAGCCAGGAATTGCACCGCCGGGCCGAGGTCGGGGTGGCGATCGCCGCCGCCGATGCCGCGCATTGCCGCGCGGTACTGACCGCCTGCGAGGAAATGGTGGCCGGTCGTCCGGAACTCGAGCTGCTCGCCGCACGTCTGCGGGTGTGGGGCGAAGACGACGATTGACCCGATAGGAGCCAAACAGCACCGAGCGCACGAATCTGATCAAGAGTATTCAGAACAAGGTGGGACGGGACGATGACGGACACGGCACGAGCGCGGAAGCTGGCAGACCGGGTGCGCGAGGTGGTGGCCGAGGCCCTGGAGAAGCGAATCAAGGATCCGCGGCTGGGTTTCATCACGGTCACCGATGCTCGGGTGACGGGCGACCTGCAGCACGCCACGGTTTTCTACACCGTCTTCGGGGACGATGAGGACCGGGCCGCAACGGCTGCCGCCCTGGAGAGCGCGAAGGGTGTGCTGCGCTCCGAAGTCGGCAAGCGCACCGGAATCCGGCTCACCCCCTCGCTGGAGTTCATCGCCGATGCGCTGCCGGAGACGGCGGCACACATGAACGATCTGCTGGCGGTGGCTTCTCAGCGGGACGCCGCGGTGGCCGCTTTGGCGAACGGTGCCAGTTACGCGGGCGACCCGGATCCGTACAAGAAGCCGGTGGTCGCGTCGGACGACGAGGACTCGGACGACGATGCGGACGATGACGGCACGGAGGCCGGGGGTCCGGCCGGCGGCGAGCCGACCCGTTGACAGAGGTCGCGCCGAGCGGCTTGGTGATCGTCGACAAGCCGCCGGGAATGACCTCGCATGACGTTGTGGCCCGGGTCCGTTCGCTGGCCGGCACCCGGCGGGTCGGGCACGCCGGCACGCTGGATCCGATGGCCACCGGCGTCCTGGTGATCGGCGTCGAGCGGGCCACCCGGCTGCTCACCTACCTGGTCGGTGCCGACAAGTCGTACCAGGCCACGATCCGGCTCGGGATCAGCACGGTGACCGACGACCGCGAGGGCAGCATCGTCGACAGCCCTGGCTTCGACGGGGTTGATCTGGCCGTGATCGATGCCCAGGCGGCCGGCCTGCGCGGCGCGATCCAGCAGGTGCCGAGCTCGGTGAGCGCGATCAAGGTGGCGGGCAAGCGGTCCTACGCGCGGGTCCGGGAGGGCGAGGACGTGGTCCTCGAGCCCCGTCCGGTGACCGTGCACCGCTTCGCCGTGCTGAGCGCCCGCCCTGGGATCCAGGACGGCGTGCCGGTGGTGGATGTCGAGGCCGAGGTGATCTGCTCGTCCGGCACCTACGTCCGGGCTCTGGCCCGCGACCTGGGCACCCGGCTGGGCAGCGCCGGGCACCTGACGTCGCTGCGCCGTTCCCGGGTCGGCCCGTACGGGATCGAGCGTGCGCACACCCTGGACGCGCTGACCGAGCAGTTTGAGATCCTGCCGATCGCGGACGCCGCTCGAGCTGCCTTCGCGACCCGGGATCTGACCGCCGACGAGGCCCGGAAGCTGGCGCACGGCCAGCGGCTGGAGGCCAGCGAGCTCGGCCCTGCCCCGGTCGCGGCGTACGCCCCGGACGGCACGCTGGTCGCGCTGATCACCGATGCCGGCCTGACCGCCCGCCCCCTCGTCGTCCTGACCGGCTGATCCGAGGTACCTGGGCTCACCCGAGCGGCCGGCTTTGTGCGTGCTCACAACCTGGCAGCCGGGCAGTTGAACATTGCGGTGGAGCGCCCGCCCGGCTCCATCGCGGTGATTCCCCAGCCTTCGGCCGGGAGGTGCCCCGGCACGGCTGCGCGGGCACAGGGTTGTGCGTGGGTCTTGTGCAGGGACTGGACTGCTGTAATTCTGCGGTGTCGTAGTCCGTCCCGATTCGTAACCGCAGGCGGGTGACCTGAGTGCCCCACCTCCGGATCGCCCTGTTGACCCACTCCACCCGGCCGAGTGGCGGCGCGGTGCATACCCTGGCGCTGGCCGAGGCGCTGGCCCGGACCGGGCAGCAGGTGAGCGTCTGGACCCTGACCGATGCTGACGACACCGGGTTCTTCCGTCCGGTTGATCCCGCGGTGCAGCTGCACGCCGTCCCGTTTCCGCAGGTGGAGGGCGAGGACGTCGGATCCCGAGGGCAGCGGTCCAGCTCCGTGCTGGCGGCGGCGTTCTCCGCCGGGCTCGCCGAATCCGCCCGGTTCGACGTCGTCCACGCCCAGGATGACGTCACCGCCAATGCGGTGCCGGGCCGGATCCGCACCGTGCGCCACCTTGATCAGGTCACCCCGGAACTGGTCGCCTTTCACGAGCGGGCGCTGCTGGAGCCGAGCGCGCACATCTGCCTCTCGACGACGGTCGCCGCGGAGCTCTCGAAGCAGTGGGGGCGCGAGGCTGTGGTGATCCCGAGTGGCGTGGATGCGACTCGGTTCGGCGCGGCGGCCGGTGACAGTCCGGAGGCCGTGGCCCAGCGGCAGTACTGGATCGACCGGTTCGGCGACGACTACGTGCTGGCTGTGGGCGGGATCGAGCCGCGCAAGGGCACCCTGGACCTGGTTCGGGCGATGGCCCGGGTGCGTCGACGTCGTCCCGGTACTCGGCTGGTGATCGCCGGCGGCGACACGCCGTTCGACGACCGGGACTACCGCCGGGAGGTCGACGCGCTCGCGGTCCGGCTGCGGATCGAGCCGGAGCTGCTCGGATGGGTGCCGCACGCGCAACTGCCCAGCCTGGTGGCCGCCGCTGGGGCGTTCGCCTTCCCGGCGGTCGAGGACGGGTCCGGCCTGGCCGCGATGGAGGCACTGGCGGCGGGCGTGCCGGTGGTGTCTCGGGACCTGCCGGAGCTGCGCGAGGTCTTCGGCGACGCGGTCCGGTTCGCCGAGGCCGGGGACGGCAGCAGCGCGGACTTCGCGGCAGGGTTGGCGGCGCAACTCGTGGCCGCCCTCGAAGGGCGGACCGCCGAAGGCCTCGAAGCATTGACCACCCGAGAGGCGGGTCAGGCCCGTGCCGCCCGGTACAGCTGGGACGACGCAGCGGCGGCGCATCTTGCGCTCTACCGCCGGTTGATCAGCGAGGGCCGATCGGTCGGGCTCCCCGACTGATCAGTCCTAGTTACTGAGAGTGAGAATCTCAGGGCAGGAATTTCAGCCTCGGGTTGGTGGAGCCCCGTGGTCTTCGCGCTTGGCCGCTTGCGAGCAGGGCCAGACGGTTCCGCAGACTACGCAGAATCCGCCGCCGCTGGCGTGCGCGAACCGGGAGGAACTCGAGGTGCCTTGGGCCAGCATCGGAGCGCGCCCCGCAACCGACCGGGGGTCGGGGAGGCTGCTTGCTGACGACTTCGTTGACTGCACGTCACTATCCAATCACAGGTAGTCATGAGCATGTAGTGAAGCTCTCATGACAAGAGCAGATTTCACCACATCGGAGCAGTAATTGCCGAACCGAAATACCCCTTGCCGGATAACGATGCGAACGATTACCTCATCGGCGCAGGTCGCCCGTTGCTGATGGGCCGAAGGGGTAGCGAACGTTTACGTTCCGTGGCCTGGCACAGTTGGTACGTGCAGCAGAGCGAGCCGGTTCAGCGTTGGAGCGATCTGCGCGACGTCCCCCCGGGTTTCGGGCCGTCCGTAGTGACGATCGGCAACTTCGACGGAGTGCACCGTGGGCACCGAGCGGTACTCCAGCACGTGGTCGACGCGGCCCGCGCCGCCGGCCTGCGCTCGGTCGCGGTCACCTTCGACCCACATCCCCTGGCTGTGCTCTACCCGGACCGGGCCCCGCAGCCGCTGTCGACCACCGAACACAAGCTGGAACTGCTGGCCGCAGCAGGGATCGACGCCGTGCTGGTGATGCCGTTCACCCATGAGCTGGCCCAGTGGAGCCCCCGCCGGTTCGTTCAGGAGGCCCTGGTTGACGCGCTGGGGGCCAAGGAGGTTGTGGTCGGCAGTGACACCCGATTCGGCTACCGGAACGCCGGAGACGTCGACACGCTGCGTGAGCTGGGGGCCGAACTGGGCTTCACCGTTCAGGTGGTTGCCGACCTCGGCCGGCGGGGTGAGGAACGGCGTTGGTCGTCCACCTGGATCCGGGAACTGATCGCAGCGGGGGACGTCGCCGCGGCAACCGAGGTGCTCGGCCGTCCACACAGAGTGACCGGCACGGTGGTGCACGGCGACCACCGCGGCCGGGAAATGGGCTACCCGACGGCCAACCTGGCACCGGACGCCGTCGGTGCGGTTCCGGCCGACGGCGTGTACGCGGGCTGGCTGGTGCGCACCGAGTCGGGGGAACGGCTGCCGGCCGCCATCTCCGTCGGCACCAATCCGACGTTCGAGGGCCGCCGCGATCGCCGGGTGGAGGCCTATGTGCTCGACCGGGTGGATCTGGACCTGTACGGCGAAGTGGTGGCCGTCGAGTTCGTCGAGCGATTGCGGCCCACCGTCAAGTTCGAGGGCATGGACGCCCTGATGCGGCAGATGGCGGACGACGTCACTCGCTGTCGCGAAGTCCTCGGCGTCAGCACCGGCGTGTGAGCCAGACCCCCGGCCCCTCCCGGCCGGATGCCGAAGCCTGGTTCGTCGGGCACGGGCTGCCCTGGTTCATCGACCGCGAGGACGCCCGGATCGCCCGGTTGCTCACCGTCGGCCGGCTCTGGCCGGTGCTGGCCGGGATCGTCGTGCTGTCGTTGGCCCTCGGCGTGATCGTGTTCGGTGCCGCCCTCGGGGTGGGCGACTCCAGCGCCGGCGCGGCGGCCGGTACGGCCCTGGTGGCGGCGCTCTGGACGGCGGGGGTACTGGCGGTCGGCTACGGCCTGACCGCGCTGCGGGCCGGCGGGATCGCCCGCTGGGCGGCGCGCCGGGCGCTCGGCGACCTCGGCCTGGTGGTGCCGCTGGTGACCCGGGCACTGCCGTTGTTGCTGCTGTTCACCACGTTCTTGTTCATCAACACTGAGGTCTGGCAGGTCGCCTCGGCACTGGATCGCAGCCTGCTCTGGGCGACCGTGCTGCTGTTCTCGGCCGTCGCGGTGGGGTTCCTGCTCGGCCAGCTGCCCGAGGAACTCCACAAGGTGGTCGAGCAGGTCCGTGACGGCGGCCCGGCCGAGGCCTGCCGGGACACCCCGTTCCAGGCCGCCGCGCAGCAGCTGGGCGACCGGATCGCCGATGTCTCGCTGTCCAGCCGGCAACGGGTGAATCTGCTCCTGGTGCTGCTGATCGCCCAGGCCGTGCAGGTGCTGTTGCTGGCCGCGGCGGTGTTCGGGTTCTTCCTGGTGTTCGGGGTGCTGGCGATCGGCGAGGACATCATCGAAACCTGGACCGGGTCGCCGCCGACCCAGGTGCAGCTGTTCGACTCGGTCACCCTCGGCGGGCCGATCAGCAACGAGTTGTTCCAGGTCTCGGTCTTCCTGGCCGCCTTCTCCGGGCTCTACTTCACGGTCTACGCGGTGTCCGACGCCACCTACCGGGACCAGTTCTTCAGCCGGATCAGCCGCGACCTGGAGCGGGCGATCGGCGTCCGCGCCGTCTACGAGTCGATGCCCGAGTCCTGAGCACCGGCAAATTGAGCCAGCTCAGCCGTGCTGGGTCGATCACGAGCTGGTCACGATTCGGTTGTGACCAGGAGCGCTGATAACATGAACTTGCCGTCAGATCGGCCGCGGACCCTGTAAGAGCCCGGGTGGACAAGCCCCGGTGCGCCGCGCAGCGAATTTCGAGAGGATCACAGTGGCACTCGACGCCGCAATTAAGAACCAGATCATTGCCGAGTACGCAACCACCGAGGGTGACACCGGTTCCCCCGAGGTTCAGATTGCGATGCTCACGCGGCGCATCAAGGACTTGACCGAGCACCTCAAGGAGCACAAGCACGACCACCACAGCCGGCGTGGCCTGCTGTTGCTGGTCGGCCAGCGCCGTCGGTTGCTCAAGTACATCCAGAAGACCGATATCACCCGCTACCGGACGCTCATCGAGCGGCTCGGACTGCGTCGCTAGCACCCCAGGCCGTGGTCGGATCCTTCCGGCCACGGCCGATTCGGTGTGCCAGCGGTGTGTCAGCAAGGCCCTTGGGCCATCGGATCCCCGATGATCAAAGGGTTGCACCACCAGATCGAAGCCAAGCAATCCACGGATTGCATCACGTACGAGGCTCGCTGAGCATCAGCGAGTGACACCAGGAGTGGTCGACGAGAGCCGGCATCGGTCCTCGGTAGTGGCCTCCGGACCCGCCCGCAGCACCAGGCAGACCCGTGGGTCTCGATCGAAGACCGGGCATTGCGACGGCTCGCGCACCACTCCTGCCGAACTGGGAAGCCCACGGGGCTCCCAGCGATGAACAGGAGAGTGACCCTTGGAGGGTCCAGAAATCACCGCCGCAGAAGCCGTTATCGACAACGGTTCGTTCGGCACCCGCACCGTCCGATTCGAGACGGGCCGCCTCGCCAAGCAGGCCGCCGGATCGGTGTCCATCTACCTCGACAACGACACCATGCTGTTGTCGGCCACGACCGCCGGGAAGTACCCGAAGGACCACTTCGACTTCTTCCCGTTGACGATCGATGTCGAGGAGCGGATGTACGCCGCCGGGAAGATCCCCGGCTCCTTCTTCCGTCGTGAGGGTCGGCCCAGCACCGAGGCCATCCTCACCTGCCGGCTGATCGACCGCCCGCTGCGCCCGACCTTCGTCAAGGGCCTGCGCAACGAGGTCCAGGTCGTCGTCACTGTGCTCGCGCTGAACCCGGACGACCTGTACGACGTCGTCGCCATCAACGCCGCCTCGCTGTCCACCCAGATCTCCGGCCTGCCCTTCTCCGGCCCGATCGGTGGCGTCCGCGTGGCGCTCATCGACGGCCAGTGGATCGGCTTCCCGCGGCACTCCGAGCTGGAGCGGGCCGTGTTCGACATGGTCGTCGCCGGCCGGGTGGTCACCGCCGCCGACGGCACCCAGGACGTCGCGATCATGATGGTCGAGGCCGAGGCCACCGACGGCTCCTGGAACCTGATCAAGGAGCAGGGCGTCGCCGCGCCGACCGAGGAGGTCGTCGCCGCCGGCCTGGAGGCCGCCAAGCCGTTCATTGCCGCGCTCTGCGCCGCGCAGCACGAGGTCGCCGCCAAGGCGGCCAAGCCGACCGCGGACTTCCCGACCTTCCCGGACTACCAGGACGACGTGTTCGAGGCCGTCCTGGCCGCGTCGAAGGACGACGTCACTGCCGCCTTCACGATCGGTGACAAGCAGGAGCGCGAGTCCAAGCTGGACGAGCTCAAGGAAGCCATCAAGGCGCAGTTCGCCGAGCAGTTCGAGGGACGTGAGAAGGAGGTCTCGGCCGCCTTCCGCGCCGTCAACAAGAAGATCGTCCGGCAGCGCATCCTGCGCGACAAGATCCGGATCGACGGCCGCGGTCTGGCCGACATCCGTCAGCTGTCCGCCGAGGTCGAGGTCATCCCGCGGGTGCACGGCTCGGCGCTGTTCGAGCGCGGCGAGACCCAGATCCTGGGCGTCACCACGCTGAACATGCTCCGGATGGAGCAGCAGCTCGACACGCTGTCGCCGGAGACCCGCAAGCGCTACATGCACAACTACAACTTCCCGCCGTACAGCACCGGCGAGACCGGTCGGGTCGGCTCGCCGAAGCGGCGCGAGATCGGGCACGGCGCGCTCGCCGAGCGGGCACTGATGCCCGTGCTGCCCAGCCGCGAGGAGTTCCCCTACGCGATCCGTCAGGTCTCCGAGGCGCTGAGCTCGAACGGCTCGACGTCCATGGGCTCGGTCTGCGCCTCCACCCTGTCGCTGCTGAACGCCGGTGTGCCGCTGCGCGCCCCGGTCGCCGGTATCGCCATGGGTCTGGTGTCTGACACGGTTGACGGCAAGACCGAGTACGCGGCGCTGACCGACATCCTCGGCGCCGAAGACGCGTTCGGTGACATGGACTTCAAGGTCGCCGGCACGTCCGAGTTCGTCACCGCGATCCAGCTCGACACCAAGCTCGACGGGATCCCGGCCTCGGTGCTGGCCAGCGCGCTGACCCAGGCCCGTGAGGCCAGGCTGCACATCCTCGACGTGATGAGCGAGGCGATCGACAGCCCGGACGAGATGAGCAAGTACGCGCCTCGGGTGATCAGCGTGAAGGTGCCGGTCGACAAGATCGGCGAGGTGATCGGGCCCAAGGGCAAGATGATCAACCAGATCCAGGAAGACACCGGTGCGGACATCTCGATCGAGGACGACGGGACCGTCTACATCGGCGCGACCGACGGCCCTTCGGCCGAGGCGGCCCGGGCGGCGATCAACGCGATCGCCAACCCGACCATGCCGGAGGTCGGCGAGCGCTACCTGGGGACCGTCGTGAAGACGACGACCTTCGGTGCGTTCATCTCCCTGGTTCCGGGCAAGGACGGGCTGCTGCACATCTCGCAGATCCGTCGGATGGTCGGTGGCAAGCGCGTCGAGAACGTCGAGGACGTGCTCAGCATCGGCCAGAAGGTTCAGGTGCAGATCGCCGAGATCGACCCCCGCGGCAAGCTCTCCCTGGCCCCCGTCCTGGACGAGGCTCAGGAAGCCGCCGGGGCTGCCCCGGGCTCGGCCACTCCCGAGCCGGCGGACGCCAACGCCTGACGTGACAGCTACCCCACTCCCGCTGGTTGCGGCGGGCACTTCAGGTTCCACCCAGACCATCGCCGGTCAGGACGGCGGCGCGATCGTGCGCCGTACCGTCCTGCCCGGCGGGGTTCGGGTCCTCAGCGAGACGATGCCGGGTCTGCGCTCGGCCACCATCGGCTTCTGGGTGGGCGTGGGCTCGCGTGACGAGACCACCGGCCACCACGGATCCACGCACTTCCTCGAGCACCTGCTCTTCAAGGGCACCGCTCGGCGCTCGGCGATGGACATCGCCACCGCGTTCGACGCGGTCGGCGGTGAGTCCAACGCCGTCACCGGCAAGGAGCACACCTGCTACTACGCCCGGGTGCTCGACGAGGATCTGCCGATGGCGGTTGACGTCCTCTGCGACATGGTCACCTCGGCCCGCCTCGACGTCGCCGACGTCGAGAGCGAGCGGGGCGTGATCCTCGAAGAGCTGGCGATGAACGACGACGACCCCGGTGACGTCGTCCACGAGCGGTTCGCCGAGGCGGTGCTGGGCGCTCATCCGCTCGGCCGGCCGATCGGCGGCACCCCCGAGACGATCAACGCCGTTGGTCGGGACGACATCAAGGCCCACTACGCCGAGCACTATCAGGCCCCCGGCCTGGTCGTCACGGTGGCCGGCGGGGTCGACCACGAGCAGGTCTGTGACCTGGTCGCGGCGAGCCTGGCCCGATCCGGGTGGGCGACGCCGGCCGACGGGACGCCGTACTCGCGGCGGTCGACCGAGGACGTGTCCGGGGCGATCGCGAAGGCGACTGCGGATCCGGCCGACGCGGACGCCCCGAGCCGGCTGATCGTCGTCAATCGGCCGACCGAGCAGGCGAACGTCGTTGTCGGTACCACCTCACTGGTGGCCACCGACCCGCGGCGGTACTCGATGTCGGTGCTGAACGCCGTCCTCGGTGGCGGGATGAGCAGCCGGTTGTTCCAGGAGATCCGGGAAGTGCGCGGGCTGGCCTACTCGGTCTACTCGTTCGCCTCCGGGTACTCCGACTCCGGCTACTTCGGCCTCTACGCCGGCTGCACGCCGGCCAAGGTGGACGAGGTGATCTCGGTGCTGGTCAGCGAGCTGCGCCGGCTGGCCTCTGGAGGCGTTCCGGAGGAGGAGCTGGTGCGGGCGCATGGCCAGCTCAGCGGTGGGCTGGTGCTCGGCCTGGAGGACACCGGGTCGCGGATGTCGCGGCTCGGCAAGGCCGAACTGGTGCACGGTGAGTACCTCGGGCTCGACCTGGCGCTGGACCGGATCCGGGCGGTGACCGCTGCCGACGTCCAGTCGCTGGCGGTTGATCTGTCGTCTCGACCGCTCACCCTGGCCGTGGTCGGCCCGTTCGACCCGGAACGGAAGTTCACCATCGGCTGATCCTCAAGCCGCGTTCTACCGGCCGCGCTGTCGTCCCCGCTCTGGGGTCGGCAGCGCGGTTCCGGTTTGGCTCGGGTTCGGTTTGGCTCGGGTTCGGTTTGGCTCGGGTTCGGCGCAGGTTCAGCGCCCGGTGCGCTGGACGACGTCGTCGGCGGTTTAGGCTACTAGGGCAAACCGAGTCGTTCCCCCCCGGACCGAAGGATGCGTAGATGGAAGAC
>Ga0307513_10009483_pt1 | contig 12308 bp, 8 predicted proteins | sample 15_EM_MG_FD_202174 | JGI IMG/M metagenome (GOLD analysis project Ga0307513, IMG submission 202174) | Populus trichocarpa ectomycorrhiza microbial communities from riparian zone in the Pacific Northwest, United States - 15_EM | ecosystem: Host-associated > Plants > Roots > Unclassified | place... | reverse complement strand
TCAGAGAATGCTTAATCTTGCTCATATTCTTACTTCTTGATAACTAAATTCTCCTATGTGAAGAACAAAGAATGTAAGAAAAAGCCATTGATTTTTGCAAGCCAAAATATTGGAGTGAACATGTACAAAGGACACTGAAACTGGAGTTAACATTCGAAAATCAGTGACTATTGTTTAAGCAGTTGCAATTTTCGATTCAACAAATCAGTGACTATGGTGGTAATATTTGTTTGACAAATCTCAAAATTAGTCCTCCAATTACATGGTAAATTTTAATTTAGTTTCTAGATTATTATTTTATTAATTAAATCTAAGAAAGTTTATATGTTCTCGATTACATTTTTCCTTCTAAAACCATCAAATATTTTTATTGTGAAATTTCAACCCCTACGTATTATATTTGTTTTGGTGAAATTGTTGAAAGTGTTGAAAATTAAGAAATTCATTTGTTTAATAAAATATTCTTTTGATGAATTTAAGCAAGGTGCTCGAGAATTAAAAAATGTTTTTCATCAAAAATTAAGTTCAGCTCAATGCAGATTATTAATAGAAACCCAATTCGTTAACTAACTAATGTGGTGAATGCTAATTAATTTTATTTGCGAGGTTATTTTAATGGCTGCTAAATTTGATAATCTTTTAATTTATTATTATTATTATTTTGTTAAAAAAAGCTTTTGAGTTCAATTATGTCTTTCTCAAATCCATAAAAAAAAAAGGAGAAATAAGTCATATCATGATACAACTCGGGTTTTGATTCAATAAAAAACATGATTATTGGATCATCATATAAACTTCTGGATCATAGATTAATTTATTTTTTTTATTTTTATTTTCTAAAATAAGTCATTTTAATTAAAATGAAGCATTTCCAATAAAAAGTGTAAGCTTGGTTTGGTTCTTCGTTTGATTATGATATATTGCCAGAATATTTCTCTATCAAATCTTGATAATTAAAAAGAACTAAAACTATTTTGAAAAGTATTGTAATTTTAGTCTTTTAGATTCATTCTTATTATTCACTAGAATAATATAATGGTTTTTTTGTTTCTACATATAAAAAATAATAATATAGACTTACAAAGGTATTGAAGTTTGTTCATGTAGCTTAATTATCATTACTAAATAGAGCATAAATAAATAATTATTTTTCCATCTTGATTGCACAATGAAAAGACTCTAAATATCCTTGAAAGCAAAAAATAAATAAACTTTATGTCAAGGGGTATTTTATTGTTTTCATAATTGTTTTTTGGTTATTCTAATTAAAGATGAGAAATAATTTGGTATTTAATCAAATATAAAAAATTATAAATAGTTAAAACGCATAATGAAACTACAAAAATATCCTTCAAATAAAAAAAAATCTAAAGCAAGTGGTATTTTTGTTTTTTCACAATGTTATTTTTTTTAATTTCATCTTTCAACATTATGTTTATTGGATATTACACTTTATAATTTCATCCTTCCTTCATAATTTTTTTTGAAGTTATCTTGGTTATATATATTACCCAAACCATATGTTTAACTAATTAAAAAAATTGACTCGAGTTTTTTTTTTCTTTTTCTAATTGATTTTTTTTTTAATTTCATCCTTCAACATTGGGTTGATTGTAAATTAAGCTTTCTGATTATTTTTTTATTTCCTTTCTATGAGGTTATCATTATCTCATGACTCGGGTCACATATTTAACGAGGTAAGATGGGTTGACTAGAGTCTTTTTTTAATCGAAATTTTTTTCAAGTTCATCTTTCAACGTTTTGTTGATTGAGAATTGAGTTTCATAATTTGTTTTAATTTTCTCTCTGTTGAGTTATCCCAATTTCATGACTCAGGTCACGAGTTTGCTAGGTTAACTTGGATTGACTCAAGTTTTTTGGTATTTTTTAATTAATTTTTTTCAATTTCATCCTTCAACATTGAGTTTATTAAAAATTTAGTATTATAATTTATTTTGATTTACTTTATATAAAGTTATCAAGATTTCATGATCCAATATGTAAATTGATATATTAACTTGAGTTGACTTGATCAATTAAATAGATTACCATCTCAATATTTATATATAAAAAATATTCATCTTAAATATTTATTTTAATTCAAACTATTTATTTGATCTCTAACATGGGGTACTGATATGTTAGCATATTAAATGTTTTATAAATTCTTCAAAATGGCTTTTACATTTCTTCAAATACCAATTGACTTTGCGGTACAATATAATAAAAACATCATGTTTTATGTTTTTGTTGGTGAAGTGGATGTTTGGAAATATAGTAATGGCTATTTTTTAAAGTATTTTTCGATTGAAAATGTATTAAAATAATTTTTTTTTATTTTTTAAAAATTATTTTTGACATTAACACATCAAAATGATCTAAAAAACCCAGAAAATATTAATTTGAAGCAAAAAAAATAAAAAAAATTAATTTTTTCAAAAATACTTTTGAAATACAAAAATAAACAGACGGAGTACAATCATATATGTTTGCATTTTTTTTATAAAAGTTATTAAATTCGCATGACCTAAGACTAAGTTTATCTAGTCTAATTTAAAATGATATTATTTTAAAAAAATAAAATAATATCAGTTAAAAAAAATAAAAAGTCAAATTAATTTTAATCAAGATTTTATCCATCAAATTATATCTAATTTGATTTAATTTAAAACTCGAAACTAACTAAATTGCGGATCAGCCCATCACTGCCAAACCAAGTTTACAGTGTTTTAATAGGAACCTACTATTAGTTCTAATCTGTTTTGTTTTCCTCTGTTTTCTTGCAACTTTTTAAAGTTTGCATATAAAGTGTTTTTAAAATTTATCAAAGAAGATAATGTTTACATTGCTTTAGCCCTCGAGTATACAAACAAAGTGGTATTAATTCCTGAGAAGCTTTATGCCACTTCCCTTGCATCTTCACTCTACTTTATTCTTTCAAATGTAGATTTTCCAACGAATTGAACAATCCATTGCTGTGAACGTGAAAAACTGTTTACGAGCAATTTAATATTTTAGTAAAGATACTTTTTAAAATGTTTTTTTCTTATAAATAAATAGAAATAGTATATTTATTATTTTTTAAAATTTATTTTTTATCGTAACATCAAAACAATATGGAAATATTAAAAAATAATAAAAATGTAATACTTAATAAACAATTTTAACAATTTCCCGCAGGTTAGCATGATTTCCGGATCACGTGCAGTATGCTAACCCTCAAAAGTCAAGGTAGTAATGAATATTGAATTTTTTTTTTATTTTCTTTTATGAAAACTAGTGAACTATATTAAAAGGACTGCTATGCTTTTTGCAACTTGCAAGAAAGCATGGTGCCCACTTGGAGAGAAAGAGCGAAGGTGACATTCATTGTAACTTTACTGAATAACTAAATAGCAGCCATGTTAGTGGTTCCAACATTGTACATACGTTGCTGAATGTTACCTATCTACGGCTGCCATGTTCCCGTTTTTACTTGAGTTCAATTATTCTCCTGCTCCTCCTTCTTCTTTCTCTAGACCTGGATGGGGTTATGATGTGTTTCTAAGTTTTAGAGGTGAAGACACTCGCAAGAATTTTACGGATCATCTTTACACTGCTTTACTCCAAGCAGGAATCCGTACATTTCGAGATGATGACGAACTTCTTAGAGGAGAAAAAATCTCCTCACAACTCCCCAAAGCAATTCAAGAATCCAAGGTTTCTATAGTGGTTTTCTCTAAGGGCTATGCTTCCTCCACTTGGTGTCTTGATGAACTTGAAGAAATTCTTGATTGCAGACATACAACTGGCCAGATTGTTCTACCAGTTTTCTATGATATCGGTCCTTCTGATATTAGAAAACAGACGGGAAGCTTTGCTGAAGCCTTTGATAGACATGAGGAACGTTTTAAGGAAGAAATGGAGAAGGTCCAAAAGTGGAGAAAAGCTCTTGTGGAGGCTGCAAATTTATCTGGGTTGGATCTTCACAGTGTTGCAAATGGGTACTTCTTTCCTTTCCCTATATCGATAGAAAATGCTTATAACTATTACTCTTATTACATTTTGTATTTAAAATTTGCATTAAATTCAAAAGATTATCTTTCATTGATGAATGGTGACTTTCTTTTTCTATGCACAGGCATGAATCAAAATTCGTTCAAAAGATTGTCCAAGAAGTTTCAAGTAAATTGAATCCCAGATACATGAATGTTGCCACATATCCGGTAGGTATTGATTCTCAAGTCAAAGATATCATTGCCATGTTAAGTGTTGGTACAAATGAAGTTCGAACTGTGGGAATCTATGGGATGCCAGGAATAGGCAAGACAGCCATAGCAAAAGCTGTTTTTAACCAGCTTTGTCATAAATTTGAAGGAAGTTGTTTCCTTTTGAATATCAGAAAAAGCTCAGATCAACACAACGGTCTAGTTCAATTACAGGAACAGCTTCTTTTTGATTCTTTAACGGGAAAGATTTGGTTTGCTGATGTTGATGCAGGAATCAATGGCATCAAAAGCCAATTTTGTCGTAAAAGGGTACTTGTTATTCTTGACGACTTTGATCAATCGGAACAAATACATGCGTTGGTAGGAGAGCGAGGCTGGTTTGGTCCTGGAAGTAGAATAGTAATTACAACTAGAGATGAACATTTACTCACACAACTTGAAGTGGTAAAAAAATATCCCGCTAAAGAATTGAACCATGAAGAGTCTCTTCAACTTTTCAGTTGGCATGCCTTTAGGGAGCCCCATCCAGTGACAGAATATGTTGAGCTGTCTAAAGTTTTAGTTGATTATGTTGGTGGAGTTCCATTGGCTCTTGAAGTCCTAGGTTCTTACTTGTTTAGAAGAAGCATCCCTCAGTGGACAAGTGCTATAGAGAAATTGAAAAAAATTCCTCACCACCAGATTCAGAGGCAACTTAAAACAAGTTTTGATGATTTGGATGGTGACAAACTGAAGGATATGTTCCTTGATATTGCGTGTTTCTTCATCGGTATGGATAAAGATTATGTGGGAAAAATACTCGATGGTCGTGGTTTTTATCCAGAAATAGATATTAATATTCTCAGGGAAAGATCCCTTTTAACAGTCAACAGTGAGAATAAGTTACAGATGCATAATCTCTTACGAGACATGGGAAGGGAGATCATTCGTCAAATGGATCCAAATCCTGGAAAGCGTAGCAGACTTTGGCTTCACGAAGATGTAATGGAAGTGCTAGGAAAGTGTTCGGTAAGAACCAACTGTTCTTCATTTAGGCAACAATTGACGAAAAGTTTCCACAGAAGCTTTCCCGTGATCATAAACTATTGTTTCCTGTTTAATTCTTGTTGTTTTTTAGGGAACAGAAGTAGTGGAGGGTATCATGCTAGACGCTCAAGCGTCAAAAGATGCATTTCTAAGCACTACATCATTTGCTCCAACGACATCTCAAGCATCAAAAGATGTAGTTGTAAGCACAACATCATTTGCACGAATGACGTCTTTACAGTTGCTCCAATTCAGTGGAGGACAACTCCGCGGACACTGCGAACATGTTTCCGAGGCATTGATATGGCTTTGCTGGCATAAATGCTCTATGCGAACTTTACCACACAAATTTCAACTTGACAGCCTAGTTGTTCTTGACATGCAGCACAGCGAAATCAGAGAGCTCTGGAAGGAGACCAAGGTATGAAACAGATGATAAGCCCTTTTGTTTCCATAAAATAGTTTGAATTAGTGGAAGTTATGTTTCTATTTCCTTGCTGACTTCGATCTTTTTTCTTCTGGCTTCGACAGTGTCTAAACAATCTGAAAGTCCTCGATCTCAGCCATTCTATGTTCTTCGTTAAAACACCGAACTTCTCTGGACTCCCTAGTTTGGAGACACTAATTCTAGAAAATTGCAAAAGATTAGCTGATATTCACCAATCTATTGGCGAATTGAAAAAACTTGTTTTCTTGAATTTAAAGGGATGTAGCAGCCTAAAGAATCTTCCAGAAAGCTTGCCTTCCACTCTTGAAACTCTGAACACCACGGGCTGCATCAGTCTTGAGAAATTTCCAGAGAACTTAGGTAATATGCAAGGCTTAATTGAAGTTCAAGCAAATGAAACTGAAGTTCATCATCTACCTTCTTCCATTGGAAATTTGAAGAAGCTCAAAAAGTTATTTGTGTGTGGCTCTGGTTATGGTCTTGAGTCAGCCATGAGCTCAGAAAAGATTGTCCTCAAGCAACAACCTTTCCTGCCACTATCCTTCTCTGGTTTAAGCTCTTTGACAACGCTCCATGTTAGTAATCGCCATTTATCTAACAGTAATACTTCCATCAATCTTGGGAGTTTATCGTCTCTCCAGGATCTGAAACTGGCCAGCAACGATTTCTCTGAATTGCCTGCCGGCATTGGCCACCTCCCAAAGCTAGAGAAATTGGACCTGTCAGCCTGTAGAAATCTTCTATTTATCTCAGAGATCCCCTCGAGTTTAAGAACTTTGGTGGCACTTGATTGCATATCACTGGAAAAGGTGTCAATTCAGTCAAAGACAGCGCCGGATCTGTTACTGAGTCGCTGTGGAAAACTAGCTGAGATTCAAGGCTTGGAGAGTGTAGAAAACAAACCAGTCATTCGCATGGAAAACTGTAACAATTTGTCAAACAATTTTAAGGAGATTCTTCTTCAGGTTTTGTCCAAGGGAAAGCTTCCAGACATTGTTCTCCCGGGTAGCGATGTACCGCATTGGTTTATCCAATATCAAAGAGATAGATCTTCCTCAACATTTCGTATACCAGCCATTTCAGTTGGTTTAATTCAAGGACTAATTGTTTGGACTGTCTATGCAGACACTGGTAAAGACAAGTTGTCCAGTTTTTCTTCTCTTTGTTCTGCTTCTATCAGAAAAAAGAACGATAATACTGAATTGTTTTATACACGACCATACTTTGGCATTTCTTCAAAAGATGAAGATCATTCTTGGGTGATCTATATCCCATTTAGCAGGATTCAAGGTACAATTGAAGGTGGAGACGAATTGGAAGTGTCTGTCAAACCTGGCAATGGTACTACTGTAAGGAAGTGTGGCGCGCATCTAATTTTTTGAGTAAGCCAGATGTAATGCATATCTGAGGAACTGTACTGCTCATATGAAGATTTGGATTAAGCTAGAGTTTGAAGATTTGGTTTTGAGTTTTTTTCCTTCTTTTCTTTTCTTAGTTTGATCCTACTCCAAACAAAAGCTAACAAAATATTACGGAACTAAATAAGCCAGATGTAAAGGAACTGTACCCTTCTTTCTATGGAAGTTTAGGATTACTCTAATATTTGAGCTCATACATGGAATGCTGATTCGTGGTGAACACATAATTAATGATGAGGGGCGCGCGCAATACATTGCATGTATGACACAGCATGAACAAGATAAATTAGAATTAAAAAGAAAATCTAGGAAAATAGAAAAATGATAAAGGTTTTGGGAGAACTCTGAATGTTATTGTAAGTCATAAAGATTATGGAAAGCTCTTGCCTCTAGGTGTTCCTCGAAAAACAACAGCGGCATGCCTGCCTAGCTCCAACGACAAAGCCCTTCTATATAGTTCATGCTGTGATTCAGTTGTGTCCTTGCTAACACCACACGGACAATCCCATAATCCTGTATTTTAAAAAGCGCAACTAAGATTAGAAAAGATAGATATAAAAGCACACTGACAGATTCTAACAATCAACCTAGAGAAGAAACCGCGATTTTCTACCACAAAAGCACACCAGAAAGTAGCATAACGCTGATTTAATTCTAATCCATAAATATGTTGTGAAGGGAAGAAAAAGATATCCCATTATGCAGTTTTTTTTTCATTGAGACATTCCATTTTCTTAATAATTTGTTAATCTATCTGTCATTTTGTTTTAGAAAATTAGTATAAGATAAGCAGAAAAAACAAACTCTAGTCTTGTTTCCCGGTAAGAGTAAAAACAAAATTATTAATCAACTCAATATTTCTCAATGCAGATTAAAAAGACATGAAGATACAAAAAAAAAAAAAGTTTCGGTTTTAAGAAGCAAATATATTAAATAACAACCAAGAATGAATACCTTCCGTCGAGTTTCGCTAGCCGAAAATATCATCAGGTTTAAGGAAAAGAGCAAGCTCCTCAGCCTCTACAACTGCTGCAGTTGCGGCAGTAGCATTTTTTTTTGTATATTAGAGGTGTTCTGCTCTACAATATTTGCTCTAGAAATCCCTTTTCAACATCTAGAACACATGGGAAAAAAAAACAAAACACACCAGAAGATTTCAGCAGAGCAAAAATCTGAACAGTGCATCAACTTTGGATAATTATTTAATGATAGAAGTATTAGATCCTTGTCATGAAAAATATAATAGCAGTTCCAATACTCTCATTACCTTTTCGGGAGCTAAATCCAAGTATGCTTGGTGCATTGCTGGTTTCTCTGCCAAGGTCTGAGGCATAATTTAATCATTAAATAAATGGAAGAATAGTATCCCACAGATCTGGCAAACCTGTCCATCTACATGCTGCATTCGACTCAGAATAATAATCTCTTCATTTTCTGACATTGGATAAAGCATCCAGTAACATAATGCTCTCGTTACCTTTTCTCGCTACAACTTGCCATATCATTTGAATTACATCACCTTCCCTTGATGGATATTGGAACTCAAAGAATTTTTCTACCTCTTTCAACCTCTGCCATTCTAGCCCATTGATCCTTCTTAATACTCCTGATGAGATTTAAGAGGAACTTTTCTTCAACAGCATCTGATGTGGGAACAAATATGCAGAATAGATAGTAATCAATGACATCCTCATAAGGGAGCTCAAAGTCATCACTGACGATGACCGGAGCATAGTGGCTAGCAATGGCATCAATGAGGCGATTTGATGAGGGCGTGTCACTTGCTATGTCAAGGCAAAATTTAGAGGAGTGCATTCCTCGAGAAGCTTTGCTCACTCGATCGTTTTATGAACTCCCAAACTGAAAATACGCGTCTTTTTCATCTTTTAGAGGGTAAAATAATTCTTTCCTGAATATGAGAAACCCAAAACTGAAGAATCAAGGTTCAGATAATGTAAAGCCAACAAAAAATGAGTCATGGAATAACAGTTGAATTAAAAGAAAATACTGGATCATCTTAATTAAATGGATAGTTTCCAGAATCTAATAAAAATTGAAGTTTTTTTGTGTAAAACATTCAGCAAGCCATGCATGTCAATTATGTCAGAAAAGTTTCATGAGATGATATGGTGGTTTTTGAGTTTATGAGCACAACTAGCTCATCCTTAACAGCAGGCCGCAACCCTAAACCCAAATGAACTTCCATACATGTGCATATGGCTAGTCCATTACACCTGTGAATATAGACATCAATTCCATGCAAGTCTCAAAGCCAAAAGCTAAAGTTTTGAATATTATAAGAAAAATCACATTAGACAATCTTAGTTCAATCTTTGAGTGAGCAATAGTACCGTCTCTTTTTATAAATTATCCAATCAATCCAAGAATTAATTTAATCCCCGTTTTCACCTTTTGATTCCATCGATAGCTGTTCTCTTGATCCCAGACTCAAATTAACAGATGATAGAAATCAACTTGACCATCAATTGGAAGTTCTTCGAACCAATCAAGAGCCTTTTTATTGTGCTATTGCTCATTGTCAGCATTTAAAGCCACATGATGATCCGCAGTAATATATGTTTTCTGGTTCATCTCAGTAGGAGATAATACACACTGCATCAAGAAAGTGTTTATCAGGCCTAAAAACATAATTAACGTGATCACGTACAATCTTTGCAACAATATCTGCTTCCTTGTTTAGGCATTCAGACATTTTGATAGTTTTCTGTGGACTGTGAGTGAATCATTCACAGTGAATATTCTCATCTCTGATTTTTTTCAGTTTTTTTTTAATCTTAAAAATTATGATGTAATTTGTAATATTCTTAGTGAAAGATCCCTTTTAACATGAGAATGAGTTACTAACCTCTCGTCATTAGTAAAAAGTTCAAAAAAAAATGAGATATTTTTAAATTTTTTTTGAGATGGTATATTTGTTTTCTCTAAAAGCAAGTTCTGTATTAGGTGTTTTTACTTTTAAGGATTAGATTAAAAATTGATTACTTTATAATTACATCATATTCAAACAAAATTCAAATATGTTGTCACTAATAAGTAACGAGGTGATGTGTTTGCAACTTTGATTGTAAGGTGTTATTTACTTTTATGGTTTTCCATATTTTGACTAAATTTCTTTTGAAATAGTTTTTTTTTTCTGAAAAAATATTAAAATAATATTTTTATATTTTTAATATGCTAATAAAAAAAATATTTTAATATATTTTTAATTAAAAATCAATTTTATAACATACACTAAATCAACAATAATCAGAAATGAATTTCTTAAAATCACAACACCTAAAAGTTCATTGTTTTGGATTGGCTTGTAATTAAGATAATATTGATATAATTTATTTTGATTTAAATTTTATTTAAAACAACTTTGCTAATTAGCCCTCTAAAACTATATTTAAATTATAAGATCATACAAATTCTATTTAAAAAAATAATTAAAAAAAAACTAAAAGATGAGGGGATTTTATTGTGCCTCTCCTCATAAAATAATATTCACTAAAATATTGTTTTTTTCCTTCTTTTAGTTTTTTTTTTTTAATTTCAATTTTATCTTTCAACATTAGGTTTATTGGATATTGCATTTTATAATTTCATCCTTTCATTATAATTTTTTTTTTTAGATTATCTCGGTTACATAACTCGAACCATATGTTTGACTAATTAAATAAATTGACTCGATTTTTTTTCTTGAATTTTTTTAATTTCATCATTCAATATTGGGTTGTTTGTAAATTAAGTTTCGTGATTTTTTTTTGTTTTTTTTTCTATCAAGTTATCATTATCTCATAGCTCAGGTCATAGATTTAACGAGTTAACAAGGGTTAGAGTCATTTTTTAATCGAATCTTTTTTCAAGTTCAACTTTCAACACTAGATTAATTGAGAATTGAGCTTTATAATTTGTTTTAATTTTCTCTTTATTAGTTTATCCTGATTTCATGACCCAAGTCGAGAGTTTGCTAGGTTAACCCGGATTAACTCAAGTTTTTTTGGTCCTTTTTTTAATTGATTTTTTTTAATTTCATTCTTTAACATTGAATTTATTAAAAATTGAGCTTCATAAGTTGTTTTGATTTGTTTTTTAGGGAATTATTAAGATCTCATGTCCCAACATGTAAATTGACATGTCAACTTGGGTTGACCTTCATCAATTAAATATGTTATTATTTCAATATTTATAAAAAAAATCTCATCTTAAATATTTATTTGGAGTCAAATTATGTTTTTACCGTCCATTTTGGTTATTTTTAGACTCGTCAAGTCAACAGGATAACATTAAATTAATTAATAAAAAATATTATACCCGAAAAGACATTATTAACGGCTAGACATTGTTTTATGTTAAAAAAATATTTGATCTAACCTGCAACGAAATACGAATCAATAATCTAGTATCATCCTCTATCTTAAGAAAATAATTATTCTTTATAATTCAAATTAGTTTTCTTACAAACAAATGGATCAATGGAAGATATTATCACATTGATGAGAGTTTTAGAAATGAATTTCTCCTGATTATGATAATAGGTTGAATTGATATAGCAAATTCAAAACTATCTAATTTTCAACCACCACAAAATCGTAATTTGAAAAATAATTATTAATTACTTACCAGCCTTGACCAAATTGAAAAAACACCGCAAACAGTTCATCTTCATCTTATCTAAGATAGGTCTCACCACGTGTCACAATCCCATCCATTGATTCTTCTTCTTCCCCAAATTTATAATCTGGTTTGAGGGTCCCTCTCTGCAAAGATAAGTGGGGCTAGGGTTTAAAGAAATTTTTGAATTTCACAAAAATTAGAGTTGATTCCATCTGGGTTCATCAATATTTTCGTGGGTCCTTGTTAATTTTTTCTATTTTTTTCTCAATTTCTTGTTTAACCATGGACTCACCAACCCATCATCACCACCGTACCATTGAAAAAATAGACAAAGAACAGAGCATAACCACAGCAAATCTCTCTAGCCAACCAGAACTCAAAGACGAGACCTTAACAGACCCAGAAGAAAGCCAAGAATTTGAGGAACACAACAACAATAAAAGAATCAACAACGGTTCTTATTCTTCTTCTCTTGTTTTACATCAAGTACAAAGAAAGCAACAGCAAGTGGTAATTGCAGCAAAGAGGAACAGAAAAGACAGGCACACAAAAGTAGAAGGTCGAGGACGGAGAGTTCGGATGCCAGCA
>Ga0307513_10009482_pt1 | contig 12308 bp, 9 predicted proteins | sample 15_EM_MG_FD_202174 | JGI IMG/M metagenome (GOLD analysis project Ga0307513, IMG submission 202174) | Populus trichocarpa ectomycorrhiza microbial communities from riparian zone in the Pacific Northwest, United States - 15_EM | ecosystem: Host-associated > Plants > Roots > Unclassified | place... | reverse complement strand
TCCGGGACCTCACTGATGAGCGTATCTTCGAGCTGGAATCTGTGGACGAGTTTGAAAAGTGGACTGTTAGTGAACGCCGGATTATGACTACTCACACAGTGGGAAAGGCTTTTTACCAGTTTCATGAAGAGAAGTCTGCTTTGATTCGAACATCTTTTCGAAAGGTGGGCCTTTCGCTCCCTATAGATGGGAGTTCAGATCATGAGTTAGATATAAAAGGCTTTGAAAACTTGGAAATTGGAAACTGGGAAGAGGATTTGGAATCACTGGATGATGGGGATGACGTACCAATTGAGGGTGATGAAGAAATTGAACTTGTAGCTGTAGACATTGAAGAGCAATAAAACTTCTTGAACTCGGGTCGTGAAGTCAGAAAATCCCAATTTCGGCATCATTGCCTGTTCCCCTATGTCTCGGCTTCATTACGCCAACCCCTGTGCGCAAGAGCCAAGACCCCGATCATCTTTAGTGGATCTATCGAGTTTTTACGGTATGCCGCTTCGGCAGGTATGTCGGGCGCCTAGGTACGCGGAGAGTGTAGGCTGAGTACTGGGGCAGGAGTCGTACTCAAATATACTGGTACACTATCTTTGTGCCAGCCTCCCGACATCTCGTTTCCATCACGGCCATGCTGAGCACTACAGATTTTGCCCAATTCTGAGAACTACAGCACTTCTCGAGCCTTGAGTTTTTCATATCACGGTTTCCCAAATAAGTTAGTGTTCGACATTTTAAATGGGCCTGAATGTTTCAGCGGTTGAGGGGATACCATCGAAAAAGTGAAACCATTGCATGGAACTATCACTCTCCTCGGCCACCATTAAATAATGAGGTGTTTAATGATAAAAAGTATGCCTGGGCGAACGACCTTGCCGTTCGTTGCAATGTGGGTTGTCCCTGTGAAGGTTTCACTTTTGCGATGGTATATTTCCCGGTTGGTATCCAAAAGTGCTGACTCACAAGCGCATGGTATTCTAAAGGTTTTCTCTGCATGAGAACTCGGGAGAATCTCTCCCGTGAAATGTCCCATCTACCTACCGGTACCACAGCTTTAGGCTGAGATGGGGAGCTTGATTACCGTAAATTCATAATCTGGTAAAAGTCGGATTGGCGCTAGTGCCGATTTTCTTGAACTTGTCCAACCTCCGCTGCATATGTGTTTAAGCTGTGGCGAATATGCCTTCTTCGTGCCCCCGGCTCGCTTACCTTAGTTTCGCTTTAGCTCCAATCGGACTTTCACCAGAGAGAGACGGTACTCGTATGTTTGCCGTCTTATTCTTATTCGCACTGGTTGACTATTTACTACCGTATGGGACCGGTTTCATATGACACCAAAGCGCTTCCGTCGAGGGGCTGTCTCATAGGCTGCTGTGCCCTAAAGCTACCGTGTGCATGCACAGAACAGCACAGCGCCGTGTTGTGCAGTAATCTGTGAGGCGGAGTCAGGTTGTGGTAATTCATCGGAAACTCCAAGATACTCACACTTTTTTGGCTGAAAATAATCGGGCGGTAATTATTATACCACGGAAGAAACTAGATAACCGGCGCTCCCCCCGCCCCGCCCACAGAAAAGCTTTCCAACCCCCAATATTTCCCAATCTCTATCATTTTTACATACAACCAATATTCTGGACCGACCATCATGGCCCGAACTTCACATAGACTCTCGCTCAAATTCGGCAACGAGAATGCCGACTGCGGTAATCTCGAAAATTGTTTCAACACCATTTATAAATCAGACGAAGATGCAAAGATTCTTCAGTGGCTTACCCCAATAGAGCCAAGTAAGAGACATGATGGCGTGCGCACCGAACGACTTGAAGGTGTCGGGGATTGGCTTTTCGAAACAAGAGAGTTTCAGGAGTGGAGCCGCGGTGAGTGTGGACCCGATAAGGCTGTTTTGTTTTGCTCCGGGAATCCGGGAGTGGGCAAGACGTATCTGAGGTGAGTGGCTGGACCTCTTTACTCGAGTAAAGAAGCGAATATCACTAACGGCTGGAAACACTAGTTCCGTGGTGATCGACAGGCTCTGTGATCAGGCAAGGGGCAAAGATCTAGTGGTTGCATGGTTGTATTGCGACCACCGTGCCCGGCAAGATCAGACTGTCATCAACATGATGGGGGCGATTTTGACGAGGCTAGTGGGCAGCGAGATCCCGGAAGATATACGGGAGGCATTTCAGGAAGGGAGAAGGCCGCTGCTTGCGGATTTAGTGCGAATTTTGAGGATCGTGATTGCTTCGTCGCCCCGAGTTTTCATCTGCATCGATGGGCTAGACGAATGTTTACCGGAGACTCTTGCGGACCTTCTTAAGTCGCTGCAAGATATTGTTCGGGGGTCTCCTAGAACGAGAATATTTCTCACCGGGAGGCCCCATGTCAGGGAAATAATTCAAAAGTATTTCTCGGAGGAAAAACAAGGAGCGGTGGTGGTGCACGTCAATCCCAACCCGGGCGATATCAAGAATTATCTTGAATGGAGGCTAGATAGGGATACCGATCGAGAGGCAATGAGTGATGATTTTCGGGAAGATATTGTGAGAATTATTCTGGAAAATATGTCTGACTCGTGAGCAGGACCATTTAGCGTTTCCCCTCTATCAATAACATATACTTACCAACAACTGTTTCTAGGTTCCTCCTTGCTTCGCTAAACATTGAGCTTATTCTAGGAGGGACGACAATTAGTCGGAGAAGAAAGAAACTTGAAGAGACGGCGCGAGGCAACGGACTGAGCGATGCCTACACGGCAACCCTGAACCGGTTGAAGGAGCAGGATACGGATAAACGGGCGCTCGGGCTGAATGCGCTGATGTGGGTGTTGTATTCGGAAAGGCCATTGCAGGTCGAGGAGCTTCGTCATGCCTTGGGAGTGGAGATGGATTCTGCAGATGTGGATCCGAAGGACGCTCCTGCGATAAGGATAATCCATTCATGCTGTCTGGGTCTTCTCACGGTTGAAGAGTCGTCGTCCACTATCCGACTGGTGCACTTTACGCTGCAGGAGCACCTCTCAAGTGATCCTAAACTATTCTACAATCCTCATGCAACAATTGCCGAGGTTTGCTTATCATACCTCAATTCCGGACCCGTCAGGCATATTTCGCCAACCCTTTACAGGGCCCCCTCTACAATGCCCCTTTTGGAATATGCTTCCTATTACTGGGGGGAGCACGCAAGAAGGGGGGTGACGGAGAATGTCAAGATACTTGCGCTCAAGCTTCTCGATAGATTTGATGAGCATATATCTGCTCGATTACTACTACTGAACAATGTTCAATATGAAAGTCATCTCAATTCCCTGAGGGCTGGAAAACCTACAGGATTTACCGGACTGCATGGAGTAGCATTTTTCGGAATTGTGGAGATAGTTCCTCCCGTCTTGGAGATGAGGGAATCGGATGTCAATGCAGCCGATTGCATGGAGAGTACGGCTCTCATATGGGCTGCCCGAAGAGGACACGCGGAGGTCATAGAGGCTCTTCTGGAACGGAAGTACATCAATCCCAACCAAGCAGATGCCACAGCTAGCAAGACACCACTATGGATAGCGGCTGCCGAGGGGTATGAGGTGGTAGTGAAGATGCTTTTAGAACGAGAAGACGTCAATCCCAACCATGTAGACACCGGATATGGCAGGACACCACTCTTGATAGCGGCTAGCAGAGGGCATGAGGGCGTAGTGAAAATGCTTTTAGAACGAGGAGACATCAATCCCGACCTGGCAGCCACCGAAGATGGCTCAACACCACTCTTGTGGGCGGCTAACGAAGGGCATGAGGGCATAGTGAAGATGCTTTTAGAACGAGAAGACGTCAATCCCGACCATGTAGACACCAAATATGGCACACCACTCAGGATAGCGGCTATCGAAGGGTACGAGGGCATAGTGAAGATGCTTCTAGAACGAGAAGACATCAATCCCAACTATGCAGACACCGAATTTGGCATGACACCGCTCTGGATAGCGGTTTTCAAAGGGCATGAGGGCCTAGTGAAAATTCTTTTAGAACGAGAAAACGTCAATCCCGACCATGTAGACACCAACCTTGGCGTGACACCACTCTGGATAGCGGCTGACCAAGGGCATGAGGGGGTAGTGAAGGTGCTTCTAGAACGAGAAGACGTCAATCCCAACCATGTAGACACCGAATATGGCGTGACACCACTCTTGATAGCGGTTTTCAAAGGGCATGAGGGCGTAGTGAAGATGCTTTTAGAACGAGAAAACGTCAATCCCGACCATGTAGACAACAAATATGGCGTGTCACCACTCTTGGTAGCGGCTCAGGGAGGGCGCGAGGGGGTACTGAAGATGCTTTTGGATCGGGGAGGCGTCAACCCCGACCATGCGGACACTAAATATGGCCGCACACCGCTCGGGTGGGCGGCCATGAACGGGAATGACGGAGTAGTAAAGATGCTTTTCGATCTAGAAAACGTCAATCCCGACCTCGCAGACACCAAATATGGTTCAACGCCACTCTTGCTAGCAGCTCGGGGAGGGCATGATGGGGTAGTGAAGATACTTTTGGACGGGGGAGGCGTCAATCCCAACCGTGTGGACACTAAATATGGCCGGACACCGCTCGGGTGGGCGGCTAAGAATGGGAATGACGGAGTAGCAAAGATGCTTTTGGAGCGAAATGATGTTGATCCAGACCAGCCAGACACCAAATACAGCCGGACGCCACTCGCGCTGGCCGCTGGGGGCGGGTATGAGGAGATAGTAAAGATGCTTTTGGAGCGAGAGGACGTGAATCCTAACCTAGAAATTGCCGAAAGTTTCTGGATGCCACTCTCCTGGAAGGTTGGCAACGGGTGCGTGGAGATAGTAAAGTTTGCGAGAGGAGAGGATGATTTGAAAGATCCCGGGTGGGGAGAGAGCGAAAATTCTGACTGGGGAGACAACTATTTCGACTCTTCCGACAGCGAATATTCGGACTCGGGAGACAGCGGAGATTCCGACGGTGGAGGCAGTGAAGCTGCCTTAACCCCACCACCCTCAGCTCTCCCCGAAGTACATGATGGAGTTGTGGGCATTCTTGTGGACCTGGGCAATTCTAATTCAGACAAAGTCGATCACGATGGTCAGTCATCCCTCCCGCTCTCCCCTGAGCATCTAGACGAGTCTATAGTGGAGATGCAATTCAGATCTCAAGATGCTAACCTCGATATCACAGATTCTAATAGACAACCTTCGCTCTCACCGATAGACTCCGATGAGCAGGAACCAGTACCAGATCCAGAGGACTCTGTACCCAGGTCCTCAGATAATGAACCCCCTGCAACCGAATCGCCCGCGTTCCCTCTAGCCTCCTCTATGTGGCCCTTCAAGTTCCTGTATACTCCATGGAAATCTAATATCCACCCTAACAATACCCGTTCAACACTGTCAATTATAGTCAACCTGTGTTGGGTCATTCGCTCTTGCCTTTTCCTTCTAGCCTCCCTCGCTTCCCTTAGGAACACGCCTGATCGGGCCTTACGCCATGGCGTTGGAGATGCCCTTGTCGGTAAGGTCCGGCGCTTTTTTGTTTTCTCTCTTCTTAAGCTTGGGTTGGGGAATTGGTATAGGCAAGACCTCCGTCGGGTTAGACGTAGGTAGACTTTGATAAGGGCCTTTTTCTAGTTTCTGCTGACTCTTTGCTATTTACCTACTTTTTCATTTGTTTCTTCGCCGGTTTCTTCCATTGGTGTTCGGGTTAGACACGGTCCTATCGTGGTGTTATCTATCTTCATTCTAGTTGTCTAGTTGTGGGCTCAGTTAGTACTCGCCTTGCCCTTGTTCGTTAGTGATTTAGAGTACTGTAAAGTGTGGCCTGTTTCAAGCAGCTTGGTAGGAATAGATAAGTTAGATGATAATCTTGAAGAAGCTCGCTCTAAACTCGTGAGCCGCTCGTTTGCCTCCACGCGGCAGCTCCTCTACTACGAGGCCACTACCGGTTAGTCCCTTCACAATAATGCCGTTTTTCAAGACTTTTCCTGTAAGATAGTAACCGGGGGTGCCCCAGATGCGTGAAAGGCAAACCCCTAACCCTCTCTACCGGGTATCCCTTGGACCATGTGAAACAGAAAATTCGCGCCCACCACGCTGGGGCCAAAGTTTTGTAGTTGCAGGTCGTGTTTGGTGGGCAAATCGGACCCTTCAGACTTTTTAATGGTTAATGACTCAGCACCCTAGGTGTCCTAAGCTTGTTATGGAACGATATTACCGTGGGGGCGAATTTTACTGTTTCACCCCTCCCCACTCCACTCTCAAGGGATAGTGGTGTGGACATCTTTCAGTTCCAGCAGTGTTCGCAGCCGTCCGGTGCCCCCGTGGGGCCCGGCGGGGGGACTGCCAAGAGCCCGGGACGAGACGGGGCGGCAGGACGTGGTCCGTCCTCGTCTTTCATTCCTACTTGTCTGGCAACTTTAGAAAATGACCGGACGGGACGACAAAATGCCGTCCGTTCTCGTCCCCTAACCTCGAGGACAGCCGTCATTAGGAAGGACGACGAGCCCCATCATGAGAGACATCTTCTGGTATGGGACGGTAAGTGTCTACACAGGACCGCCGGGGATGATGGGGGACGGCAGGGGACGGCGGAAAACAGCGGAAAACAGCGGAAGACCGCGGGGGACGACTGAGGACGACGGGGACGACGGAGGACGACGGAGGACGACGGAGGACGACGGAGGACGACGGAGGACGGTGGGGGACGACACAATGTCGTCCGTCCTCGTCCTGGCCCAGGACGGACGGACTGCCCCGTTGCGAACACTGAGTTCCAGAAGAATCCCCACTACTCATTCATAGCTAGCCACTGCGGCCCATGAAAGTGGCCTCTGCACATGTTCGGTGTCTACCCCGTCGCCCCGTCCCCAATATATCTCTACTATCCCTTAGTACCAGTACCTAGCAACCGACGAGGATAGCGTCAGGCTATATTTTTGTTAGGAGATATGGATGGAGGAATGGCGGGAGTGCTAGATGAAGAAGGGCAATGAAGCCAAGGAGGAAGCGGGTGTATATTGATCGGATATGTATCTTGCTTGCGTGTCTGTTCAATCTACGGCCGGGCGGAGGGTTTATATACAAAATGCGAAGACCTTTTACTCTTCTCAACACCCAAGAACCCAACCGGAGCTGCTACAGGAACAATCGAGTTCCGGCCCCCTTTGGGGTCAGGATCCCTCTTCTTCCCGAGCTCTTCCTTTCCGGCCATTCATCCGAATCTCCAATATAGTATATAAACCAGGTATACGTATTCCATCTCTTATATTTGTAATCCGCGACAAAGGAAAAAAAGCGAGTCACTAGATAGCTAAGGTACAAGAGTCAAATTCATTAGTGCCGAGTGATCACGTGTGAATCTGCACATATATTGGTAGCTGCTGGGTTGTTGCTGACATCCTTTTGTTCCAGAAGTACCTTTACTAACTGCTTATACCATCCTATAACTGCCCATGCTAGAGTTGTACCTAGTGTGAAAAAGTTAGTATCTTTTCACTGGCCTTGTGATAGAGTTTTTAGAGGGGACTTGAGCGCAATATAGCTTAGACCTAGAGATGAACTTCTGCCCTTATGGTAAATTACAGGAAAATTCTCCTTTATATTCTCCTTCTGTGCCACGCGTTACGCAGCGCTATGCCGAAGAAAACATGTATGAGCCACAACCGACACGCCTGTGATTTTATTGGATAGGACATCCCATTTCCGACACCGTACAATTGGTCCTATTAACATCCGACCCCTTCACCTCCAATACGGCAGCTACTATCTTTACGATCCCGAGATATGCGATTCCCTGGAGTTCTGAAAATTCCCTTTATACTCCCCTCGACTAACACGATATCCGAGAGCTGACCTTGCTTATAGCATAATAAGCGCAGTTGAGCAGATATATACTTGTCAACCCTATTGGGAAGTCTGAGTGCAAGTGTTATGACATTTCATTCATCCCCCTTCTCGTGTCGCCACCCTAGTAGATGGAAGGTTATCCTTGAAGCGGTATTGCTGAGAGGGCTGAGCCAAGACTTGGCCAAAGAGTCTGACATATCTAAAATTAAGGTATGTGAAGTAACTCTCCGTAATTGTTGTGAAGATTGTGAATAGAGCAGAATCACCCTAGAGGTGCTCCTGAAGCGCAAATGGTAGTAGACGGGCGTGGGCTCAGAACACCCAACCGTAGTAAAGCCTAGACAAGATGATAAGAGCGTCTGTAAAGCAGGAATATTTTCAAGATCTAGATCCGGAAACACTATTTCCACTCCTAGTGCATCTCAGCTCCTCCGCCCATTCCAATTTCAAAACCCACAATAGTAACTCGATTCTGTGTACAGACCCATTTTACTTCTGCGCCTTCGGCCGGATAACAGTTGTGTAGGCACCACTTAGTCCTTTGTTTCCCTTGACCTGTTCAAGTTTCTTCCATTTCTGACGAAATGTAACCCCCGCGGAATAGCGTCGATGTTCAGCAAAATAGGGAGGTATCTACACACAATCTTTTGTAAGTGTACGTCGCTGACGGTGGGAAACGCCAAAATTTCCCACACATATATCTGACATCTTTTCCAGGTGATACCCGCAACGTGCCTATAAATCATCACTCATCCCCTTTGGCTTATTGTACCTGTCTAATTGCATCTCCGGGGAATTAGGAAGGAGATCGTATTACAAGTATGCAACGGTAATATCTTCCTTCTTTGCTTGATTGCACATCCTATCGGCCATCGAAGAATTAGAATATGTCCCCGTCAACCATGTTGAATATCACCGGCGATCACTGCGCACACATATATATTATTATGAGTTCTGGATGGAGAAGAAAGCGCGGGCAAGATGAAGAAGTACAAAGAAGTCAAGAGAGAATCGTGAGTATATTGATCGGAGGCGTGGCTGTCTGGCTTACTTGTCTAACTATGGTGGAGTATGGGGTTTATATAGAAAATACAAAGAGAATTTTCTACCATGTTCTCTCCCGGAAATCGATCCGGAGATACCTAGGGCAAATAGTGTTCCAGTCCTTTTTCCGTCAGACATTCTTTCCTATTCACCGGTTTCCTGTCCGGATCCGCCTTCCACTCCGGTGCTTCTTCTCTCCGGTTCCATGTCCGGCCATTACCGGCTATCCACCCGAATCATCCTATTGTATACCATCAAGGTATATCGGCTCCTTCTCTTGATTGATAATGAGTGACAAAGGAAACTAACAACAAACAAGAAATAACATGCGAAAGGGTACAAAGGAAAATACATCATGATGGAATGATCGCCGGTGTTCTTCAACAATATATACTTTGTCTTTGTACCTTTCCTATCTTTCTTAGTTGTTATCTACTAGTTCCTTTGTCAGTCATTATCAATCACGGAGGAGGGGCGGGTGTACCTGGTTTGTATACTAGTCAGAGGATTCGCAGATATGGCCGGAAATGCTCGGGGAGCAAGGCAAGGGATGGGTCGGAAGGCAGTGCGTGTTGGGACGGAGAATGTGTCCGGAAGGACTCCTGGCATAGTAAAGTTCTCTATATTTAAACTGTCTGTTTGACCGTCAGTAAATGGACAGGCAAGCAAGAAACGAATCCGCAGAATGGGCAGACCTCTCCTCCTTGGCTTCTTTGTACTTCTTCATTTGCCTCACCCATCGTTCCCTTATCAGCATCTCATAACAATAAACGATACCCGCTTCTTTGAAAGAACTACATCAACTCACCTCAGGTATCCATTGCCCACACCCGGATTTTCGGAGAAAAACAAGCTAATCTTATCGGTTCAACCCCTGCCCTCATTATACTCACTAGACATTCTCGGTTCCCAAAGCCAATCCCCCTTTGAAAATTCACGAAAGTTCCATATCACAGACAGAGTTGAAACATAGATTGCCGACAGCTGAGAAGAATCGTGTTTAAAGATTGTTGGAGTATTGAGAAGTGAGGTATCAGAGGAACGGTAATATGTATGGTCCAGGAGTTAGACGAAGCAGGAATGTTTGGAATGTTTTAGGAATTGGCACTGGGGAACGCCGGAGGTTGGGGATTAAGGTTTGACAGGAGCAGGAGCAGATAGGTGTCGCACTACAACAATTAGTAAACAAAAGACTGTATCAGAACAGTTCAGGATTGGAGGAGCTGAGGAAAACAGTGTAAAATGACGAAAAGAGAGAAGGGACTGAAGGGAATAAGGCTTAAAGAAAAGGTTTAAAGAAGTTGCTTACGAAGAACGAAAAGCGGAAGGAAGGAAGTCGGGAGTGAGAGTATGGGCGATGTTAGGGGGGGGGAAGGGTTTTTCTTTAAAGACGAGTTTGTGTAGATAGGACACCTCCGGCGACATAGAAACAATAAGGACCCAACTCACTCTCTACCATCATAGCCTATTCGGAACATCCCCGACACCACTGGGTTTGCTTTTCCGCGCCCCTTGACGTCGGTTATTTGGCTCTAGTGGAGACAGTCAACCCATAATCTGTGCATCCTCGTCGGATTTATAAACTGTCCTCTGGTAACTACTTCTGGTGTCGCCATAGTTGGCATTTGCTGTCGCTAATGCTGACCGAGTTTTTATGTGTAGTCTGGACCATGATCCTCGGTTCTAAATGTTCATTGTCTGAAGAAATGGTTAGTATGATATCATAGGAGAGTTCGCAAAAGTTTGTGGGCAAGGGTGAAGGAAAACTGGGTGGTGTGGCTGGTCCTGGGGCAACAACCCTACAATCCAATCATTTCCATGCCAAGAAAATAGAGACAATGTTGAGGCTCTGTTGAATTATGGTGACTCAGATTACCGCCAAGTGCGATAACTATGCTTCGCAAACCTAGGGCACCATAGGCATGATACAACCACGGGCCAAAACTTTCCATGGCAATCCGATGAAACGAAACACGTTCAACTGCAAATGAGCAATGGTGCAAGATTAGGTGAGTTAGCTCTGCTACCTTCCCCTCACAGTCAGCAGTCAACAGGTGTTGATAGAAATAATGAACGTGAATTTAACCATTTGGGATCCGGAAAGATAGAGCTGATACTAAATTTACCTCTGACTCCCCTTTTCCTCTACTGTAGTTGTGGTCACTCTGCCAGCATCAGGTATTCCTTCCTTAGCAACCGTCAACTAAATGAACCGCAGCACTTCTTAATTGCCCCCCGGGGGGGCCGCGTTGGTAGAATATTTTTTTCAAGCCCAATTGATAAATGTCCAAAAGATTCAAATCGGGAAAGTAAGGAAAATGCTCCACTATCCACTGCATAATGCGATAAGCTTCCCGGGCTTGTTTATCCGCCTGTTAAAAGCAAATACTCGACTCCCGGGGGCAGACGTGTGGTGAGCCGTTTTAGTTCATCCCCTGTTCTCTCCTGCTTACCCATAGCCCTTGAATTCGGCATCAATCTTCCAGAAGTGCAAAGCCGCCCAGAGCACAGCTAGCACACCGAGACCCGTGAGTATATAAGCTTTGTGTCGGCCTGACTGGGCGAATTATTAATTTGCCCCTATATACTACACCCTGATTATTTACAGTAATTACCTGTGTGCTCCAATGTTCGGTGCCTGCTCCTTATTTCGACAAAGATCCAAGGTTCTTATACTGTATCATTCAAGTTTTTGTATTAGTGAAATATTTCAATAGTGCGTCGGTCCTGCGCCTAATATTATACTTACACCAAGCTAAGCGAGCTCAGGCCTCATGCATCCGTGGAGCCCATCTTAACTAGCCCGTACCGGCGCCGCCCGCACCCTCGAGTTGCTACCAGCAGATTACTCACCTTTAACTTTAGAGCCAAACTCGACCACCGCTGGCTCTCTCGGAAAGACATGATGGGGCTGCGAGGATCCTATCTCAGTGTACCAATTGTGTTGCAGCAAATCGCAGTGCCCAGGCCTCCCTCCTCCAGACATACTAGAAACATTCTCCTTCTATGAGGAATTCCCAAGTGAGGAATTAGTCAAGGCGAGGCCTCAAGCGAATTGAATGTACAGTAAATAGGCTTTGATGAGGGTCTTTTCCAGTTTCTTTTGTCTGATCGCTCTTTATATTCTTTTGTTTTTTCTTCGCCTGATTTTAAGAGCATTAGTAAGGGCCCGTTTACCTATAGACGGCCGTCTAGCAACCGGAGACGGTGCCGACCGTCGGGGGAGGTTAGGCGGTGGGAAGTGTGTAGGGCTAATAGATGGGTGCGTGTTTACCTAATTATACCGTCTACTATCCCCTGGACGGTCGCGACGATCGTGCAAAAGTTCTCTCATGCATTAGCGCCTAGAACTAGACTTAGTATGTCTAGTAGGCACATGATAGGCACATGACTTGGAAGATTCAATATTTGCCACTGA
>Ga0307513_10009481_pt1 | contig 12310 bp, 14 predicted proteins | sample 15_EM_MG_FD_202174 | JGI IMG/M metagenome (GOLD analysis project Ga0307513, IMG submission 202174) | Populus trichocarpa ectomycorrhiza microbial communities from riparian zone in the Pacific Northwest, United States - 15_EM | ecosystem: Host-associated > Plants > Roots > Unclassified | place... | reverse complement strand
GTCCGCACGGTCACACGTTGATCCCTCTCCTGCCAGATCTCCGAGTCTCCGCAAAAACAATGGCGACTCAACGAGCCAAAACAGAGAACCTGTGAGCACCCTCGATGGCTACATAGTCCGTCATTATTGTAGCTGATCAGAGAACCAGGTCTATACCTAGACCGTGCGGCGCTTCATTTCAATTTAGGTCCTTGCTACTCATCTCGGGGCAACGTACAGAAATTATACTCCAAGACGTCCTAAATCGGGAGTATACGCTGAGGTTGTTTATAGAAAATCAGGAGAAAGAATTACGGAGGGAAGACTCCCAGTCCTGGAGACCAGCGCAGCGCCCGTGCGTCCCTTGATTCCTCGCTACGCAGACTCTCTTACGAGTGCTCACGTGTAGAGATGTTTCTCCGACATCCAACATGCGTGTGGAGATCCAAATGAGGAGCGGACATTTAGTTTGGGCGAAAAACCAACAGAAGAGCGAAGTGATCGATCTTCAAGCGCTTACCAACGACTATTGGACCTCCAGCCAGCGCGAGTTTACAGTACTGAGTCAGTCCTGACTACCAACTAGTCCGCTCACACCTGATGGAGAAGCGCAGAGGTCGTTGTCGTTGGAAAGCATCGTTGCTCTCTAGAACTGAAGTTCTCTTCGAGCATTACCGTTCGTCTCTTTGCTACCGCCAATCCCAGATAATCTAATAGTATTCGCATAGGCGGAATGTCTACGTTCGTCGCCCCATAAACTCGAAGAATTATTAAAGGGGTACTCACCACTGATGAACGGACCAACGGAGAGGAATGTGGAGAAAGGTATTAAATACGGGGCTGTATTCGCAGAGGTCAGTTCCCCGATATGGGGACCAACAAGATATTGACACCTTTTAGTTGAATCCTATCACCAAGGCTATCTTCGGTGTTGCCAGTGTCACGTTCGAGGTTCGTGCTTGCTACTGGAGCATCGGAAACAGAGATAACGTTTGACTGTGTAGCTCTTGAAGGAACAAAACAAAAACGACCAGATGCCATCTGGCCTTCTTAATCGGTTGCAACGCATTTTGCCTTTGGCGGAAAAGGTCGCAGATGAAATCGTCTGCGAAGAGACAGAAATCCTGGAGAAGATCATCCCGCGAATGTTCGAGGTGATGCAAAGGGTCGCGAAATTTTCGTGCGACTATGTTAAAAGTGGTAGGTGCTCACCTTCTAAATTGGCCAGTACTGATGATCACAGCGAGAACTGTAGGCGGGCTGGCCAACGTCGAGTCAATCGAAGAAATGGACAAAGAGTTGACCAAGGTCATTGAGGACTTCGACCGTGCAGTGGATGTTGAGGCTCTTCGACTTGCCAAAAAGAGTGGTAAGCACTGATTGTTTCAATCTGTTGATGGTCCATTCTCAGCAGTTTCGTGTAGAGCAAGAGTTTTTGCTTAGACGGCTTAAATGTGTCGATACCAGCTATAACCGGAAACTCTGCTGTATGGAAGGCACCCGCGAATCCCTCCTGACCAATATCATGAGCTGGGTGGCCACTCCATCCGGGCAGAAGGATGGGAGCAATACATACTGGATCTACGGCTTACCCGGGATCGGAAAAACGTCATTAGCTCATTCGATTTGTGCAAGCCTTCATGAGGAAAAGAGCACCTCGCTGGGGCGTTTTTCTGCCGGAGAGATGACCCAAATTTGAGCGAACCCAGAAACATCCTCCCAACTTTTATCTACACACTCGCCGAAAGCTTCCCCCCTTTTCGAAGCATTGTGGCAGAACGCCTGCGTAATGATACAAAGCTAACACCAGAGTCGATGAAGGATTCTCTACTCCTTGATTTCATCCACACCCTCCCTCGTCATCCAAAACATGCTCTCGTCTTTGTCATTGACGCACTCGACGAATGTGGCGACGACCAGAGTCGTCGAGTCCTCCTGAAAGTTCTGACTGACGCGGCCGCACAAGCACCGTGGCTCAAAATTATCATCACCAGTAGACCCGAAGTTGATATCCAACGTTTCTTCGATGCTCCCGCCCGGTCGTCCCATTTACGACATGATTTAGCTGCTGACGACAAGGCCGCCTCCGACCTACGAATCTTCGCCCAAGACCGATTCGGGAGGCTGGCTTCTAAGCGACATCTCCAATCTCCTTGGCCAGAACCATCGCTCCTCGACGGAGTTATCTCTCGGGCGGCGGTTCTGTTCATTTTCATCAAGACTATCGCTCTTGCCCTTGAGCAATGCAAAGACCCTACTGAGACTTTGAAGAGAATCTTGCAGGACTCAGACGGTACTGGCTTGATATCTCCATACGGACTCTACTCCAGTATCCTGAAAACACGAATAGTGCATAGCTGTCCCGAGTTCCGGCGGGTTATTGGAGTGGTTCTTGCAACGGCTCCGTACCGCCCACTGTGCGAAGAGACGATTGCAGAGCTGGCAGAAATTGACCTCAGCCATGTCAAAACGTGGATGGATGATCTCAGCTCTTTGCTATATCGAGACGAAAAGGCAAATGGAGCCGTTCGTGTCCGGCATTTGTCAATTTCGGATTTTTTTGTCAGCGATGACTGTCCCTGCAACTATCAAGTCAACCTCCACGACGCGAATGTGCAGCTAGGCAACGCTTGCCTCGATACAATGACTGGCCAACTGCGTTTCAATATCTGCAGGCTTGAAGACTCCCGGCTCGCTAATGCGAATATTAAAGATCTCCCATCCCGAATCAAAGAGAACATTTCCGACCCATTGCATTATAGTTCTCGCTATTGGTCAAATCATCTTTGCTCTACTCCCCACAATGGCAATCCGCGAGTGTGGGGAAGGTTGAAGGAATTCTTTGAAGGACTGTACCCATTATTTTGGATTGAAGTCTTGAGCATCATGGGAATGGTTCCGATTGGTGCTCCAAGCCTTCGGCGAGTGATATCCTGGATCAGGGTGAGAACAAATCCAGCTAAGCCGTTAGTTTGCATTCCAAGATGATTTAAAATTTCGATAGGGTGCCGATTCCAATCTTCTTGAGAGAATTCAGGATGCTTGCCGTTTCGTCATCACCTTCCATACCCCCGTATCTACCAGCGCTCCACACACTTATATCTCCACGGCTCCCTTTCTACCCTCACAATCACTTTTATCAACTATATTCAGCACATGGTTTACTAAAACCATCAAGATGCGAAGCGGGAAATTGTTGTCATGGCAAGCACCGCCATTAAGATGGATTGGTCACATCGCTGGTGTCACTTGCTTGTGTTATTCCCCCGATGGGTGCCACATTGTCACTGGATCCTATGACAAGATGATTCGAATCTGGGATGCTGAGACTGGTGCTGTGGTTGGGGAGCCATTAAAAGGGCACACCGGTGTTGTGTGGTCTGTTGCTTACTCTCCGAATGGGCGGCACATCGTCTCCGGATCTGCAGATAATACCTGTCGCATTTGGGATGCTGAGACTCGTGCTGTAGTTGGGGAGCCTTTACAGTGGCATACCGGAGCAGTGCGGTCTGTTGCTTACTCTCCCGATGGGCAATACATCATCTCCGGATCCGAGGACAGAACCATTCGAATCTGGGATGCTGGGACTGGTGCTGTAGTTAGTGAGCCGTTAAAGGGGCATACTGGAACGGTGTGGTCTGTTGCCTACTCTCCCGATGGGCGATACATCGTCTCCGGATCCAAGGACAGAACCATTCGAATCCGGGGTGCAGAGACTGGTGCTGTAGTTGGCGAGCCTCTGAAAGGACATACATGTGATGTGATGTGTGTTACTTACTCTCCTCATGGGCGGCAAATCATCTCCGGCTCCCATGACAACACTATTCGAATCTGGGATGCCGAGACTGGTGCTGCAGTTGGTAGCCCTCTAGAAGGGGATTCTGGGAGTATTAAGTCTGTCGCTTGCTCCTCTGATGGGCTGAAAATGATCTCCGGATCCGGGAGCGGCTCCATTCAAATCTGGGATACCGAGACCAGCGCTATAGTTGGTGAAACTCTAGAGGGGCATGATGATCCTGTGCAATCTATTGCCTACTCTCCTGATGGACGGCACTTCATCTCCGGGTCTGATGACACAACTATTCGAATTTGGAATGCCGAGACTGGTACTGCAGTCGGCACACCTCTAGAGGGGCACACTGACTGGGTGCGGGTAGTTGTTTGCTCTCCTGATGGGCGCCATATCATTTCTGGATCTGATGACACCATTATTAGAATCTGGGATGCTGAGACAGGTGCTGTATTTGGCAGGCCTCTAGCAGGGCACACTGGTTGCGTGCAGGCAGTTGCGTGCTCTCCCCATGGGCACATCACTTCCGGATCCGACGACGGAACTATCCTGATATGGGATGCTGAGACTGGTGCCGTGATTGGAGAGAATTTAGGGGGGCATTCCGGGTCAGTGTGGTCTGTTGCCTACTCTTTCGATCAGCGGCACATCATCTCCGGAGGCGGTGACAAGGTCATTCGAATTTGGGATGCAGGAACTGGTGCTGCAGTTGGTGACAGTCTACAAGGGCATACTGGAGCGGTTCGGTCTGTTGCCTACTCTCCCGATGGGCGATACATCGTCTCCAGATCCGACGACAAAACTATTCGAATCTGGGATGCAGAGACTAGTGCTGTAATTGGCGAGCCTCTGAAAGGACATACAGGTATTGTGTGGTGTGTTGCTTACTCTCCCGATGGGCGGAAAATCATCTCCGGCTCCTATGACAGCACCATTCGAATCTGGGATGTCGAGACCGGTGCTGCAGTTGGCGACAGTCTACAAGGGCATACTGGAGCGGTTCGATCTGTTGCCTACTCTCCCGATGGGCGATACATCGTCTCCGGATCCGAGGACAGAACCATTCGAATCTGGGATGCAGAGACTAGTGCTGTACTTGGCGAGCCTCTGAAAGGACATGCGGGTTGGGTGTTTTGTGTTACTTACTCTCTTGATGGACGGCACATCATCTCTGGATCTGTTGACAGGACCATTCGAATCTGGGAGGCCGAGACTGGTGCTGCAGCCGGCAAGTCTTTACAGGGGCATACTCATATTGCACAGTCTGTTGCCTATTCCAATGGACAGTACATCGTCTCTGGATCTGATGACAGCACCATTGAGGTTTCAGAGTCGTTACCACATCTTTCCATCCAGCGTCCCTCCTCTTCTACCTCAATTTGTGCTGATTTTTGTGCACACCCAGACAAAGAAGGATGGGTCAGAGACTTGGAAGGTGGCTTACTATATTGGGTACCCCTAGACTGCCGTACAGGCCTCCATTCACCTGCTCTACTGACAATCCCTCTGACATCTCATCGTCGATCAGTTTCTCTTGATTTTAAGGACTTTGCATTTGGAACCTCTTGGAACCAAATTTTCATGTGTGCACAGCCCTAGCTTTTACTCCCTTTGAACTCTTTGCATGTACTACTTGCTTGTTGGTTAATGCAATTCTAGTCCCTTCTTCCTTGAGCCTCTCAATCTGTCACCAATAAGCACCTGACGAGATATCCTATATCACTGGTGAACGGCAAAAGAATCAGAGGGTTGTAAAATCCTCGATGTTCATCGTGTAGGTAAAGGACTGAATAGAGGTCATATGAGCTGAGTGATGTAGGGTTGGAAGGGTTGCCTGAGCAACCTGGTAACGCGTAGCAGGGGTGAGCAGCAGGTAAATGGCCGTGCGTTGATAGGCAGAGTTGCACGAGCAACAGTAAATATACTATTCGTTGAAACAATGAGCTGCAGGAGCAAGTAAAACGAAGCCAACAAGGGTGGAATCCCTGAAACCTATCACGAATAGGCTCTAGGAAGAGCATGCAAGTTGGCGAGAGCGGCGATTGGGTATATCGGAAGCCATATATAACCAATGAACAACTTAAACGGGCTGTAAAGCGCATAAAAGATGGACAGAAAGTAAAAATGAGGAAAAACAAGCTGATTTTCACATGTGGGTGGATCCCCTGTTTGTATACAGGTGGGATACCAGATGATGGCAGCATAAAACAGATACAAGACAGTTAGGAGCTATATAATTGACCTAATGAACAATTAGGACCAGTGATAGAGGGTTGCCAAAGTCCAATTGCGCAGAGGTGAGCGCGATAGCGGCCCGTGGCCGTATGAATGGAATATCGCAATCCACTCAGTACGTATTGAATCGTACTCTGGATGTATGCGGGCATTGTAGATTATAGCGCTATAATTTGGACGAACTCGCGAATGTGGGTTCTACTTACAATCTCCTCAACAATTGAGGACCAAACACTGCAGGGAGGTAAAAGTAAGGACAAAGAGTATGTTAATGTACATTTCCATCCGGCCGTGAATCAAGTAAAGCTCTGGCTTCTCCACGGATGAGTATATGGGCATGACGTGCCATACAGCAAGCCACTTGCATAGTTCTGCCAGGAAAAGGTGGCAGGCCGAGCCCCAGGAAGAGAAAGCCAGATGTGCATGCACTTCAAGTTATCAGGGTGTGGTCCAGTTCCTGAGGCATCAAGGGCGACATGCTCTCCAAGTACACCCAGCCTATTGTCTCTCCTGTTATTTTGCACCAGTTGTTCCCACTCCCTGTGACATAGACTCAATACTTATGGTCATAAAACCCAGCTGTACTCCGTTGTTGGACGGCAGTTCGTTGTTGTGCCTCAATCTCTGAGACTGGAAACGTCTCACCTGCATCGTGGTACTCATTGGAGTTGAACTCAGCGAAATAACGCTTAATACAGCATCTCTAGAGTGTGTAACCGCAAGCCCACTATTTGAAGGCGCAGAGCGAGTAATCATGCTTGCTGAGGCGATGTCTGGGCCGCACTTACTGGTGAACAGTGTTGCTATAAGAATTTCGAGCATATTTTTGAACACTGAGGTCAGACGTCCGAACGAAGAGGGCCACTCGAGCCTTCTCCCTTGCTGTTCCAGCCTCTGAACTATCCGCCTCTCCCCAAGCTTTTCTTATTCCTGCCTTTTCCCTTCGTCTGTGTCAGAAAGAATGCTATCGTTACGAAGAACACTCTTCCGCTGTAAGAAGACAATTTTGTACGCGTTTTGCGCGCTGAACGACCAGCTGACTGCTTTCGGCTCGCCAGCTCTGCACTCGTCTGCGCGACGACAGGCACTTACAAGGTTTACTATGCCCGCAATGTCTCCAACGATGACAGAGGGAGGTATTACCCAGTGGAAGAAGAAGGAGGGCGAGTCGTACACCGCGGGTGACGTCCTGCTCGAAATTGTGCGTTCGAGCTATTACTCACTCATGTTCATATCATTTGCTGACGATATTTGTTATCTATAGGAAACAGACAAGGCAACAGTCGATGTCGAAGCGCCAGACGACGGGATCCTCGCGAAAATTATCGTTCGTCCCCTTCTCGTTTCGACGCGTCCCAAGAGTCACCGAATTCACGCGTCTCCTTCGTGACACATAGGCGGCAGACGGGTCCAAGGGCATCGCAGTGGGCAGCCCAATAGGCATCATCGGCGAGCCAGGCGACGACCTCTCAGGAGCCGCAGACCTCGCCAAGGAAGCCGCCTCTGCTCCTCCTCCAGCAAAGGAAGAACCAAAATCTGAGCCTACACCTGCACCAAAATCCACCGAGCCCGCATCAAAGAAGGAGGACAAACCCTCACTGTCGTCGACACAGAAAGAGGAGCTCAGAGCCGGCCAGAGGATCTTCGCCACGCCGATTGCGAAGAAGATTGCGCTCGAGCGGGGGATTCCCCTCTCTCAGGTCAAGGGGAGCGGTCCCGAGGGCCGCATCCTACGAGAGGACGTCGAAAGGTTCAAGCCCTCCGCCAGCCCCGCCGCCTTCGGCACTGCTGCTGCACCCGGCGCCACTACATCTGACTACACCGACATTCCCATATCGAATATGCGCCGCGTGATCGGCCAGCGGCTCACCCAGTCTAAGCAAGAGCTCCCCCATTATTATTTGACTGTCGATATCGACATGGGCAAGGTCGCCAAGCTGCGCGAGGTGTTCAATGCCGGACTGAAGGATAAGGAAGGCGCGGTGAAGATTTCTGTGAACGATTTCATCATGAAGGCTGTCTCGCTTTCAATGGGGGATGTGCCCGAGGCCAACTCGGCGTGGCTGGGGGAGACTATCCGACAGTACGTCAGTAGTACATGCCTTGTGGGGTGTGTAGTTAATGGTTATTTTGATAGGTATAAGAAAGTCGATATCTCGATGGCGGTGTCGACCCCGACTGGTTTGATTACCCCAATCATCAAGGACGTCGCGTCCAAAGGCCTTGCGTCGATTGCTGCTGAATCCAAAGCGCTCGCGAAAAAGGCACGAGACGGCAAGCTCGCGCCGCATGAGTACCAGGTTCGTGCCCTTTCTCTCGTGCTCCGAACATACTCGACTGACTCTCCCCTACAGGGCGGCACGTTCACCGTATCCAACCTAGGCATGTATGATATCACCCACTTCACGGCAATCATCAACCCGCCACAATCATGCATCCTTGCTATCGGTTCCACCATCCCGACCATTGTGCCCGCGCCCAATACAGAAAAGGGCTGGGAGACAAAACAGATTATGAAGGTCACGCTGAGCAGTGACCATCGGACGGTCGATGGTGCCGTGGGTGCGCGGTGGTTGAAGACTTTCAAGGGTTATTTGGAGAACCCTTTGACTTTTATGCTTTGAGGCGCTGGCTTGCTTATGGCATAGGCTAGAATAGCTTAGTTCTTTATAGATTCGTTTTCCCCCTCATATTTGAACCTTACTAGAAGGGGTAGAGCACGTGCCACCCGAATGCAGATGCCCTTACGCCCGAAATTTCGATCCTCGCTTCCTCGCTTCCTCGCTTGACCTCCAACGTCGACAGCCGCTTAACCGATTCTAATCCCTCGAGATGGTGCAAGTAAAGAACAAAATCTGCCTCATGTGCGTCTATACCACTCTCAACTTTTGCAATGACGCGCGCGCTCACCGATTGGGCTCCGGGACAGTGTCCACGATGGTTGGGGGATATCCGATATCGAAGACGGAAACGCCGTCGCGGGAGGTGATACGACCACCATGGACGATCTCGCTGCTCGGTACAGCTACAGGACTCTCGCCGCGCACGGGCTGGCAGTTGGGCTAAGCGACGGGCTTATGGGTAACTCGGAGGTTGGGTACGTCTACCTTTCTCTCATATGCCTTCGTACCGGTACGGGTGCCTATTGACACATACGCTGGGCGAGAACAGGCACCTTAATATCGGCGCAGGGCGCATCGTCTGGCAGGACATTGTCCGGATCGACCAGAGCATCAAGAAGAGACAGTTTCACAAGTCGCCCAAGATCGTCGAGGCTATGGACCATGCTAAGGAGGGCAACGGAAGGCTGCATTTACTCGGGTTGGTGAGTCGATTGGACCGTTTTCGGGTTTCGACTTTTCGTTTTGGAATGATTCGAACCGGGGCTGTTGGACCTCAGCCTCGGAGCGAGTTGAGTGGTTTAACTGGTATGGGGCTGAGGTTCCCCTCTGTGCTATTCATCTCATCTACGTCACTCGCTCTAGATTGGGTCTCATCTCGCGTTTCCCTCACACCTGACCTCTGCGAAAAGCCACAGAACATCCCTTTATAATCTCGCCTTGTGATTCCTGTTGTTTTGGGGATGGGTAAAGGGTGGTCGAGGCACCTTTGCATCCATCGCTGCAACCCTCGCAAATAGAGGCCATCGATTGACCAGAAGCGTTTCTACGCTTATCTACTCAATCCTACCAATCTCTTGCACCATGCATGGAAAAGTCCAGCTGACCCTTACCCCGCTAGGTCTCTGACGGCGGCGTGCACTCGCACATAACGCACCTTTACGCGCTCCTCGAGACGGCAAAAGAACAAGGCGTTCCTGAATGCTACGTCCATTTCTTCGGCGACGGCCGAGACACGGCCCCACGTTCGGCGAACAAGTACGCGCGGGAACTGCTCGAGTTTATGGACAAGCTCCAGTACGGCAAGGTTGCGACCATTGTCGGACGATACTACGCCATGGACCGCGATAAGCGCTGGGAGAGGGTCGAGACTGCCATCAAGGGCCTCGTGAATGGCGATGGGGAGAAAGTGGATGACGCGGTCAAGGCAATCGAGAAACGGTATGAGCAGGATGAGACGGACGAGTTTTTAAAGCCAATCACCCTTGGTGGGGATTCTTCAAGAATCCAGGGTGAGTGTGGTCACGATGCTTTGAGGACATGCGTGCTGACGCGTGATGCAGAGGACGACACCCTATTCTTCTTCAACTACCGATCGGATCGTATGCGGGAGATTGTCAGCATATTCGGTGTTGATTCTAAACCGGTCAAGGTCCAAATTCCGTCGGGTCTGGTAAGTGCATCACGGTCGTTCTATAATACAGAGAAATTGACGTGAACTATAGCATATCACCACCATGTCGCGATACAATACCGAATTCACCTTCCCGATCGCCTTCCCTCCGCAAGGCATGGCCGACGTCCTCGCCGAGTGGCTCTCCAAGAAGGGAGTGAAGCAATGCCATATCGCTGGTGCGTTGACCTCCCTTTCTTCTCTATGTTATAACTCGTCGTTAACGCCGATATGCTCTGCTCTCATTAGAAACCGAGAAGTACGCCCACGTAACCTTCTTCTTCAATGGTGGCGTCGAGAAGCAGTTCGATAACGAAGACCGTGAGCTCATCCCCAGTCCCAAGGTCGCAACCTACGACAAGCAGCCGGAAATGTCTGCACATGGTGTGGCGGAGAAGGTTGCAGAGACGGTCAAGGAGGGAAAGTACGAGTTTGTCATGTGCAACTTTGCACCCCCGGATATGGTGTGTCTCTCTCTGGTTTCCATCTCTACCATTTTCATCCGATCCTTACACCTGGCGATGATGGACAGGTAGGACACACAGGCCTGTACGATGCCGCAGTAAAAGCGATCTCCGAAACGGACAAGGCAGTCAAGACGATTTATGAAGCATGCGAAGAGGCTGGGTACATCCTGCTCATCACCTCTGACCACGGTAACGCGGAGCAGATGGTCAACCCTGATACGGGCAACCCGCACACAGCACACACGACCAACCCCGTGCCGTTCATCATGACCGCTGATCCCAAGGAGTATCCGTTCGTGCAAGATGTCGAGGATCAGGAGGAGGGTGCACTCTGTGACGTCGCACCTACTGTGCTTGCACTTATGGTCAGTCGTTTGCTGTTCTTCACCGTTTTGTGGTTATGAGTTGGTGTTGACACTGTTGTTTGCGTTTGTATAGGGTCTTGACCAACCTGAGGGTGAGTGACTCCAACACGCTTGGTGCTGACATGGTGTAAATACTGATTATGTTCGCAGATATGACCGGGCGATCATTGATTGCAACCGCGTGAGCGAAGCTCCGCGCGCATTTGGATGGGTTCTTAGAACAATCAGTTAGAGATGAGGCATAGACGATGGAAGTAGATGCACCATGCAGTATAAATTCAATCAAGTGATATCAAGATGCAAGTTTTGTGCTCGCGGTATTCTTAAATAGTCTTCAAACCTATCGGGTCGTCCCCTGGCTTGCCGACGCTGGTAATTCGGCTGCTTACTGTACCCAGGGGCTCTCCTACTGCCTATTTTCCACCACAGAGACGCGTCTTATGGCGCAGGATGAGCGATAATTTCATGAAAATGCCATCTTCATGCGCATGCGCTTCAACGTCCAGAATTGGTAGGTCTGTTTCCTGCAGAGGGCGACCACTGTTATTCGATACTCAGATACGAATGAAGGAGTTCTCGAACGTACATGTCCGACATTGCTCAAGACGGCGCCTGGTCTCGCAGGGTGCGTATTTAGCATCCAAAGCGCCGTGGATGCGTGTCTTCAGGTTGACGGGCACAGATACTGGTGAACCGTCTGGAACCGATTGCTGCCACCGACCGATTGTCTGATATAAACCAATGCGTCCAAGCTCCCTTTAAACGGCTCAGAACGGCAGGAGAAACGTCGAAAAGACTGGGACTGGATGAAGCAGGTTGGTACACGTGTCGGGTGTTCATTTTTTCCACTAGTATGCATACACCATAGTACTACGGGCGAACAACATGATATGAGGCTGGTTCGGAGAGTGCATGTTACTCGTATCAGAAACATCCTAACCACTAATTCTAAACGGCGTCTGTGCATCATGCCACAGCAACGTCCCCAAACAATTTCGACTTCCTCGGCTCCTTAGGGTTCCACGGATGCCGCACTTGGTAACCCCAAAGTACGATTTTTCTGACTTCCCGCCCACAATCCAACGAATTGGGGTCTTCGCGAATGACGCGGTACGTCCAGGGCCCTTCCTGAACCCACTCCAAGCATTTCATCTCCCCCGCAATCATAATTGCCTCGTTCT
>Ga0307513_10009480_pt1 | contig 12310 bp, 12 predicted proteins | sample 15_EM_MG_FD_202174 | JGI IMG/M metagenome (GOLD analysis project Ga0307513, IMG submission 202174) | Populus trichocarpa ectomycorrhiza microbial communities from riparian zone in the Pacific Northwest, United States - 15_EM | ecosystem: Host-associated > Plants > Roots > Unclassified | place... | reverse complement strand
GCGTTACTCCCAATCCAAACGCGGACAATCTCTTTCGGGGTCGGAACCATCGGTAGGATATTGTCGGTCTCAGTGATTGGTGGTGTTAACGACTCTTCCGCTTCAGAATCCTCTGCAACACCTCAGGCGCTGGAAAGACGCGGCTTCTTCTGGAAGGGCTTAGCCATCGATGGGGATTCTACTTTGTCATAGCACAAGGTGCTGACTGCATTGGTACCCGCGATTTGCAGGACGTGTTAGTGGGCATGCCAAGTTCCTCTGGCTGGAGCGACGATGCCTTTACGGATCAAAATTCCGGAGGCGTTCCAAGTCCTAAGAGCAGGAACCGAGCCATCGCGTCCGAGGAGCTCTCCAAGGTCATTCTGGCCCGCTGGGTCGTGTTCGAGGCGTTTATTCAAGTTGCCAAAGCACTCGAAGGAGGTGTGCTCCGAGATAATCTTCAACGTGATTGGCTCCTTTTCCAAGTTCTCCCCTCAAACGAGACAGACGCATTTTCGGCCCTTATCGAGCAGGTACTCCGTCACGTGCAATACAAAGTGCTCGACTCTTTGTGTAGCCAGTTCAGTCCCTTGAGCATGTTGGGCCCTTCCTTCTTTTATGTGATAGATGAAGCTCAGGTTGCGGGGGAGCTATATATGGGAGCCTTCGCAGATCAAGCTGGCACTGCAAAACGGCCAGTACTCCATCCGATCATTCAACAAATGATGGAGTCGGCACACACTGGCACCGTAGTCATTATATCCGGTACAGGTTTCTCTCTCGAATACTACAAGACGGCTATGACGTCGGGCGTCGGCAAAGGTAGCTCAAGCTTCGATGTCGTATACACTACAGGCGACTTTTCCGAGCCGGCTACTCAATCTTTCTACATCTCTCGCTATCTACCTCTATCTTTCCTCGCCTCGGATTCTGGATCTCATCTCAAAACTCGTGTATACAATTGGCTCCGTGGACGGTACGTGGCAATCAAAGTATCTAGGAGATAGCTCAACCACTCCACACAGACACAGATTTACTGTTAGCTTTCTGGAAGAACTAATGATGGGATCCTGGCACAAAGATCGCCCGGCCTCCCCGCACAAGCTCCTCAACGCTTATGTCCGGCGGTTGACCAATTTCACGCCCCTTGACAGTAATGAGATGATGTTGGGAGAGGAGGACGCCTCATTATTTGCGGTTGACACCTTTCAGTGGGATAAGATTGAAAAACGTAAATCTCAGTGTTCCGTTAGACAACACCCACTAATTTTGCTATTAGACCCCAGACTGCTGGACGAGCTGGCCCACTCGATCTATTCATTCATTATGCGTGGAGAACCCCCGATGTGGCGGTCCGAACAGGAATCTCTTGTCGAGTACGGGGTTGCCCGTTTCGCACGCGAAGGGGAAGGGGAAGCGTTGAAGGTAATGATCGAAGAGCCTCTGGCGCTCATTAGCATCGTGCGCCATTTCGAATCAAAGTGCCGCACCCTTGAAGGCCATTTCCGAAGGCCCTTGCAACAGAACCAAGGGATAGCGTTCGAAGAAGCTGTCCTTTTTGCTATGACGAAGCTCCTACAAAACCAGCGACCCTTGAGTAGCATGTTCGATTTCTATGGCGAATCACCATCATGGGCTGGTCAGACCGCGCAGATTGTGGCCCAAAAGTCTTCTGGTGACTTTGAGGCCTTTACCATCGACGAGCCCAGAAACACGCGCCCCACATTCGCGTATAGTGCCAAGGGTCCAGAAGAAGTACAATGTTGGCTAGAGAGCAGCGAGAATGGCTGGTGCATTCCTGGGATCCAAATGGGGCCGAATCTGATGGCCCGACTTCGGCTCAGTGATGGAACATTCTTGCTTTTGGTTATTCAAGCAAAGTGTCGCACTACGGGTACCAACGACTATACGAAGCCTGATGTTTCAGCCGAGGCAATCCGGTCACTCATTCCTAGCAGATTTTTCCACTCATTAGTACGTAACCAGCTTAGTATTATCCTAGAGTTTTCATTGACAGTTGTTCGGGTGTAGATAACAATGTATAGTGTCAACAAGACTAAGCAGCTGGAAAACAAGCAAAAGATCGAATCTATGCTTGGTGCCATCAACCTGGGCGACTGTTTCACTGGGCTACAATACAATATTCTACGAGTCGTTGCAGCGTTCCCACTCGACGCCAATTTCGGGTCACTGAGCAAAGTGGTTCAAACGGCGTTAGACGGAGACAGGCATCCATTGGCGAAATTGTCTCAAGTAATCTTAACCGCAGAACTCGCCACTTGCCCAGATGGCAAGTCGTTCGTGAACCTGCTGCAGGGGAAACTCAAGAGGGCTCACGAGGAAACTCGTTCGGACGACGAAGCTGAGGAAGACAGACCCAACGCTAAAAGAAGGAAGGGTGTGAAATGACCCGTTTTGCGTTTCGTGATTCACCGGGTTGTACTATCGGCTTATGTTACTCCCCGACCCATTGAAGGGGGAAAAATAAACGGGTCCTCTGTCCAATCTCAAAGACTCTATTTTCGGTGTCAAACCTCGGACATCCCCCGCACCTTCATTACCATCCTTGTAGAACGAAGAACGGGCATTGGCAGCCCTTCCTTTTTTCTTTCTCTTTTTTTTGACACGATTCTTTGTGATAGAAAAGAAAAGACCCCATCGTAATTCCATTCGCACTCCTCAACCCACGATTGTTATGTAAATTATAATATGTTGATCTCGTTCATTGCTACTTCACCTCAACCTTCTACTCTGCTTACCGTGAAATCGCTCGCAACGATCGACTTAATCCTCTCAGGTTCGAGGTACTTTGGAGAGTCTGTGTCGTCCCCTATCCGCAAAGAGGTGGAATGGAGATGCATGTACGACGACGAGAAAGTCCTCGAGGAAGTCTGCAGAGCTGATAAGGACACTCTTCTGCTGCTGAGTTCTAATGTACAGATTTTCACCTGTGGTATCACAGCAGTGGCGGATGGTCTTAAAAGAGCTTGCATCAGACTCTACGAAGAAGTTTTAGGGAGTTACAGTGCCGCGGTTGAAGCCTTTGCCAAAGTTCAGAAAGAACATTATGCGACCGATATCTTTGGTTGAGACTTCGAATTTACGTAACCCGTGATATAAACGATCCAATTTCATTCAGCTCATGGGTAACCTTACTTTATTAAGGTTTAGAAGGAGGTACTTCACTCAAATTTCCGCTCGGTCATATGGCCTACTAAGGACCCACGCCGTTGAACATATACCGCTGATGAACTAAAAATCATAGCGACCTTGCGATGTACAAGGTTAGAATCTATAGACCTGAGAGAGAGCGAGATGTGAGCCCCTTCCTCCAGTGTCCTCTCGCCGAGGGCTCACCTGACTCGCGAGGTATCCCACATCGGCCAGGAGCCCCTTCATTGGCCCATAACTAAATGGTGGACCCGCCAGTGCGAGGACCATTGGTGGAGGGCCGCAAATCAGAACCTTTAATCTGGAGCCAAGGGATGGAGACGGCAAGAAGGACTCGAGAGTAGGTAGGGTTATGTACCCCGTTGGCCCTGGAAGAAGAGTCCCGTCAAGACCGTTGGACGGGCACAGTCAAAGCCCACTTACCAGTCCAACCTTCTGGTGGCCGCTCGAGAACGTAGAGAATATCCAATCGATTTGGGTATGTCCCTCTCATCGCTTCCAGCTCTGATTTGAGGAGAATGTCCTCATCCTTATCATTGGCATACAATAATTTGAATCGAGTCCGATTAACGCAATCAGGAAGGGCGTGGTTCAGTATCTGCAGGAGTGGGGTACTAAATTACGGGCGGTCAGGCACTTTTGAGGACAGGTCTGAGTGTAGGACGCACATGCCACTGCCTCCACCGATCAGAACGACTTCTTCAAACTCGTTCACTAGAGGGTCCGGTGAAGAAGGTACCTCGGGAGCTTCATTGGTTAGACTTACTGTGAAACTTAAATTTCTGGATCGGCCCGCGAAACTCCATCCGATCCCCTATTTGTAACGCATGGATATGCGGGGTCAGCTTTCCAGTGTCATATCTCTTGATGAGAAACGTGATCGTTGCTGGCTGGAGGTTTTCTTGTTTCTGGGAAAGGGTAGACACGGAGGGGATTGTAGAAATTATCGGCGTGTACCAACGGGTCGTGGGTGCGTTGTTGTCGTCACAGATCAGCTCTTGAGGGGATGATCGAGTGTATAGTGCAGAACATATGGGTAGCGGTGAAATTGGACCGCGAGTCGGAAGTTCGAACGTGAATCTTGGGTAAACCCGCCCGTCAATAAATGATCCACAACCTGAGAAATATACACACTTGCTCGTATTGTGGTTATATGCTTCTATCTTAACAAGCGGGAGCGACAGATACTCGTCCTTTTGGAATGGGCCTTCATAGACCGGGTCTGTACGTTCCAGGGAGTCATACGACTGAACCGTTGTCCAGAGATATGTTACTTCGAACCTTCATACGTCTGGCCAACTGGTAGTGGAGGCCTTACCGTGGAGCTAGACGCACTCTGGGCGCCAACCCACCTACGGGCAGAAGCTGAGGATGACACTAACATTTGTTGCGTGTACTTACTGCCAAAATCCCATACGTAGCGGTTGGTGTCCAAGAAGAGTAAATGTCTTAACGACCACAACTCTGAAGGAGAATGACGCGGCACGGAGAGCATTCACGAGATACGCTCCGCCGAACCCTGAACTCATCACTTCTGTGAGGGATCATGATCCGTCTTCCGGGCCGCTGTGCATTGTCTCCCGAATGTTCGCGGTAATCGATTGGCTGATAACGACACATTTTTTTGGATTTCTCGCCTCAGATCTTAAGACAGTCATACCAGTTGAGTTTGAAGCAAATGATTGCTGTCGACGAGTTCGTGTCCAAAACGCGACCAACTTGCGTCCAAAGAATTACAAGTAAAAAGAAGCAACACTCTCAATCAAGACGATTGTAACGCTTTCGTGAAGCTCTCTGGCATCAACGCATCGATCAAAGAATTTCCGTTCACGATACCAGTCGTAGCAATCACGAACTTTCGTCCTGATACAGGTTCTGTTATTTTCTTTCCAAGCGACAATGGATCCACGTACCGCGCAAGTGTTTTCCCATCCACCGTATCGCAGAGATTTCTGTGTAGGCACAACCACCCAGAAAGAATACGACGGTCGTAGTGCTCTTCTCCTTCGGTAGTACTGTCGGAAAGAAAGGTTATATAGTCTCCATCTCCTCAGGCAAGCGAGATGGTATTGGGCACATACAAGAGGGCGCCGCTGCGATCGCTCCGTCGGCTGCTTGCTGCACGATGTCAACCGTTTTGCCAGGGATGGTTGAAACTACGTCCTCAAACCCTTTCCAGCCTACTATCGGGTGTGCGTTGATCTTGGGACCTTTCTTTCCGCTGTTACCGTCTTCCGCTCCACCCGCAGCTAGGCTTCCACCAAAGCTTGCCAGTACCCCATTCATTTGCGCTATGCATTGCACAAGGCGGATGCTCAACGGTGCATAGCCCGAATAGACATAGCTTATATCCGAAGGACGGGTTTCCTCGTCGGGCACCTCCTCCAGTAAAAGTCGAAGCTGCTTCCGAAGAGACGTGTATGGTATTTTCCAAGAGATTGCATGAGGTGGAGGTGGTTGCGAATGAAGAAGGGACAATTTATCGAGATTCAAGAGCAGTGGGAGCAAGTCATATCCATAACCCTGAGAGGAAGGACAATGTAAGTGCGGGTTTAAAGATTTCAATAAGAGTAGTCAACCTGTAGTATTTCTCGCTTGAGGTTTTCCAACGTCTTGGCCTTCACACCGCCTCCACAAACACTGGCCAGAACCAAGAGTCGTACAATAGTTTGTCGATCAGCACCTTGCGCGATCATGTCCTCAATTGAATTAAGTTGCGAGGAGATATTATAAGATGCAAGTAAATCTAGAGTCGTTCCATTAGAGGTACCACAACGGGGCTTTGAAAGGATGCTGACTCACTTTGTTGCACCTCCAGTGATTTATTAAATAGTTGAGATCGCGTTGGGGGTACCAAGAGCTCCGACAAGCCAGTATCTATCTGTGAACATGAGATAATACGCTTTGGAGGAAGGTGACACGTACGTAGACGCAGGCCTTGATGTTCATTTTGGAGGCCTCCTAATTTACCCACGAAATCTTTTAATTGGGCTACGGTTTGGGCTTTATGACGAGCCTGGTTAGGTGGTTAGCCTCGACCAGAGGACTGATTACTAATGAAACGGACCTGATAGTCATTATCTAGGCGATGCGCCACTGAGCTCAGCTTCGCTCCAATCACTGCGAAGTTGAGGTCCCTCAACTCGCCAAACAATGGATCAGAGGAATTGGAAAGCTGATATTTCTTCTTCCTCTCAGCCAGTACGGGAGTTGTAGTAAGAGCTGCTGTACTTGTTGAAGCCTGTCCTGGTGCCGGACCAGGCGCAGGAGGTGTGACCAGTGTTGCTGGGAGGAGAACATGGGCTGGAAGCATTAATTCAATACAGTAACGGGGGAGAGTGTAAGTGAAGGATGCCGTACAGTTCTTGATACTGAGATATTCGTCGATCAGACCCTCATAAGTCAATTGGGTGAGCATAGGAGTGATCATATCCACCCTCCGATCGATAATAATGAGCGAATCAAATTTATCCGAAATACCACTGACTGAACCCGGCCCCGGTGGTTGCTGTGCATTTAGCCGGACCAACAACTTGGCGAGTTTCTATGCAAAAGTAAGACGCATGAATCGAAATAGCCCATGCAGACCTGCCTCTGCATGATCTCCCTTTCCTAGTATCCTGGGGAACAGACCATACAATCGTTGGAGAGTCAAGAGTGCTTGGGCGGAATTGTAGACTGCCGTCTCGTCTCCGTCCTAGGTTTGGTTTCAATGAGCGTTTCAACCAAGACATAAATGAAAAAGAGCGTACCATCCAGATTTCCTTAAATGCATTGTCATGCTCTAAGGAAAGAACGTCTTCTTCTAGAGGGATGAACTGAAGATTGTAGGACGAAATCGTGACCTCCCCAAGGACACCCTCTTCTTCCAGTATTCGACTTGCGAGAGTTGACGTGCGGGGTGTTAATATCAAGTTGTACACATGCTTCTGGCCGTCTGCAGAATGTTTTTTGATTTGTTCTGCCTGAAGCTCAGTAGTTGTCAAGGGAAAAGGGCAAAGTCTGCCTACCAGCAATGACTTTAATATGCTTGATATGTGGTCTGCATAGGTATACTATGTTTGTGGTGGTTGCATTTAGGGGACCGGGCTCCAACCAGAACATCTTGTCTACGCCGTAATGCTAAGAAGAGGTGTAAATCTGAGGATTTATTGAGGACTATATTATATACGGACCTTGAGGAGTGAAACCTCCGTGACGAGACCCAGGGGTCCTGAAAGTGCGGCATCGAGGACCAACGTCTTGGCCCCATTGATCTGAATGGCGGCATAACCCAATCAGATGCGCACACAATGCTGGCTGCGTGTATCATACCGCGTTCAAGGCGTCTATGAGGGACCGTTTCGCCAGCTCCTTCAAAGCAGGCACGTCAATAGACGTGTCCCCCGGGCCGGTCAAGTTATCATCGGACGTGATAGATGTCGACATCGGGAATTAAGTGAGGGCCTTAAAACGCGAGCGTTTCAGATGGTCAGTCGCAGCGGCGTCGTTCAACAATGCTTGAACCCAACACCAGAGGCTCTTTCGTCCGTCCCCCTCCGCAGATTGCTCAGGAGCGCTGTCAAACACCACTTTCGACACTATATGGCTGGGGCACTGTCTATAAGCCCGAGGGAATGCCTCTCCCAGTTGCAAGGACCCATCCACGACATACAAACACTCACAAATCTTCTCGCTTCCTCATTAGCGGCGTACAACATTCTCCTTCCTCGCTACCAGCAGTTTGTGGAGACTTCGATACCATTGTCCCGAACCCAGAAGGCCGCTCGCCTCATCCCCCAGTTTCAGTTGGCGATACTGGAGCAGGTGCTACCAAACTGGGAACAGACGTTGGAAGAAAATAGCCTCATGTCACTGGTTCAACAGTGGTTCTGTCCAATAAACTGTTCGTCTGAATACGCCGCGGACGTTGCCCGCCACGCCCTCCCTTCCATCCTTGGTGTCCCTCTGCGGCAGTCTACTGTAATTACCCTCCAAAGTCTTCTTTACCACTACCCCCTATCCGCTATCTACTGTCATTTCTTCCCTGTATCGGGGGGTTTGTCGATGGCAGCAATCGATTGGGATGAATATTTAAAGGATATTTTCTCCCTCCCGGCGAAGGTGGCGAATATCAATGGTTTAGGTGGAATACAAACGCCAGAGCAACTCGAAACCAGGTTCGTCGCTCCTCTTTGCTCTCAATGGCGTTCTGATCAAATCCTAGGGCGTATCTTTCTGACGTATGTACGAGGACCGAGGAAATCATCCGGGGCGTATCTGATCGCTCTTGTCTCAAAGGTGTGACCACCGTGCTTCAGGAAATATTTGCCGTGTCCTCATTCGTCCAGGTAGTGAACTTGATGCTATCACTTCCTTGGTTGAGAAGCTGGTTATATTTGGAGTATACCCACAAGGGACCGCTTCACTGTCGCAGGTCTCCTTTTTCGAAATTACCGGCCAAATGATCCGTAGCTCGTTGGACCACCAAGACGGCCAATACATCTCAACTTGGCAGAAAGTCCTCACCTCTCTCTCTCTCTCCTCACTCCATAAAGTCCTTGCATCATGGTTATCTTATTTGCCATTCAACTCGTCCGATGAACATGACCGCTCTCTCGTCAAGTCGAACGCAACTTTTTGCAACTTACTATTCGGCAAGATGTGCGAGACTTCCGAAACTTGGAAGCCGTTTGTGTCTGTGGTAGTTAATCAGCAGTGGTCGGAGAATCACGCACGAGTGGCAGTGTGCTGGTTAGCCCTATCGGGTGAACAAGGTCAGCAGCGTCTTTGTCGAGAATTAAAGTATTATGAACGGATGTTACAGGTTTAGAGGTTTTCCTTCATCGGGTACTCGAGTTATGGACATCCGCTGAGCACGTCAAGTATTCTCTCCTGGCGATGCATCATTGTAAGTGATTGGTATTGGTGTTACTCAACTGAGACCCTGGATAGATATTACGGAACTGCTTCTACTCACCATCTCTCAATTCGAGAGAGGGTGCAAGGTGCTCCAGACTCTATCCATCACATCCTCTTTCGTTTCCTCTGTCAGTCTCTATATCTCGCATTCTGACCCATCTATTCGCATCTGTGGTATGCTGGTCGCCGAAGAAGTCGCACAACGGAGCGATAGGAAGCTCGATTTCAAGATCTGGGATGGCGATGGAGAGGGGAAGGACTGGGCTAGGCATATTCGACGACTCATGGACACACGGGATATTGATTCGGAAATACCATCACCTCCTATAGCAAAGAAACCACAACCAGACCACTCGCCAGAAATACCAGCGCCCAAAGCATCATCCAGGCTAGTCCATATATCCAATGCAACAGACGACTCAGACGACTCGCTGGAAGGATATGGCGATTCCTCTGACTCGTCCTCTCGCCCTCCCTCCCCGACTATGTCCGAATTAGAAGAGCAAGAACGTGATGCTACTCTTCGCAATCCCGGAAAGAAACGAATTAACAACCCCGTTTACCTGGTGGATCTTGGACGACTGTTAAAGGTCGAGAAAGAGGGCCCGGAGCAGGCCGAAAGTATCGAGATTGCGCTGCGCTCCGCTGCGGGGCTCATCAGGAGAAAAGAAGGATATGGACATGAGCTTGGTATGGACTCCTGACATGTCCCACCTTCTGGGCTGACCTTCGAGCACTTGCCCAGAGGAAAATGCGGTCGATTTGGCGTATACAATGATGGGCCTTCAAAACAACTATGAAGTGGATAGTTTTGAGAAGCTCCAACAAGACGCGTTGATTGCCCTTGTTGCCTGCTGTCCAAAACGAGCCGCACCGTAGGTGAACCATTGGTTAGTCATGGTAAGGGCTGACCGGATCTCGCAGGACGATTATCGAGCAATTCTTCACTAACCAATACTCCATTGCTCATCGACATTCCATGCTGAACGCTCTGGCTCTCGGTGCCCGGGAATTGGCAGATCTTCCTATCTCCCCTCAACCCGAAGCACGTTTCCCAAGTAGGCTGTTGCCAAGTGGGCTACATGAGTCCTATATAGAGGAGAGGGATCTCGTTGCTCGAAGTGAACAGTTGCTGGAGGGAATAAGCCGGAAAGCAATCGATAAGGGGAGAGAGAAGACTGAAGACCGCATACCAGAACTCACTCGTGAGCGACAGCTCACAATTAAGCCGGGATTCAAACGAGCGGGGATAGTGGAGCTCAACCACGACCCCAAATCTACGGGTCAACTCCATGGGCTTATCCCCCGCACACCCACGATCAGCGTCAAACGAGAAAGCTTCTCAACTTTAGCTGCCGAATACTTCATCGGACCGCTGATCAATCGATTTTGGCGGTACCTGAATGACCAAATGACTCGCGAGGAGAGAATAAAGGGTGACTATCGGGGAGCAGGCGCTGGCCTAATCCTCAACCCCTCGATCCTCACCCATCTTATAACAATTCTCGCTATATTGATGGACGCAGGAAGGTTTTCACCCGCGTATCTGGACGTATTGGGGCCCGGGGCGCTGGAGTTGAGTATCACATTGGGTACCCGAAGGACATCCGCATCGGAAGGACCCGGTGATGGCTCAATAAATGGAAGCAACAGCACAAAAGAGGCTTCGGTTCTGCGAGCCTGTCTTCAGCTAGCGCTCACCATTTTAGATGCCTGCCTCGATCTGGATGGCGGAAGGACCTTGGCGTTTGACCATAAAATGCTACTCTTGGGGATCGGCGAATGGTCCGAGAGAGTGTTCAAAGCAATGGAGGCTGGTGCGAAGGTCATCGGCGGGGGTGGCAAGGAAGAGGACAGGCTGTTCAGGTCTGCCGCGGGATTGGTGCTAAAAGTAGAAGAGGTCCGAAGTAAATGGAGAGGGAGGACGGCGGTCAGTCTTTAATGTGGTCTAGAAGCAAGAACCGCAATGTAAGTTCGAGGTGGTCAACAAAGGAATATTAAGTGTGTATGATTGATGTTAAGTGTAAGACGCCCACTGAATGACCCACAATCTACCATTGACAATATCGAGGATTGCTTTACACACGAACAAAGGACAACTAGTTCCTATTCGACCCCTTCCTGCACTTCCGCCATCCATCCTGTTTGTTTGCGCCAGACTACTTGTCGTGCTGTGCATCCGCCATTGTTTTGATTGGCATTGGGTGAGTGAACGACGGCTAGGACAATCTCTTGAATGCTTGGAGAAGCTGCAACGAGAATTGAAACAGCATGTCGTTCGGCGTCTTCGTCCCATCTATGGAGAATGTGTTAGGCTAGTTGAGAGGTAGGAAAGCCAACAGCAGCACACCTTGTGGTTGGACGAGTACGCCCCGGGTCTTCGATCGCATGGTCATGAGGGGTATCCAGTGTCCACACGTAGGTGAGCTTCTCGATGGTGCAAAGGCGATGCAGACTAGTTGCCCAATCAGGGGCAAATCGGCACGGGACTTCTAAGGGATGGCTTGGCTGAAAATCTACTCCGTCGTAAATCGTGATGGTACGTAGATTCGGACAGTTATCTGCGATGTCCGTAAAGATGTCGGGCGTTGGATTAATGATACGAAGTGTGAGATCGGTCACTTGCTCGGGATGAAGGAAAAGATTTTGGGTTCCTTGGGTTTGGGTAGACTGATGATGCAATAAAATGCGGTGGTGGAACGCAGACTCGAGCTGGGATGCCTCGATGGGATCGTCCGATAGCTCGGGTATGGACATGTGCATAGCGGTTGAGTTGCTCTACCATCTCGGCTACATATCTCTTATATACCTCGTTACCCGATGTTGGGTAGTACAGGGAAGCCTGGAGAGCCGTATACGCGCGCGCATATCCTTGCAGGCGAGTTGCCAAACTCTCCAATACTACCGCGGGATCCGGTGTCCAATGTGTTCAGAACCTGAGCGTCTCGTAATCGTTAGCTGGCTAATGGCGAACGACTGGATACTTCAGGATCTCATAGGACTCTGATGAAAGAGTTAGGGCGCTTGCGATCACCCGCCTGTTTTGGTAATCAATTTGGGACCACTGAGACACAAAATTGGAGTGGGGCTCCTCAGGGAGCAACATACTCCACGTTGAGTGAGAGACCTATGCAAATGACATATATCATCTGGACGCACAGGGTATACCACTCACCAGTAGCTTGATCGATAGGAGATCATCGTAGCTTCTTCCATAGACGCCAGGAATTGTCCTCAATGTGTCTCGTTTGAATTGAGG
>Ga0307513_10009479_pt1 | contig 12311 bp, 9 predicted proteins | sample 15_EM_MG_FD_202174 | JGI IMG/M metagenome (GOLD analysis project Ga0307513, IMG submission 202174) | Populus trichocarpa ectomycorrhiza microbial communities from riparian zone in the Pacific Northwest, United States - 15_EM | ecosystem: Host-associated > Plants > Roots > Unclassified | place... | reverse complement strand
CTCGTGGACCAGAGCGGGACGTCGACGTGATGCCCCGCCCGGCGCATCGCGGCGACCGTGGCCGCCAGCGTCGCGGCGTTCGCGTTCGGCACGGTCGGCCACTCGTCACCGGTCGGGCCGTCGTCGGGGACGTGGTGGATGAACCGGCCGGCGATCCGGTCGCAGAACTCGGCGTACTCGTGCGTGTAGAGGATGAAAGCGTGCCAGCCGATGTCGACGAGCTCGCTCGGTCCGATTGGCTCGGTCGCCGTCGCGCAGGTTTCCAGGAACGCGAGCGTCTGGTCCAGGATGCGTGCGGGCATGTCGGCCGACAGTTCGGGGTGCTCCGCGGCGATCCGGGCAACGAGCCGATCGGCCAGCGGGGTGGGCAGGTGCTTCCGGACGTCGTTGAGACTGCGGGTCGTGGTTGGCGCGGTCATGGTTCCTCCTTTGGCGCTGTTCTTTGACTCCATGAACTCGCAGTCAGCGACTTCGATGAAGGGACCCGATGGCATAGCGGGGACGGGACGTCCCAGCCTGTTCGGGTAGGCCAGGGCGGCATAGACGGCATCCCGGTACTTTCTGGAGCCGCCATGGAGCGATACGGTCGCAGGGTCAGCCAGCGATCGGAGGCGCCCGTGATCGGTCGGCAACTCGCCGCCCTGCGACACGCCAGCGGGCTGACGCAGGAGCAGCTGGCCGAGCGTGCGCAGGTGTCCGTCGACGTCATCCGCCGGCTGGAGCAAGGGCAGCGCCGGACCGCGCGGTTCGCCACCCTGCACGCCATAGCGGCGGCCCTCGACACCGAGGTCTCGATCAGCTTCGCCGTCCGGGAATCGGGCTCACCTGACTCGGGTCATGATCAGAGTGGAAGTTCCCCGGGCCGAGACCCAGGATCGAGTGAGATGAAGCGACGAGAGCTGCTGCGCCTGGTCACCTCCGCTACCGCGGTGATCAGCCTCGGTGTGTCGGCCAGGCCTGACCTCGACCGGCTGGCGGCTCCGGCTTCCGGTCGCCTTGGGCGGGCCGACCTTGCCGAGTTCGCCGCGCTCAATGCCGGTTTGTGGGCGGCGTTCGTCATGGCACAGAACAAGGCCGAAGTGGGTTCGGCAGTCTGGGATCAGGCTCGTCGACTGACGGAGACGCTACGCCGGCCGCAATCGCCGGCCGCGCGGAAACGGGTCTGTGCACTGCACGCGGACGTCTTCCAGCTCGCGGGCGAGGTCCTCTTCGACACCAACCGCTACGCCGACGCCGGCTACTGCTACACCCTCGCCGCGACCGCCGCCCGCGAAGCCGGCGCCATGGATCTATGGGCTTGCGCCTTGACAAGACACGCCTACATCAGCGTGTACGAGCAGCGGTTTGCAGACGCCGTTCCGCTGCTTGCGTTGAGCGCGGATCTGGCGCGCAACGGCGATTCGGAGCTTGCGACCCGCCATTGGGTTTCCGCCGTCCTCGCGCAGGCCGTGGCCGGCATCGGCGATCACGCGGCGTGTGAACGAGCACTCGAGCACGCCGAGCGGGTCAGCGTGTTCACCCGGCCGGGTAACGGCGGATGGCTACGCTTCGACGGTTCACGACTCGCCGAGGACCGCGCGAGCTGCTACGTCCAGCAGCGCCGGCCGGATCTGGCCGAGCCGATCCTGTTGGAACTGTTGAAGAAGCATCAGTCCGGGCGGCGTCGGGGAATCGCGCTCGCCGACCTCGCGGCGGTCAGCGCACAACGGCCAGATGTGCTTCGGCTGGTCACCTACGGGGCGGCAGCCCTCGACCACACCCGGCAGACCGGGTCCGGCGTCGTGCTTCGTAAACTGCAAAACCTGCGGCCGGAGTTGGCCCGGTTCAAGAAAGATCCGCACGTACGCAACTTGGACACCGAGATCGCTCACCTGGTCGTTTCGTCGCATTGACCAGCAGCTTGATGGGAAGGCTCCTTCAGTGGCCGTAGAAGCCGGCAAGATCTTCCGCGAGGCTTGGATCGCCGGGGTCAACAAGCACTACCCCGGCGAACCCAAAGCTGGCTACGTCGCACCATGGGACGAAACCCCGGAATGGGAGCGGCAAAGTGCGGCTGCGGTCTACCAACTCGTCGCCGAACTGCTTCGCGTCAGTGAAGGCGCCGCTCGCCGTCTCACCCGGGTTCAGAAGAGCCAATTCGTGGCGGCCAGTTGGACCGCCCAGATATTTCTTCGTATCGAGAACCCCAAGCCGTCCTACGTAGCGCCGTGGGAGGCACTGCCGACCTGGCAGCAAGAGGTTGATGCGGACATCTTCGAATCCATCGAGAGAGCCGAGACTCAAGCGGACTGACGCCTCGTGGCGAGGAGCATGGTCCAGCTCGCGAGCTGACGTCGCAGGTCAAGCCCTGCCAGGACGCCATCAGTGCGTCGAGGTGCTCCTTGAATGCGGCCGTGGGGCTGTCGAGGACCATCCGGCCCTGCTCACCGCCGCGGTCGGCCCAGACCGATCGCCGCAGCCGGTGCCCGTGGCCGCCGGATAACTCTCGGCGAAGGGAGGGCTCGCCGGCCGGTGGGCTCCGGAGCCCTCCCTTCTCTCGGGCTTCAACAGACGAAGAAGCCGTTCTCCAGATGGACCGAGCTGGGCGCGGTGGCCGACGCTGCGTTTGCGGAGTGGTCGTACTAGGCGCGGGCGCCGGGTGAGCCGCGTAACGAGGTGAAGGCCTGCAGGCCTAGGGCGTCGACGAGCCGGTCGTTGTGGACGTAGCCGGCCAGGACGAACTTTCGTTTGCCGGGCTGTCGGGTGATCGGACCGGTCCTGGCGTAGTTCTTACGGGCTCTGGCGTCGGCGTAGCGATCGTTGTCGTCGCCGAACTCGGCGAGCACCCTGGCGCCGAGTACGACGCCCAGACCGGGCTGGCTGAGGTGGACCTCAGCGTCCGGGTGCTGGTCAAAATGGGCGTCAACCTGCTCTTCCATGGTCTTGATCTCGGTGTCGAGGACGGTGAGGATCGCTGCCTGGGCGCGGGCGGTGGCCGCGTAGGCGCCAGCCACGACCGTGGGCTGGCCCAGGTACTCGCCGCGCAGTTCGGCGGTGATCTCCGCAGCCTCCGCGCTTCGCATGGCCCAGCACGTGCGCGTCGGCGGTGTCGCTCTTGGCCGCGGACACGCTTGCCGTTCGCGGTAGCGGGCCACCTGCAACGGGTTGATCGCGTAGATCTGGTAGCCGGCCGCGATCAGCGCCTGCACCCACGGGCCACGCTCGGTTTCGATCCCGACCACCACCACCGCCGCGTCGTCCTGCTCGTCGCCGAGGTGTTCACCGATCATCGCGCGCAGCCGAGCGATGCCCTCGACACGCTCGGGCAGTTTTGCCCTGCCCAGCACCCGGCCGGCCTCGTTCTGCAGCTTGACGTCGTGGTGCTCCTCGGCCCAGTCATCTCCAACGAGCAGCACTCTCTCACGACAATCCATGGTCGACAGTGTCGCCGTGCATAGCCTGCGGGAGAACTATCAGCGGTCTACTCTCCCGACCACCAGCAGGGGCACGGTCTTGACATAGGACTGCAAGCGTCCTGGGTCAGGGAGTGCTCATCCGCCGGCGGTTACCGGACCCGAGTCTGACTCATCGCCGACCCGAGCCCGCTTCCCACCATCGAGCTGCCGCCTCGGGCGTGTGGCCGGCGGTGCGGGTAACGACGATTCGGCTCGTCAGAAAGCGGACCGGCATCGATATTGAGTTACGGGCGAGACTGGGTGGCATGGATGACGAGACGCTACAGGCGGTAAGGGCAGCTCTTGCCTCTCTGGGTGAGCCGTGGAAGGTGCCGCAGCTGGTGCCCGCTGCTGAGCCTCCCATTCCAGTTACTGGTGTCCAGTGGCAGACGGTGCTGGAGGACGTCGAGGTCCTGAAATTCTTAGGGTTGGCACGCGATGCACTCACTGATCTCGACGTCGCAATCAAGGGTGGTCCACGGTCGGTAGGCCGACGACTCCGTCTTGTGGTCACCCGCTTGGCCGAGGCAGTTCACGGCATGAACCTGGCCGCCGCAGATGTTCTCGCGTTCGACCCACCGCAGCGGGACAGAAGCGCTGCCCTCGGCAACCATGTTGAGCGGGTTTCCAGCGCGATCGCTCAGCTGCTGGACTGCTTGGAGGCCGGCGTCGAGTCGACCGCTGCCGTGCCTTTTGACACGATCGACGAGGTCGAGCGTTTCGTCGAGGTTGAGCTGCGGGCGACGTTCGACGATGACGACCGGAGCGCGCGGGTCTACGGGGTTCCGCAAGAAGATCTTGAGAGTATGCGCTTGCCGGTTGGCCAGAGTCTACGAGCCGCGTTCAGCGATCGGCAGGATGAGCTTGAACGGATAACCACCTGCATTATCGGGTTCGCCAGCCGCGGTCAGCCAATGTCGGAGCAACTGGATGGTGCGTTACACCCGCTCGCGCTGGCCACCGATTCGTCCCCGCTGGTTGCTCATCGCGCCGCCCGCGATGCGTGCGATCTCGTCCGGGCGGTTGCCGCCCAAAACTTGAGTGCGACAGCCGCCGTAATAATCAGCGCTGTGGCCCGAGAGCAGAAGTCCTACTCGACGCACCGCGGGCTCTCGGCGACCCGTCGTACGATCGCAGCCGCACCCGACGATGACGCGCGAACACGCGGCGTCGCCGAGCTTTACCGAGCGCTTGGTGAGGGACCCCTCCGGTCGGCGGCTATCGAGACCCTGGGCTTTCTCGGCGAAGCGCTGCCGAGCGCCGTAGGCCTCAACGAGATCAGGAGCCGCCTGCTCGTCCACCGAACGGAAACTCCGCTCTGCGAAACGATGGCCTGCCTCATTGAGCCCGCGTGGCGTAACGCGCGCGCACACGAAGATCTCCACTGGGATCCCGAACACGGGATGGCGATGTTCGGGGAAACCGCTGTCGACTTGGCGGAAGTCGAGTCGACAGCCGACCTCATCTGGTCCGTGTGCCGGGGATTCCAGGCAGGCATCCAGATTGCCCGCGGCATGCTTCCAGCACTCGGCGAAGCAGTTGACCAGGCCGAGGGTCCCGGATCACCGGTCAACCGGGACACCAAGTTGGCGAAGTCGTTCGGCTTGGCCAGCCTGGTCGTGGACGACATCCGGCGAGACCGCGACCACGTCACCGTGGTCCTGAAACCGTTGCGCGAAGACGGCCTTGCGAACCGTATCGGCATTGCCCTGGTCAATGCGGCAGTACTCGACTCATCGGTGAGCGTGTGGACCATAGAAGCTGACGATCTCCCCGCCTTGTCGGTCGGGCGGCCGGCAGCTCAGCTCGCGGCCACCCTCTTCGGCCCCGACTCTGAAGGCCGATCCGCGTTCCTGTACCCGACAAGCTTCGCTCCGCTCCTGGCCGATGCCCTGACCCGCCACGGCGTAACGGTCGAGGACGCCGCAACCCAAGCGTGGGATCTACCGCTGCGCGACACGCTCACCTACCTTCGGAAGCTCGCCCTTGCTGGAGGATTGAGCCGACAGAGCAGCCTGCGGAACTTCAGGCGCGCCGCCCGACGCACCAACCAAGCCGTACATGCCGTCGCGAAGCACCTCGGCGTCCGGCCGCCGGAAAATCTCGACCTCACCACGCTGTGCACCGTGGTGAGAAAGCTAGAGCAGCGCCCTCACGACAATCTGCTCGCCACGTCGCTTCGACAGGAACACCAGCGCCTCCTGTCCGAGCTCGAGCCTCCACCAGCCGACCACCCGTGGTGCCGCCTGACAATGTGAGCTCAAGCCAACGTCACCTGAAAGAGTCTGCGGCCGAGGCCCAGGGGCCGTCAGACCTCCGACGACTGTTAGGCGCTGAATCGATCATAGTCGAGTGACGACTAGGCATCTGACTATGTATAAGAAGGTCCATGAAGTCGACTCGGGCTCGGCCTATTGGCAGCCCGACCCACCGAGCACACCTAGAGCTGGTCGGAGAGTGCGCCTCCGGCGGCAGGTGGCCTTCCGAGGGGCGCCGGTCGCCGGTTCCGTATGCTCTCTGACCGTGGTGTCCGAACTGCGCCGTTTAGCCGATGACTGCCTGCTCATCACGCGCGCGCGGCGTTTGGTGGACTGGGTCGGCGAGGGAAAACCGGTGACGACGAAGGGCGTGTTGCGTCCGGTCGACGTCGCTGTCGTGGGGACTGCCCTGGGTGTGACGGTTCCGGCTCGGGTTCGCACGGCTGCGGATGTCGAGGCTGTTCACTGGCCTTGGGTGGCGGCCGTGGCGATCGGGTGGCTGCGTGTGTCGGGGAACCGGGCGGTTGCTTGTGCCGCCGCGGGTGACGACCCGGCGCAGCGCTGGTGGACAGCGGTTCGGGCGGTGCTGCGAACCGAGTCGCACGATGACCGGGGCCGGGGAGCACCGGTGTTGCTGCGGACTCTGTTGACGGTGATGACCGCCCAGTCGCCGCCGGAGACAGCGGACATTCCTGGGGCCGTTCACGAGCTGCTCCACCGATCCGACCTCGGAGATGCCAGCGCGGTCTACTCCGCGTTCCGGCGGGGTGTCATGCCGGTGGGTGACGGACTGGAGCTGCTCGCTGAGGTCGGTGCGGTGGACGGTGGTGGATGCCTGACCGAATTGGGTCGGTGGATGTGGCAGCGGTTGATCGAGGAGTGGCCCCCGCCACTGTCTCCCCACGTGCCGGCTGCAACGCTGCTCGAACGGCTGGCTGAGCTACCCGACGACGAGGCGTGGCAGCAGGCCGGCCCTTGGCTGGCCGAGCGCGGGACGGGCAAGGCTGCAGGCGAGTTGCTCGACGCTGCGACTACCGCTCCGCCGGCACAGCGGATCGCTGCCGTCGACGTGGTGGCCGGCTTGGGCGAGTCCGCCCTGCCCGCGTGGCAGCGAGCCGCCGAGGTGCCGACGCTCGCTGCGCACGCACGGCTCGTGCTTGCCGAGTTCGAAGACCGTGACGACGACGATGAACCGCCGGAGCCCGACGCGGTCGACCTGCAGTGGCTCGCCGTGGAGTACGCGGCGGCGGCGCTGGCCGTCGACGGCCCGAATGAGGCATTCGTTGTCCTTCGCGAGCGCGGGCCGCCGATCCCGACCTATCAATTGAAGATCACTCTTACCCGGGTGCGGCCGCCGGTCTGGCGACGGGTTCGACTGCCAGCCACCGCCACCTTGGACGAACTGCACCGGGTGATTCAGATTGTCTTCGACTGGGACGACGATCATCTGCATGTGTTCACGGTCGACGGGCGCCGCTATGCCGATCCGTTCTTCGGCTTGGAAGAGACCGCGGACGAGTTCCGGGCCAGACTGGGAAGGCTGACGCCGAGCGTTGGAGCTGCGCTGACGTACGTCTACGACCTCGGAGATGAGTGGGAGCACCGGGTCGTGGTCGAGCGGATCATCGAGACCGACGAGCCGCAGACCTCGGCGGTCTGTGTCGGCGGTCAGGGCGATGCGCCTGAGGAAGACTGGTTTCCCGGCTGCGGCGGAGAAGCAGCGCCCTTCGACCTCGCCGCGATCAATCAGCGGCTGTCTAGCGCCACGCCGCGGTGAACGCCGCGCTGGCCGACACTCGCGCGGTGCCTCACTTTACGTACGACTAGCTGTCGTGTGACAATGTTTGTGTGGGTGGGGTGGTGTTGTTCGGGGTTGGCGAGCTTCGGGTGCGGTTGGGTGGCGTCAGCCGGCAGCGCGTTGACCAGCTGACCCGGCGCGTCGATTTCCCGTGCCCCTGCGCCGAGCTCGCGCAAGGGCGGGTGTGGCTCGGCGAGGACATCGAGAGCTGGATCAAGGAGTACAAGAGGGCCGCTCGTCGGTGGGATCAGGGCAGGCCGGCGCCGAAGTTGCTCTCCGCCGCCGCGCCGCCGGGGAAGTTCGCACCGGAGAAGAAGTAGCCGCTTGGGCGGGCGGCGCCCTCGGCCGCGCTGGGCAGCACCGTCACGGCACCCTCCCAGGGGAATGTCACATTTTCGTCCGGGGCGCCGATGGCTAGGGCGTCGCCGCCGTACGCGTTTGGCAATCGGGACAGGCTCCAGCCGAACGCGTCAAGGTTCTCGTTGGCGCCGGGTACGCCGGCCGAGTTCTGGTCGATGTAGAGCGCGCCCGTTGCCGCGGGCCCCGAGGCCGTGCTGTAGACGACGTTGACAGCGCCAGTGCCCTGTGCCGAGCCGACCCATTCTCCGCGTACGCCGACCGCCAGGTCTTGCTTTCCGTCGCGGTTCAGGTCGACGAGGGCCAAGGCGGAACCGAAGTAGTCGCCGCTCTCGGCGGCGCCTGGGATCTCGGCCTGGCTCTGGTCGAACGATGGCCCCGGCAGCAGGCCAGACGCGGCGCCGTGGAACACGTTGACCATGCCCGCGCCGGTTTCCTCGCCGATCGACTCCTCGGGCGCGGCGACCACTAGCTCGGCTCGGCCGTCGCCGTTGGTGTCGCCGGCCGCCAGCACGTACCCGAATCTGTCCAGCGCCTCCACGGCGCCGGGCACACCGGGCGAGTTCTGATCCCACCAGGTGGAGCCCGCGGTGGCCAGGCCACTCGCGGTACCGGGGAACACCGTGACGCCACCGGCGTTCCGGCTGCTGCCGATGGTCTCCCCGGGGGCGCCGGCCGCGAGGTCGTTGAAGCCGTCGCCGTTGAAGTCGCCCGCCGACAGGGCCCAACCGAGCAGGTCGTCTCGTTCGGCGCTGCCCGGCACACTGGGGGTGTCCTGGGTGATCCACTGCGCGCCCGTGCCGGTGATCCCGGTGCTCGAGCCGTAGAGCACGCCGAAGGCGCCGCTGCTGTCCTCGGACCAGGGCGCTCCGGCCGCGAGGTCGCTGAAACCGTCGCCGTTGAAGTCACCCGATGTCAGGTCGTAGCTGAGGCCGGAACCGTAGGCCCCGTCCGGCTGGAACGCGGTGCGGTCGAAGGCGGCCGACCGGCTGGTGGTCAGGCCCAGCTGGCTTCCGTACAGGATCAGCATGTCGCTGACCGACGCGGCGCTCACCGCCAGGTCGGCGTAGCAGTCGCCGTCGAAGTCGCCGGACGCCAGCGACTCGCCGAGCCGGGCGCTGCTGCGGAACCCCTGATCGGGCAGCCCGGACGTGCGGCCGTTGAGGGTGAGCGACTTGGTTGCGCCGTTCGCCAGACCGGTTGCCGACCCGTACGCGACGTGCAGCGCCCCTTCCCAGGGAATATCGTCGACCGGCTCGAGCCGCTGCGGAGATCCGACGGCGAGGTCGCCGTATCCGTCGCCGTTGAAGTCGCTGGGCACGTGGCTGCAGGCGGCCGATGCGGACGACGCGACCGGAAGCACGAGCACCGGCGCGACGAGCGCCGCGACGAGAAATCGACGCACAGTTGTCTCTCCCCAATGACTCAAGATCGCTGGAGCATACGGTTCGGAGAGAATGGCTGCTGTCCCGTCATGCCGAAGCCGTTGGCAGCTTCCAGCGCTGGGCGGCCGTTCCGGTGCAGGACCGGATCGCCAAAGCGGGGCCGCCGTCTTCGTCCGGCAGAATGCTCAGGCAGCGCCCGGACTGCGTGTTGAACAATGCGCCATCGGACTGCGGAACCCACAGCTGGGCGCCGCCGAGATTGCAGTCCCAGAACTGGATCCGGTAGTCGATGTCGGCGCCGGCGTTCCCGCCGATGTCCAGGCACCGGGTGGCGGTGGCGGCCGCCGGCCTGAGCGCGCCCTCTTTGGTGAACCGCCATTGTTGGCCGGTCGAGCCGTCACAAGCGGCCGCCTGCACTTGGAAGCCGTTGACATCGGTCGGCGGCACTTGAATGCAGCGGCCGTCGGCACTGGTCACCGTCGTCACCGGAGGCCGGGTGGGTGCGGGCGAGGGTTTGCGTGTCGTGGTCGCGGAAGTCACCGACGGCGACGGCGAAGGTGAAGCCCACGGCGATGCCTCCGCGGCGGGCGTGGCTGATTGCCCGTCCCGGGCTTGGCTCAACGGCAGTGCCGCGAACGCGGCGACCAGCGCAACGGCCACGTTACCCCGCCCAGCACCAGCGGTAGCCGCCAGCGTGGACGCGCGCGAGGAATGTCCGCCGGTGGATCCGTACGCGATGGGGGTGGTGGGTTGGCCGGTGCCCCTGACCAACTCGGCGAGACGACGCCCGAGCGCCGGCGCCGGCACCACTCGATGATCTCGTCGGGGCGCGGACGTCGTGCCGGGTCCTGGGCCACGCAGGACCGGACCAGATGTTCCAGACCCGGATCCAGGCCGGCCAGGTCGATATCCTCGTGCAGGATGCGGTAGAAGATGGACTCCGCTCGGCCGACGCCGTAGGGGCGGCGTCCGGTGGCGGCGTGCGCGATGGTGGCGCCGAGCGCGAAGACGTCCGCCGCCGGGGTCAGTTCGTCGGGGGAGGTCAGCAGTTCGGGGGCGATGTATCCGGGCGTGCCGACGATGATGTCGGCCTGGGTCAGCCCGGTCTCCGCCGGATTCCGGGCCAGGCCGAAGTCGATCAGATGTGGCCCGGTCGCCGAGATGATGATGTTCTGCGGTTTGAGATCCCGATGGCAGATGCCGTGCGCGTGAATGTCCGACAGGCCCTCCGCGAGGCTCGCCGTCAGCAACAGGCACTCGTCGATCGACATCGGGCCCTCGGTGTCGAGCACGGCGGCGAGCGTGGGCCCGGGGAAAAATTCGGTGGCCATCCAGTACGGCGGAACCGCCAGCTCGCAGTCGATCAGCGCGGCGGTATAGGCGCTGCGAACGGTGCGTAGCGTCACGGCTTCCCGTTGGAAGCGGGCCAGCGTGTCGGGGACGGTGAGGAGGTGCTCGCTCACTACCTTGACGGCGGCCAGGCGTCCACCCGGGGAGCGTCCGAGATAGACGGTGCCCATCCCGCCGGTGCCCAGCCGGCCCTCAAGCTCGTACCGTCCGACCTGCGTCGGGTCGCTCGGCAGAAGTGGTTGCACGGGTCCGCATCCTCATCGCTGTATGTGGAGTGCCGGAGCTTCTCACAAGGCCCAGAAGAAGTTACCTCCGCCCCCACGCGCTCGGCCAGGACCGGGCGCCGGAATGATTGAAGGCGATGAATCTCTTTCGGGAGCGTGCGTACCGTCGGCTGTGGGCCGGCCAGGCTGTCGCGCAGGTCGGCGACCGGGGCGATTGTCTTCGTGCAAGTCGGGCCGGCGTTGTCCTTCGCCATCAACGCGGTGACTTTTCTGGTCTCGTACGCGGCAATCCGTAGTGTCCCTAAGGTGGCGACAGCCACCGAGGTCTCGCCGCCGCGAGCGCGCAGTTTCGGCCGGGAGCTCGTGGAGCCGTTGCGGGCCATCGCGAGCGTGCCGATGCTGCGGATGCTGCTGGTCGCGGGCGGTTCTTACGCCGCGATGGCACGCAGCGACGACCGGGTCGTCGTCCCTCGGTGATCGGCCGCTACTCGCGAATCGCGAGTGCCTGGGCGGGTGTGGCGCGCAGTGCCTGCCGGGTCGGCACCTCGGTGGCCAGCAGCGCGATGGCGGCCACGGTCAGCGCCGCAGCCGGCCACACCCACACCGGTCCGGCGGGCCACGGCCGGTGCAGGAGGCCGATGCCGAGCAGCGCCAGCGGAATCGCGGACAGCAGCGTCCCGGCCGTGATCGCGAAGCCGAAGATCAGCGTCGCCTCGCGGCGCATCATCGCCCGGATCTGGCGGGGCGTGGTGCCGATCAGCCGCAGCGCGGCGAGCTCCGTGCGGCGGGCGGCCGTGCTGGCGATCAGCTTGTTGGCGATGCCGAGCAGCAGGTAGCCGAGCAGGACCGCGAGGGTGGCCAGATTGACCCACGCCTCGGGCGGCATGGCCCCCACCGCGCCGGTGCCGGCGCCCGGATCGTCGAGGCGGACGCCGGGCCGGGACGCCGCAAAGGCGGCCAGCGTACGGGCGGTCTGGGCGGTGCCGTCGGTGCTGACCAGGATTGTCTGGTCCGCTGCAGTGGTGTGCCCGGCGGCCAGCTCGCGGGAGATGACGACGGGGCCGAAGCCGAGGCCGCGGGCATAGACCGCGACGACGCGCGCGGTGGCGTGGGCGCCGTCGCCGAGAACCATGTCTACCTGCTGGCCCACCTTGAGGCGTTGGCTGGTGTCGACCGCAACGGTGTTGCCGCTGAGGTCGTTCAGGCTGCCGGCCCGGATGTCGAGATCCATGAGGGGTGCCGCGGCGGGGCCGAGGATCAGCGCCGGGGTGCTGCCGAGCGTCTTGTCGCCCGGGATTCCGGACGGCCAGAGCACCGTCGTGGTGCCGACCGGCGCCGCGGCCCGTACTCCGGGGACGGCACGGACCGCGGCGACCATGCCGTCGGGCAGGCGGCCGAGCTCGGGTGCGCTCAGGCTGGCCTGGGCCCGGGTTCCGGCGTGCAGGTCGGCGGAGATCGCGTTCTGCACGGTGGTCTGGGTCAGCGTGTAGGTGAGCGTGAAGATG
>Ga0307513_10009478_pt1 | contig 12312 bp, 9 predicted proteins | sample 15_EM_MG_FD_202174 | JGI IMG/M metagenome (GOLD analysis project Ga0307513, IMG submission 202174) | Populus trichocarpa ectomycorrhiza microbial communities from riparian zone in the Pacific Northwest, United States - 15_EM | ecosystem: Host-associated > Plants > Roots > Unclassified | place... | reverse complement strand
GCGAAAAGGGAGCTCTCGGACTGCGCGAAATCACTTGCGGTGGAGCTATTAAAAGAGAATTATGGTCAGATACCGACCAAGTTACTTTTAGGGCAACCGGGTTTGTATCTTCCGCATAGGGATACTTGCTCTTCGTTCAGTGGACTTCACTGGGCATCGTTCTTCGGAATTGTTGAAGTTGTATCTACCTTGATAGAGATGGGGCGTTCTGATATCAACGAAGGAGATTTTCTCGGCTTTACACCACTTGCATGGGCTGTTCGTAATGGACATGAGGAAGTAGCGAAAATACTACTCGGGCGAGAAGAGGTCAACGCGGACAAGCCAAATAATCAATGCCGAACACCACTCTCATATGCCGCTAGTGCAGGGCATGAGGAAGTGGTGAAAATGCTACTCGGGCGGGAAGAGGTCAACGCGGACAAGCCGGATGGCGGGGGCCAAACAGCGCTCTCATATGCCGCTAGTGAAGGACATGAGGGGGTCGTGGAAGCACTACTCAGACGGGGAGAGGTCAACCCCGGGGAGCCAGATAATTACGGCCGAACACCGCTCTCCTACGCCGCTGAGAATGGATATGAGGGAGTGATAAAATTGCTACTAGGACGTGGAGATGTTAACCACGGCGAGCTAGGCCATTACTGCCGAACACCTCTCTCATATGCCGCTGGGTATGGACATGAGGGAGTAGTAGCAATGCTACTCGGGCGGGAAGAGGTCAATCCCGACACCTTAGGTGATTCTGGTAGAACACCACTCTCACTTGCCGCTGAAGGTGGGCATGAGGGAGTGGTGAGAATTCTACTAGGGCGAGAAGGGGTTAATCCCGACAGGGTAGATATTGATAAGCGAACACCGCTCTCGCATGCCGCTTTGAATGGACATGAGGGTGTGGTAAAAATGCTGCTCGGGCAGGAACAAGTCAACCCCGACACCCAATGTTGGTTCGGAAGAACACCGCTCTCATTTGCAGCCGAGGGTGGGCATGAGGGAGTGGTGAGAATGCTACTAGGGCGGGAGGAGGTCAATCCTGACAAGCCTGATCATTATGGCCGAACACCCCTCACGTTCGCCGCATGGTTTGGACGTGAGCGAGCTGTGGAACTGCTACTCGAGCGGGAAAATGTCAGCCCCGATAAGCCAGACGATAATGGCCGAACACCGCTCTCACTCGCAGCTTGGTTTGGACATGAGGCGGTGGTAAAAATACTACTGGGACAGGAAGAGGTCGACCCCGGGAGGCCGGATAATGAGGGCCGAACGCCACTCTGGTATGCCGCTTGGCATGGACACGAGGGAGCTGTGGAAATACTACTCAGTCGGGAAGATGTCGATCCCGACATGCCCGATGATCACGACCTAACGCCGCTCTCATATGCCGCTTGTGCTGGACGAGAGGGGGTGGTGAAAATACTACTTAGACGGGAAGAGGTCAATGCTGAAAAGCCAGATAATAACGGCCAAACACCGCTCTCCTTGGCAGCTTCGAATGGGCATGAGCGAGTCGTGGAAATACTACTCGGACAGGGGGGTGTGGACCCTAACAAGCCCAGTAGAAGTGGTCGGACACCACTCTCGTATGCCGCTTGGGATGGGCACGCGGGAGTGGTGAAAATCCTCCTCGAGCGGGAGGAGATCGATCCTGACAAACCAGATAGTGGTGGTCAAACACCCCTCTCTATTGCCGCTGAGTATGGATATGAGGGAGTTGTGAAAATACTTCTCGAAAGGAGAGATGTCAACCCTGACCAGCTGGATAATAAGGGCCGATCACCGCTCTCGTTCGCTGCTCAGCGTGGACATGAGGGGGTGGTGAAAATGCTACTGGGACGGGGCGAAGTCGATGCTGAAAAGCCAGATAATAGTGGCCAAACACCGCTCTCCTTTGCCGAGAAGCATGGCTATTATGGGGTGGTAGCGCTGCTAGAGTCTCACAAACCGGCAACCCCCAGCACAATTTAAGGCCTAGGAGACGCTGCCTCGTTCAAGCAGCTATTACCCCACCTTTTTCAGTATTTGTTACTCTTTGTAGATGAAGGAAATTCCATAGCATAGGAACACACGCATTTCTGTCCTCCTGTCCCTTTTTAGCGATTCTCCTTAATGGTGGGGTGAGGATCTATGAGTTTCTGTTTTAAAGTACCACAGGGTATTGCTCATGGGGGGAAAGGGTTCTATTGGTAGAAAACCAAGATTATGGCTTGCGGCTTCTATTCTATCAAATTTGATTCTTCTCTATCTCTAAATTCTTGTCTGTCTGTCTTATTTTCCTATGCGGCTCTTTCCTTTTTTTTCTTCCTTACTCCCTAAAAAATACCGAAAGTGCCTATGGCGTCCCCCAGATAGAGAAAGGTGGCGTACGATAGCACCAGGACTCTTGAGTTGCTGTCAAGATCGTATCAATGATAGGGGGCTAGTTATCATATGGCTTAGTGAACGGTATTGTGCGTGGACAAAATTAAGCGAAGATCCCGGGCCGCCTGACAACCTATCGCTTCCGGACAACCTCGCGCAACCAACCCCACCACAAGATCATTACCATCCAACCCATACCCCATAATCCCTTCTCTTTTTTTATACTAAGTACTGATTACTGCTATGCATTTATATTATCTTTTTTTAATTTTGTTGGTTGATGTCAAGGTGGTTGAAGGTATGGAGGTTGTCATCACCGGGCAAATTGTGTGTTCGTTGTAGTTGTCATCCTCCAGTTAATTTTGTCCACACACAATATTTGTTTAAGTAGGCAGTGAAGGGGTTTTTTATGTTTTTTGGGTTTTCTAGGCAATACTTTAGGGTGCTTGCCGGGATTTTCCCGTATTTTTACAAATAAATTCAGGGATTCAACAAAAATAATAATCATCCTTGGCTGCCCACTAGCTATAAGTTAGAGCTGAGTAATCAGGGGTGGGGAGGGTATAGCAAACTGGTTTTTCGTGTCCCTCGTTTGTCTCATTTGTCGTGCGATCCACTTCCCAGAATAGAGCATCAGAGCACATAGGTACATGCCTACCGCAAGAGTCTCTTTGTAGAAGCTGAATTAACGTCGCCAAATTGCTGGCACCACGACAGTGTTCCTCGCGAGATCGGCAGGGATAGCATCTAGGACGGCTTGTTGGGTGCTGCTCAGGTAATGAAACTAAGGAGCGTCTATGGGATTTATCAATGTGAGTGTAGTCACTGGTTTCCCTAGGTAAGAGGGGAAGCCGTGAGCTAGGTCGGTAGAGATGTTAGCTAAGGGCAAGTAAAAGGTATGAGAGCGGATACTTTTTAAAAGAAGAAAGAGAGAGAGAGAGAGAAATGATCACGGGGACGGACAAGGCCAGGATCACTTGGCGCATCTGCCCGTACTCCTAATTAATATTGGTATTGTATCATTAGATAGAAGTTTGATATCAACGATGGTATTAGGTAACGGGGGTCGAGAGTGTGAAGGAATCACATATGCGATCTATCTATCAGAGGTTGCAAGTATCCGCTGGTAGCTGCCTCCCCCGGCGGGGAAATAAATCCTCTATTTTCACACCGGTATTAGAATTAATCTAGAAACCCCTCAAGTCTCAAACACCTACACATGCCTCGAGAAACAGTCTTTATCTCCTCTCCTCTCCTCTCCTCTCCTCTCCTCTCCTCTCCTTTCCTCTTCCAGCAAATAAGCCACTCAGGCACCGCACAAAGTGAGCGCGTAATAGTATGGGCGAAAACATTCCAGAAAAATATTGAAATTCTTCGAGCTAGTCCGGAGGACTTTCCTTCTGCCGTGCAATTGAAGTGGTCGCGGGGTCTTTGAAAAAAGCAAAACCAGGAACTACAGAAAGGGGTGGAAATGCAAGGATTTTCCGATTGGACAATCGACTTGTTTGGAATGGGATGCAAAGTTAGAGATGTGACAAACTTGGAGTACCGGTACTTGCTTTGAAAGCGAGGCACACCCCATTGAAATAGTGAAAATGGATGGTTGGGAAACAATTTTCATTGTCTCGGTGGCCTTGTAAAAATTGGGTTGTCTTTGGTTCTGAGATACGGCTTCTATTTTTTATTATCGCGGTATTCACAGGATATCATGGCTGGTGGCAGCCGTACTCTCAGTTACTACTAACTTTAGTATGATACTAGATAAGGCAACTCCAACGACATAGCACTGGTCGGTATAATAATCCCAGCAGCAGCACGGTGTATTAGGAGCAGAGAGGCAACAGGAAGCTCACATGTGATGGAGGAACACCGAAGTGTGGACAGGTGAATGTTCTAGGGGTTACGCGTGTAGAGTTTTCACTATTTAAGGTGAACCGTAGCTTGCAACCTCCATAGAGAATACACTACCCAACACCCTCCTCCTATCAGCTTCGCCTACACCACCGTGCTGCCACTTCCATTATAATATTGGGGGGGGCGCCATTAGGGGCCCTTTGCGAAGACTATCATAGTCTCTTAACAAAATAAATCATCATAGTTCGCGTTATGCAAGATATGGGTGATTTACCTGTGACGCCGGACTTTCACGAGAGAAATAGTGACTTTTATTCGCATTCGTAATTATTATATAACTTATAGAGTGGTATAGTGGGAGAGCCCCTCTCATATTGAGTGAGAGAGCAGTGTATTTGTTAAGAACCACAATATGGGCACCCCCGATGGTGTTTGTGGCTTCCGCAGGGATTGTTTTCGCAGTGTGGACTACATAGGCTACCATAGTTTATGTATAGGTCTAGCTGGGTTTGCTCCACTGCCGGCGCTTGGGGCCTTACTTGATGGTGCTTCGTAGAAAACGAGAGATCTACGCTGCTGTTTTACGTAACACCAGAGGACCCCGCTTCTTTTTTCACTAAGACCCAGCTTTTCTTCAATTTCCAAGAGGATCAACCGACCACACTCAAAAACTCCTCCTCTACCACAGTGCAAGCAACACAGAGTGGAAGATGTCTCAATATACCATCAATAATAGCACCAACTTCTCCAAAAATAGCAACTCTTTTAATGTACAGAATAACTATGGTGTTGTCGATGAACGGTCTCAACTCCTAGCCTGGTTATCACCTCTAGAGCCCAGGCTACGGCACCAGGACATCCGAGAGCGCCGCGTCGGCAATGTGGGCGGATGGCTCATGGAAACTGAAGAATTCAGAAGTTGGCATGACCGTCGTGGTGAGGGTGAAAGTGGTAAGGAAGTCTTGTTTTGTTATGGGGCTCCTGGGGTCGGCAAGACATTTATCAGGTAGGAAGGTTAATTCTTGGGTGAGGGAAGGAAGGGGATTAAGGCTAACAAGCTGGGATGTCAGCTCGCTGGTGGTGGACAGGTTGTGCGATGAGGCGAGGGGACAAAACACAGCCGTTACGTGCTTTTACTTTGACTTCGCGGCCCGAAAAGAGCAGTCAGCGGCCAGCATGCTGGGTTCCTTGCTAAAACAGATCGTTGGTGGACTGGAAAAGGTTCCGGAGGAAATATCGCGGACCTTTCAAGAGCAGAAGAGGGTTGTTGGCGGACGAGGATTGCTGCTTCCGGATATCGTGGGGATGCTACGGGCTATCACGTCTTCACTGCGCACATTTGTATGCATAGATGCTCTGGACGAATGTGCGGCGGTGCATCGAGTCAAGGTCCTTGATTCGCTAAAACAAATACTCGAGAAGTCCCAGTCCATGCGAATATTCATTATTGGAAGGCCTCATATTCGGGCTGAGGTTGAAAGGCGCCTATCTGGACGAGTGGTGAGTGTATCCGTAGGTTCCAGCAAAGGTGATATTATCGAATACGTCCGTGTTAAGCTAGAGGAGGACGAAACCCCGGAGGCGATGAACAAGACTTTAGAGGCGGAAATTCTGAAAAAGATTCCCCGAAAAATGTCAGAAATGTATGTCGGGCATGATTCTGGGAACCCCGCCCCACACTATCCGCTAATACCTATGCATTTAGGTTTCTACTAGTGTCCTTGAGTATCGATGCGATCTTACACGAATCGACCATCTATGGGAGACGGGAAAAACTTATCCGAATGACGGATGGATCGGAGTTGGGAGATGCGTATGGTGCCACGATCGAACGGATAAAGGCACAAGCTGGGGATAAGTCAAGGCTCGGGATGGTAGCGTTGATGTGGATAAGCCATGCGGAACGGCCATTGCAAGCGGATGAGCTCTGCCATGCGCTAGCAGTCAAGCTGGGTTCCACGGATTTCAATAATGAAAACGTTCCTTTGATATCGACATTGGTTAGCTGCTGTCAAGGGCTTATTACTGTGGATAAGGAGGCGTCAACTGTGCGATTAATCCACTTTACTCTTCAGGAGTATCTTTCGACTCATCCCGATATATTCAGCAATCCACACTCGGCAATGGCGGAAATCTGTTTGGCATTTCTGAATTCCCAACAGGTCAGAGCCCTTTCGGCCCCTTGTGCTCCTGACGCCCCAGGCACCCGATTTCTAGAATATTGTTCAGTATACTGGGGGATCCATGCGAAAAGGGCGCTCTCGGATGAAGCGAGATCACTTGCGGTAGAGCTATTAAAGCAGAATTATGGCCAGATACCGACCAAATCGCTTTTAGAGCAAGTACCGGATTTGGATCTTTGGAGTTTTGATACTTGCTCTCCATTCAGTGGACTTCACTGCGCATCGTTCTTTGGAATTGTTGAAGTTGTAGCTGGTTTGATCGAGGTAGGATGTTGCATCAACGAACGAGACTTTTCAGGTTGTACGCCACTTGCATGGGCTGCTCGTAACGGACACGAGGAAGTGGTAAAAATTCTACTCGGACAAAATGAGGTTAACCCGGAAGAGGCAGATAATGGCGGACGAACACCGCTCTCGTATGCCGCTTGGTATGGGCATGAGGCGGTGGTGAAGGCGCTGCTCGGACGGCAAGGAGTCAACCCTGATAATCCAGACCATCTCGGCCAGACACCGCTCTGGTCTGCCGCTGGGGGCGGACACGAGGGGGTAGTGAAAATACTGCTCGGGCGAGCAGAGGTCAAACCCGACCAGCCAGATAAGTACGGCCAAACACCTATCTCGTCTGCCGCCAGCTGTGGGCATGAGGGAGTGGTGAAAATACTCCTCGGACGAGAAGAGGTCAAGGCTGACAGGCCAGATAGTGGTGGCCTGACACCGCTATCATTTGCCGCTTGGTTTGGATATGAAGGAGTGGTGAAAATACTCCTCGCACGGGAGGAGGTCAACCCCGACAGGCCAGGCGACGGCGGTCAAACACCTCTCTCGCTAGCCGCCGGCTGTGGACATGAGGGAGTAGTGAAACTACTATTCGGCCGGGAAGAGGTCAACGCCGACAAGCCAGATAATGACGGCCGAACACCGCTCTGGCATGCCGCTTTGCTTGGATGCGAGGGAGTGGTGAAAATGCTACTTGGACGGGAAGAAGTCAACGCCGACAAGCCAGACAATGACTACCGAACACCGCTCTCGTGTGCCGCCTGGTATGGACACGAAGGAGTAGTGAAAATCCTACTCGCACGGGAAGAGGTTAACGCCAACAAACCAGATAATGACGGCCAAACACCACTCTTGATCTCTGCTTGGTATGGACGTGAGGGAGTGGTAAAAATACTACTTGCACGGGAGGAGGTTGATCCCGAAATACCAAATAATTATGGCGGAACACCTCTCTCGCTCGCTGCTGGGAACGACCATAAGAAGGTGGTAGCTCTGCTCCAGTCTCGCAAAGCGTCAGCCCCCAGTCCGCATTGGGAACTTAAGCAGACCGCCCCGTGGAGATAACCGTCACCCCGCCCCCCGCTCAGCACGTCATTCGCCGCGATTGTCCTTTGACACTGCCCGCTGCAAATGAAGGAAGTCCATGAGATTGGAATGCACCTACATGCCATCGTACTCGCTTAATCTTCCCGGGGAAATTTCCTTTCTTCTCGAGTGAGGATTTATGGGCTTCAGTTTACAAAGAGCTGCACAAGTACGAGTAGAGCTTCGTCGGTCGGGGGAAATGGTTCTATGTTGTGTGAAGGTCCAGTCTATAGCCTGCAGTTTTCATTCCATCATATTTCATCTTCCACTGGCTGTCAATTCTTGCCTACCCGTCTCTCTTTTCCAGTGCTTCTTTTCTTCCATTTCTCCTGCCCTAGCACCATTTCGCCTTGGGGGGTCGCCCGTGGAAAAAGCCACCCCTCTCCTGCAGCGTGCCTTACTCACATCGCTTGTCCTGGGGCATCAGTTTTCGTAGTTGAAGGATATCTCACGAGACCGGGATGCACTAATATGTCATATCTTGCTGCCCGCTTTCGCGCTTTGTTTTCGTTGTTGGGTGAGGACTTACGAGCCTCTATTTGCGAAGTTCCGCAGATTTTGGTTCGTGGAGGGAACGAGTTTTATTGTTGTTAAAATCAGTGATTAAAATTCCAGAAATAAGTTATCCTGTTGGGAATTGAACGACGGGCTTCTAGAAAAGATTTTTGACATTGCAGGCTAGACGATGACGGCCGAACAGCGCTCTCACTCGCTGCCTGGAATGGACATGAGGGAACAGTGAAAGTACTCCTTGAGCGAGAAGAATTCAATCCCGACAAGCCAGATAATTATGGCCAAACACCGCTCTCGCTCGCTACTAAGAAAGGCCATACTCGGGTGGCAGCGCTGCTACAGTCTCGCAAAGCGGTAACCCCGAGTACGATTTAAGAGCACCACCTGGTGCAAACAGCCGCCGCCACTCCTGTTTTGGGGTCTGTTACGGCGACTGCCCTCGAAGGTCCCTTTTTGCAGATGAAGGAAATCCTATCAGATGGGAATGCGCATTTGTTATCAGGCCCACCAGAACCTCCCCAGGGATTCTCTTGCATAGTCGGATGAGCATTCATAATTTCAGCTTACAAAGTTCTGCAAGCTCCGGTCCGCAGATGAAAATAGTTCTGTTGTGGGAAGTTCCAGTGTATAGCTTGTGGTTTTCGCCCTATCATTGTAATTTATTTCTAGCTATAAACCGTCTGCGCACTTTTTTCCTATTATACAGTTTTTTTTGATCCATCGTCTTCCTATCCTTCCCCCTCTCCTGAACGATAGATAAATTGTATGTAGAGCGTTGTTTAGATATAAGACCAGCGTTGGGGGATAGCGTAAGGGTTCTCGAGGCGATTGCTAGCAGCTATGCAAACACTGTGCCTACGATAGGAAGCTAGCTAAAGAAAGGTATAATACGATACCGGTATTAGAACTGCTAGTGATTACTAGATACAAGTGAAATTAAGTGACAGGAAGGGGTTAGACACCGGTATGGTTGCTAAGGAGAGGTTTTAGGGAGAGTCCGGAGGTGGGAAGTGCGCGATATCGGGAAAAGAAGAAATTTTAACAAAGACAAATTTGTATATATATAGAACACCTCCGGGTACATACAAAGAAACACGAACTCCAAGTTTCTCCCTCCCAAACGAAGTCTCCTTTTATAACCAATGAATGGCCGTTTCCGATATGTAGCTGTCACTGGTGACCGCTCCTTATTTTTCTGCAAGGCCTTGGCTGAGGATTGTTGGGTAAGTTAATGATGGATGGTTGAAAAATCTAGTTCCGGTGTGTTTTGACGACTGATGGCGTCACACTCTTTCAGGTTCCCGTTGGGCAATTATGCGAGTGATTTCTCGTGATAAAATGGTTTACCGTTAAAAATCTGAATAATTGGACGGTGTGCTATGAAGTCCAGAATTCCCTTCTCTGGAAAAGGGGCAAAAACACAGCAAAAAACACGGCCCCTTTCCCCCTCCGAGATAGAAAAAAAACAAAAATTTCTTGATCATACTAAGAGAGGAAAGTCCGACGACATAGCACACCGTCCAATTATTCAGGTTTTTACGGTAGGTTTAAACTGAATTCTAGTGTCCGGGTTTAGGTTTTTGTTGGGTCCAAATTCCAGCCCCCTTCCTGGGGTACGGATTGCGCTCGAGTGCAGCCGCTCTTGTGCGCAGAGTGCTGTAGCCCGCAAGGTATATTATCTAGTGGGCATGGCCTCAAGGTGCTCGTGCATGGCAGAAAGAAATATATGATGAATTAGCTAGGTGTGGTATCTCTACAAGTATGCCAATGTACTGCGCAGTGCTTAGAGTTCGGCATATTTTTTTCCCTTCACCAGAAACTAGCTCATCTCAGCTATCGGGACATGTATTCAATTGTATACTTGGGGTTACGCACACGCAGTCGTGCCCGACTAGACCAGAGATAGTTTGCAAGTGCGCTACGACCAATTAAATCGAAAACTTGCATGACGTAGCAAGAATAGGTCTCAACCCTGTATTTATAGGCCGCTCCGTATCATACCATAACTTTAGCAAACAAGGGGGAACACTCCCCTCAACACCCTACAAAGCAGTCCCCCACAGTGCCGATTTCACAAATCTTGGGGGTGACTTTGACCCCCTACAAGTTTCTGCCGAGCTGAAAAATAGGTCACGCTTTTGTTTAGCTTCCGAAAGTTCTTCAACCGAGAATATTCAATAATCAACCTACAATAGCTCACCCAGTAGGGAGCAGAGAATGTCTAGACCATATCTCATAGACCATAGCGCCCAATGCGTTCATACAACCGAGTATGAAGAGGTCTCGAACTACCGATACACTACCGCCATCGAACGGTCCTGGATCATGTCCCGGTTACCACCCCGGGAGCCCGGACTACGGCATCGGGACATCCAAGAGCGCCGCGCAAAAAATGTGGGAGAATGGCTCCTTCAAACTGAAGAATTCAGAGGCTGGCATGACCGGAGTGGTAAAGGGGGGGGTGATAATGCAGTTTTGTTTTGCTATGGGGATCCAGGGGTCGGTAAGACATTTATCAGGTAACAGGAATTATTCTGAAAGGAAAGGAAGTCAATGCTAACGGGCTACCACCTTAGTTCCCTGGTAGTAGACACGCTGTGCGATCAGGGCAGGGGGGAAAACACAGCTGTCACGTATTTTTACTTTGACGTTTCCGCGCGAAAGGAGCAGTCTGCCACTGGTATTCTAGGTTCCTTGTTAAAGCAGGCCATTGGGAGAATGGAAATGATTCCGGAGGAAATATCACGAACCCTTCACCAGGAGAGAATGGGCATTATCGAACCGGAGCCACAACTTCCAGATATGGTGAAGATGCTACAGGCCGTCGCGTCCTCACTGCGCCTATATATATGTATTGATGCTCTGGAGGGATGTCCCACGAATCATCGAGCTAAGCTCCTTGATTCACTAAGACAAATCCTGGAGGGTTCCCTGCACACACGAATATTTATCACCGGAAGGCCCCATATTCGGGCTGAGATCGAAATGCATCTTGCAGGAAGAGTGATAACTGCATCTATAAGCCCGAGGAAAGATGATATCAGAGGATACCTTCGGCTTAGACTAGATGAGGACGAAATCCCGGGTGCCATGGATGAGGGCCTGGTACGAGACATCATGGAGAAGATTCCCGAAAATATGTCGGAAATGTACGTGGACCAATGATACTAAGAATCTCTCCCAACACTCTCAGTTAACAAATGTCAATCTAGGTTTCTACCGGTTTCCTTAGTTATCGATGCGATCTTACATGAATCGACAATTCACCGGAGGCGAGAAAGGCTAAGAAAAATGACGGGTGGGTTGAAGTTAGGAGATATTTATGGTGCGACAGTTGAACGGATAAAGGCGCAAGATGGTGATAAATCGAGACTCGGGATGACAGCGTTGATGTGGATCAGTCATGCGGAACCGCTGTTACAAACGGACGAGCTCTGCCACGCCCTTGCAGTCGAGCTAGGCTCCACGGATTTCAACACTGGCAACGTCCCCTCGATGTCGATATTGGTTGACTGCTGTCAAGGGCTTATTACTGTGGACAAGGAGGCATCAACTGTGCGATTAATCCACTTTACTCTTCAGGAGTATTTTTCCGCTCACCCCGATATATTCAGTGGACCTCACTCGGCAATGGCGGAAATCTGCCTGACCTTTCTAAGTTCCCAACAGGTCAAAGCCCTTTCGACCGGCCCTTCCCCTAATACGCAGAGCACACCCTTCCTATCATATTGTTCAGTATACTGGGGGGTCCATGCGAAAAAGGAGCTCTCGGGCTGCGCGAAATCACTTGCGGTGGAGCTATTAAAAGAGAATTATGGTCAGATACCGACCAAGTTACTTTTAGGGCAAGTACTGGATTTGTATCTTCCGCAAGATACTTGCTCTTCGTTCAGTGGACTTCACTGTGCATCTTTCTTCGGAATTGTTGAAGTTGTATCTACCTTGATAGAGATGGGGCGTTCTGATATCAACGAAGGAGATTTTTTGGGCTGTACACCACTTGCATGGGCTGTTCGTAATGGACATGAGGAAGTGGTGAAAATAC
>Ga0307513_10009477_pt1 | contig 12312 bp, 18 predicted proteins | sample 15_EM_MG_FD_202174 | JGI IMG/M metagenome (GOLD analysis project Ga0307513, IMG submission 202174) | Populus trichocarpa ectomycorrhiza microbial communities from riparian zone in the Pacific Northwest, United States - 15_EM | ecosystem: Host-associated > Plants > Roots > Unclassified | place... | reverse complement strand
CTGCCGTCTGTGGGTTTTCTGGCTATTTAGTTTCTTCTATGGGCCAAAAGGTTCGCTTTCAGATTCAGATTCATTTTTAGACCTCTATATTAAATTGTCGCCAATTTCCCCCCTTCCAGATTTTCGTTAGGGCCTTCGATTCGGATGAACGCCTCGTGGGTGTCGCATTTATGGATGTGGGCGTCTACGTGACCTCGCTCCGAACTCTCAAAAACTTGCTCCTCATCGGCGATGCTGTGAAAAGTGCAATGTTCGTAGCTTTCCAGGTCCGTATCCTTGCTACGTGTTCTGCAGGGAAGGGAGCTAATCACTTATTCAAACAGGAGGATCCGTATAAGCTTGTCTTGCTCGCGAAGGACACGAAGGTGATATGTGTGACGAGTGCAGAGTTCTTCTTCACCGATGGCGAACTCTCGATAGTTACGGGCGATGAAGAAGGTATACTGCGCGTGTTTGAATATAACCCGCAAGGTGAGCTGGATTCGTCTATGAATTGACCAATACCATATTGAAACCTTCCAGATCCCGATTCTAATGATGGAAGACATCTCCTCCTGCGCACTGAGTTCCATGGACAAAGCGAGTGCCGAACGACAGTATCTATAGCCCGCCGAACGAAAGATGAACCGGAAATCCCTCAATCAAAACTTTTAATGGGTGAGTTCGCTGAACCCCTGCTCTCTGGATGGATGCTTACATAATCCAGGCTCTCCTGATGGATCGTTGACCTCGCTTACCCCAGTGGAGGAGCATGCGTATAAGCGCTTGCAACTTCTGCAAGGCCAGCTTACGCGCAATATACAGCATACTGCTGGTCTGAATCCTAAAGCTTTTCGGTACGCGATGACTAGACATTGCTCTGAATTAATATCCTGACCTCGTGATTAGGATTGTTCGCAATGATTTTGTTTCCAAACCCCTTTCGAAGGGAATTTTGGATGGTAATCTTCTGGCGCCATACGAGGCTCTCCCTATTACTCGCCAAAACGAGATGACACGTGAAATTGGAACGGAGCGACTGACAGTACTGCGCGACTGGATTTCGCTTACTGGCCCTTGGTAGAAATCCATTTAAATGTAACCCTAGCGCCAATCGATTTATTTTAAGTCCTTCCCCGACTTCGAGGTCCGTGGCATCCAAGTTTCGCCACTCTTGAGAAAGCAGATTTGTCACAACGGAAGCGTAAGCCAGTTTTGATCACGACTTCGAAAAGAGAATCGGAATGTCGTGGTACTCGCTGAGCCAAATCAATCGATGTGCGGTCATTTGCCTACTTTCTTGGCATGACAAGTATATAAATGGATCCCCTTTTCTCATCGACGTCCCTTTCTCAACACCCATCCTAACTTCCAAATTATGCCTAAACACATTACTAGGTAAATCGAGGCGCATTGCGTTTGGAAACATTTCATACTATCGCCTGCTTGCCCATTGGCTCATCCAAGGCTCATCGAGTAAGTTCAATGTAGTGCAACTTGCGCCCATATAAGTAATTGAACCTCCGCCTATGGTGAGATCACACTCATCCAACCTCCCGTACAAACGCTACGAAATAGGTCTTAAGAACATGCCCCAATTGTATGCCCCAAAAATCAACCCAGTGAGCAAGATAAATATCGTGTAGCTGATTCAAAGGCCCCTTCATCAAGTACTAATTCCTTCTTGTTTGTGTCTATCTACGAGTGTCTACATTGTCCGTTTTTGTATCTAACGCCATCTATGTGCGACAAGCGTGGCATGTATGTAAGTGTTGGAATGGTAATTACAATCAATGACGTCCTCGTACGGACTCTGTATGTTTTTCTCTTTTATTTGTTTGTTTCCGAGGCCGTATTGCCTCGTGTTCTCCGTCGAGAACTCGCCATTGTTTTCCTTTGCCACCTCAGTCTTTCACCACAACGGGTGATCACTGAGGTGAGCTCATATTCTTTACATGTTACTACAATACTGTGTACTTACATTACCTCGTAGCTTAGCTATTTGTTATAGGTAATATACCAGTCTTTCACCACAACGGGTGATCACTGAGCTTAGCTATTTGTTATAGCGTCACCCCATCTCACAGTAAGATAGGGTGTTGCTATGCAATGTACTGTATTAAGGCGGAGAAAAGGAACAGAGAGAAAGAAAAAAGAGGGTTGACTACATTACATATCATACTCTATAGGGTATAACCCGTATTATCCCCTTGAAACCAGTACTGTACATTTACAAAGGGAGTATAAATCCAGGGGGACGCGCTACCGCGTCATAGGTACATATCCTCACAGTCGCTATCGCCCGAAGGGGGTGGTCCATCGCCGCTGGGCTGGAGGGGGAGTTGAGCCTCTACAACCATACCAGAATCAGGAAGGGATGTTGGAAGACGGCTAGGCATATCGTCGAGGTCGTCATTCCCCGAAGGGGGTGGTCCATCGCTGCTGCGCTGGAGGGGGAGTTGAGCTTCAGCCATGCCAGAAACAGGAGGGAATGCTGGAAGACGGCCAGGAGCGGTAAATTTGAGATCTGCAAGACCATCGATCCAAGTAACGTCAATCGGGACAGTGACAAAGGGGTCTTTCTCCGCACATCGCTTGCACAGGGCAATGAGTGCTCGAAGGTGCTCGGTGTCTGTTTTCTTGTTGGAAGTAGTCCCGGACGGTAGCTGGATTGTGAGGAGTCGGTGAAAATTATCCGTAACCCAGGTCTCTAGCATTATACCCAAACTTTCGTAATCTGGGGTCATAGGGAGTTTTCGCTGAGCCAGGACAAACGCTAACTTGGACTTGTACACCTCGTCGTTATGATTACCCAGCCACTCCTCCAAACGCTGGGGTCGTCTAGATTCCTGGCCGCCGAGCACACACCTAGAAACCCAAACCAGAACCCAGGAGAAGGATTCTAGTTCGTGTTCGTACCGCCGGGGAATCTTGCCATCGAAGCCCTCATTCTCCAACAATTCCGCGGCCATGAAGGGGAGCGTCCCAGTCCTTTCGAGGCCTTGGCGATTCGGATTTCGGTCGCCAGGATTCATAATGGTGGAGAGGTCAAAGTCGTTCAACACGCCACATTTGTTGTTTCCCTTGTACATGAGGTTGTTAAGACTGACATCGCCGTGCGCGATCCCAATACGCCAGAGCAGTGCGTGGCCTACAACGGTTCATCAATCCCGAGCCGAAGAAGAAAAATAAAGGCTTACAACGAAGGGTATGCCAAAAGGCCATCCAGAAGTCACTGGGCTTGAGGGCGTGGATGGGTTGAAGTTTCTTCGAGAGTATCCAGAGTTGAACACGAAACCCACTCGTGGTAGTTGACTTCACAAGGTCCCGAATGATCTTTGTGGACGTATAGGCGAGTTCTTCGGAATTGAAGAGGACTGGAAGGTGATCCGTCACGCTCCGTGCTTCCGTCCCAAGCAGCGCTTCCGCTCGTTTGTACGCTGTCTTGATGACATCAGGTTCCTTGCGACGCCTCGTCTCTGGCCAGGCTGATTTGAAAAAAAGGATATCGGACCGTTCGTGTTCTAGTTGAGTGCTTTCCGAATGTTCATCGCGGGATGATGATGGCGCGGGAATGGTTGTAGAAGCAGTCGCAGTTGTAGGAGGGATATCAGCCTGGGGTGAATTTTTGGTGGCGTCTGCGGTGAAAGTTCGACGCCCTTTGATCTGAAATGATCCCACCGTAGCTCCTTCGCGGCTGTAATACACCTTTTTCTGGTTCTCATCCTCAGTCCAAACGTTGATAGGGGTATATCCCCACATCCCAAGAGGGAAATCTTCGAAGATTCTAATCATGATAACCAAGAGAGGGAGCTCTTCAATGATGTTGATCTTGTCGGCTTCGATACAACCTTGGGAGTCATACCAATACAGCGTCAAATTTTCATCTGTTGCTGGTCGTCAGTATAAAAGAAATGTGCAGGAGGCGACAGTTCCTCACCGCTGAGTAGGATGCTCATGCTGTGGGTAATGTCCATGCAGTGGCGAAGACGTTCTATTCCATAAAACGCGCATTGCACGATCTTCGGAGGTTTTTGGAGGAGCGGTGGAAGTGACGGGTCGATTTTAACTTTCTTCGCTAAGGGAATGCTCTTCGAACTTCTTTTCCGCTTGACACCGATCGCAGAAGCTCGAACTGGAAAAGCGTCAGCCAAGTCTATGGCACATAGGTACACTTACCTTGAGATGTCGATGCGCCAGCGGGCTCATCGATCCTATTTTCCTCCTCGTTCTTATGTAAAAAATCTCGTGCCTTGAAATTTGTGGGTATTTTCGAGGCAATCTTTCCCTTAGCCTCTAACTCCCATGACTGTAGAACGTTGCCCCAGGTTACCTGCCTCAAAATTTTCTTTGCTTTGGCGTTGCTCATGCACGCATTGAAGCCAGGGTCCTCATCGTCGAGCATATTTATGAATGTTGTGGCAAGTAAGCAGACCAGGTCTGGTTTCCGCTTGGTCGGCACTTGCAAGTGGTGGGACTCAATTACAACTGGGTCGTTGATCGCAAAGATAATATCCGTGTCGTTGATTGTGTCATCCCGCGATTTCAAAGTTCGGGAATGAAACAACATCTCATTCAGCGCGGTGACGAAGTATGGATATCTTGGTTGTTCATGCACAAGCCCGCAGCTGCGCAACAGGTAAGCGTATGCTCCAACCCCGAAACCGCATATACACATACAATTTGTTGAGTGCCGTCCTCATTTTTTTCCCAGGAGTACCGTTGACGAATTCAATAGCATCATTCAGGAAGGTCTGGAACTTCTGGTCGACAGCCTTCCACTCCGCTGCCGTTGCCTTGAAGACATCCCTACCCTCGTCTTGCATCATAACCTGCCGCAACATGAGCGCCTTGAGCATCATAATTAGAGAGCAGCGCTCTCTCTTTTCCAGGTCTTTCGTGACACTCTGTACATTTTCAGGATTCCCAGCCCTATTGAACAAAATTATCATCAAAGGCGTCTACGTATCTCAGTGACGATGTGGAAATTAGGTACCTTTCGTCAACTAAGGTCTGGGCGTATGCAGCAGACCCACGAGCGTATGGCGTTGACTCTGTGATATCAGGAGTACCAGCAGGAGGTATTGTGGCCTGCATGGTGGCCAAGTGAGCTCAAGCGCTGGCCATATTTCAAGTTGCGAACGCGTCGCGTCCCGTGGGAAATTTGGTATTTGTCCCTGAATTCTGTAGAACGCTTCTCTTCCATGCACGAGCGCCAGAAATCTGGGATTTTAGTACAGAATACGCAGAATTGGCAACTCTTTTGCGAAGATATTGTAAGGCCGGGGCCTTTCCACCATATATAGCGCCGGCTTCAGGAAGAATGGACCGTTCCTAAAAGATCTGACCTCGGGATAAGGTTTACCGTGACGATGGCGAGACGAAGATCCACGAGTGGATGAGGATTGTCCTACAGCAATCCTCTCCTTCTCTGTATCAACACGGGATCGCTCAAGAATGGCGTTCTCGGCGCATGCAAATTTCGAGGGTTTCTTGAACCGGAAACGCCTCTTGTCGGGATTTCTTCCTCCAGAATACTCATGATCACGCCCTCCTGGTATATTAGAGGGAGCATGCGGATGCTCGTGTGACAAAGCGGCGGTCGCAGGGTGAGGGATAATCACCCAGGTTTCCCTTCCAATCAGTCCCCCAATTATATAAAGCTCATGATCAGTTATACCAGCCGTTGAATCGAGGAGTCCACACATTCAACGGATGATCATGAGCCTATGCGACAGGTGGGTCAGTGGAAATTCCTCCCTCAAAAGCAGCAAGGCTCAACTTGACAATAAGGATATGGAGATCTTCGAGGTAGCGATTACAGGCACAAAGCGATCACCAGCATACTGCTCGACAGAGTATATTCCTCGTTATTCACTTGCAGACTGTACATTTACAAAGAGGGCATGATAAATCCGTGGGGCGTCATTCGCCAATTTGATAATTCACCTCGCCCTTCATTGCTGTCCGCGTCAGGGCTTCCGCTGGTATGAGTGTTCGCGGTCCTTCCTGGTTATCGCCGTCGGTATCACGAAATTCGGTGTCATGGGGTGGGGATGCATCATCATCCTCCACATATATGTCGTCGTCGTACATATCCAGGACTGCACCATCATTGCGCTGGAGGGAGAGTCACCTTTTAACCACAGTGGAATCACAAAGGGATGCTAGAAGATAGCTAGGAGCGGTAAATTTGAGATCTGCAAGACCATCGATCCAAGTAACGTCAATCGGGACAGTGACAAAGGGGTCTTTCTCCGCACATCGCTTGCACAGGGCAATGAGTGCTCGAAGGTGCTCGGTGTCTGTTTTCTTGTTGGAAGTAGTCCCGGACGGTAGCTGGATTGTGAGGAGTCGGTGAAAATTATCCGTAACCCAGGTCTCTAGCATTATACCCAAACTTTCGTAATCTGGGGTCATAGGGAGTTTTCGCTGAGCCAGGACAAACGCTAACTTGGACTTGTACACCTCGTCGTTATGATTACCCAGCCACTCCTCCAAACGCTGGGGTCGTCTAGATTCCTGGCCGCCGAGCACACACCTAGAAACCCAAACCAGAACCCAGGAGAAGGATTCTAGTTCGTGTTCGTACCGCCGGGGAATCTTGCCATCGAAGCCCTCATTCTCCAACAATTCCGCGGCCATGAAGGGGAGCGTCCCAGTCCTTTCGAGGCCTTGGCGATTCGGATTTCGGTCGCCAGGATTCATAATGGTGGAGAGGTCAAAGTCGTTCAACACGCCACATTTGTTGTTTTCCTTGTACATGAGGTTGTTAAGACTGACATCGCCGTGCGCGATCCCAATACGCCAGAGCAGGGCATGGCCTACAACAGTTCATCAATCCCGAGTCGAAGAAGAAAGAAAGAAAGGCTTACAGCGAAGGGTATGCCAAAAGGCCATCCAGAAGTCACTGGGCTTGAGAGCGTGGATGGGTTGAAGTTTCTTCGAGAGCATCCAGACCTGAACACAAAACCCATCCGTGGTAGTTGATTTCACAAAGTCTCGAATGATCTCTGTGGAGGTGTACGCGAGTTCTTCGAAGTTCATGAGGACTGGAAGGTGATCCGTCACGCTCCGTGCTTCCGTCCCAAGCAGCGCTTCCGCTCGTTTGTACGCTGTCTTGATAACTTCAGGTTCCTTGCAACGTCTCGTCTCTGGCCAGGCCGATTTCAAAAAGAGGATATTCTCTGATTGTTCATCTTGTAGAGCGTTTTCTGAATGTTTGTCACGTGATGACGATGGGTGACATTTATTAAGGCGGCCAGATCTTTGCGCGTTCGTAGTGGGGGTAGAAGCAACAGTTTGAAGTGGAATTCTGGTGGCGTCTGCAGTGAAAGTTCGACGACTGATGATTTGAAACGATCCCATGAAAAATTCTCGACGGCGGTAATGCACCTTTGTCTTGTTCTCATCCTCGTCCCAGATGTCAATGGGCGTATAACCCCACATTCCAAGAGGGAAATCCTCGAAGATTCTAATCATAATAACCAAGAGAGGGAGCTCTTCAATGATGCTGATCTTGTCGGCTTCAATACAACCCTGGGAATCATACCAATACAGCGTCAACTTTTCATCTGTTGCCGGTCATCAGTATAAAAGAAATGTGCAGGAGGCGACAGTTCCTCACCGCTGAGCAGGATGCTTGTGCTGTGGGTGATATCCATGGAGTGCCGAAGACGTTCTATCCCATAGAACGCGCATTGCAATTCCTTTAAAGCTATTGGGATGATCGGGGAAAGTGACTGTTCGATTTTGATTTTCTTCGATGAGGGAATACTCGGTGAGCTTCTTTTACGCTTGACACCGGTGCTCGCGCTACTGATTTCCTCGTCGTCCGCATCTAAAAAGTCTTCTGCCTTAAAATCTGTGCGCATTTCCCAGTTAATCTTTCCTTTAGCCTGCAACTCCCATGACTGCAGAATGTCGCCCCAGGTTATCGTCGAAACCTCCTTGGGATCAAGCTTTTTGGAGTCTCCTTTTATTTTTCTGGCATTACTCGTGGACGCCTTAAAGCCAGGGGGGTTGTGTCTGTTGAACGCAGATTTGAACTTTTCCGCGAGTAGGCACACGAGGGGAGGTTTCCGTTTGGCCAAGTGATAAGGTCCACTTACAGCTGGGCCGTTGATTGCAAAAATGATATCGCGATCGTTTATTGTGTCGCCCCGCGATTTCAACTTTCGGGAATGAAGTAGCATCTCGTTCAGCGCGGTGACAAAGGGTGGATATCTTAGTTTTTCGCCAACAATCCCGCAGCTGCACGCAACAGGTAAGCGCATCCGCTCCAATTCTGAAACAACAAATATACATACTATTTCTTGAGTTCCCGCCTCAAATTCTTCCCATCAGAACCGTTGACAAATCCAACAGCATCATCCAGGAAGGTCTTGAACTTCTGGTCGACAGCCTTCCACTCCTCTGCTGTTGCCTTGAAGACTTTCCTACCGCTGTCTTTCATCACGATCTGCCGCAACATGAGGGCCTTGAGCATCGTAATGAAAGAGCAGCGCTCCCTACTTCTCAAGTCATGCGCGACATTCTCTATATTTTTAAGATTCTCAACCCTATAACCAAAATATCAGCACTTACTATCTCAACGATATGGACCTGAAGTACCTTGTATCAACTAGGCTCAGGGTGTCAGACCCACAACTGCGTGGAAATGAGGATGGCAAAAGAGGAGCAATAGCTGCAGGCGTAGTGAGGGCCATGGTAGTAGATTAAAATTTAAGCAGTTCAAGACAAGTTCAAGAAATCGAATTGTGAATGCGTCCCGTGGGAAAACTTTAAATGTAACGGTCAGCATGCCTCCTTGTACACCCTGGGTTCAGATAGACTTCATTTCATTTGGGTGCTACAGAAGGCGTAATGCTAGTACATGCGAGGCTGAGATATGAACCTATTCACTTAGAATTTGAGGGTAAAAGTCATGTACAAGGGGGTTCCAACTTCCGGGATCTGAACCCGACTCCATGCTGGCAGCTTCGAGGGCATCTGGAACATGGAAACACCGCCATCAAAAGCACGGCGATCAGCTGCACGGCGGCAAATGGGGTCTCTCGTGACTTCCTGGGCGGCTCATTTTCATATCAACGACGCGTGCAGTCCAACGACGACAACAAAGACGAGGCGTAGCTCATCACAACCAGCAATGCTCTAATCTACGTTGACCAGTCCTCACGTCGTGTCGCACTCCTTTGAATGGGTGTGTCGATAAATATCGGAGGCGACCATGTTGTGCTGGGTAGCTGCGTAGGGCCATCTGTGCTACTGAACGCGGCACATGTAGAAGTGGAGGTTGAGGAAACCGATGTGGCTCCGACTGCCGTGGGTGGTGCAGGATGATAATCAGATGGATTGCGATGACGAGGATGAAGGTTCGTACCTTTTTTGTTGTTATGGGCAATACTGAACTGAAATATCCTATGTATTCAGATATTTATGGAATTTCCAAAACAACTACCACTCCGACGAAGGATGGGTCGACCAACAACCTGCAGCCAAGAAAACGAAAACCAAGTCTGTAATTCACCTTTCGTTGCGCGATTCTCTGCCCGCCTATGGGCCAATTGCCAGCATGACGTTTTCGCTGGCGAAAAATGGCGTAAGTCCTTTTTCAATCTCCATCACTGTGGCTGTAGTACCGCTCTTAACCAACCACCTAATTTCCTTTGAGGATCGTCCTGTTCCAGAACTCGTTGCAGCAACAGGATCAGGGATTAGTGGTGGTTTCACGCTCTTCCAGGTACTTTTCCATTCTCTTTCGTTATTCAATGTCGTCTTGATTCCTGGAACTTGTACTACTAGTAGCGCGATCTTCCGGTCATCGCAAAAAGGAAACTCCATATCATCGGTGGCGCTCGTGAGTTATGGTCATTGCCTATACGTCAACCTGTAAGAGAGAGTGGGATATCATACGAGAAGCCGATGAACCCGTTCCATGCGGAGATGGACACATTGATTATGAGTACGGATATCAATCCGTCGCCCGGGTTTTCGAGAGTACGTTTGACTGGTTTCGATTTTTGGTCCTTGTTACTATTTCTTACTTGTCGACGAATGTTATGCTGTTACTCTCGTTTCCGTTTTTTTCGGTGTTATCTTTTTCATCGTTGATTTTGTCTGACCTCCTCTACTTTCTTTGCAGATTGCAACAAGGTCGAACAAGAATGTGTCTTGCTCGCGAAGGACACGAAACAAATATGTGTCACGAGCGCAGAGTTCTTCTTTACCGATGGTGAACTTTCGATAGTTACGGGCGATGAAGAAGGTATACTGCGCGTGTTTGAATATAACCCGCAAGGTGAGCTGGATTCGTCTATGAATTGACCAATACCACATTAAAACCTTCCAGATCCCGATTCCAACGATGGAAGGCACCTCCTCCTGCGCACTGAGTTCCATGGACAAAGCGAATGCCGAACGACAGTATCTATAGCCCGCCGAACGAAAGATGAACCGGAAATCCCTCAATCAAAACTTTGAATGGGTGAGTTCGCTGAACCCCTTCTTCCTGGACGAATGCTTACATAATCCAGGCTCTCCTGATGGATCGTTGACCTCGCTTACCCCGGTGGAGGAGCATGCGTACAAGCGCTTGCAACTTCTGCAAGGCCAGCTTACGCGCAATATACAGCATACTGCTGGTCTGAATCCTAAAGCTTTTCGGTACGCGATGAATAGACATTACCTTGAATTAATATCCTGACCTCGCGAATAGGATTGTTCGCAATGATTTTGTTTCCAAACCCCTCTCGAAAGGAATTTTGGATGGTAATCTTCTGGCGCAATACGAGGCTCTCCCTATTACCCGCCAAAACGAGATGACACGTGAAATTGGAACGGAGCGACTTACAGTATTGCGCGACTGGATTTCGCTTACTGGCCCTTGGTAGAAATCCACCTAGATGTAACACTAACACTAATCTATTTGCCCTTTCCCGACTTTAAGTCCCATGGTATCCGACTTGCGCAACTCTTGAGAAACTAGATTTGTCAGAACGGAAGCGTAAGCCAGTTTCGATTACGACTTTGAGAATCATAATGTCGCTGACTGTCGCCACATCATTATAAAGCCTGGTGCTCGCTGAGCCAAATCAATTCATGTGCGGTCATTTGGCTCCTTTCTCATGACAAATGCTCAGCCTGGGATTTGTATATAAAAAGATCCCCTTTCTCAGCACCCATCCTAACTTCCAAATCATGCCTGAACAGATTACTCTCTATACTGCTAAGGTAAAGCGAGGCACATTGCGTTAGGAAACATTTTATACTAACGCCGGCAAAAGATTTGTCCATGGGCTCACCGAGTAAGTCCAGTGTAGTGTAACTGGCGCCCATATAATTAAACCTCCGCGCCTAGGCTGAGATTACCCTCAAAGAGTCCAACCTCCCGTACAAGCGCTATGAGATAGATCTTAAGAACAAGCCCGAATGGTATGCCCCAAAAATCAATCCAGTGAGCAAGGTAAATATCGTGTAGCTGATTCAAAGGCCCCTTCACTAATTCCTCCCATCTAGGTACCGGCTATTACCTATGGCGGACCGGACGTATCGCCCGATGACCCGTCCCCAGAGTCCCAAAAACTCGCAGAATCCGGTGTTCTCATTCAATTCTTTGCCGACCTCGACCCAGGTCTCCTGCCCAAGGACCCTTTCACTCGTGCCAAGGCTCGATTTTTCATCGAGACGGCTACCCCCCTCATCTCAGGTGCTTTCCAGGGTGCCCTTGGACGAGGAGAAGACCCAGAGGGTGTGTTAAAAGCTATCGAAACGATTCAAAAACTTCTTCCAGAGGAGGGTTACGCTGTTGGTGAATGGAGTATCGCCGATGCCGCTGTTACCCCTTTCTTTGCCCGAGCAGAAGTGGCTTTCAAAAACGATCTTGGGAAATACGAAGAGGGCAAAGGAAAGGCAACCTGGGCGAAGCTTGAGACCGACGAGAAATATGCGCGATTCCGCAAATATTTCGCCGACCTCAAGAGCAGGGAAAGCTTCAAGGAGACATTCCACCCAGTATGTCCTTATCCTTCTTGTGGTAAACTCCTCCTGATATTTTACTCGTTTTTAGAATGTGATCATCGATACATTCTCGAAACGCTTCCAGCGCCAACCTACTGCTTCGGCCCAATAACGTTCAATCCACAAATGTATTCCGAGTTATGTAATGTTACTGAAGTGCCATAGTCACATACAATAGCTACTTCAAGTTGGTACCATATAACATGGAAGAATGGAGGGTGACAAAGGCCCATATTACATGGGGCTAGCGGACTGAGCTCAGGTGCCTTCAATGTCCCATATGATATGGATGAGCTCAGCGGTCAATAATTCTTC
>Ga0307513_10009475_pt1 | contig 12315 bp, 13 predicted proteins | sample 15_EM_MG_FD_202174 | JGI IMG/M metagenome (GOLD analysis project Ga0307513, IMG submission 202174) | Populus trichocarpa ectomycorrhiza microbial communities from riparian zone in the Pacific Northwest, United States - 15_EM | ecosystem: Host-associated > Plants > Roots > Unclassified | place... | reverse complement strand
GGCGGGTCTCCCGCTGGGCGGCGGCCAGCGCCTCGGGCAGGGCGGCCTTGCCGGCCAGGTGGGCGGCCAGCTCGCGGAACCCCACCGCCTTCAGGGCCGGCAGCTCGGGATCGAGTCCCCGGGCGACGAGCGCCGCCACCTCGGCCAGCGCGCCCTCTTCGACCATGCGGACGAGGCGGGCGTCGCAGCGGGCGTGCAGCGCATCGCGCGGCGGGTCCAGCGCCGCACCGGTCCAGGCCCCGGCCGCCAGCGTCGGGTCGGTGCGGGCCTGCCAGTCGCTCAGCGCCGTGCCGGTGGCGGCGTGGACCGCCCAGGCGCGGACCAGCCGCTGGCGGTCGCCCGGCGCGATGCGCGCCGCCGCCGCCGGGTCCTGTTCGGCCAGCCGGGCGCGGAAGGCGGCTTCCCCCATCTGGTGGTGTTCGGCGTCGGCCCGCGCGCGCTGGGCCTCCGACACCGGCGGGATCTCCGCCAGGCCGTGGGTGAGGGCGCGGAAATAGAGCCCCGTGCCGCCGACCACCACCGCGTCGCGCCCGCGTCCGGCGATCTCCCCCAGCGCCTGCGTCGCCGCCCGCAGCCAGCGCCCCGCCGACCAGCCGTCGGCGGCGTCGGCGATCCCGAACAGGTGGTGGGGCGCCTGGGCCTCTTCCTCGGGCGAGGGCCGGGCGGTGACGATCCGCAGGTCGCCGTAGAGCTGCATGGAATCGGCGTTGACGATCTCGGCGTCCGTCGCGCGGGCCAGGCGCAGGGCCAGCGCCGACTTGCCGCTTGCCGTGGGCCCGGCGATCAGCCAGATGCGGGGCTCCATGCAACTCGCCCTTACGCTCGTCAGTCCCCAGGCGGAGGCCGCCGCGGCCGCCGTTCCCCTCGTCGCCCAAGCGCTCGCAGGCGTGCGCGCCCGCGTCAAGGAGCCCCGGCCCCTTGGCCCCGGCGCCATCGACCTGGCCCTCGACGCCGAAGCTGTCGGCCCGGTCCGCGCGGCGGCGGAGGCGGCGCTCGCCCACCTGCCGGTCGACCTCTGCGTCCAGCCCTGGAACGGCCGGCGCAAGCAGCTCCTGGTCGCCGACATGGACTCCACCATCATCGGCTGCGAGTGCATCGACGAACTGGCCGATTTCGCCGGGGTGAAGGACAAGGTCTCGGCCATCACCGAGCGGGCCATGCGCGGCGAACTCGACTTCGAGGCGGCCCTGCGCGAGCGGGTGGCGATGCTCAGGGGCCTGCCGCTCGCCGACCTGCAGCGGGCCTATGACGAGCGCGTGCGGCTCAATCCCGGCGCGCGGACCCTGGTGCGGACCATGGCCCAGGGCGGCGCGCGCTGCGTGCTGGTCTCCGGCGGCTTCACCTTCTTCACCACCCGCGTGGCCCAGGCGGCCGGCTTCCACGCCAATCGCGCCAACACGCTCGGCCAGGGCACCGGCGCGCTGGACGGCGCGGTGGGCCAGCCGATCCTCGGCCGCGAGGCCAAGCTGGCGGCCCTGGAGGAAGAGGCCGCCGCCCACGGCCTGACCATGGCCCAGGCGCTGGCCATCGGCGACGGGGCCAACGACCTGGCGATGATCGCCGCCGCCGGCCTGGGCGTCGCCTACCGCGCCAAGCCGATCGTCGCGGCCCAGGCCGACGCCAAGGTCGACCACGCCGACCTCACCGCGCTTCTCTACTTCCAGGGCTATACGGCGGCCGACTTCGTCATCGACTGACGGGGCGTGTGGGTCTGGGCTCGGCTCAGCCCTTCGGCGCGGTCGCCTCGGCGTGGATCTTGTCGACCGCGGCCTTGACGGTGTTGGACGGCACGGCGAAGGCCACGCCCGAGCCGGTGTCGCCCTTGGAGAGCCGGGCCGTCGCCACGCCGATCACGTCGCCGGCGGCGTTCAGCAGCGGCCCGCCCGAGCCCCCGGCGGTGAGCGCCGCGTCGGTCTGGATCAGCCCGAAGGCGGCGTTGGCGTCCAGCTTGCGCGACGCCGCCGAGACGATGCCCGACGTCGCCGTGCCGCCCAGGCCGAAGGGCGCGCCCATCAGCACCACCGGCTGGCCCGGCCGCACCAGGTCGCTGTTGGCGAACTTGATCGCCGGATAGGCCTGCTGGGTCTGCTCGTTGATGCGGAACAGGGCCACGTCGGCGTCGCGGTCTAGGCCGACCACCTCGGCGTGGTAGCTGGCCCCGTCGCCGAACACCACCGACACCACCGGCAGGTTCCCCACCACATGGGCGCTGGTCACCAGGGTGCCGTCCGGGCTGATCACGAAGCCGGAGCCCATCGGCAGGCCCGCGCCGCCGGCGCTGAGCATCACCACCGCGGGCGCCGCCTCCTCGACGGCCAGCGACAGGTCGCCGCCCGAGCTGATCTGCTCCACCGAACTGGTGGCCGGTCCGCGGTCGCCGTGGCCGATGGCCCAACCGATCAGCAGCACGATCAGCAGGGCGATCCCCGCGGCGCCGGCGATCAGGACATGATGGGTGCGCATCGAGAACTCCGTACAGCCGTCAAGCTTCGCCATAGCGGAAAGCCGGGCCGGTTGGTTCCGGCCGCCTTCCAACTATCGCCGCCGCGGGCGGGGTTCAATCCGAAGCGGCGGGCCGGCCTATTTGGCGGCCGGCCCGCGCTCGAAGTATTTGAAGAAGGCGCTGTCGGGCGACAGCACCATGGTCGTGTCGCCCTGGCCGAGCGCCGACTCATAGGCCTGCATCGAGCGGTAGAAGGCGGCGAAGCCCGGGTCGCGTCCGAAGCTCTGGGCGAAGATCCGGGTGCGCTGGGCGTCGCCCTCGCCTCGGGTCGTCTGGGCTTCCTGGGTGGCCGTGGCCAGCGTGATGGCCACTTCCTTGTCGGCGCCGGCGATGATCTGGCGCTTCTGCTGCTCGCCGATGGCGCGGGTCTGGGCGGCTTCCTGCTGGCGCGAGGTCTGCATGCGGCGGTAGACGGCGGCCTGGTTGGCGGCCGGCAGGTCGGCGCGCTTGATCCGCACGTCGATGATCTGGATGCCCAGCCGCGAGGAATTGGCGCGGTTGCTGACGTCGCGCTTGGCCAGCTGCATCAGCTCGCCCCGGCGGCCGGAGATGATCTCGTTGGAGCTGGCCGAGCCCAGCACCTGGCGCAGGGACGAGTTGACCAGCCGCTCGATCCGGTCGGACGCCGTCCGCTCGTCGCGCAGGGTGCGGTAGTACTGCAGCGGGTTGGAGATCCGGTAGCGGATGAAGCTGTCCACCACCAGGCGCTCCTGGTCGGCGGCGATGATCTCTTCCTGGTCGGCTTCCAGCGACTGGTTGCGCTTGTCCAGGCGGATGACGTTCTCGACGAAGGGCGCCTTCAGCTTCAGGCCAGGACTGGGGTCGCTGGGCGCATTGATCACGCGGACCGGCTCGCCGAAGCGCACGACGATGGCCTGCTGGCGCTGCTCGACGATGAAGAACGTGTTGAACAGCACGATCAGGAGCCCGACGGCGACGACCGCCACGGTGGTCTGGCTGCGGGTCATGGACGGACCTCCGCGGGCTGGGGGTCCGGGGCCGGGTCGGGCGCGGCCTGGACCGGCACGGCTGGCCGGGCGACCGCGGTGATCCTGGGCCGGAACACGTCGGGGGGCAGGATGATCGGGGCGCTGGCGCCCTTGCCGTCGACGATCACCTTGTTCGACTTCTCCAGCACCCGCTGCATGGTCTCGATATAGAGCCGCTCGCGGGTCACGGCCGGGGCCGAGCGGTATTCGCCATAGATCTGGTTGAAGCGCGACGCGTCGCCGGTGGCCTCGCGCACGGACTGCTCGCGATAGCCCTGGGCGAGCTGCACCAGCCGGGCGCCGTCGCCCTTGGCCTCGTTGATCACCCGGTTGCGATAGGTGTTGGCTTCGTTGATCGAGGACTCGGCGTCCTGGCTGGCGTTGGCCACTTCGCGGAAGGCGGCGACCACTTCCTGCGGCGGGTTGGCCGTGCGGATCTGCACCTCGACGATGTTGACGCCGGCGCCCCAGCCGTCGAGCGTGTGCTGCATCAGCTCGGCCGCCTGGGCCTGCACCTGGCCGCGGCCCCGCGTCAGGATCGCCTGCAGGGGCATCTTGCCGACCACCTCGCGCATGGCGCTCTCGGCCACGGCCTTCACCGCGTCCTCCGGGTCGCGGACGGTGAACACGTACTTGGCGGCGTCCGAGACGCGCCAGGTGACGCTGAAGTCCAGGTCGACGATGTTCTCGTCCCCGGTCAGCATCAGGCTTTCCTCGGGGATGTCGGCGCCGGCCGTGCCGCCGACGTCGATGCGGTTCAGGCTGGTGACCGGCACCCGCTCCACGTGCTCCAGCGGGGCAGGGAGGTGGTAGCGCAGGCCCGGCGTCTCGGAGCGCGAATAGGAGCCGAAGGTGGTGACCACCGCCTCCTCGTTGGGCTGCACCATGTAGAAGCCGGACGCCGCCCACAGCGCGAAGCCCGCGCCGATCACGGCGGCGACGGCGCCGGGGCGCACGCCCTGGCCGCCGGGGCCGCCGAAGAAGTCACGGATCCGCCGCGACAGGCGCTCGAAGGCGGCGTTCAGCTCGGGACCGTCGGGCCGGCGCGGACCGCGCGGGCCGCCGGACTGCGGACGTCTGGGGCCGCGCTGGTCACCGCGCTCGCCCTCGGGCGGCGGCGAACCCCAGGGGCCTGGGTTGGCGTTGTCATTCCATGGCATAAGGTCGCGTCGTCTTTGCTTTTCGTCTCGGCGCGGTGGCGTCGTCGGGCCCGGGGTCGGGCTTGTAAACCGGCGCTAGGAGCCGGATATGAGACGCCCAAGCGGCCAAAGCAAGACAAAGGCGCCATGACGCAACAAGCCCTGCCCGACCGGGCCGCCGTGCTGGCGGCCCTCGACACGGTGAAAGACCCCAGGACCGGGCAGGGGCTGGTGGCGGCGGGCCTCGTGCGTGGCCTGGTTCTCGCGCCTGGCCGGGCCGGATTCATGCTGGAGGCGCCGCGCGCCCAGGTGGCGATGTTCGCGCCGGTCCGCGACGCCGCCGAGCAGGCCATGGCCTCGGTGCCCGGCGTCGAACGGCCCCAGGTGGTGCTGACCACCTCCGACGACGCCCCGCCCCCGCCGGCGCCCGGCGTCACCCGGGTGCGCAAGGGCGCGCGCCTGGCCGACGATCCGCAGGCCGCCGCCGTCCCGCCGGTGGGCGCCGAACGCCCGGCCAATGTCAGGCGCGTCATCGCCATCGCCAGCGGCAAGGGCGGGGTCGGCAAGTCGACCATCGCCGCCAACCTGGCGGTCGCCTTCCAGCAGCTCGGCCTGCGCGTGGGCCTGCTCGACGCCGACGTCTACGGCCCCTCGGCGCCGCGGATGCTGGGCGTCGACGGCGAACCCGCCTTCGGCCCGGAGAAGAAGCTGATCCCGCTGGAGGCCTGGGGGATCCAGGTGATGTCCATCGGCTTCCTGGTGGACGAGGCCGCGCCGATGATCTGGCGCGGGCCGATGGCGTCGTCGGCGGTGCGCCAGATGATGCACGACGTGGCCTGGGGCTCGGCCGACGCGCCGCTCGACGTGCTGGTCGTCGACCTGCCGCCCGGCACCGGCGACATCCAGCTCACCCTGGTCCAGAAGCTCAAGGTCGACGGGGTGGTCATCGTCTCCACTCCGCAGGAGATCGCCCTGATCGACGCCCGGCGCGCGGCGGCCATGTTCGTCAAGACCGCGACCCCGATCCTGGGGGTGGTGGAGAACATGGCCTGGTTCGTCGATCCCACCACCGGCGCCCACATCCCGATCTTCGGCGAGGGCGGGGCCAAGGCCGAGGCCTACCGCCTGGGCGTGCCCCTGCTGGCGCAGCTGCCGCTGGAGACGTCCCTGCGCGAGGCCTGCGACGCCGGCCGCCCCGTGGCCGCCGCCGCCCCCGACAGCGCCGCCGCCAAGGCCTTCATGGCGATGGCGCGGGCCCTGGCCTGAGAACCCAAACGCAAAACGGGCGGCCCTGCGGCCGCCCGTCCGGAACGCGGCGATGGCGCCTGGCTTAGCCGCCGGCCATCTTGCGGAAGAACTTCTGGCCCTGCTCGCCGCCGGCGAAATAGGCCCGCTGGCCGGCCGTGTCGGTGATCTTGTCCCAGTTGGCGCGCACTTCCTCGGCCGAGAGCCCGCCCTCGCCCAGGTAGACGCCCTCGGTCTCATAGATCTTGGCGATGGCGAAGGTGCCCGCCCCGGCGGTCAGGATCACCCCGGTCGGGGCCTCCTCCGACACCAGGTAGATGACCCCGGGGGTCACATATTCCGGCTTCAGCTTCTCCAGGATCTCGGGCGGCAGCAGGCTCTCGGTCATCCGGGTCGCGGCGACGGGGCTGATGGCGTTGACGTGGATGTTGTTCTTCTGGCCCTCGAGCTTGAGGGTGTTCATGAAGCCCACCAGGCTCAGCTTGGCCGCGCCGTAATTGGCCTGGCCGAAGTTGCCGTAGAGGCCCGTCGCCGAGGTGGTGACGACGATCCGGCCGTAGTTCTGCGCCCGCATGATCTCCCAGACGGCCTTGGCCGGCTTCATGGTGCCCATCACGTGGACGTTCATGACCATCTCGAAGTCGTTGACCTCCATCTTGGAGAACGACTTGTCGCGCAGGATGCCGGCGTTGGCGATCAGGATGTCGATCCGGCCCCACGCGTCCAGGGTCTGCTTGACCATGTGGGCGACGCCGGCGTCGTCGGTCACCGACGAGCCGTTGGCGATCGCCTCGCCGCCCAGCGCCTTGATCTCGGCCACCACGGCCTCGGCGGCGGCTGACGATCCGCCCGAGCCGTCCATGGATCCGCCCAGGTCGTTGATCACCACCTTGGCGCCGCGCCGCGCCAGCTCGAGCGCGTGCTGCCGGCCCAGGCCGCCGCCGGCGCCGGTGACGACGGCCACCTTGTCGTCGAAGCGGATGTCCGCCATGTGGCTCTCCCGTACCTGCCGGCTTGTCGCAGTCGTGCGGTTTGTGCTGCCCGGCGCCCCCGCCGTCAAGCTGACGGCGCGGCGGCCGCGTTCCCGGGCCCGAACGCCGGCCGCGCGCTTGCGTCCGCCCAGGCCTTGCCGTTGAAGTGGGGCGTCGGCCAGGGCTTGGCCGGCCGGGGGCTTTGCGACGCATGTTCCGACCAGAGAACGCCCAGAGCCTGACGGGCTTGGCCCTGACGCTGGTCGCCTGCTGGGCGCTGTCGGAGGACCGCGGGCGCTTCCCCTGGCGGCTCGCGCTTGGCGCGGTGCTGGTTCAGGTGGCCCTGGTGCTGCTGCTGTTCGGCCTGCCCGGGGCGCGATCGGTGATCCAGGCGATGAACGAGGGCGTCGACGGCCTGGCCGCCGCCACGGCGCGCGGCACCCAGTTCGTGTTCGGCTACATGGGCGGGGGCAGCCAGCCCTACCAGGTGACCGACAGCGGGGCGCTGTTCGTCTTCGCCTTCCAGGTGCTGCCGCTGATCCTGGTGATCTCGGCGTTCTCGGCCCTGCTCTGGCACTGGCATGTCCTCAAGTGGATCACCCGGGGCTTCGGCTTCATCTTCCAGAAGACCATGGGGCTGGGCGGCGCCTCAGCGCTTGCGGTGGCCGCCAACATCTTTCTGGGCATGATCGAGAGCCCGATCGTCATCCGCGCCTATCTCGACAAGCTGACCCGCTCGGAGCTGTTCCTGATGATGGTGGTGGGCCTGGCCACCGTGGCCGGCTCGACCATGGTCGCCTACGCCACCATCCTCAAGCACGTGCTGCCCAACGCTGCGGCCCACGTGCTCGTGGCCTCGATCGTCTCGGCCCCGGCCGGCGTGCTGCTCGCCAGGATCATGGTCCCGGAGAAGGCGGGGCAGGGCGGCGCCTATGCCGACTACACCTCGCTGCTGAAGTACGACAGCGCCATCGACGCCATCTCCAAGGGCACGATGGACGGCCTGACCGTGGTGTTGAACATCTCGGCCATCCTCATCGTCTTCGTGGCCCTGGTGGCGATCGGCAACAACCTGCTCGGCGTGTTCCCGCCGGTGATGGGCGCGCCGCTGACCATCGAGCGGATGCTGGGCGTGCTGTTCTCGCCCCTGGCCTGGTCGCTCGGGATCGACTGGGCCGAGGCCAACCAGGCCGGCTACCTGCTGGGCGTCAAGCTGATGCTGACCGAGTTCATCGGCTTCATCCAGCTGGGCGCCATCCCGCCCGAGGCCATGAGCGAGCGCACGCGGATGATCATGACCTATGCGCTCTGCGGCTTCGCCAATGTCGGCTCGGTGGGCATCACCGTCTCGGGCATGGGCGTGCTGATGCCAGAGCGGCGCGGCGAGATCATCGGCATGGTGTGGAAGGCCCTGTTCGCCGGCTTCCTGGCCACCTGCATGACCGCCGCCATCGTCGGCGCCATGCCGCGCGAGCTGTTCGGCCAGTAGCAGCGGGCGCATGTTCGTGCTCATTTCGCCGGGGAGGAACGGCCGATGAAGCTGTACGACACGCCGATGGCGCCCAACCCGCGCCGGGTGCGCTGGGTGATGGCCGAGAAGGCGATCACCGACATCGAGGTCGTCACGCTCAACCTGATCGAGGGCGGCCACAAGACGGCGGACTACCTCGGCAAGGCGGGCCTGGCCCACGTGCCGATGCTGGAGATGGACGACGGGACCTGCATCACCGAGTCCGTCGCCATCTGCCGCTTCCTCGAAAGCCGCTATCCCGAGCCCAACCTCTTCGGCGCCGATCCCACGGAGACCGCCGTCATCGAGATGTGGACCCGCCGGGCCGAGATGCTGGTCGCCACCCCGATGATGCTGGGCGTGCGCCACACCCACCCGGCGCTGGCCGCGCTGGAGCAGCAGGAGCCGGCGGTCGCCGACTACAACCTGCGCAGCGGCGGCAAGGGGCTGGAGGTCCTGGACAAGCGTCTGGGCGAGAGCGCGTGGATCGCCGTCGACCGGGTGACCATGGCCGACATCGTCGCCTTCATCGGCATCGAGTTTGGCCGGCTGATCCGGTTCCGCCCGCCCGAGGGGCTGAAGAACCTCGGCCGCTGGATGGACGACATGCGCGCCCGTCCCGCCGCCCAGGCCACGAAATGAGGCCGCTCGCCGCCGCCCTGGCGCTGGCCGCCGCGGTCTGCGCGCCGGGCCTGGCGCGGGCCCAGGCGCTCGCCGTCGTCGGCCTCGACGGCGCGACCAGGACCCTGGCCGGCGCCCAGTTCGCCGACCTGCCGCGCGACAAGGTGCCGGTGAAGCTCAAGGACAGGACGGTGGTCTATGAGGGGGTCCGTCTGGCCGCCGTGCTGCGCCTGGCCGGCGCGCCGGTGGGCGCCCGCATCCACGGCGATCCGCTGAAGGCCTATCTGGTGATCAAGGGCGCCGACGGCTTCTTCGCCGTGGCCTCCCTGGCCGAGATCGACCCGGATTTCCACGAGGGCGCCGCCATTCTCGCCGACCGCCGCGACGGCCAGCCCCTGCCGGCCAAGGAAGCGCCCTGGCGGCTGGTGATCGCCGGCGACCGCAAGCCTTGGCGCAGCGTCTACGCCGTGACCGTCATCGAGCTGCGGTCCGCGAACTAGCTACGCCCGGGGCGGGGTCTTCTTGATCACCGCGGAGAAGCTCATCACCGGCTCGCCGCCGGTGGTGATCAGCCCACGGATGAAGACCATGCTGCGGCCGGCCTTCACCACCTCGCCGGTGCATTCCACCAGGTCGCCCAACTGCACCGAGCCGACGAACTCGCCGTTGAAAGTCGCCGTCACGCAGCGGCTGTCCTTCAGCACGTCCCGAGCGATCACGAACAGGCAGTAGTCGGCGAAGGTCATGATGGCGCCGCCGTGCATGAAGCCCGCGCCGTTCATGTGCTTGCGCTCGGCCCGGAAGGCGCAGAGCGGCGCGCCGTCGGCCTGGAGCCTCCAGTAATAGGGGCCCGACTGGTCCTCGAACGGATCGACCCCGTCCCAGAAGTTCCAGCCGGCCCAGGGCCCCTCGGCGATCACCTGGGGCGCGCCCCAGCCGCCGAACTGTTGCTCGCCGCCGTCCATCGCCGTTCCTCAGCCGCGTTGCCCCGCGCCGTGGGGGCGCCTAGGGTGCCGCCGACAGCAGGGCCAGCCGCAAGGGCCTTGGCCTAGGTGGGGAGCAGGCGCGATGCAAGGCTTTGGCGCGGTGTCGATCGCGGTCCTGGCGCTGGCCGCCGCGGCGCCGGCGGGCGCCCAGACCCGCTCGGGCCTGGTCGAGGACGGCGCCGCCGTGGCGGTCTTCCGCGGCGAGCGCGTGGTCGTGCGCCCGGCGCCCGACGGCCGGCTGGTCCTGGTCGTCGTCCGCCCCGTGCCGCCGCAGTCCGCCTCGCCGCCCAAGCCGGGGGCCAGGCTCGACGACGATCCGACCGCCGACACCGCGCCCGGGACCATCGCCCTGGTCCTGGGGGGCGGCCCGAACGACACCACGCTGAAGATCGAGAGCGGCCTGGACCTGGCCTTCGACTACCGCGCCGCCCTGTTCCGCGCGCCCGGCGCCAGGCCGCAGCCTGCGAAGGTTTGCACTGTTCTTCCGCTGTTGCCGGGCTATGAGACTTGGCCCTATCCCGTCGCCTCGGTGGTGGTGGGGCAGGTCCGCACCCGGACCACCAACGAAGTCGTCTGCCCGCCGACGCCCCATCCAGGAAAGAACTGATGGCCCTCGACGCCGAAACCCGCGCCCAGCTCATCGACACCGTCCGCCGGTTCGTCACCGAACGGCTGCGCCCCCTGGAAGCCAGGGTGTCCGAGGACGACGCCATCCCCGACGACGTGATCGCCGAGATGAAGGCGCTGGGCCTCTACGGCCTGTCGATCCCCACGGAATATGGCGGCCTGGACCTCTCGATGGAGGACGAGTGCCTGGTCTGCATCGAGCTTGGCCGCACCAGCCCGGCGTTCCGCTCGGCCTTCGGCACCAACGTCGGCATCGGCAGCCAGGGCCTGGTGATGTTCGGGACCGAGGCGCAGAAACAGAAATACCTGCCCGGCGTCGCCTCGGGCGAGATCGTCACCTCGTTCGCGCTCACCGAGCCGGAGGCCGGTTCCGACAGCGCCAATGTCCAGACCCGCGCGGCGCGCGACGGCGACCACTATGTGCTGAACGGCTCCAAGCGGTTCATCACCAACGCCGGGCTGGCGGGGCTGTTCACGGTGATGGCCCGCACCGATCCGCAGGTGAAGGGCGGCGCCGGGGTCTCGGCCTTCCTCGTGCCGCGCGACCTGCCGGGCCTGTCGGTGGGCAAGCCCGAGAAGAAGATGGGCCAGCAGGGCGCCCAGATCCACGACGTCCATTTCGACAATGTCCGCGTGCCGGCGGAGAACCTGCTGGGCCGCGAGGGCGAGGGCTTCAAGGTCGCCATGCAGGTGCTCGACAAGGGCCGCCTGCACATCGCGGCCCTCTGCATCGGGGTCGCCGAGCGGCTGCTCGTCGACATTGTCGCCTATGCGGCCGAGCGCCGGCAGTTCGGCCAGCCCATCGCCAATTTCCAGCTGATCCAGGGGATGATCGCCGACAGCAAGACCGAGGCCCTGGCCGCCCGCGCGCTGACCCTGGAAGGCGCCCGCAAGCGCGACGCCGGCCAGGCCGTCACCATGGAGGCCGCCGCCGCCAAGTACTTCGCCTCCGAGATGGTCGGCCGCGTCGCCGACCGGGCGGTGCAGATCTTCGGCGGCGCGGGCTATGTGGCCGACCACGGGATCGAGCGCCTGTACCGCGACGTGCGGGTCTTTCGCATCTATGAGGGCTCCAGCCAGGTCCAGCAGGTGATCATCGCCCGCGAAACGCTGAAGCGGGGCGGCTGATGAGCGCGGACTTCGAGACCACGATCCTCGACCTGTTGGGCGCGCTGGCGCCGGGCAAGTCGATCGCCCCGGAAGAGGTGGCCCGCGCCGCCGACCCGGAGAACTGGCGCAAGCGCCTGGGCCATGTCCGCGGTGCGGCCGTGGGCCTCGCCCGCCAGGGCCGCCTGGTCATCACCCGCCACGGCAAGCCCGCCGACCCCGAGAGCTTCAAGGGCGTCTACCGCCTGCGCCTGCCGCAGGTCGAAGGGTAACGACGCCAGGTCCTTCCAGGTCGGGCAGGCGACGGGGGAGGGGGTGGCCGTCCCCGCTGAGGCCCGCACATCCTACTTCCGGCCTACTTCCGGCGTCGGTCCGCCTGGCCGAGTTCTTGCATGTTTGGGTAGCGCTGAGCCGAGAGACGCCCTGTGATTGAACGAGCATCGATTGCGGCCCTCCAAGTGCAGTTCGCGAGCGCCTACGTCCTGAACGCCGAGGGCAAGCCTGGCGTGAAGGTCGATGTTTCGCAGGCCAAAGGGATAAACCCTGCCGATATCAAGCCGCTCAATCCTGGAGATGCCGAACGGATGGCGGCGTCGCGCGTCGCCGCCAAGGGGCTC
>Ga0307513_10009473_pt1 | contig 12320 bp, 7 predicted proteins | sample 15_EM_MG_FD_202174 | JGI IMG/M metagenome (GOLD analysis project Ga0307513, IMG submission 202174) | Populus trichocarpa ectomycorrhiza microbial communities from riparian zone in the Pacific Northwest, United States - 15_EM | ecosystem: Host-associated > Plants > Roots > Unclassified | place... | reverse complement strand
GTAGTTTCTACGATATTGGAGATGAAGGAATGGGATGTTAATGCGTACGATTGCCTTGGGATGACGGCTCTCACATGGGCATCTTTCAGGGGGCACGAGGAGGTCATAAAGAAGCTTTTGGAACGGGAGGACATCAATCCCGACCAGGCAGACACCAGATGTTGCCGGACACCACTCTCGTGGGCGGCTCAGAACGGGCATGCGGGGGTAGTAAAGATGCTTTTGGAACGAGACGACGTCAATCCCGACCGGGCGAGCAAATCTGGCCGGACACCACTCTCGTGGGCGGCTTCGAACGGACATGAGGGGGTAGTAAAGATGCTTTTGCAACGAGACGACGTCAATCCTGACCGGGCGAGCAAATCTGGCCGGCCACCACTCTCGTGGGCGGCTGAGAACGGGCATGAGGGGGTAGTAAAGATGCTTTTGCAACGAGACGACGTCAATCCCGACCTGGCGGACACCTACTATGGCCGGACGCCACTCTCGTGGGCAGCTGAGAACGGGCACGAGGGGGTAGTGAAGATGTTTTTGCAACGAGACGACGTCAATCCCGACCTGGCGGACACCTACTATTGCCGGACGCCACTCTCGTGGGCAGCTGAGAACGGGCACGAGGGGGTAGTAAAGATGTTTTTGCAACGAGACGACGTCAATCCCGACCGGGCGAACAAATATGGCCGGACACCACTCTCGTGGGCGGCTTCGAACGGACAAGAGGGGGTAGTAAAGATGCTTCTGGAACGAGACGACGTCAATCCCGACCAGGTAGACATCGAATATGGCCAAACGCCACTCTTGTGGGCTGCTGAGAACGGGCATGTAGGGGTAGTAAAGATGCTTTTGGAACGGGAGGACGTCGATCCCGACCGGGCGGGCGCCTTTGACCGGACACCACTCGAGTGGGCGGCTTCGAAGGGACATGAGCAGGTAGTAGAGGTGATTAGGCAATGGAAAGATGGACGCACCGCTATCCCGGATAACATGAACAGAAACTCCACACCCGTGGGCTCTCTCCGTGTAACATGATGGAGCTGCGAGGATCCCTCATGACCGGGACACTGTCGGTTGCACAGCAGCGGATCCCGGCCCAACATTCCTCCCACCCTCCCCTCTATCACGAGACGAATGTGTACTGCCCCTACAAATCAGATCTCACTATCTAAATACCGACATGATAGACTTCGATGGTTAACCCAAGCCCTTGCTGCCAGCACTCCATGAACGGCTGAAGTTATTAGATCCTGAGGATTCTGTTTCCAAGCCCGCAGATAGTGGTCTCTCAACTCAATTACCTAGGCGCCTCAATCTCGTTCTATCTGGCTCCTAGAGATTGGCTGCCGTTGCAGGAAAATCAAGACCCATCGTAGAAAAACCTAACCAATCCCTCCATTAGCCGTCGACCTGTGATTTATCACCGCCTCACTCATTCTCCTTTTTGCTTTGGCCCTTCATATCCTTCCTTCCTCGTTATTAGATATATTCTTACTCTATTGGAGTCGCCACGGGGAGGCCGGTACAGCAAAGGCCTCCGTCCATCAACATGTAAACAGGCTTTAATTAGTCTGTTTTTTCTATTTTCTGCAGCATTTGCTATTTTTCGCTCTTGTGTTTTTTCTCTTCTCTGCTTTTTCCTTCCGTTAGAATTCCAGTTAGAGTTGGTCCTACTATATTCTATTGTTATTGTTTATTCCGGTTATTTATTATGTTGGAATTTGCCTTGGGCTTTGCAGACAGTGGTGTATAATATAGTATAGTACCGCCCGTTACAAGCAATTAGGCAGGAATAGATGGTAGACTAGAAGACATCCACCCTAAGTTCTTAGGCAGTTGATCAATCTCCTCACTGTAATTTCTCATTACCGTCAAGTGGTCTCCGGTGGTCCCTTTTACAGACTATCGTACTCTGATACTGGTTCTGCGATATGCTATCGGGAGGAGTTCTTAATCGGGTGAAATACAACCCTAAACATGACATCTCGGATATCCTCTAACGCCGGTGAATTGTCTGGTGGCACCCATAGGATGCCGGGGGCGGTGGTTCTGTGCGACTCGTAGTTAACCTAGATTCCGAAACTGTACCAGATAGTGAGTTGGCTTGCCCTTCGGGAATATTTGTGGTGTATGATAACAGGTGTATCAAATTCAGGCGCACGCTTCATTCTTTGTGCTCCAACTATTTTATCCGGGGCACTTTAATTTTCTAGTATTGTTATCGTTTGGGTGTGGGAAGGAATTAATTGTCCTATTTCTCAGGTTTAAGTCTTGCTAGCTCAATAGGAATACCAAATTAGTAAGATGCATGGTTCATGCTCAACGCCGGCTATATACGCTTTCCACAATACAATAAGAGTGATTGCTCAAATCCTACAACAACATAGAACGGGGATCTAGGAACAAAGTGCACGAAATGTAGGATATCGGCGGAGCGAAGGAACATCCTGGGTAGTCCAGTAGGGATCTATTCACATTGCCCGCTTGGGTTTATGCCATATCTATCAGCTCAGATACGGTTATGTTAGCAACCAGGCTTGCGGTTACGGCCCGCCTGTAAGCCGCTGGCAATGATAACCTTTTGTACTGGAGGAGTTTTTTACTCTCATGATTATCTAATAATATTTTTCAAACCCCCACTTCTTGGCTTTTAGCTGTGATTGTAATGAAGGCATTTTTGCAATTCGGCTATGGTTGAACTGCGAATAACGGCGGCGAGTGACCGGGTGTGAAACGAAACAACAAACGCCAAGGCAAAGAATAGGACTAAACGATCGCACAGAAGCGGAGAAAATTGTTCTTCAACAACACACTCACACTCACGATGCTCACTAACTCAACTAACTAAAACTACCGGTAGAGACAGGAGTATATATGAAAAAACAACGATATCCTCCTTCCACTGGCATCCACCGAGTCCTATCCTTCCATCGATCGCCACATACGTCCACACTCTTCCACGGACGCCCCCGCTTCTATGCTGGCCTTTCGATCTTCCACGCTCGCTTCCGCTCTTCTACGCAGGTCTCCCTTTCCTTTCTGTGCAGAAAAATCATGCTAATAAAGGGAAAGGGCAAAGAAAACTCTTCAAGGCTCCGTAGCCTACTCGCATATGAGTTCTCCTCACCGATCGCAAGCACCTCTCCAGAGGTTTGTTGGACGATAACCGTGTACGATGCATCTACGCCGAGCGGCATGAAAGAACTTGCTCCCGGAGAGCTTATCTTCTTTGTCTGAACAATAACGGGGTAGGATATGTGCGGGGCCGCCGGACTAAGCATGTGGCCGGGGGTTTAGGTGCGTGCCCGGTGGTTGGTATGGTGAGCACAATGGAACATTTTCAACGGGCATAAGGACTTGGATTCGGGAAGGGCATACAGGGCGAAAGATTTTCAGGGAGGAAGTATCTCCCTCCATTCCATTCGGTACCTCCTGTCTGAATACGCTGTAACACTATAAGCTGCAACGAAAGAGTAAATCTAAATCTGGGTTTCCAATCATTACCTCCCTGTTCGGGGGTCGGCTTGGGAGCGCGATACCCCATGCGACCTCTTTAAATGAATAATAATAATATGATGTAGTAGCTTCTCTCGTTAAAAAGGGAAAAATAATAATTATAGACTGCAACCGCAACTATTTCAATGGCGCATTTTACGAGCGAACCGCAACACTCTTTTCTCTACGGGTTAATAAAAGCCGATGTGAAGAAGCCTAATCATGCTCAAATCAGTCCGGCAGAAGCGGTGGCGCATTTTGATATTCCAAGGTCAAGGGAGGTCGGAGGGAAATCGTAAAGGAAAAAAAATGTCGCTCCGGATAAAGCCTCATATTCGGTAGAACATTTTTCCTGTTTGTGCCGGCGGAGGAGTTGATCAACAGCCCCGCCGCGAATCATTACGGTAATAAAGTGCTATGGAAGTGGGGGTGACAGTGATGTTTCTTGCCGCGGGAACGAGGCTGATGGCCTTGTGCTGTAACCGCCCTAAGGGCCCATTTATCTACTCGAGGATAGACGGCTGTCTAGCAGCATGAGGCGGTGCCGACTGTTACGGGGGGCTTGACAGATGGGGGTGTGAGTGGAATTGTTTGGGTAGGTAGATGGTGTTTACCTATAGTACGAGCGCGGCTGGTAGATAGATATACACCTGTCTTTAGCGTTGGTTAGTGGCAGGAGAGCGCTGGAGAGAGCGAGGGAACTTCACCACACCTAAGTTGTGCGCTGAGGATCGCATTTTTCTGTGGGAACTCTAGGCTATTCGTTTGGTTGTTGCCATCAATCTGGTGATCATTTGAAAATTGGTAGCTGCTCGGTGTTGGAAATGGTGCTGCTCGCTATACACACGATACTTCCTTTGTTCAGATAGCTTCCGGGAGTGGCTTCGGATATGCGCTGAGGATTCGGGCATGTGGCTTCGGCTTCGGACGTTTGGTTTGTGCGTTCGGGAAAGCATTGCGAATGCAGGAATGCGCGATAGTTTTGGGATCGTGCAGGTTTCGGGAAAGCCCGGAGGAAAGCGGAAGCACTGTAAGGCCAGCGTGGAAGGGCTGGAAGCCCGGAGGTGGGAAAGTGTTTGTCTTTCTTTTAGTTAGCCGGGAGTGCTCACGGGAGAGGGAGAGACTCACATGGAGTAGTGTGGGGCCTCAGGATGGATATGATATCCTCGCGATTGATATATACTCCTGTGATCGCCCTCAGTTAGTTAGTTGGATAGATCGTCGGAAGAGTCGTTGAGCGAAAGACGGTGGTTGTTGTGAAGTGAAGAGTTTTTCCCCAGCTTCAGAGTGCGATCGTTTAGGCGTGAGTTCCTTGGCGTTTGTCGTTTCGTTTCGTTGTCGCCATATTATCGTTTCGCCGTGTATCGTTTTCGCTGTCCAAGTCTAAAAATGCCGAGTTTGAACTGGGCAAAGGAATGGAATACAATGCTTAAGGAGGAGGAGGATTGGGAGGTGGATCAGGTATCGCGGTAGCAGTTGCTCCTATAGGTGTAGAGGCCCTTTCGCATACCATCTGCCGAAAGAATATCAACGGATATCAATTAGGAAATAGTTCCTCTGATTTTGCCAGTGTTGAGCCATTGGCGCGAACCTAATATTCTACAGAAAACCCATAGCAGCCTAGTTGTGACAAGTTCAACTAACCTCTCCCACTCCACTCGCCCCGTGGCTCTGAGATAGTTTCCGGTTCCTTCCACTTCGTTTTTTTCGCTCAACTTGAGCTAGCCCCTCTGCGGGTATTAGGGTCTTTGTCTACCGTAGTATCCAGTAAAATTCGCAGCCAGACTCATTCGCTTCAGATCAGCCCATACCCAGTTATTTCCTGTTACGAATGGCTGGTTTCTAACCCCCCAAGTAACTCAGCACCAGAAGAACCACCAATTTCCAACCAATCACAATACCGGGATTCTTCCGAAACGGGATGAGTGTGCCTGGCTGTGAATTTTATCGTTTTCGAACCGCCCAGCAAGTATCTACCGGTACGGTACTCCCATTCGCCACCGCATGCGTGACCACTTCTAAGACTATCACCCGTGGCGAACGGGTTAATCTAAATCTAGGTTTCCGATTATTACCTCCCCCTCCAGAAATGGACTTTAGGGCGCCGGATCCTATGCGACTTCTTTAGATGGATAATATATCGTGGTATGATACCTCGGTTTGTCAAAAATGGAAAGAAAAAAAGTACAAACCATAACAATCCCAATTGCGCATTTTACGAAGTGAAGCGCGACACCCGTTTCTCCACTGGTTAATAAACACTGATCCGAGAAAGCCCAATTATTCTCAAATCAGGCTGGTAGAGCACTGGTGTGTAGGGCCCATTATATATCGCAAGTTCAGAGAATTACAATGTGTGCGTGTTAGAGCTTACAAAAGCTAGAGCGCTATCAGTCCTACGAGCACGGTATTGGCCCCACTTTGAATTCAACCGTCTCATATCCTGCTCTTAGGTATGAAACTTGGACCACTATAGCCCACACAGTATCCTCTGGAAACCCCATCCCCCTTCATTAGTAGGCTTGTAAGTCATGGGATGACTAAATTGATGCTATTCAAGACCTAGTACCGCCAGCGCCAATGGCCTCATATCCTATTGTATAGCAGTAATGAGCACATTAAGCACCACTCCCATTTAAAATCAAAGAGAATCTGACTTTAAAAATATCCGCTGAAGTCTACCAACAGCTTAAGAGGAGATACACCATCCCATGAGATAAATTTCCAAATCCCCCTTTCTGTGAAATAAGTGTTAGTCCCCAAGCTCACATTCCATGAAATTCCTAGCACGCGGAGTGATTAATATGTCAAGAACTAATTAACCCTATCCCTATTAGCGGGAGTCCAGGAGCTCAATCCCGCTTACAATGAGTTATTATTGAGGGATGCATCATGTGGGGTACGGGGGTTAAACACATCTTGTATGATACTATGGGAACCCGGAGATTAGGAAACTTGGCCTCCATTAATAGACCCATGGTATTTGACAATCCTGCCAAGAGGTGGGTGTTGGGAATCGTGAGATACTGCTCGGCATGCTCGCGCTATTGTTTCATTGCTTGGACCGCCCTCGGGAATTCGCTTGATGGATCCGCCCGAAGGGAAGCGCAAGGGAGGCGGAAGAGCCAGAGAGGATTGTGAAAGAGTCAGATGCCCTTAGGTTATGAACAGTGGGAGTATTTGTCTTTCTTTTGTTGGTGCAGGAGCACGCAAAAGGGAAAGGGGGACATATGGGGAAGATAATGGATATGTGTGGTGGTCCATGGAAGATAGGAGGATGACGACTCTTTTGTGATCTATGTGTGCTCCCACCTGCACAGTACAATTAATTAGTTGAGCGCTTGAGAGCGAGAGAGCGGGAGATAGTGAAATAAAGAAAGGGAACGAGCAACCTTCCCGGTTAGGCGAGTTGGGTTGGCTTACCTCGTGATTGTAATGCTGTAGGGTTGGGCAGTCCTGGATGGGTACTGTAGAATCTCATGAAAGTCGAAATGGAGCTATCAATTCAAATTTCGTATGATACTAACTACAGGAAGCATTAGTGATGATTTTCTTGAACCTGCCCAATCGCCGCTCTCTATATGTTTAAACTGTGGCGACTTGGCGATCTCCGTGCCTTCCTGTTGGTTCGGCTGCCTTAGTTTCACCTTAGTTCGCTTTAGCGCCATTCCGACTTTTATAAGATTCTACAGTAATCGCTCCCGGACAATGATAGCTATACTATCCCTTGGACGGATAAGGCTCTCAAATCCGTATCCTGGCTTGTGCGCAGCTTTTACAGAGACTTGATTGGAGGACAGCTAGGCCGTGATCAGGAATTCTTGCGAATAATTTCTCGTTAGTAAGAAAAGCGATGTCGCACATGTCTTGCAACAAGTTTGAGAGTCTCATCCGTCCAAGGGATGGTCTCAGTGAAAGACGTAATATCGGTAGATGCAGGATAGATGGCAAGGAGAAACACGTGATGTTGGGATGGGATCTGCTCTGGCCAGAGGTCAAATATACAGTATAATCAGGCAAAACTCAGATTAGACCTAAAGCAAACTAAAGTGAAACTCAGGGAATCGAACTAACAGAAGGGCATGAAGAGCGCCAATGTTCCACAGTTCAAAAGACTCGCTAGTTTAAATATACAGAAGAGTGACAATTGGGCATGTTTAAGAAAATTGGTACTGGTGTCAATCTGACTTTTGCTAGAACATAGAACGTACAGGTAGGTTGGAATTGATGATGCCAAGAACTTCTTTAAAATCGTACAAGACCAAATAGCCACTTGGTCGTTGCAAATACAATACTAACTTTATACTTGTATTTCACTACCATAAACACTCAAATACTTGTGGAAGAAAAATGTGCTAGGATATTGCAGTTCTCTCTACTCGAGTACTGTACTAGTAAGGCGCAGTGCATATTCCTTTTTCTTTGTCTCAACTGAATTCCAGGCTTAGTTTTCTGTGATTTCCCCTCGCGTAGCTGAGGGGAGAAATTCCAACGTCCTAAAGTTAGAACTTTTTCCCTCTATTCGAGTACTTCCAGTATCATATAAGTTAAGTCAAAAAACAAAGCAATCACTTATAGTATTTGAGATCCGGTGATATTCTCCCAAACAGCATCCCCTCACCACGGCGATACTCGAGTACACTCTTGGGCAGAATTGACTCCTTGAACACCAATGATGTTCCGCCTTCCTCCGGGTCATTGAGCCCACAATGTGTTGGGGCCCGTTTGTATAGGAAGCTCTTCCTGTACTACCGTAAAAACTCTTGAAATCCGCCATCTACGAGTAAGGCGATCGCGCTAGTGCCATTAAGGTAAAAACTTTTGCTATTCGCCATCTCGGTCAGGTCGCAAATCTGGAGATAAAGAGAAAAAGTTTCCCGAGAAGGATTAGTGGTTTCCTGACGTGGTATAGCCCGAGTGCTTTGACCCTGTTTGATCTTCTCGATTTGCAAAACTAAACTTATCTCGGGGGCGAATGACTCGGTTTACAGGGATCCTCAGATGGCGGATTTCAATCGTTTTTACGCTAATGGACACCGGGGAAAGGATGGTGAGGATAGGAGGAAAATTTAAGCGAAGTTGTTGGAAGCTATGAGATGCTGCTTCGCATGCTCACGCGATTGCTTCATTGCTTGGATTGTTTGTGGGAATGCTCTCCCGTTTTAGGAAGGCGCATACCGGTATTCTGAAGCGGATCGGCGGATCGACGGATCGACGGCTGTGACAACCAAGAGAAGGGCCAAGAGGTCACACAACTAAAACACGATCGCCCCCGCACAACTCGGGAGTGGGGCAGTTCTCACGTTCCCTACTAGTCTACTACTAACTAACGGTAAAGACAGGAGTATGAGCCCCAACGAAATTATCCTATCCTTCCATGGACCACCACCCATCATTCTCGTCTAGATGTCCTCCTTTCCCCTTCTGATGCTTTCATGCTAACAAGGAAAGACACTCACCACAGCTGTTCGTAACCTCTGGACATCATTCAACATCTGCGCATTCGGCTCTTTAAATTCCATTACAGCTTTCTCCCGCTTTCCCTCCGGCGAATGCATCGATCCAAAAATCAAGCGCATTCCCGCAGCCCAAATGCTTTCCCGAAGCCAAAGCGCACCCCCGAAGCCAAAGCGTGTTCCAAGACTATCCGAACCATAAGGCAACTGTCGTGAGAGCATGCCGGGCAGCACCTTACGGCTTCCACTACCCATGCTTTGGGAATACCCTTGGTACATCGGCCGAGGGCAGAGGGAGGAGGGAGGGCGGGTGTGTGTGTGTGTGTGGGGGGGGGGGGGGGGGTGCAGGAGCCGGGGAGGAGGCGTCAAAGAGTTCAATGCCCAGAAGCTATGAACAACGGAATCTTTATCTTTCCTTTTGTCAGCATGGGAGTACGAAAAAGAAGAAATGGAGACATACGACGAAAGGGAATGGATATGTGTGTGGTCCACGGAAGAGAAGGATTTCGTTGTGGTTTATACAGTATATACTTCTGTCTTTACCGTTAGTTAGTGGTGAGAGAACGTTGAAGAGAACGAGAGTTCCCCACTCCTGAGTTGTGCGTTGAGGATCGTATTTTGTTGTGTGAGCTCTTGGCCTTCCGTTTGGTTGTCGTCGCTGTCAATTTGTTGAGGTTTTCATATCACGCATCAGTCATGCACCCTCACTAAAGCGGAATGATTGGAGTGTAATTGTGCCAAGCCACATCGCCCCGCTTTCTTCAGCCCTGGGCACTGAATATTTATAAACTCCCCTAGTCCCCCACAAAACGCTCCACCATTTCTACATTCCACCAACATTTTGGATAGAATACCATGGCCCAATCTTCGTATTCAGTCAGCTTTCGCGATGGTAACGCTAACTGCGGGAACATAAGCAGCAGTTTTAACAACTTCTATATGTCCGACGATGATGCACGGATTATGCACTGGCTCTCTCCACTTGAGCCAAATATCAGACACCAAGGCGTGCGCACCGACAGGTTCGAGGGCGTAGGGGATTGGCTATTAGAAACAAGCGAGTTTCAGGAGTGGAGAGATAGTGAGGGTGGAGCCGATAAGGCGGTCCTGTTTTGCTCGGGGGATCCAGGGGCGGGCAAGACATATCTGAGGTAATAAGTGGGATCCTGCGAAAGAAGTGAATACTACTGACCGCTAGAGGTACTAGTTCGTTGGTGGTCGACAGCCTGTGTAATCAGGCAAAGAGGGAAAATATAGCCGTTGCTGTCTTCTACTGCGACTTCCTTTCCCACCAAGAGCAGTCTATCACCAACATCGTGGGTGCTATTCTGAGGCAGCTAGTAGCAAAGGGAGGCATCCCGGATGATCTACGGCAGGCATTTCAAGAAGCGCAGAAGGAGATTGGGGGTAGAGGGCTACGACTTGCGGATCTGATGGAAATGCTGAGGGTGGTTATTGCTTCGCTGCCCCAGGTTTTCATCTGTGTCGATGCCTTGGACGAATGTTTACCAAAGTGTCTGCCGGAGCTTCTCCGGTCACTGAGAGATATTGTTCGGGAGTCACCTACTGCGAGAATATTCCTCACCGGGAGACCCCATGTTAGGGAAGATATCAAAGGATACTTCACCATGGCAGTTGTGATACCTATTAGCCCTAACGCCGGTGATATCCTGAATTATGTGGAGATGAGGTTAGATAGGGATTCCGAGCCACAGGCGATGAGCAATGAGTTGCGGGCGGATATTGTGAGGGTTATTCAAGAAAAGATTTCTGATATGTGCGTTGGACCATTTAGCATGTTCCCCTACCAATGATGTATACTAACTGACTAGCGATTGCTGTTAGATTCCTCCTCGTTTCACTCAATATCGACTCCATTCTAGGAGAGGTGACAATTCGTCAGAGAAGAAAGAAACTTGAAGAGATGACTCTTGGCGATGGATTGAATGATGCCTACACAGCAACTCTCACAAGACTGAAAGCTCAGAAGGGATATAAATCAGTACTCGGGATGAAGGTCCTGATGTGGGTTTTGTATTCGGAGCGACCTTTACAAGCCCAGGAGCTCTGCTATGCCATGGGAGTAGAGATAGGATCTGCGGATCTTGATCCGGAAAACATTCCTGCCCTCCAGGTGCTCCTATCATCTTGTCTGGGCCTTGTGACAGTCGAGGCGTCTTCATCCGTAATCCGACTGGTGCACTTTACTCTTCAGGAGCATCTCTCTCGTGATCCGACCCTATTCCATAGTCCACACTCAACAATTGCCGAGGTTTGCTTGACTTATCTCAATTTTGGATGTATCAGGGATCTTTCACCAACTCTTTGCGCGACCCCCGCAACCACTCCCTTTTTAGAATATGCTTCTGTCTACTGGGGCAGGCATGCCAGGGGTGGGATGACGGAAAATGGCAAAATACTTGCGCTGAAGCTTCTTGATAGATTTGGTGAGCATATATCTGCACAGCTACTATTAGTTCACTATAATGGGGACCGCTGTGGGGGCCCGTACTTTGACGAAGCGGAAGGACCGGGGGGATTTTCGGGGCTCCACGGAGTCGCATTCCTGGGCATTCTGGAAATAGTTCCTATTGTATTGGAGATGAAGGAATGGGGCGATTATGCATACGATTGCATGGGAATGACGGCTCTCACATGGGCATCTGGGAGAGGACACGGCGAGGTCGTAAAGATGCTTTTGGAACGAGTCGACGTCAATCCCGACCAGGCGGACAGCGAAGATGGCCGGACAGCGCTCTCGTGGGCAGCTGGGAACGGGCATGAGGGGGTAGTAAGGATGCTTTTGCAACGAGACGACGTCAATCCCGACCGGGCGAGCAACTACGGCCGGACACCACTCTCGTGGGGGGCTGGGAGCGGGCATGAGGGGGTAGTAAAGATGCTTTTGGAACGAGACGACGTCAATCCCCACCAGCGAGAGCCAAAATATGGCCGGACACCACTTTCGTGGGCGGCTGAGAAAGGGCATGAGGGGGTAGTAGAGATACTTTTGCAACGAGACGACACCGATCCCGACTATTTAGGCACCGAATATTGCTTGGCACCATATGAGTGGGCGGCTAAGAACGGGCATGAGGGGGTAGTAAGGATGCTTTTGCAACGAGAGGGCGTCATTTCCAACCAGACAGACACAGAATATGGTCGGACACCACTCTCACGGGCGGATGAGGAAATGTATGACAGGCTTGTCAGGGTGGTGATGAGGGGGGGTTGAATACGGGGTTGGAAGAACCCATTGCCAATTGAGCAAAGCGGACGGAACATACCATGGGATACGAGCTGGACCTCGGAGGTTTGTCGGGAAAAGGTATAGCCGGGGCTTTCGACTAGCGCGGGGCCATAGCTACTCCGCGA
>Ga0307513_10009472_pt1 | contig 12321 bp, 7 predicted proteins | sample 15_EM_MG_FD_202174 | JGI IMG/M metagenome (GOLD analysis project Ga0307513, IMG submission 202174) | Populus trichocarpa ectomycorrhiza microbial communities from riparian zone in the Pacific Northwest, United States - 15_EM | ecosystem: Host-associated > Plants > Roots > Unclassified | place... | reverse complement strand
CCTCACTCGGCGATCGGATATAACGTCCCGATTGACCTGCATAATCCCGGTGGCGCCACCAGCCCGCCATCGTGATCAGAGCCGGAAAACTCTAGTTCCCGGCGGTCCAAAGTTTGGTCCCAGAGCAGAAAACCAACGACTCTCCTGAAAACTGGAGGGAAGACGGGTCTCAGGTCACTGCTACTCGGCGTGACGCTCTCTTCCCTGACGGCAGCAGGAGCCAACGATGCAAACCAGCAGGACCAGCTTGATTTTATTGTGAGGACGAGACGTCGCGTCATTTATCTAAATCCCAACCCCTGACGTCCGCATTGCGCCGCCAGACCGGTCATTGCCAGTTGCAGTCATCGGCCCGCGTCCAAACAAAGCTGATCCGGACAGCACCCTGGCTAGTGTACGCCATCAGCAGATTTCGCGGTGGATTCTCTGACGTCCTCCAATCCAGGCGGACGAATCGCGGTATAAACAACTCAAACTGGTGGAGTGTTACTTGGCTGATCTTTTTACACAGCGGGTCTCTATAACTTTGCCTGAGAGATATTTGCTGCGTGGCCGTGTCGCAGGGAATCTAATTCGACAACTTGCTGCACCCTGGGCAGATCTAGATGTCGCTTTGGATGCCAACACAAAAGGCTATTTCAGCGATGTAGCAGATCAACCGAATATCGCCCTGTTACGACGGGGGGTAAAGCCGCCTTCGAGTTACGATCAGATTGTTCGCATCGATGAGGTGGTGCCAATCTCATCAATCCGAGAAGTATTATCCCGCCCCTCGGTGCGCTGGCAAAAGCCCGCTCCTTTAGAGCCGGCAAAGATATCCTTCGAAGATTTCTCAGAGCGGCACAAAGCCATCAGAGCGACTTGGAACGATGCTCTTTACTTGCGAGAGGAGCAATACGAGGGCGATCGGCGCGTCGTCACGGGCTTTCGACCGCCCCAGATCGGAGCCATCCATGCGATCATGGCGCATTGGGTTGTCTCAGATGCCCCTTCGACGCTCGTTATGCCGACAGGAACTGGCAAGACGGAAACCATGCTCAGCGTCTTCTTGTCGACCGATGTCGACAAGCTTCTTGTCATCGTCCCATCCGACCAGCTACGCGCGCAGATCAGCGAGAAGTTTATCACCCTTGGAGTGCTAAAGAAGTTCGGCCTAATAAAGGAAACTGCCCTCTATCCAATTGTCGCCACCCTAAAGAAGGCGCCTACTTCTCTTGAGGAAGTCGACGCGATATTCGGCCGTGCGCAGGTTGTGGTTGCCACCATGCAGTCGGTCTCGCGACTCCCGGTCGAGCTGAAGGACCGTATCGCAACGCATGTGACGCATCTCTTCGTAGACGAGGCACATCACATAGGTGCGGAGACATGGAAAGCTTTCAAGACCCATTTCGTCCGGCAGAAGCGCTTGATCCTGCAGTTCACGGCGACGCCTTACCGGAACGACAACAAGCGCGTGGATGGGAAATTCATTTTCGTTTATCCGCTGCGGCGGGCCCGCATGCAGCACCTGTTCCGTCCCGTCCAATATATCCCTGTAATGGAATCCGATCCCGCTCAAGCCGATTTGTCAATAATACGGGAGGTGGGCGAGGCGCTCGATCGAGACCTGCTCCGAGAGCTGGACCATCTTGCGATGGCCCGTACCTGTACCATAGACAGGGCGCAAACCCTTTTAGCCCTTTATAGAAAGCACCTGCCACGACATGCCGCAGAGCTGGTCCACAGCAAGATGCCGGCGAGCGAACGCGAGGACGCATTGCGAAGGCTGCGTAACGGGGCAATCCGCATCATCGTTTGTGTCGATATGCTCGGAGAAGGTTTCGACCTTCCTCGTCTCAAGATCGCAGGCCTCCATGATCGCCATCGCAGCGAGGCGGTGACCTTACAGTTCATCGGCCGGTTCACTCGCGCCGAAACAGGTCTTGGCGACGCCACTGTAATTGCGGGGTGTCGCTCGAAGATCCGAAGGAATGGCTCAACGCGCTGTATAAAGAGGACGCTGACTGGAACACGCTTCTCGAAACTGGAAGCGAAAGCCGCGTCGAGCATCAGCGACGACGTGAAGAGCTCTATACCGGTCTCGATGCGGATTTCGAAGCCATTCCTGTCGAAACCGTCACGCCCAAGCTCAACGCGCACGTCTTCAGAACCCATTGCGACTTCTGGGACCCGCAGGCAGTGGAACGGATCGAGACGCCCTCCGTCGGACTGGTTGAGGGCCCCATCGTTAACGAAGAACTACGACTGGTAATGGCGGTCACCCGCCATGAGGACGGCCTGCGCTGGACCCGCGTTAAGGAGCCGACCAACGTCGTCTACAATCTGGTGATGGCGCACTGGGATCAGGAAAAGGAACTACTCTATGTGCAAAGTTACCCGGAAGATGGCCTCGTTATAGCTATTGCCCGACTTCTATGCGGCTCCGACGTCGAACTTCTGCAGGGCGAGGCCGTGTTTCGCGTGCTCCACGGGTTCAGGCGGGTGATGCTGACTAACCTCGGCGTAAAGGAAACTCAGGTGAAGCCGATCCGTTTTCAGCTTTCGACGGGCATCGACATCACCGAGCAGCTCGAACTCACCGTCGAGAACAGATCGAGGATCAAGACAAATCTCTTCGGTACCGGATATGTAGATGAGCCTGTCTATGCGGGCGACGACGTCGACGAAGTCCAGGCCGGGAAGAGAAGCATCGGATGCTCTACTAAGGGAAAGATCTGGTCCCAGGAGCGCACTGTCTCTCCGGACGACTGGGTCAGGTGGTGCCAGTCGGTCGGTCCTAAAATCGCTGACGAGTCGATCAACACCGATATGGTGCTGCGCAACGTGCTTCGGCCCAAACGTCAGCAAGTTTTTCCCGCTGCGAAAATGCCTATTTCGATCGATTGGCCAGAAGGTCTCTCCGTGTCGGATGAGGATCGCACGGACATCTCTTTCGGGGAGCACTCGACCCCACTGTCAGAGTGCGATCTAGAAATTTCAGCTTTCGAGACCGGGGCTCCTGTGCGGTTCCGACTGCGCAGTGCCGGATTGTCGGCGGAGTTCGAGGCCGATATCCGCGATGGCGTCTCGACGTTCCGTCGTCGCTCCGATGCCCTGGTGACCATCACCAGGGGGAAGCGCACGCGTGATATCCTTGATCTGTTTCGCGAAGATCCTCCGGCAATAAGATTCACCGATGGCGACATGCTGATCGGCGCCGATTTGGCATCCGCCCCGGGAGACGACAAGCCCCTTTTCGATATAACAACGATGGAAGCCATCTCATGGGAGGGCATCGACATCACGCAAGAGTCGCAGGGCCCTGAGAGACAGCCGGGGACGGTTCAGTACGCGACCATAGCCAGACTGCTTGCGGCGGACCCGGCGTATAATGTAATTTTCGATGGCGACGCTTCGGGCGAGGTGGCGGACGTTGTTGCCATTCGTAGACAAGGACGTTTCCTTGACGTCGAGCTCTATCACTGCAAGTTCTCGTCGAAGGATAAACCAGGGGCCCGTGTTGACGACCTCTACGAGATCTGCGGACAGGCGATGAAGTCCGTTCGATGGGCTGATCCCCGGAGCAAGTTCCTGCAGAGACTTCGCCGACAGGAGGAGAATAGGCAGAAGGCCGGCAAACAAACCCGCTTCATCATTGGGGATCGCACAATCCTCGATGACTGGTTAACCAACCGCAGGGACCTCGTGACGCGGTTTAGTATGACCCTTGTCCAGCCAGGCTACTCCAAGGCAAAGGCCGCCGCGGATCATTCGCCAATTCTCGGCTCGGTGCAGGCCTATCTCCATCAAACTTACAATATCAGACTTAGCTTTTGGAGCAGCCCATAGGATGCTCCACCTGGTAGAGAGTTTTGAATGGAAACCCGACCACACCAGCTGAAGATCAAACCTAGAGTTTGGCAACAAATTTAGCCCCGTCCCTTTCTACATATAGTTGCATTTATTATTGGTCCATGCATAGTAATGGTGTAGTCATGGGGACCTTGCAATGCGCAATGTAGAAGGAACTCGTCACAGCCTTCGGAGCACTCGAAAGCTCTCGATTATCGCACAAGATCCATCCGTTGCCGTCGACGGTAAGATCGTCAGGGCATCCGTCGACGTGCCCGCAGAAGAACTTCTTCCCGGTCCTCGTGGCTACCGTGTAGTCTTAGTCGATTATGACGTGACTGCCAACGCACTCTATGCGCCAGCGGAGTTACCGTCTGGCCTGGAAGGCGATTACCTTGACCCGTTTGACAAAGCGCCGGACGCAAAGCTTCTCGCAGATCCGAGGTTCCATGCTCAAAACGCATACGCGATCGCCATGCGAATTCTTGCGCGCTTCGAGTTTGCACTCGGCAGACGCATCAAATGGGGCTGCGAGGGCCACCAGCTCAATATTTTACCGCATGCGTTCGCGGAACCGAACGCTTTCTATTCACGTGAAGATAGATCCCTCTTCTTTGGGTATTTCGAAAGCCGGCCCGACAAACATGGCGCGACCAGAACCATTTACTCCTGCCTGTCTCACGATGTCGTTGCGCACGAAACGACCCATGCGATCTTAGATGGACTGCGTGCCCGGTATCTCGAGCCCTCCTCACCGGATCAAGGTGCGTTTCATGAGGGCTTCTCGGACGTCGTTGCCTTGCTTTCGGTTTTTGCCCTCCCGGATGTGGTCGCGGCTGTCCTTGACGGCAAGCCAACCGATCAGCTTATCGATCAGAAACTCCTGACCAAAGCGCGGCTATCTCAGTCAGTCTTGTTTGGCCTGGCCAAAGAAATGGGGCAGGAGCTGAGCGGGGTTCGCGGGAAATCTCTCCGACATTCAATCGAGCTCAAGCCGGGCACGGATTATATGGATGATCCGGATTATCTGGAGGTTCATGCCCGAGGCGAGCTTCTCGTTGCAGCAATGCTAAAATCCTTCCTGGATATCTGGGTTAGCAGATTGAGCCGTATTGGAACCATCGTTGATGGAAAGAAAGATCGTTCGCTTGTTGTTGAGGAAGGTGCTCGGGCCGCGGATCATTTGCTGACAATGGCAATCCGCGCGATCGACTATTGCCCGCCCGTGGATCTGTCATTTTCGGATTATTTGTCCGCGCTTCTCACTGTGGACCGCGAGGTCGTTCCCGATGACAAATACGGCTATCGAAGCGCACTGCTCGCCAATTTTGCGGATTTTGGGATTAGACCAAGCACCCACGCTGACGCGGATGGCAGTTGGCTCCGATGCAACAAGGAAATGATTTACAGCCGGACGCACTTTGACTCGATGCTGCGTGACAACGAGGAGGTCTTTCGTTTCGTTTGGGAAAATCGCAGATCGTTGGAAATTGGAGACATTGGCTACATCGAAGTCCAGTCGGTACGCCCTAGCGTTCGCATAGCGCCAGATGGTTTCGTCCTGCGGGAGACGATTGCCGAATATGTCCAGATCCTAACGTTAAGAGTCGAAGAGCTCGAAGAGGATTTTAAAGTATCCCTTCCGGAAGAGATGGAAAGCTGGCGGTCGGTACGAATTCTCGGCGGTGGCACGCTGATCTTCGACGAATATGGACAGCTCAAATATCAAATCGCCAACCATCTTCTCAATGATGAGGCAGATGTCACCCGTCAGGGCCGACGACTGAAATATCTTTGGGAACAAGGGTTCTTCGACAAGCAAGACCGCACTGGCAGTTTCGCAGCACTTCACCTTTCACGAAGCGGTGTGAAGGAGACAGTGCGATGACCCCTAGCCAAGTCACAATCCGCTCCTATCAGGTAGGCTTTGGCGACTGCTTCCTCCTTAGTTTCAAATATGACGCAGAGGAGCGCCATGTTCTGATCGACTTCGGCTCCACTGGATTGCCTGAGGGCGTCCCGAAAAACCAGCTTGATCTCATAGCACAGGACATTGCTGATCGTTCGAAGGGCAAGTTGACCGCAGTCGTGGCGACCCATCGACATAAGGATCATATCTCCGGATTCGCCACGAGGAACAAGAAGACATCTTCAGGAAGTATCATCGCCGGCCTCAACCCTGAACTCGTGCTCCAACCCTGGACCGAAGATCCAGATCTGTCGGCCGAAGCGACAGGGCCACGACGCCGCGAACCATCCCTGGCTGCGCACCACGTCTCTTCCCTTGCCGAGATGCAGCTTGCGGCAGCTCAGGTTCTGTCGGAAGTGAAGCGCGTTCGCTATCTCTCCACAGATCTGCGGAACGAATTGTCGTTTATGGGAGAAAACAACCTCGCAAACCTCGATGCGATCAAGAACCTTATGACGATGGGAAAGAAGCGGGAATATGCGCATGCCCAGCAGCCAACTGCACTGCAGGACCTCCTTCCTGGCGTAACTGTGGACGTTCTTGGCCCACCAACGGTGGACCAATCCGAGACAGTCAGAAAGCAGCGTAGCCGGGATAAAGATGAGTTCTGGCACCTTCTGGCAAATGCAGCAAATGCCTTGGGGCAGCCCAGAGGTGGCAAGGTCAAGCCGCTGTTTCCGACGTATCTCGCCCAGAAAAATCGCGACCAATTCCCAATCGATGCAAGATGGCTGATTAACCAGGCAAAGCGGCTCCGGGCAGACCAGATGCTTCAGATCGTCCGCATTCTCGATGAGGCCCTGAATAATACGAGCCTGATCCTGCTCTTTAAAACCGGCTCGAAGAGCCTTCTCTTCCCAGGAGACGCCCAAATTGAAAACTGGTCGTATGCGCTTAATCAGGAAGATATCCGTGAGAAACTGAAAGCTGTCGATCTTTACAAGGTAGGCCATCATGGCAGCCTGAATGCGACTCCAAAGTCGCTTTGGAGCCTGTTCGAACACAAATCGAAAGATGCCACCGCCCAAGGCAGGCTCCAGACGTTGATGTCGACCATGGCGCACAAGCACGGTTCAGAAGATCGAAAAACCGAGGTTCCTCGCCAACCACTGGTACAGGCGCTCAATCGCGAGAGCACTCTCTTCTCCACGCAGGCCCTGAAAGCTGAGCTTTATCACGATACCGTCGTGGAGCTCTGACCTCCTATACACAATGTTCTTTTCCATGAATTGGAGTTCGGATGCCAAGGAATCTCGTGGTCTGCTGTGACGGCACTGCCAATGAATTTGCAGATGATCGTACGAACGTTGCTAAACTCTGCTATTGCTTGATCAAGGATGGTGACCGGCAAGTCGTTTACTATCACCCAGGAGTGGGCACCGAAGCACCGCCCGGTTTCGTGACGGGGTTGGGCGCTAAACTGGCAAAGCTTGCGGGCTTGGCTTTCGGCTATGGTCTGAAACGGGATGTGGCAAACGCCTATATCTTTATCATCAACAACTACAAACCGGGAGATCGCCTGTTCATCTTCGGGTTCAGCCGCGGCGCATACACTGCACGCGTTGTTGCGGCCCTGATCCATATGTACGGCGTGATCATGCCGGGGAATGATGCGCTCGTGCCCTATATGGTTCAGATGCTATGGGCGATAAACAAAGCTCGTGGTAACAAAGACAAGACAAGCCGCTATTTCAAGCTTGCATCCGATTTCAAGGCGACTTTGTCTAGCAATGAATGCAAGCCACATTTCGTCGGGGTTTGGGACACGGTAAGTTCCGTGGGCTGGATTGGCTCGCCAGTCTCACTTCCATACACTCGCGACAATCCTGACATCCAGATCACCCGCCATGCTGTCTCAATCAACGAACGCCGAGCATTTTTCAGGACAAACCTGTTCGCGATTCCAGAGGGCCGAGACATCAAGCAAATCTGGTTTGCCGGCGTGCATTGTGATGTGGGAGGCGGCTACAGGGAGGAAGAAAGCGGACTTTCAAAAATCGCCTTGAAGTGGATGATTGAAGAAGCCGAAGAGAGCGAACTTCTACTCGATCCGATGCTCAAATCCAATATTCTTGGTGGCGACGAACCCAGATTTGCGAAGCCTAGCACCACCGGAAAGATGCATGAATCGCTCACTTGGAAATGGTGGCCAGCTGAGTTCGTGCCAAAACGCTACTATGGCAGAAGAACCAACAGCGAAACGTGGCGTGTCAGCTTCTTTCGTCGGCGAAATCTCGGTGAGCGACCTGTCATTCATGATTCCGTGTGGGAAATTCCGAATTACAGGTTTATTCCAACCGATGCGGTAAGAGCTTCAAATGCGTTTCCACCGTATTCTCTGTGAACGACCTTAATCGCGTAACGGCGGAGAGAATTGCTTCTACCACTGAGGAAGTGAAATGACCACGGGCCGCGTTAAATATTTCCGCATGACAAACCATGTTAGCAATAGGAAATATTTTTGTTCTAGCAAGAAGTTCCGCTCGACGGGGCGGACTACATTTGTATAAGCTTTCGCACTTCGCTGACAAAGCTAAGTGAAAATGAGGTAATAAAATATACGAGTCTGTGGAGCTGACCGACCACTCTATGCCGGTGAAATCAACGATCACCTGATAATAAGGTTGGCGAGATCTCCCCCAGGCGTTGAGGTGGGCACATTAGGAAGTGGATTGTCATGTTTTATCCGCAGTGCTCGTTGTCCGCGGTAGGTTATCTTTGTTGGGATCAAGATCGTGATCAAGGTCGATCGAGAGAGCGTTACTTTTCCTGAAATACTTCGACGTGGGAATGGTCTTCAGGCCGACGTCGAATTCAAACGGGCGCGAGAATTCTACAGCGACTTTGGCGGGAAGCGCCAACAAGCTCGATTCGAGTTCAAACTTTTCCGGCACAAAACTGTCAAAGAGGCACTTGGAAAGCTTTTTCACGGCAAGTGTGCCTACTGCGAGTCGCAGATCACAGCGATCGAGTTCGGCGATGTGAACAATTTTCGCCCAAAGGGTGGGGTTCTCGACGCCGGCAGCGCCTATCTACCGATGCACTACTGGTGGCTGACGAATGAGTGGACTAATCTCTACCTCTCTTGCTCCATGTGCAATGGGAACAAGGCGGGGCGCTTCCCACTAGAGGGCGAACAGTTCCGTGCGCCGGTTCTCGCATCGACTGAAATGCTGCTTGCTGAGCGGCCCTTGTTGTTGGACCCTTGTGTCGACGACGTCGAGCGCGTCCTGATTTTTTCGCCCGACGGAATGGTCTCCAGCAGCGACAGGCGCGGGATGACCACTATCGAGATCCTAGCCCTCAACCGAGCCGGACTCGTAAGGTCCCGGAGGCAGACCGCGAACTCGGTGCGAAGCCTACTCGAAATATTGTCTTTAGCTGAAGGGAGTCCCGACGGGCCACAAATCAACGACGAGATCGTGCGGCAGGTGAGAGCCGCGACATCATCTGAGGCCCCGTATGCAGGGATGTGCCGCCAACTCGTCCGTAGTGCGATAGCGACCAAGCCGACAGGGATCGCCAGCATCGCGTTCGCTAATGATCCACTCACCGGCGGGGCACCCGCATTTACACCTGGGGACCAACGGGCAGCTCAGACCGCTCTGAACAAATTTCAGGCCGAGCAGGAGAGCTACTCGCTTGAAACCGAGACTGATCAGACCGTCGCAGCCTATGTCAGCACCCGAAATCGGCTTGTGGAATCGGTCAGGGTCAAGAATCTAGGTGCAATCGCGAACATCCATCTTAGCGTGGTTGACCAAAGTGAACGTGCCCCTTGGCTGATGTTGCTCGGCGAGAACGCCACAGGCAAAAGCACTGTGCTCCACGGGATCGCGCTCGCTCTGGTAGGCGAACGGTATCGGGACAAACTCATAGAAGCGCTGGACCTTAACCTTCCAGGGATGGTCCGGAATGGCGCCGACTACGGAGAAATCAGCATCAAGCTCGCCGGCGCCACGGAAGAGCGGACTCTCCGCATCAAGGCGGATGGTCGCATTGATGCAACCGGGCAAGAGGCGCAGGTCATGATCCTTGCGTACGGTTCGACGCGCCTACTTCCCCGAAAACCCCACTCTCAACCCCAAGGCACAAGCTACGCACGTGTTGAGAACCTTTTTGACCCCTTCATCCCGCTCGTTGATGCTGATCAATGGTTAATCGCGGCTACTGACGAAGCCTTTGACTACGCCGCCCTCGCGATAAAGAAGACCCTGACGGTAGACGTCGAAAGCGAACTCATCCGCCGAGATGGTGCAGTCGGACTAGTCGAGCGCGGAAAGTTGATACCGCTTGCCCGCTTATGCGATGGCTACCAGACCGTGATTGCGCTAGTCGCTGACATCCTTTCGGTTGTCCTTCCTGCTTGGAAGACACCCGAATTGGCGCAAGGCCTGGTCCTAATAGATGAGGTCGGAAACCATCTGCATCCGTCGTGGAAGCTCCGTTTCGTGGAGAGCATTCGGGCAATAATGCCGGGTATGCAGGTTATCGCTACCACGCATGAGCCGCTGTGTCTGCGCGGCCTGCGGCACGGGGAAGTTGCGGTGTTGCAACGTGGCCCGCGCGGCGGCATCCATCTGCAAGCAAATCTACCAGCCATTGACGGAATGCGCGTGGACCAGATCCTCACATCCGAGCACTTTGGACTCCAGAGCACTCTGGATCCGGCGCTGCAGGCGCTCTTCGATCGCTATTACATGCTGCTTCGCCAAAAGGATCCGAATAATGAGAACCGGGTCGAAATGGAAACGCTGCGGAGTGCCATTAATGAGGCGCAGCAACTTGGCGTGAACGAGCGTGAGCGCCGGATGCTTGAAGCCATCGACCGGTTCCTGGCACGGCGAATAGAGGTGACCGATCCCAATGAACTCGTGCAACGCGAAGCGGCTCTCGACGCTGAGCTTTCGTCAATCTGGACCGAGGCGCTTGTGAGGGTGGAGGGAGCCGCGTGATCCCGATCGTACGCGACCAAGCCACTGCGGCCTGTGCTGCCCTTAACAAAGTCGGCACCAACGGGCTGACGGAACAGGAGCATGCCCTGTGGTTCTTTGGAGGTGTGCAGCCGCAGAAGAATCCAATGCCGGCTCACCCGACTAACGCGCCGAAATTTTCGGCCTACAAAGCCCAAGCCGTGAAGGATGCGCTCGGCGCGCTTTTCGGTACGAGATGCGGATATTGCGAAAGCAATTATGCCCATGTCGGACCTATGGAAGTGGAACACTACAGGCCCAAGGGCGGCTACTTAGATGAACTGGGGGTTCTTAAGAAGCCGGGTTACTACTGGCTCGCGGCGAGTTGGTCCAACCTGCTTCCATCGTGCATTGACTGCAACCGCGAACGGAAGCAACATCATCGTTTCAAAGACGGAAAGCTCGTCAAAAGTAAATCAGGCAAGGCCAACCGCTTCCCCATGCTTCCGGGGACGTCGAATGCGACCACACCGGCAGCTATTTCCCTCGAACGTCCGCTGCTCCTCAACCCTTGCGAAGATCAACCCCATCAGCATCTGCAATTCTTCGCCGATGGGTTTGTTCAACCGGCGTTGACTACAGAGGAAAGGGATGCAGCGAGAGGAAGGACCACGATTGATGTCTGCGGCTTGGCGCGGGACGCTTTGGTCGGTACCCGGCGCGAGTGGGCATTGCGCACCAAAGGAGCGATGAAAGCCGTACTTTGCGCTGATCGAAATCGGCGAGTCTACCCCCAAGATCTCCAAATGGCAGCTCAGCTCGACGATGCGGAAGTCAATCTTGAAACATATCTTGGCGGTCAAGCTCCCTATCGCGCGATGACTGGAGCAATGATGACCGCATTTGGTGCAGCTCGCACCGCGGCCAACGATTACTTCACCGCATTCGATGCATGGAAGGCGGTTCCAAGCCCCGTCAACAGGGAAACCTTGGTTGCCAGAGCAACCGCTGTTCAAACGCTGCGGGGTAATGCGTCGTTTGACGAGCAACTCGTCGGGTATCTTTTGAAATGCGCAGAGCTGCCGGAGCCAGATCAAGCTGGAGCTGTGGTGGGGTACTAATCATAAGCCGTAGAAGAATTTGAAGCTGAGACCTGTTGGGACAGTCGACACCAAAGCACTGAATCTATGTTGTAGAGTCCCCTTATCATTTTAGTGATGAGGCATCGTTGACCGCAGCGGCCGTCCCACTAAATTTTCCTCCGCCAGCGATAATAGATTGGGTTCTTTCTGGCGACAGGCGAAGTATCCGCTATCAATGTTATGTTGAACATATTTTTCAAGATCGCTAGAGGGCAACACCTTGGGTAAGAAAACCCGTACCTACACGTCAGCAGCAATCAAGATTTTGTTTGCTCAAAGCGGCAACAAGTGTGCGTACCCGTCGTGCCCAACACCGGTTATCTTTCAGTCCTCGGAGGGGTCCGAGCCACATGTCACAGGCCAGATCTGTCACATTTTTCCGGCTAGTTCTTCCGGTCCACGAGCTGGATCAGGTTTAGCCCGAACAGGCATCAACAACCATAGTAACCTCATCATCCTTTGCCCA
>Ga0307513_10009471_pt1 | contig 12321 bp, 12 predicted proteins | sample 15_EM_MG_FD_202174 | JGI IMG/M metagenome (GOLD analysis project Ga0307513, IMG submission 202174) | Populus trichocarpa ectomycorrhiza microbial communities from riparian zone in the Pacific Northwest, United States - 15_EM | ecosystem: Host-associated > Plants > Roots > Unclassified | place... | reverse complement strand
TGACAAGTAGTATCTGGAGAGGAAGAAATACTACATAGTCCCAAGTCACACATGGAAGTCTGTAGTGCTCCACCTAGTACTAGTGCTAGAACTGGGAAGCATCGAGAATTGGGTGCATGGGACTTTGAACACATAGGCTTTGAATTCTGGTGCTCATGGTTGCACGATCGGGTACAAGATGTGACAACCCGCAATGACCATGGCCGGAACAATCGCCACCTGCGAGTATGGGTGAGGGCTTCCAAGGCCTCCAGAACAGTAAGCAAAATACATGAGGAATACCTCGCCGTTGCGAGTGCTAGCACCTAGAAGACCATAGAAATCATCGAGGCACAGCGCGGTGATCGTGTCAGCCCAATCACCAAAGACATCTTGACCCCTAGGGGTGACGCACCACTCGTATAATATTATCACCTGCAGGTACCATGGAGGCCCATGATAGCATTAGTGATGGTCGGAGCAAGACCGCCGACAAGACCTCACACGAGTGCATTTCCACGTACCACGGCATTCCGCAGAAAAAGGAAACCAGACAGCTACTTGAGTCCCAGATTGGACGCGTAAAATGGGTAATTTCGTTCTACGTTGACGGTGGGATTGGTGTCGAAAGCGTCAAACTGACAAGGGTACCTCGAAGTAATGGAGAATCGCTTGCATCACACCTAACTCATACTGGATAGCTGCGAAATTGGGAAATTGCTGGAGGCCGATCCTCTGACACTGTCGGAGTGTCCGTCGACGTCGGTTAGTCGATGAACTCTCCTCTATCAAAGCTAGCAGGGGGAAATTTGTCAACGAAGGATGCACAGACGGATATTGCTCGCTGCCCATGCATGCAATGCCAGCTTTGTTGTTCTGTTCGTTCCCGTCGGTGTCTGCGCATACACCTGCAAAAGCCTCGGATTTCGTAAAGAGGGAGCAAATGACCTAATAAACATTTTTATTTTACTTTAATTGGGAAAGTTGCCGACGAGCAGGCATGTTTGTGTACAAGTGGTTCAACCTCCGCCTCGACAGGGACATTTGCCAAAGCTGTCCACAAACAATGGCTTTTGGCTCCTCAAAACCCCTTGGATTGCGCATTGCACTCAACTCGTCAAACAAATACACGTTTCGTCCCCCAGAGTTCGAGATAGACCATTTGGTGATCGGCGGTGGTATGACACGCACGCTAGGCCTCTTGTTCCTTACTATGTACTTACCATCACTTTATTTCAGGTGTCGTGGGACTTGCCGTCGCCCGCCAGCTTGTGCTGCGCCATCCTGGGAAAAGCACATATCTCGTCGAGCGGCATAATCACGCCGGAGAAGAAACGAGGTGAACTACTGGAATCCAAAGTAGAGGAGCAAGTCTCATTCGACTACCGTTAGCTCCCGTAACTCGGAAGTCGTTCATGGAGGTGTGCCCATGCCGGCTTACAAAAACAAGCAAGGTATTAATTGCCTCGTTACAGGCTTTTACTATCCCGCCGACTCACTCAAGACTCGTTTGTGTCTAAGAGGACGCCACCTCCTTTACGAGTACTGTGATAAATACTCCATTCCTTATCGGAAGACGGGCAAGCTCGTTGTCGGACATTCCCACCAACGGGGATATCTGGAGGATCTCCATGACAAAGCCCAGCGTCTTCCGTGGCCTCCCGCGTACGGTGCGATGGCCGATCCCTCAAGGATCTCAGCCCCGACTAAACTCATCTCCGGCGACGAGGCTCGCAGCATGGAGCCGGATCTCTCACCAAACATCTCACTCGCCCTTTTCAGTCCAGAGTCCGGCATCCTCGACTCGCACGCCTTTATGGAATCTCTCGAGAAGGATATTACGGAATCTGACTCTGGCTCTGTGGTATATTCCACACGTGTCGTACGGGTCGACCCCTCTGATAAGCCGCGAGGGTGGGTGGTTCAGATGGTCACCGAGAATGGCGAACCTGATGCGGTGCTTACGCGCACCCTGATCAATTCAACCGGTCTCTCTGGTCCCTTCATTCTCAACGCATTTCTAAGTCGCATGAATCCCCCGCTGCCTCTTCTGCCTATGTACTATGCGAAGGGCTCTTACGCATCCTACCTCGGCCCAGGCGTATCGAATGTCCGGCATCTCATATACCCAGTGCCAGACGTTGGCACCAAGGCGCACGGGTTTGCAGGACTGGGAACACACCTTACTCTCGACCTTTCGGGGAATATCCGCTTTGGACCCGATATTGAATGGATAACTCCTCCAGGGGAGGGCGAGTTCACAGAGGACGAGGGAGCCGTCGACTTTTGGGCCTCACATCTCGTAGCCTCGGTAGCACAGATACCTTCCATGTATGAGGATGTGAAGTCTTATCTCCCGAACATCGCTCTGGAGGGTTTACGACCTGACTACTGTGGCATTCGACCAAAGCTTGCCTCACAGGGTGCTAGATTCCAAGACTTTCAGATATACACGGAGTGGGTGTGTAGGGACAGAAAGGGTGGGAGGATGATTAGCCTATTAGGAATTGAGAGTCCTGGGTTGACAAGCTCCATGGCGATTGCTGAGATGGTTGCGGAAGAATTCATGCAATAATAAGCTCTGATTCCTATTCTATATTACACCAGAGTACCAGTCACCGAAAGCAGGACCCGGTCGTCGTGAAGGTCACGGCAAGCAGATGGCCTCAAACCTTGACTTGCCCCTTATTACTGTGTCCCATCTTGAGCACCGGATATCATCGTTCACAACCGCTATCATCGATTCCATTGACCATTTCCAAAACACTCTGCAGCAGCCCTTCCCCAGCCCAGCTTTATAGCAAAAAAAACACGATAGAGATTCGCCCTTGCTTACGTCGCAACCACTGTACTCCCTGGGCTCTCTTTCTTTATCGGCATTTCCCGACGCATCCTCTTCTTGAGCTTGAAAATGCGTTGCCGCCGTCTGTTCATCCCCATCTTGTACTTGTGATCGCGTCTGTCCGTCAGAGTACACCTTGAGGACTTCCTCCAAAGAAAACGACAAGCATGGCCACGGAAAAAGCGCAGGGAACGATTTGGTTGAGACTTTTCCGAGCATAGCGTCTTGGAGCTCCTCTACAATTGAGCGGTGAGGAGTGACGGGGAAATGAAGAGCATGAATGGGTCGGAGTGTAGGGTCAGAAAATAATGAAGCTCGTTTCCTATTTCGCAGCAACTTTAGCAAATTCGACCATTCGCTTGGGTAGTCGCGAGTGCGGATTTCTTGCAGGTTGGGACATAGCGTAGGGATTTCAGAAACCTTCTTTACTAGCTGATCAATGTAGGGAGAATCGCTAACGTGAACGGCAGGGAGCGTGATCCGCTCTAGGGCTGGAAGAGTAGAGAGCATATCGGGGAAATACGGGAGGGCTCTGATTGGGCGTCGTTCAGATGAGACCTCGAATGAAAACTCCTTCAAATGTCCGAATGAAAACGCGGGGAAAGTCGGGGCGCTGGTCATGATGGGATCACAAAGGACCTCATATAGACGCATGTCGTTAGGCCAATTCATTTCTGCTCTATTCTCGTCTTCTTCGAGGATGTTCCTCTTTTGCGCCTCGTTCTCCATTTCACGGCCGAGCACATTTGGGCTACCATCAACCTCAAAGGAAGGTGGTGCTGAAGCCATACTGATTAGATTATCTACTGAATCCTTGTCTTCTGCTGAGTCCTTGTCCTCTGCTGAATCCTTGTCCTCCGCTGAATCCTTGTCCTCCGCTGAATCTTTGTCCTCCGCTGAATCCTTGTCCTCCACTGAACCCTCGTCCTCACCACATCCGTCGTCGATCTCCAGGAATAACTCTTGCAGCTTGGGCACCTCAAAGCCCGCGAATACAAAGAAATGACTGGCGTAGGCATATTTGATATTTTGGAGCTCGGGTAGCGACAGGTCCGTTATTGTATCGACCGGGAAGCCAAAACGAATGTCCCGTATTCCCCGAGAGGTCGAAAGAAAGGTCGAAATGGCATCTCCTGGTACTGAATAATGGTGCAGATTGGTTTTAGTTGCGTATGAGACGTCGAGAGAGAGGAGTGATGGGGCTTGGATGAGAGTGAGGAGTTGGAGCTGTTCGACGGTGGCGAATGTCAGCTTTAGCACCTCCAGGTGCACAAATTCGAGCAGTTCTCCATTCATCTCGGGTGGTATAGGTGAATCATAAAGATTGAACTCGAGATCTCGGATATGGTGGTGCGTACTAAAATTGGGAAATGAATTTATGGGAGTGATGAGGCGGCACTCTTCCAGATGAGGGGCCCTTTCAATGAGTCGCTCGAAGGGGGGGGGAACTCCAGTCCTCCGCGAATGGGTGCTGCATTCAATGCGCCGAATACTCTCACTTTGCATTGCAGACGGGGATTGGGATTGCGTCGTGGACTCTTCCACTGGCTGCACGGACTCTGGATCTACTACGTAGCCAGATACTACTAAGATGACCCATCGGAGATTTGGCATATGCCCAATAATGAACGCCTCCAACTCATCGTATGCCGCAGATGGCAGGGGGTTTGGGAGCTCCAGTTGTAGGTCAAGAAGTTGGGAAGGAGCAAACATTCGCAAGAAGTCAAGTGGGTTTTTTTGATGAAGTAGAAGACAGAGTCTCTGGAGAGCTGGCAATTGAAGCGAACCGCCTAAATAATCCCACTGGCTCGGTGTAGTATTTATTTGGAGCTCTTGTAATTGGGATAATGATTGAAGGGGATGAAAGGAGCCCTCTCTCAGAGAGATGAAAGGCAACGTCGTCAGGGTGCTCGAAAGCCGAACAGTAAAGGGCTTTTTCCCAGCCGTATTATTGATGACGAGCTCAACGGTGTCTGGTTCTGAGGTAGATGAGCCCCAGATTTGGGACGTTGTCAGTCCTGGCAGGAAGGAACGGATGCGTCGGTAGCACCCAGCGAACTCGTCCACAATACCCTGCGTCATTTCTGTGACCTGAATGTTGAGAGTCTCGCCGCGGGACAGGAAGAGAAATAAATGGAGTTGTCCTAGCCAGTCCGGATCTGCTGGATCGATCCGGATCGTTGTCCAGAGACGACGATTGCGTACTGACATGACTATCGATTCCCACTGACGACATACCCGAGTCAAGTTGAGTGGAAATGCTTCATATGCTGCCGTTACGTAGTTTCCGTCTGCAGATTCAATTTCAAGGAGCATGTGAAAGATGTGTTCGAGCAATTCCTCAGGAAGCCAATGGACTGGGTGAGAAATAGCTCGAGAATTTAGTGTGTTTAGCTTCGTCATGAGCCTGTTATAATGGGCGACAGCTTGATCGGCTTGATCGGGCCTCCCGATTGGTTGTGTATGATCATCTTCTTGGGGAGTGAGGTGGTCCAGAGAGAACTACTGAGGCGAGTTAGACCTTGGACCTGGTGGTGAAATGACCCACTCGACCATGTTCCCCCTCGACTTCTTCGATGATTTGTGTCAACTCAGTGAGCTCGTCCAAGCACCGCGTAATCTCATACTTAATCTCCAACAGACGATGATCTGGCGATTCGTTATCCATGGTGGAATGAAAGGCCTGGCATGTCCAGCCTCGCTGTCAATCATGGTTTAAAATCGAACCTGTTCTATTCATCCCGAACTCTAATCGAAGCACTATCTAATGGCTCCTTCCTTGGCATGAACCTAATTTCTATTTCACCTGCCTCTCCCTCACTAGGGGGAAGAGGGGGGCAGAGGAGAATCAAACTGCGAAATTGACAAACAAACAATACAAACAATTACTCCACATCAAGATACCATCCACGAATCTTGTCCTCAGAGCTATCTCGCACGTCCAACGGACGCATTCACAGGTATACTCCGCTTAACTCATGAACGCGCCAACAGGGGCGGTTGGGCGATTCGGAAAGATTCTGACCATTAGAAGCGACCCGTAAGGCATCAAAATTTGGATGCCTGGCATGGGGATGGAGGCCAGTTCGCGGAGTAATGAATCGTGGTTTCGTGTTTGGTGAGTATGGACAGTTAAATGTGCATATCGCGCTGAGGGAGGACAGATGTTCGGACCATGGCGCGCGTTCGTCAATATACGGGGTGAGCTCCAACTCTCAGTACAAGTTAGGCATAAGGAGCATAAGGATACACTGTAATGAGGGAAGGAGGCTTCAAGCCATGGCATCAATTGATCAGAGCCTATATCGAACGAAAAATCTGTAATGCGAATGAATGACCCAATATCAAAAAGGTTTTTGAGTGTAAGGGTGAAGCCATGTCAGTCATTTTGACGTGGTTCAACACGAACGTTGGTTTATTTGCCGTTGTTTGTCAGACCGCTTGAACTCCGCCTTTGGTCCGCCTCTTTAGCAAATATGGAAAAAATAACCCGATTTACGACCCAAGGAACCCACCATGTCCATGTCCAAAAACGCGACCCGTGGGGGCCGGGGTGGAGGCTTTCGACAGTCGTGCATAGCGCCACCGTCTGCGAACGCGCCCGTTCCATCGAGCACAGGTGTATACTACGGCGGTGTAAAAGACACGACAGGTAGAATTGTCGAATACTCGGTACGTCGACGCGTACTTTACGCGTGAACTGTAAAGTGGCAAGTGTCGTTGATTATCCATAGGCACAGGATGATCAGTTCCCTGTCTGCAAAACCGAGCGATACTTCAGTACTAGAATGAGGCTACTTGTCAGTGCTTTCTATCACTGAATGTGAGCTTCCTTCGCTTTCGACAGCACTTAACTTTTCGTTACATGGTATCCATCCCTTGCATAGGTGTAAATCGTGTATAGAGCTACTATGGACCTTAGTCCCTGCTCCCTGCCCGATCTGTGGGACTACGCTGCGTAAACTAGCCTTTTCTATGCACTTTCGAGGATGTGCAAATGGAGAAGGATATCCCAGTCAGCAAGCGGATGGCAAAAGAGTACGTATGAATAGCAACCAATTAGTACTGCACTAACTGCTTGTCTTTAGGTTCAATAAGTGATGGGAAGACTTCCCAGATGTTAAAACGTATTTAGAATGGGTCGAGAGCACGAGTGTGTTTCAAATAATCGTGTGAAGAGTTGCCCGTTTACTGATATGGTATTTCAGCGTTTAATGTTATCAACATCGAGGTAGAAAAGACCGAAGCTGAGTTCGCGTAGTTCAACGTGCAAAATACAGTCCTCATCGAACTCACTATCCAATGAGAAGCACGTGACATAATGAATGTACAGGAAGGGAAAGAGCGAGAGGTGCAAGAGCGCTTTGTGTGGGCTAAAGACATGTGACTGGAAGAACATTCGAACGGCAAGGAAAGCAAATACGAATGGACCCCCTGGCGTTGCCCTTTCCTACGGGGATCGCATGCTTCCTTTCGCTTTGCGAAAAACCCCGCAAAGATTGAGACCCTGTCTGGATCCGAAGGTCGAGCTTGATCACCCCGCCACTTTCGCCAGTCTGGGGCGATTGCAAGCCATCGTTTAATACTCACCATGCGATGGGGGTTGACCAGCCACAGCAACCGCCGCAAGCCCACGTCACACAGGCGGCGAACCACTCCGGACAGTCGAAAGAGAGCAGTGGTGACGACAACCAGCTCAAGCCCTCCGACTTTCAAGTTGTTGACACCCTCGGTATGTCATCATACCACGGCGCCGACGCTTACTCGGCATAGGAACGGGCAAGTTCGGGCACGTACTGCTCGTCCGTCTGAGACAGCGCGAACGACAGACACATTTCGCCACGAAGGTCCTTCGTAAGACGGATGCAGTCCGACTGAGGCAAGTGGAACATGTCAACGCTGAGCGCTTCATCCTGGCTCGTATCCACCATCCCTTCATTGTCGATCTCTATGCCACCTTCCAGGGTCACCCCAACATCTACTTGCTCCTATCTTACGTCCCAGGTGGCAAGTTGTTCTCTCACACTCGTTGGGCCCAACGTTTACCCGCAGACGTTACTTGGCTCTACCTTGTTACCATCATCCTCGCACTCCGCTACCTCCACTCGTTCAACATTAGTTATCGTGATCTCAATCGGAGAATCTACTGCCTGATACATGCAGTTATCTCATGACTGCCGACTTTGGATTTGTCAAAGTGGTCGACGACCGCACGTGGACGCTGTGTGGGACACCTGAATACATCGCTCCTGAGATCATCTTGTCGGGTGGACATGGGAAGGCGTGGATTGGTGGGCATGCGACATTCTCTGCTACGAGATACTCGTTGGATACCCTGCGCGAATCAACCTGTGTTATTTGAGCAGCACATTTTCACTTGTAGCCCTTCTTCGACGACAGGGCCTTCCGCAACTATGAAAAGATCCTGCGTGGCAAGATTGCCTGGCCAGCATATATTGACCCGCTCTCTCGTGATCTCATTCGTGCATTCCTCCATCCCGGTCGTACTAGGAGGTTGGGTAGCTTGATTGGGGGCTCTGACGATGTCTCGAACTACCCGTGGTGTGGCGGAGTCAACTGGACTTTCCTATCTGTCACCGTATGTCTCTGACGCGCGCTGTCAACCCGATATATAAGCATTCTATTGTAGAACGTCTCTGACTCAGTTCGCTGTTCTGTACTGAGTCTCTGAGTTCAAGGCTCGCTGTTAGGAGCCTGGTATCTAATGTTTAATTCATTCTACTGGCGGTTTACTTATGTATTGTTGAATATGACCGAGTTCGCTATGCTGTCGCTTTACTTAGTTCCAACAGCCAGAAGTGAAGCACCACACGTTCTAGGTGGAGGCATAGAATATCGATTGTCAGCCACGATAATGCCGCGCGGTATACTGGGTCGTTGAACCGCTGTGTTTGGCAAGGTTGAGGAGAATATCGCGAGGTCCAGGAGCGAGGTCCAGGAGAGAAGGAATGAAGGAACGTGGGATCAGTGCGGGCATGCCCAGGTGGGTGGACGTTGACACGTTATTATAAGTGATCTCACAGAAGCCGGTTGACACCAGGCTCACTTCAAATATTGATTGCAGCTATTCTCAATTCTCACAATCCTGTCCAGTCATCTTGAACCACCCCTCTTTCCTTCCCTCTCGCCCCTCTCGGTTACGTGGCCGTTGTCGCGCCACCATTGTAGGCTGGAGTTCACCAGTATCGCCGCTTTTCCTTCATCACATACCCTCGCTTTCTCTGCTCCGACCAGCGTGAGGGACTGTTAACTCTTGCGGGGGAGACTAAAGCGGAGAGGTCGTGCAGGGCAGTCGGTAATCCCCTAATAGCCAATATTAGCCCTCTTCTACCCTCGAGTGTCTAGCCTTCCGCAGGGGACCCAACGGTGAACCTCCGTCTGATCGAACTTTCTGCAGTATGGTAGACGCGCCAAGTCTCTTAAAGAGCTCGCATCAAGCGCGCAGGGTGCATCGGAATACACATTCTTGCATGAACTCGGCACGCCAATAGCGAGTCATTTCCTGAAAGTATCGCTTTCGGTCACTACCCTCGTCCCAACGTAAGGAGGTATAACTGGAAAGGGAAGTAGAAGGACAGATTTAATATGATTTCTTCGAGAGAGGGAGAACAGGAGCGGGATCCAAATCAAGATTCAGACTGAGGAGACATATTTAGAAGATATTTGTGGAGTCAGATTCGCAATGAGCTCAGCGTGTATACATAGCCTTCCTTACTCCAGACCTAGCATTACACGGCACATCTCGCATCGGCAGCTGACTTCGCAATTCGCGGGATCCTCAAGGCAGGATAAATCCCGGTGCAGCCCCGAAATGTGAGGGTGATGGGTCCCATCTTCCGATTCGCCTCACCCTGGACTCGGGTTTTTGCATCAGTGGAGCAGGCTACCATTCTGCCGACTAATAGGGATCGAATGGACAGTGACAAAACTTCGACTAGTATTGTGAGTGAGACTGTGAGGACACACCAAGATCACGCAGTACAAACACCGCTTCATCTACCCTGCCAGCGGCAGCAGTAAGGCGCATCATCCTCTCCTCCGATTCCTGCAGCAACTCTTTTTCCGGGCGCGTTAGGAGGTCTTGATCCTCGGCGACATCGGTACGCTCCCGCTTCTCCAAGACTGATCTGAACGCCGAGTGCGATGATTCCGCCGCTTCTCGTTCCAAGAGGTTCGCAAGTGTGTTTGTAAGAGAGGAGAGGAGAACGACGTACGCTTTGCGCAAATCAAGATGCCTGGAATTGTGGGTCAATGGTAGGGCAGGATGGATCAAATTAATCCATGCGCACCAGAAGTAGAAGGTCCGGGATGGTGCAAGGTCCTTGCCTTTGGAAACCTCTCAGTTCGATGATCCCTGCAGTCTGCAACTCCGAGACGATCGGTCGAACTTCACTTGGTGCCAGTAGGCCGACTTTGGTAAAGTGCTTTTCGTCCACATTGCCGAGTTCGACCAGAATCCGTGCGACCCAAACTGCTAGCAGTCCCCACCTCTCGCGTATATATCCTTCAAGAACGGAGAGTCGAAGCCGGTGGTATATGTTTTCAAATTCGATCTGCACTTTTCCTGCTCCGCCGCCGGTCCAGTTGAGTTGAAGGCAGATGACCAGCGAGTGTGGGATTGTCCGATGCAGAGAGGATCGCGATATAGTCCTTCATCAGATCCGCCACGGACGAAGTCTTGGCGGATTTCGAGCGGAAAGCTCGTCCTTCGACACGATCGGCGAGAGTTCGTCGAGAATATGATGACTGGATATTAGTTCTGGTGGAAGTAAGTACCATCATTACACTTGATGTTAAAGGTGTTCTGAACGTACGGGATCGGCTTTCTGTGAGGGAGAGCTGGTCGCTTTCTAATGCTTGGAGGATGGCTTGCACCACTCGAGCGGCTTGCTCATTATATATTGCTCGAACGGCAGATTCTATCAACTAGAATAATTAAAACCTTAGATCATAGACGATCAGCGGGGTGTTGTCACATACCGTGTTGCGATAGTAAACGTTGAATTTAGAAAAATTGATACGGAACCAGACACCTTGCTATGCGTCGCTATTAGAAGAGGGGACCTTATGAGTTTAGACACATACATCGACGGCTGAATCCTTTCCCTTCTTTACCCTCCGCTACAAAGGGTGTGATTATCGTTCGAAAATGACCATTCATTTGGTCGAACATACCCTTTTTGAGGAAGCGTCTCTAGAAGGTTTAGTCTGTAGTCCCAAGTTAGGATGCTGCACGCTAGGCATAGTGGACGACCAACCAAACCCAGTGATTCTGCGTCGTCCTCCAGCTGTTTGACTTGAGACGAGGCGGTAGAACGTTTCTCGGCTAGCTTTTTGGCAGCAACCATAGCCGCTTTCCGCGTGTCCGCGTCTTCCGAGATCAACTTGCGTTCGAGCTCCGAGATCCGATCAGCACGAGATTGGTTGAGGTACTCGGTTGTTGATTTGACGATGTGTCGTCTTATTAACGATCGAAGAGCTTTTGCGCAAGCTAATATGGGTTAGCTTGGTGAAAATTAGACAGAGTTGCGACACCCCTGTTGGTTCTCGGTGCAGTAGCCGAGTGCAAATATCTGGTAGGCGTACTCTTCCATGATCCAAAATAGTTTGTACCACTTCCGCGCCCTATTTAAACGCGTCACTCTTCGTCATTCCGATCGCTCTGGGAGACAAGACACCCACTTCGTCGCCTAACAGATCCTGGGCTATCTGGACATACTTTCCGAACCGGAGGCGCATGAAGCAGTCCTCGACTATCAACTCGAATATGTCCTCTCCGTCTGAGTTCGAATGCCAGAGTAAGTTATGTTGGACCAAAACAAGAATCGCCCCACGAATGATTCGCGGCTGTAGCTTGGTGAAGAATGCAAGATCTCTGAAAGATAGTCTGCCGCATGTTGCAAGCGCCTCGGCCACTGTCTACATTTTGACGCGCGAGGATTACCGTCAGAGCGGTCCAGCGATTTGGAAAGGTGCTGTAAACTTACGGCCGTGAGAGTACCAAAGTGTGACTGTATAACCCGTGTGCAAAGTCGCGTCGTTTCTTGCGTGGCCATCGTCCAGAAACAGGCTTTTCCAAATTCACCGAGGGGTGGAAGGGATTAGGGTCACCAGGGGAACCTAATGTAAAGGGAATTGACTGTTCCAGAGAGCGGACACTGAAAAAATTAGAAATGGACGGGAGGAGGGAGATTCAGGCTTTGAAAACAAAGCTGCGCCTAGTGGACTCTGACCATCATCGTAATGAGCTCTGAGGAACGACCGCCAATCAAAATACCTATCAACACGGCCCCAGACATCAACTATGTTGTAAGATGTTGGGCATTGCGGGTGAGTCTGAGTTTGCAGTCTTACACGACTAAACGTCATTAAAATCTAGGGCTGGCAAAATGCGTGCATGGCAGCTGTACCGTTGTACCTCGCGTACACCTTCACAAGGAAAAAGGCAGTGCGCAAACCAATAACCGTGGAACGTATCC